>ERZ1027255.24-NODE-24-length-67494-cov-12.868014_pt1 | contig 67494 bp, 55 predicted proteins | sample MGYA00519261_ERZ1027255 | MGnify/ENA primary metagenome ERZ1027255 (study PRJEB26926, sample SAMN06164399) | human gut metagenome | biome: ENVO:00009003; feature: ENVO:2100002; material: ENVO:00002003 | host: Homo sapiens | place: USA | collected 2012 ...
ATTGCGGTTATGTCACAAAAGAGCCTGTTTCAAATGGCAGCTGGACAAGCTGGTGTACCTATGAAGGAGTGGATTATCCACAGGAGGTGACTGACGCTATTGAAAGTTTGAATGAGAACAGCTCATTAGAAAATTAATTTTATTGGAGTGTGATAGGTTGAAAAAATCAGTTACTGTAAGTGTAAACGAGAAAAAGCTATCGGCGATAGAAATGTATCTGGAGCAGAAGAACACAACTCTTGCGGCGGAGCTTGAAAAATATGCAGATCAGCTTTACGGCAAGGTCGTTCCGCAGAATGTGAGAGATTTTATTGATATGATGTCGGACAGAAAGCCTGCGAGAAAGCAGAAGAATCTTGCTCCTGATGAATCGGAAAAGCTGTCCGAGCAGTAATTCGCCACGGTTCGCACTGTGTCGCCCTGTGTGGAGAGGTTCGGTTATCGGTGGGATAAGTTTACCTTAAAGAAGTTGGGACGAACGTGGGGCGTTTGTCGGCGAGTTATGAAAGTACGGAATTGAGATATTTTTTTGGATGAGAAGTGGAGGATGGAGAGAGGTGGGTATGGTTTGCTGGTTAAAGTTTTGGCGTCAAAGCCGCCAAAACGTTCACATCGGACGAGCAAAGCTCGCCGATTTTGCGAAGTTTTACAAGCCTTGATAAAATGGAGTCAAAAAAGGAGGTTTCCGAAAATCATGGAGTCAAAAGTGCAAAATGCAAAGAAAAATGCCGATATTGCAGAGGAAAACGATGGTGTCACAGCAGAAAAAATCAAGTTTCCGCTGTATGTTTTTCCCGAGACGATGAAAACAGTCGATATCTTATACAAGTCGGATAACTGCTCGTCTCGCACGGAGTTTATGGAAAAGTCAATTCGTTTTTACTGCGGTTATCTTTTGCAGAACAAACTGGAGCTTGTGGACTATCTCGCTCCGCAGCTTGCTGCGCTCACGGAGGGAATTGTAAAAGGCACGGAACAGAGGTTGTCCCGTGCTTTGTTTAAGGTTGCTGTTGAACTTGGTGCGATTACACATATGCTTGCGGCGATTAATGATATTGATGATGAAACAATGGTGAAGCTTAGGGCTATGTGTACTGACGAGGTCAGGAGGATAAATGGAGTTATTAATTTTGAAAGGGCGGTGAGGTATCAGAGAAATTGATGATAAAATTAGCTCATTGTATCTTTTAAATTGATACGATGAGCTGTTTTATCAAGTGGTGATAACTACAAATTATCATGCGTAATAGGTGAGGATATGAAAAAAATACAGTTAAAAAGTGACCTTTCACAATTTGTTGATCGTGAAGAAGAAACAGCTACAATATTAAATGATATTTATGATAGTACTAATAGTAAAATTGCCATAATAGCTGCGAGTACTGCAATAGGTAAAAGTGCAGTTGCTCAGAAAATATTAAGCAATTATGGTGGCAACAAAATGATAATTCGTATAAAAACAATGCCCCAAAATGTAGGCAACAACCCTAATGAATGGGAATATTTCGAAGCTATATTTCAAGCAATATCAAAAGCTTGTAAAAATCAAAATAAACACAACTTAACATTTGAATACTTTATAAACAATGATAAAAGCAAGATTACAAACAAAGAACTTTTATCTGCACTCATCGATGATTTAGTGAAAGAACAATCAAAAATTTCCTATCTACTTATTCTTCTAAGTCACTTGCTAAAAAGAGCTTTTCATATAGGAATATATGATTCTGATAAAATAAGTAGTAGCAATTCTTTATCAGCTAGACGTATTAAAGCTCATTATATTGATTACGTTTTTGAAAAACTTGATTTAATCATCAATATCGATAATGTTCAAAATATCGATTATACATCAATGAACCATTTGATTAAATGGATAGGCAACTATGCTGCTAAAGGCAATTACTATTTATTTGAATATACTTTATCAGAACAGTATGATCAATCTTCTTTGCAACAATTTCAAAATTACTTATCCACTAGTGAGGTTTCTAGCGATATTTTTTTTCTTGAAAAAATAAGCTCTGAATATATAATTGATATAGTAAGTAAACATACTGACGTACCTATCGAAAACAGATTTTTTTCTGTTAAGCTTCTAGAATATTATAAAAATGATGATAGTGGTAATATAAGAAAAGCTATCGATTTTTCTATAAATTATTCCAGTAATAATGTTGATGAAAACTTAAATCCTACATTATCAAACCTTCTTCGAGTATCTGATAAGGCTAAATATATATTAGCAGTTATAATAATGCATAATGGAAGAATCACATTTGAAGAATTATGCGATATTGTTACAGAAAAATTTATTACAACAATAAAATTAAATAATCTTCTAGAAGAATTGAATTCACATCTTATTATTTCAATAAATAGCAATATTATAGAGATTAAGCATGCTAGTATAATTGATTCTTGGAACTCGTCCCCAAACTTTGGACAATATATACAAATGAGTTATATTGACTACGAAAAGTATTTGCTCAATAAACTTCGTTTAGAAAAAGATGATAGTAATACCGCTTGGGTTTTTTTATTACAATTATATTCTTCATACAATCCATCCAAAATTAGAAATTTGCTTGAATATCTGAATAACGGCATGATACATACTATTTCTCCACAGAATGCTTGGATTTATATGGAAATGCTTATTGAAAAAACATCAAATAAAGCTATAGAATTCAAAAGCATGTATTACGAAATATTAAAAATTTGTTTTGAAAGTGAACTGTATGAAGAGGGGTATAGGTGTATACAAATACTAGAAGCAGAAATACCATTGATAAAAGACCATAACTTGCTGCTTCATAAATGTATGTATTTATCTGCTCTCGATGAACACGATAAAAATATTAAACTTTGTGAAGAGTACATGAAAAAAACTGACAAACTAACTCGTGTTTATTTAAATCTATGTCTTATTGCGATGTCCAGTTATAGATCAACGAACCAAAAAGAAAAATGCTTTAAATTGTTTAAGGAAATTGAAAACGAACCAATATATAAAAGTTATATTGAATATGGATATTTTCTACGGCTTACGTGTATGTACTTGCCAAGGAAAGAAGGGGCTAAGTATATAAAAAAGAGCATAAATTTCTTTAAGCGATGTAATGAATATCATCAAGCGGGAAAATCATTGATTTCTTATGCTTACGCTCAGGCTAGTTTAAAAAAATATAATATGGCTTTGAAGAGCATAAAACAAGCTCAAAAATATTTGAAAGATAAAAAAATGGGGCAGCATATGTTTTTAGTAAATATGGCATCTATTTTGCTGAGTAAAAATATTTTTGATGATTTCACTTGGGAATGCTTAGATAAGGCAGAGCTTTCTGCAAGAGTTCCATTTGATAGATTAGCTATAATACTTAATAAAATTATATGGTGTATTGAAAATGAATCATATTCGCAAGTGAGATTCTTAATTAATACTGCAACTAATTTGACCCCTAGGGAACCGGATAAACATATTCATGCATTGTTGTATTATAATATTTATTTGTTTTATAAAAAAGTTGGAAATGAGGAACAGGAACGAATATACTACAACAAAGCTTACGAAGTTAGAGATTGGTGTATTCCAATGAAAGAAATGATGGAGGGGGGAAAGAATCAAAGAAAGCATGAATGGTATAATTGTTTTTTGGAATATTGGACATATGACTTATTCGAAATATGATATAGTTTCCTCATAATACCTTGTTATAATTGAATTCCAAGCCACACATTTCATACATTCTTCCAATGGTTTCATAGGTTCGTTATTGACAAAGTGATTTAAGAAATCATAAATATAATTATACGAAGCCATTATCCCTGCGATTCCAGTTGCTGCAAACCGAGTGTTTAGCTCTATGAAGTATAAATTGCCATCTTTTATGATGAATTGAGCATTGGACAAGCCCGGTATTTTAAAATGCGAATATATTTTATAACAAGCGTCAATTAACGATTGTTCTTGTACGACTTTGCATCTGTATGACAATCCATTTATTATTGTAATTCTTTTCCGTGGGATAATTAACACAGGATTTCCATTGCAATCAGCTAGCACATCAACGGTATATTCTTCTCCGTCTATAAAATCTTGAATAAAAATGTCTGGAGTGAATCTATTTTCGATATATTGGACTTCTTTTAAATCTACAATATAAATTCCATGGCTTCCTATACCAATTCTATTTCTGAAAATTACTTTAGAGGAATTTCTTAAATCATAAAGGATATTAGGAATTGGCACTCCAATATCATTTATAGCAATGCTAGCCTCAAGTTTATCATGAAATAAGCGAATAATATTATCTTCAGGTATGATACATTTGAATTTCAAATCATTTTTATGATTGGATATAATTCTTATTTCATCATCCATAACTGGAATAACAAGATCAATATTATTTTTTAGGCATATCTGGTTAATTGATTCGATATATTGATCAGAATTTTCTGTGCTAGGAGTTTTGTGGAATTTATCAACCATTTGATTAGCACTATTCATGCTTTTTGATAATTTGTCACTTCCATGTATAGTAATGTCCATGTTATCAATACGGTTTATTAATTTAATTATTGAAGAAGCTGCAAATGCTGAAGTTTGTGTTACTAATATATTCATTTTATCCTCACCTATTACGCATGATAATTTGTAGTTATCCGTCAATAACCCACTCACATATAATACCATATCACACATTCCTAAAAAAGTCAATCAGCTTTTGAAAACTTTGTAAAAATTCACAAATCGTCTAAATTTGTCGAACTTAAACAACTCTGATATAATATAAGGTAGGCTTAAAAGCAATTTTATTCGCAAGCATTTGTGCTTTTTGTGAATGTTGACCAAATTGCTTTGCCTAAGTATTTTTAAGGAGCTGTTTTGATGTTTGAATATAGACCTTTTGTAGACCAATTTCTCGATTACTGCCGTTACCATAAAAAGCTTAGCGACAAAACTGTTCGTGCATACAAAATCGATCTTTCGCAGTATGTGCTGTTTTCCGATACGCTTTCAAAACAAGCATTGTGGGATTACATCGAGTGCCTGAATAAAAAGTACAAGCCGAAAACCGTGAAACGTAAGCTTGCTACTCTAAAAGCTTTTATCCACTTTCTTTTGCTGCAAGACTATATAGATTTTAACCCATTTGATAAGCTCGAAACTTCGATCAGAGAACCTGTGCTGCTGCCCAAAACGATACCTCTCGACGTGATCGCTAAGATAATTTCTTTTTCTTATCAGCAAATAGGTTCAGCCCAAAGTGCTTACCAAATGAAATGTGCCGTCAGAAATGCCGCTGTGATCGAATTGCTTTTCGCAACAGGTGCAAGGATAGCCGAAATATGTACTCTCAAACCAGAAAATGTTGATCTTTTAGGACGCTCCGTTAAGTTCTACGGCAAAGGTTCAAAAGAACGCCTTATACCCGTGGAAAATATGGCTGTGCTCAGCATACTTAAAAGGTACAGACTGCTTTTTGAAGATAAGATCGCCGTGTCAGGGTACTTCTTCGTCAATAAGCTCGGCAGAAGAATGACAGAGCAGTCCGTAAGAAATATGCTGAGTTCCTATTGCAGTCAATGTGGTGTTGAAATGCACATAACGCCTCATATGTTCCGTCATTCGTTTGCGACTCTGCTTTTGGAAGAGGACGTGGACATTCGTTACATACAAAGAATGTTGGGTCACAGCTCGATAACTACGACTCAGATCTACACGCACGTTACATCATCAAAGCAAAAGGAGATCTTAAAGACCAAGCACCCAAGAAACAAAATGGATTTTCAGTGATATGTTATAACCAGTTATATTATATCATATAAGAATACATCGTGCTGTGAAATGTCAAAATTATTTGGTGAAATGTAGTGAAATGCAACTTTGCGGTGCTTATTATCATAAGGGAGGTGTAAAATGTCGCAGCTTATCGTTACGAGCCGTTATCTGAAAAACGGAAATCAGCAGAATAAAACTAAACGAAGGAACTATACAAAGTACATTGCTACCCGTGAAACAGTCGAGAAACGAAGTCAAAAATTTGTTGACAGAAATACCAATGCAACTAAAAATCAAGAGCAGCTTATTAACGACCTGATAAACGACTTTCCTGAATCCAAAAGATACCTTGAGTATGAGGACTATGAAAGAGAGTCGACCATTGAGAATGCCGGTGAATTGATAAGCACGATAGTAGAACGCAATGCAGACGTGGTTGGAAACCGACAGAATTTTGTCGGGTATATGGCTATGCGTCCGGGCGTTGAAAAGAGAGGTTCGCACGGCTTGTTTAACGAAAAGGACGAGCCAATAATTCTGAATCAAGCGGCAAATGAGATAGCTGAACATAAAGGCAATGTTTGGTCACACGTTGTTTCACTTCGCCGTGAAGATGCTGTAAGGCTTGGCTTTGATAATTCAGACGCCTGGCGTGAGCTTGTCAAAAGGCATATTTCAGATATTGCCAAAGCACAGAATATCCCACTTTGTAATTTGAAGTGGTACGCCGCTTACCACGATACTACTCATCATCCGCATATCCATTTGCTTGTTTATTCAACAAATCCAAAGCAAGGTTTTCTGACAAAGGCCGGTATAGATAAGATACGTTCAGCATTTGCAAACGATATTTTTCACGATGATCTGCAAAGCATTTATCAGGAACAGACAGTAAGCCGTGATGAATTGAAAGCGGTTTCCAAAAACGAATTTGAAAGTATTGTAAATATGATCGCAAGTAATGATCATACAGATTCACAGCTTGAAGAACTTATCAGAAAACTATATATCCAATTACAGAATGTGAAAGGCAAAAAAGTTTACGGCTATCTTCCAATGGAGATAAAGGAAACCGTCAATAAAATATTTTCAGAGCTTGCAAAAGATGAGAACATACAGCAGCTCTATGACAAATGGTGCAGTCTTGAACGATTGAAATACAAGACGTATACTCAGAAAGAAGCGGAACTTCCTGAATTAGTCGATAACAAAGTTTTTCAGCCTGTACGGAATATGATAATTCGTACAGTACTTAATATGAAACCATTTGATGCAAATACTGAAATTGAAGGTTCTGAACCAAATGATGAATACATTGATAATACGCCTCAGAATATGTCACCTCTGTTTGATGAAGCAGAACCGTTGGAAGAGAAAGAAACAGACGAATCGGCTTCGGCAATAAAATACTATATCAAATGGAACGATCAATACAAAAAAGCCTGCAAGCTTATCTATGGCAAAGACGCTAAGCTCAATGATTTTAAGAAAGCAGAACAGCTTTTGTTATCTGAATCACAGCGTGGAAATGTTTTGGCAGTTTACGATCTTGGAAAGCTTTATTCTACCGACAAGCTTGGCGAAAGGAACGAAGAAATGTCTATTGCAAAATACACACAGGCTTTGCAGGGCTTTTTGCAAATAGAACCAAACTCAAAGAAATTAAATCCATATGTTCAGTATCGTATAGGTAAAATGTTTTGCTATGGTCTTGGTACGGAGCAGGACTATGAAAAAGCCTTTGAGTGGTTTGAAAGATCGGCAAAACAGAAAAACAAGTTTGCTCAGTTCAGTCTTGCCAACCTATATTACTATGGCAGCGGTATAGAGAAAGATCTGTCGCAGGCTTTTCTTTGGTATCAAAGGGCATCCTCTCAGGGGCAGCCTTATGCGGCTTATTCTATCGCTCAAATGTACAGATATGGAGAGTATGTAACCAAAGATAACGATACAGCACAGAGGTATTACAAACAAGCTTTGTCGGGATTTTTGAAAATCGAAAGTGATGATATGGCGAACGACGATCTCTTTTACAAATTAGGGCAAATGTTCAAGCTTGGACTTGGAACAGACTCAGACGTTACAAAAGCCATCGAATACTTCAGACGTTCAGCTGAAATGAATAACAAGAACGGCTTGTTTGAGTATGGCAAAGCACTTTTGATAGGTGAACACATTCCGCAGAATACAGATAGTGCAGTAAAATTGCTTGAGAAAGCTGTCAAACTTAAAAACAGCAATGCAAAAAGATTTCTTGCCCTTGAATATATTTCAGGAGAGCATTTGGAACAGGACATTGAAAAAGGAATAGCCTTGCTTACCGAGTGTGCGGACAGCGGAGATGTCTTCGCTTGTTACAGACTAGGCAAAATTTATTTGCAGGGCGAGATAATGCCTCAAAATCTGGACAAAGCAGAAAAGTATTTGCTCTTGGTGGCAGATAATGAGTACACGCAGTATGCACTTGCTAAGTTGTATTTGCAGGAAGAAAAGTATGATATACAAAAAGCTGTCAATTATTTTGAGAATTGTGCTGACAAAAATCATTGGGCAAGTTATCAGCTTGGCAGGATCTATCTTTTTGGTGCAGAAGGATTTACAAAAGATAAGGAACAAGCTATCGAATGGTTTACAAAGTCCGCAAACGATGGCAATGAGTATGCACAGGCTATGCCGGACGACATATCGAAGTTTGAGAGTGATCTGCTTGCAAATACGATTTTTAGTTTGTTTGTTAGTCTTAGTAGGTGTATAGAGGACGACTATGAGCAAAAGTACAAGTCGGTCAGGCAGACGGTGGATAGCAGGCTGCGGAGAATGATAAGTCAAAAAAAGCTGTCGCTGGGTATCAAGGAAGAGCAGGCTCAGAGTTATGAGCATTCATATTGATTCCGATTGTACAGCGTTATGTTCTAACATTGGCGGCATATTGTGAAGAATAGAAAGCACTGTATCGTTATCTGTGATCCATTCTTCTGTCTGCTGTTTTTCAAGAACAACAGGCATTCGGCGATGAATAGTACTGACAGATAAATTTGCAGATGTGGTCAGATTAATAAATCTTGGTTCGTTATTGAAAAAGTTATAGAATCCTGCCATATACAGCGTTTTGCTCGAAGGAATATAGGTACTTTGGCTTGGCACGATCCCATACACAAAAGCCTGTGCTTGGAATAACGCATCTGCGGTTCAGCAGACTATATTTAAATGTTTTCTTTTCCTCTGCCGTTTCAGCTCTGGCGTTAATCATCACGCCTTTGTTTCTGAAATTCGGAAATCCCCAAGTATATGGAACAGATGTAATTTCTGAGTTCTGTATGATAAGGACAGGAGCTGTATTCGTCGGAAAGATCTCCCCTTGCTTGATTTGCGTCTGAGGATAATTCCGTTTAAGAATATCCATCATTTTCGCTATGTCATAATCGTATTCATCATCAAAAACAAGCTGTATCTTCCGCACATTATCTCTTCGCCTCCACAAACCACTTTGGTTCTTCATATGGCGGCAAAGAAATATCCTGCCTGTTTTACAGCCTTTGATATTCTGTATTATGAAGACAGACAGGTCACTGACTTGCCGCTGACTGAAAGAAAAGCACTTCTGAAGAAAGCGGTAAAATCAGATGACAGCCGATTTGCGGTATCAAGATTTATTGAGAAAAACAGTATTCGGTTCTATAACCTTACCGAACAGCAGGACCTTGAGGGCATTGTTGCAAAACACAAGGACAGCAAATACTATTTTGACCGCAGAACAAAGAATTGGATAAAGATCAAGTATTTGCAGGACGATGATTTTATCGTTCTGGGATTTGATCCGAAAGAAAACAGCTTGAACAGCATAATCCTCGGTCAGTACAACGGCGGCAAGCTTGTATACAAGGGTCATGTTACCTTGGGCGTGGGCGGTGAGCCGTTCAAAAAATAAAGGAAATTGACAGAACAAACGGTTCGTTTTCTGAAGTTCCGAAAGAAAACGAACCGTTTGGGTAAAGCCTGAACTTGTATGTACCGTAAAATATATGATAAAAACAGAAAGCGGCGGTATGAGGCAGCCAGTGTTTAAGGGACTGAGAGAGAGGATAAATCGCCAGAGGAATATACTGATAATATACGCACATACTAAATTCAGATTGGAGTTGATAACATGGCAAAGGATTCACAGCTTGATCCAAACCAAATCAGAAGAATGAAGGCTAATGGCGACCATACAATGGCTGAAAGCTCTTTGGACGGAGAGGGCAGAAATAATAAAAAGCAATCGGGAAATCGTCATAAATGCGGAAATGATAAGTAGTAAAAAAGGAGTGCGTATCAGTGTGAAGCACTCCTTTTTTCGTATGGAAATATCTCATAATTTAAGAGTAATATTAATCTTAAACATATCGTCAAAATTATGTATATCAAAAGTACCGTTATGTTTGCTAACAGCGTTTCGTATATTGTTAATGCCAAAGCCGTGATGAGTTTTATCGTCTTTGGACGTCTTAAGATCAGCATTTACATCATTTGTCGGGTTGCTGATAGAAATAAACTGATATCCCTGCTGCATATTAAGATTAACTTTTATTATTTTATGTCCGCCGATCTTGCCGCAGGCTTCTATGGCGTTGTCAAGAGCATTGGAAAAAATAACGCATAGGTCAACAGGATCAAAATCGTGCGTGAATAAACCGTCAAGCTGTATTTCGGTATCATAAGATTTGGCTGCTTCCGCTTTTTCTGCAAGAATCGAATCCAGAATATGATTCCCACATTCAAACGGCTTTTCAGTTACGGTTCTGGACTTAGATAGCTTATTTATGTACTGTACAGCTTCTTCGTTTTTATTGGCTAAAATCAGCGCCGAAACGCATTGCATATGATTGATGTAATCGTGTCTAAAAGAGTGAAATTCTTTTTTCATATCGTCTAAGGCTTGGTAATGTCGGAGCTGAGAGTCTATCTGTTTTAAAAGCAGATCGGACGTGTCTTGAAAATATTTTTTTGACATACTGTTTATGAGCAGTAGAAGCATAATAGCAAACATTATCAGCATTAAGATAAGAAGAAAGAATTCTGAAAATCCCTTTTGTACGGAAACGTTGTCTGTTTCAAAGGAAATAAGCGTAACAACACCCTCCATAATAAAAACGCATAAAAGTATCAGTATACCGACTGCTTTAGAAGTGGATCTGAATGCAAATTTTAAATTTTTAAAAACACCCTTTTTACTTAAAAACCAGATTATTGCCAAAATCAAAAGCTGAAACGCCATTGAAGATATTTTGTTTATCATTAATTCGTTTGAAAACGATGTCGTGAGCTTGAATATCCATAGAACACAGCTTTGAATAAGAGAATCCAGTGATATCAGCAGTAAAGGCATATAGAACGATATAAAGCTTGTTCTTTTTGTTATAATACACGGAAAAACCACAAAGCGCAGATAATATACGGTAAGCAGCAGCGACATTACGAGCTTTGATGCCCCGGCAAAATATAAATTAAAAATCATGGTGTAAATTCCATGAATAACGGACAAAGATAACAATTTTAACGGACTGATTCCTTGTTCTTTTAAAATGCCGGATATGTTTATCAGAACCAAGTTGAAAAGCAGGAGCAAATCCGAAATGATAAAAGCGATATTTGAGATCACATTGTTCATTGTATCAGTCCTTTGTATTATACCTTACTATGTACTCCTGAAAAGCCTTTTTGAAATCGGTCAGGTATCTCCTGCTTATGGTGGCACGCTCGTTATTATCAAAGCAGATAGTTTTATTATCGTGATTCCTTATGTGAAGAAAGCTTACAATACATGATCTATGAGACCGTATAAATCGGTCTTTAGGAAGCATCCTTTCAATTTCCTGCATATATCGGCAGCATTCAAAATAATTATCTATAGTTCGTATTATAGTATGTTTGTCCTTTGATTCAACATAAATTATTTCGGATAATCTGATCTTCCAAGAACCGTCGTTTGTGTTTATCATAAGAAAATCGTCAATTTCTATAGATTCCAGATAATCGTCCAACGCTTTATATAACTCTTCTCTTTTTATCGGCTTTACAAGAAATCGAAAAGTATTTACCTCGAAAGATTGAAAAACGATTTTAGGAAAAGCGGTGAGAAAAATAATGGCAACGTCTGACTTTTTTAATCTCAGACGTTTGGCAGTTTCCAATCCGTCGATATTGTCCAACTGATAGTCCATAAATATAAGATCAAATTTTTCGGTACTTGATAAAAGATCATTCCCTGTTCTGAAATATGCAGTTAAGATCGGCTCTTTTTTTAATGCGGAATATTCGTTTAAAAGCGTATATAATTCTTCATATAATATCATTTCATCGTCGCATACAGCAATCTTCATTTTTTTCGCCTCCCTTGTTTTTAATTATAACATAGAACTATTTATATATCAAGTACAATTTTATAATAAAATCACGTTAAAACTACCGCTTACGCCGAATTTATGACCGTATTTCAGATATCTATAGACTAACTTAAGAAAAAAATCTATACTACTCCCGAAATGAAAAACGGGGAGGGATATCAAATGTGGAGATACATCTGGCAAATAATTTTTAAGTAATAGGATGGGATAGGCATGGAAATAATTGAAAAGCAGTATTTATCCGTTGAATCTCTTTTGTCGTATAAAACAAGATCAACATACGGCAGACTTGGCAAATTGATTGATCACATCTCAAAAAGTCTGGAGTTACTTGAATTTGAGCAAATCGGAAATATTATTTTTTCTCTAAAAGAAAATACTTACGATACAGATGAAACGATACTGGATTTGGAATTTCTTGTACCTGTAGATAAAAAATTCAAAAGCAACGAGTTTTATGTCTACAAGCCTGAGTTCAAGATATTCAACGCAGTCAGGGCACGGCATATCGGAACTTATGACACATTAATAAATTCACGCAATAAAATGCAAAAATATTTATCTCAAAAGTGTTATCAGCCGATAACTGATTTTTACTATTACATTAATGGTAGCAATTTAGTGGATATTTATGTAGGTATCAACGGTAATATTGTTTGATATTAGGCGGGCAGATTTGTCCGCCACTTTCCTTTTTATTACAAAATTCAAGTTATATTAACCGCTTACACCAAATTTATGACCGTATTTCAGATATCTATAGACAAATGAACTTGTTTATGGTATCTTTTAGCAAAGTTTGGGAATGCCGAATATATTCAGAAATTTAAGGAGGACATCATGGGCAGATTTTTTTCATCGGTACAAATAAAGAACAATGTCAGCAGAGAGCAGTTCATAAAAGCATTCGGAGATGTAATGAAAAAACGTAGTTTTGTGCCATGCTCTGAGGAAGAATCAAGCGTAAGTTATATTCTTGCTTTTTCCGAAAGCGGCAAATGGGTAACGCTCACTTGCGAGGCGTACAGGGACGATACTAATCGGGTCAAGACCGACGCTAAACAGACGGCGACGGAAATGAAAACAAGCAGTTTCAGTATGGACGTTGTAGACAGCGACTTTGCAGTACTGGAATTGTATAAAGATTCGTCTGCTGCGGACACGGTTATCGTAGGCGACGGTTCGGGGTACGGATTTGACGAGGGTACTTCCAAAAAGGGAAAACGTGATTGCTGGGAACAGCTTTTAGCGTCGGGAAAAACGTGGGAGCAGCTCTCTGAAAAATGGAACAAGGACGGGGTTTTTGTTGAGGATACCTTGTATGAAGCAGCTTCTGTACTGGGAATCGAGCCGAAATATATGGTTTCGGATTATGAGGATTTTGAAAGCGAAGCGGACGAGGATACAAATATTATTCCGATGTTTTTCAAAAAGAAAATTACTGATTCCAAGGTCGGCAAGAAAAAGCTTACTTTAAATGCGGCTTTTAAACAGGTTTTTGGTGAAGCTCTTGAACCGTTGGGGTTTGTTAAGGCAAAAACCAAATATCCGCATTATATACGCTTTGTTGATAACAGCTTTATTCAAATCATCGGTTTGAAGAAAGAAAGCGAAAATGTTTTTAATATAACAGCTGGAATTGCTACTATATACAGATCGGAAATTAATCTTAATTGCAGTCCGAGAATGAATTGCAATTGGATGATCGGCATTTCGGAGTTCTACAAACGTAGTCACGTATATGATTATGACGGAAAGTACAGAAGTAACATAATGAATTTTGGATTCCCAAAATTTGAAAGCAAAAGTATTATAAACGCATTTGAAAGAGCGTTAAACGAAGTTAAAAAGTGGGTTTTGCCGGAATTTGAAAAAGTACAAACATTGAGTGATGTGATAGATTATCTTTATACTTTTTATTTTTCCGGGCTCGATATTTTTGGACCTGATGTACAGTTTTACAGGCATATTGATGATCGCGACGGGTTATTTTGTTTTGAGCTTGACGACCCATATGAAATTGCCGACAGAAGAGCGAAAAATGCAATTAAACGTGCATTATATAAAGCAGAACACAATATAAACGGTTTTACAGAAGCTGACTATGTCAAATCATGTGAAGATATTAAGCAAAGCAGCAAAGAGAGGAAAGAATATATAGGTAATATTCTCAATAATAAACAACTGCATGATGAAACCATGGCAGAAATAAGACGAAGAAAAGAAAAAAATATCGGGATTCTTAGGTCATATGGGGTGGATATTTAATAACTGTTTATGGTCTTTAGAAAATGCATAAAAAGGGCTCGCAAATATCATAGTTGAAAAGCTTAATTGTGAATTTATTATCTGCCTTGACAGATTGTAGCATATAAGTGCAAACTGCGTCAACAACAAGGGCTAACGCCTGTGCTACGCACATTGTTGACCCAGCTTACACTTATATGCTTGTAGACAATTAAGGCAGAAATGGACAAATATGAACACGTTCATATTTAATTCATAGAAGCCCTTTCTATGTACTTTTTATTTGGCGAACACAAATAACCCATAAAATACAATTTTTAGGAGGATATTATATATGAAAATGAGAGGATTATTTAAAAGACTTATATGTTTTGCACTGGCAATTGGAATTATTTTACCAAATGTTTCGAACTTAATCATCAATGTATGTGCTGACGAGGCAACAATAACCCAATTGATATGGTTAGAACCAATGCCAGGTTTAAATAACGTCGAATATGATGTCATTGCAGAAGAAGAGATATATGAAGAGATAACTTATGAGACTAATTTTTATGATACAACTCATCAATCTGAGAATAATTGGTATCTGCTAAATAAATATGATTTGCTGCCATATACGGTATGAAGCGATTATATTATTACGCAGAAAAAACAAAGTATGTCCATTTGTTATTTATTTTGATATCTTTGGCTGTTTTGGTTTTTCTTTATACTCAGCACGATCGACATAATGACAATGCTATATTAGGAGTAGCCTTTTTATCAATTCTATATAATTCATACAAATTGTCAGATGGGCTTATTTTGTTATATAAAAAAAGAATCTGTACACAAAGGGGACAACAGTATGATGGAAGAATCGTTGGTAAAATAGGGAAAAGTACTTTAAGAGAAGGATACTTCTATAAGTTGATTGTTTTATATGAAAAAGATAAAATAACAACCCCACTAATTCAAGCTAAGTATGTTGAGGCTTTAAAATCAAAAAAATGCATCGTCTATGTATATGATAATAAAGCGTATATTAGCGGATATACACTCTGCGAAAAAGGTGATTCTCCAATAAAAGTTAGAATAGTGGGAGATAAATAATTAGAATATGACGTATTTTTAATCCAAGCGTCTGGTGGGATTCATTCTGATTATTTGCGGTGTAGTAAGCGCAGTTAAAAACCGCAGAGGAATATATTAAAAGTTTACAATTAAATAAACAACAATATAGATTACGGAGTATAACAAAAGCTTTTAAAGCCTTGAGTTTACTCCTTTTTCTTATCAGACCTTTTTGCTTTAACCGCGGGAGGGTCTGTTTTTATGCCCATTTTTAGGACATGGCAATGCAGCATTGCCAAATATCCGTAAGCCTTCGTTTTGATTCAGGACAAGAAAAATCAAAACGGAGGAATGAAAAGTGAAAAATGATTTCAGAAAAATACGGATGGACGATGTAATTGAGATCATAAGGAAAAAAGGATACTACTTTATTCCGGCGGGCAGATTGTACGATAATTTCACAGGACCTAACCGGATCGTTGTTACTGACGATCCTGACTTTGCATTAAGTCATCCCGAGCTTGCTCACATGGTCATTTTAAGCATCGCAGAATTTAAGCCCATGGCAGAGGCATACAACGATTATCTGCGTAATGAGATCAGAGAAATACATAGACACCGCAATTATCACAATGGCGAAGGTTACTATGAAAACGGAGCTGATGAAGAATGTACGTTTTTGAAAATAAGAAATACGGATAGGAATCCGGTTGAAGATAACGTGCTTAAAATGCTGACAGAAGAAAATCTCAGGAATGCAATGAAACAGCTGGGTGAAAATCAGTATCGGAGAATTTACGCTTACTATTTCAAAGGCATGACTTATCGTCAAATCGCCGCAGCGGAGGGCGTTTCGGAGATCAGGTAATTCTTAAAGACGGTTCAAAATCCGCATCCGGCTTTGAAGCACTTGAAGAACTTGATGATAACAGCGATGGAATAATCGATAATAATGACGCTGCTTTTTCTAATCTAAGAGTGTGGATAGACGCTAACCATAACGGAAAATCCGAATCAAACGAACTTAAAACTTTAAATGAAACCGGCGTTGTTTCCATTAGCCTTGAACATTCGGAAGTCAGCATTGTAGATGAAGAAACAGGCACACGTATTGCGGAATCGGCAAGCGTTACAATTAACAAAAACGGTGCTGTATCGACTGTGGACATCAGCGAATTCTGGTTCCCTGTAAATTCATCTGATACAACTCAGGACGGCGTGGTAACAGCGGGTAATGTTCCCAATATAATTCAGGCTGTCAATGATGATGAAAGCGGAGAATTGCTTGAACTTTGCTATCAATTCAGCGAATCTACGGATATAGTTATGAAACGCTGCTATCTGAAAAAGATTATCTACAAAATAACAGATTCTGAAAATATTGTAATCAACAGCCGAGGCGGAAATATAGATGCAAGAGATCTTCACGTGATCGAGCAGTTCATGGGACGTGATTTTGAGGGTGTAGGAGGTTCAAATCCGAACTCTAATGCAGCTTCAATATTAAAGGATATATATACAAATATAGAAAATCAGTATTACAATATTCTTAATATGTACTGTGGTCTTGGCGGCTATCTGAATGCGACTTACGAATACGAGGATGAGAATGGCAACAAGAATCTAAACTTAGATTTCTTAAATTACATATTTGATGAAAAAGCTGCTGAGGGAGAGAATATTGATTACTTAGTTTACGATCTTGGTGTTTACCTCAAGTCGTATGATAAGATCAACGGCACATCATGCTTTACTGAATACAGTAATCACTATTCAGAGAATTATGCGTATATTGTTGAATCTACAAAATCAGGAAACACATATCTTGGCACAGAATCTAATGATTCATATAACGGTACAAGCAAAAACGACTTCATTTTCGGTGAGAGCGGTAACGATAATCTTCATGGCGGCAATGGAAATGACGCAATTAGCGGAGGATCAGGCAACGATACATTGTACGGAGATTCGGGCAATGATATACTTATTGGCGATGAAGGCAACGACACTCTCGACGGAGGGACAGGCAATGACACTCTCAAAGGCGGCTACGGCGATGATACATACATTTTCGCAAAGGGCTACGGAAACGATACAATAATAGACTCCGATGGTCTGAATACTCTCAGATTTAAGGGAATTAAACCAAGCGATATCCTTGTAAACGGCACAGATGAATACGACGCAACTATTACAATAAAGGGTACGAACGATAGTCTTGTTATCAAGGATTTCCGCAAGAGTGAGGAATACCGCAATTACGACCTTGAAATAGACGGAGTTAAAATGCACGTTACAGATAAGGATAGTCCGTTCAGACATATCTACGGCGGAAACGGCGACGATGTTCTTAAAGCAGTTGTAGATGATTCGATCATGCACGCTTTCGGCGGTGACGATACCGTTTACGGAAGTAAGGAAAATGACGTTATCTACGGCAACGAGGGCAATGACACCGTTTACGCAGGAAACGGAAACGACTTTGTTTACGGCGGTGCAGGAAACGATATTATTGACGGGGGCGAGGGAAACGACTTACTCTATGGAGGTTTCGGAGACGATACATATATTTTCGACAAAAATTGCGGTACAGATGTAATAAACGATACCGAGGGTACTTCTGTTATCAAGCTCACGAACGAAGTTTCTCTTGCAGACCTTCGTATCGATTCGGTGGGCGAAGATGTTGTTATCAGTATAAGGGATACCGACGATAAACTCATAATCACAGACTTTAAGCAAAATCCCGATAACTATGTTCTTCGTATAGGAGATGAGGAAATCTCCGTTAAGGATAACATTACAGCAGAAGAAAAAGAGTTCCTTTCGGGTTCGGAAAACTACGACTATATCGTTAATGAGAATAAAACGGTTATCGCAGGCGGAGAAAGCGGAGACAGAATAATCGGTTCCGGCATGGACGAGTATATACTCGGAGATTCAGACAGCGATCAACTTCTTGCAGGCGGCGGAAACGACGTGATTTTCGGAGGTTCGGGAGACGACTACATTAACGGCGGAGACGGAGACGATATAATTGACGCAGGAACAGGCAATGACTTCATTGACGGCGGCAGCGGAAACGACATATATATCTTCAAGCCGGGATACGGCGCCGACTCCATTATGGACAGTGAGGGTGTTAACACTGTTATGTTCGGAGACGGTTTCATCGCAGAAGGTGTAAAGGCATACCGTTCCAACTGGAATGATATTCTTATTACCTTTGACGGATTTGAAGATACCCTTACAATAAAGAATTACTGCATCAGCAAGGAAGCAAGAAACTTTACGCTTGTATTTGCCGACGGAACAGTCGTAGAAGCAACAGCTCAGAACAGTCCTCTCAGAACTATTTACGGTACTGACGGCAGCGAGTACATGATCTCTATTTATGAGGACGGAATAACCAAGATCGGTCAGGACGGCAATGATCAGCTTGTAGGCAGCGACGGAAACGACTATCTCTACGGAGATAAGGGCAGCGACAGACTTACAGGCAACGCAGGAAACGATGTTCTTGACGGCGGTGAAGGCAATGACTTCCTTTACGGAGGCGCAGGCAACGACACATATATTTTCAAAAAAGGCTACGGTACAGATACTATCGACGACGGCGAAGGGACGAATACTATTGAGATTTACGGATATTCAGCAAATCAGATAAAGGCTTACCGTACAAACTGGAACGATATTACCGTTACCTTTGAGGGTTCTGATGATAAGCTTGTGATCGAGGGATTCTTCACTTCCGAGGCAAACAGAAATTTCTATCTTACGTTTAACGGCGGTTCTAAGCTTCACGCAACCGCGTCCAACAGTCCTCTGAGGACTATTTACGGAACTGAAAACAGCGATTACATCGCAGCTATGGACGACAGGGGTGTAACTCTTATCGGAGAAAACGGCAGCGACAGCCTTAACGGAGGAAACGGCGCAGATAAGCTGTACGGAGGTATCGGAGACGATCAGCTTTACGGAAGCGGCGGAAACGATATTCTTGACGGAGGCGAAGGCAGCGATTATCTATATGGCGGATCAGGAAATGATACATACATCTTTAATATCGGTTACGGCACAGATACCATCAGCGACAGCGAGGGCGTCAACACGATCTCATTCGGCAGCGGTATTTCGGCGGATATGATAACAGTTTACAGAACAAACTGGAATGATCTTACCATTACATTCGAAGGTATTGAGGACAAGCTGATCATTCAGGGTTACTTTACATTTGAGGATAACAGAAATTTCAATGTGAACTTTGCAGACGGAACAAGATATGCATATGACAGTGAAGAAAATCCGCTGAAACAGGTACACGCAACAGAATATGACGACTGGATGTCCGCATGGAGTGATAACGGTGTTGTCATTCACGGTGACGGAGGAAACGACACGCTTAACGGCGGTGCGGGAGACGATGTTCTGGACGGAGGTACAGGTAACGATTATCTTAGCGGAGGCATCGGTAACGATACATATATTTTCGAAATCGGTTACGGATCGGATATTGTTGAGGATACCGACGGTGAAAACAAGGTCATTCTTAACAGACTGACATTGGATATGATAGAGTTCAACGTTAACGAATATGGAGATCTGTTAGTGTCTATTAATGGCAGCGAGGATGTTCTCACGATTAGAAGCTTTGATCCCGAATTATTTACGTTTGAATTTGCTGACGGCGTTATCGGAATGGTAAGTGCTGAAATGGCTGAGTTTATACAGATAATTTCGAAGGAGTAATTTAATACGTTCAAACAGCAAAAGCGGTTTCATTCAGTGAAGCCGCTTTTTTTGTGTACAAGGATCAAACCGTCAGAATGACAATACAATAGCAGTATACAGCATAAAAGGCGCGTACTTTCCCAAAAGCACGCGCCGATTTTCGTATATTCTGCACCTTTGTGAAAGACTAATAAGGCGATTTTGATCGTTATTTTGACCAATGTGATAGAATTTAAGCACATTATATCACATCAAAAGCCTTTTGTAAAGTCAAAATGAGAAAATCAGCAAAAAAACACGGTCTGATAAAGTTTTCAGCCGTCAGAATTTCAGTACGAGGAGGGCGATAAAATGAGAAATACAATGAACATTTACAAGAGAAAAGACGGACGTTTCGAGGGGCGTATTCCGTTTGGAAGAGATGATAACGGAAACCTGAAGTATAGGTATCTGTATTCAAGAAGTCTTGCCCAACTTAAGGAGAAAATGCTTTCCGCTTATGCGGCATCGGAAAAGTATTCGCCTGTCGTTTGCAGTAAAACCTTGCAGGAGTTATCGCTTGAATGGCTCAGCTGTGCTAAGCTGCGTGTTAAGGAATCAAGCTATTGCTGTTATGAGAGGATAGTAACCAAATATATAATTCCGTATTTTAAGCAGACAAAATATTGCGGGTTAAATACTCCGAAAATCAACGCTTTTATCGAATATCTTCTGAAATATGGAAGGTCTGACGGGAATGGTGGATTATCTGCTAAGACGGCTCACGATATTATTGTAACAATGCGCTCTATTGCTAAATATGCGGAACAAGAGTATGGCTTGCGTAACCCAATGCACAGCGTTTCTATGCCGAGGATTGAAAGAAAGGAAAATCCGGTTCTAAATGAAAATGAGCGTAAAAAACTTCAAAATCATTTAGTGAATAACCTGAACAATACAAATATCGGCATACTTCTTACTATGTACAGCGGTATCCGTATTGGTGAAATTTGCGCTTTAAAATGGGGAGACATTGATTTACGGGGCGGTATTATCCACGTTTCAAGAACTGTTCAGCGCATTAAAGATAAAACGGGGAACGCAAAAACCAAGATTGTTATTGCTTCACCGAAAAGCAAGACATCGGAGCGTGATATTCCGATACCCGACTTTCTTGTTAACATTCTTAATGCAAGAAGTCAAGATAAAAGCGGCTATATTCTTTCCGGAAATCACACACCGATTGAACCAAGAACAATGCAGAACAGATTTAAATCCATTCTGAAAAAGTGCGAAATACGCAGCGTTAATTTTCATTTGCTTCGCCACACTTATGCTACCGTTTGTATTGAGAACGGTTTCGACGCTAAAACTGTAAGCGAGCTGCTCGGTCATGCGAGCGTTAATATCACTCTTAACCGCTATGTTCGCTCGTCGCTCGATATGAAAAAGAAATATGTAGCAAAACTTAATTTTGCGGCTTAGAAGTTTTCAGCCGTCAAAATAAAATCTAAGATTATCGATAATGCCTGATTTTCGCTGCTTTTTAATCTTTTTGCTTGTAGGTGCAGATTTTGCGAAAGTTTTTACTTGTCTGTATTAATGTATTATACCATAGTTTTAACAAATCATGTATTGATTTTGCGTGAAATATTTGGTATAATGTCGAATAAGGCAGGTGGTATATATGATTAAGATCGCCGTTGTTGATGACGAGCTTGATATGCTGAAAGAAATAACGGATGGTATATCGAAGCAATTTGAAAAACGTAAAATTAAAATAACGATAGATAAATTTACAAATGGCGCTCAATTAATAAAAGCGCTTGAAAGCAATCGCTTGTTTGATGTGGTGTTTTTGGATATAGAACTTCCGGATAAGCTTGGATTGGAAATTGCAAAGCTGCTGAAAGAAACATATAGAAATATTATCATCGCATTCGTTACGTCATTTGATAACTACGTTTACGATGCATTCGATTATGATGTTATAGCGTATATACGAAAGCAGGAATTTGAAATAAGACTCAGTAGTGTGATTGACAGAGTAATAAAGAAATATAAAGAGATGTTTAATAAAAAGCTATTCAAAAATGCAGAAGGACAGCATACTGTAGCAACGCAGGACATCGTTTATTTCGAGTCCTGCGATCACAGTATAACTATATATGAAAATAATGAGTTCAAATTTGAAATAACAGATTCACTGAAGAACCTTGAAGATGAATATTATGTTCATGGTTTTTTCAGGACACATACAGGCTATCTTGTAAATTTAGAATACGTCTATTCAATAGAGAAAAATGACGTGATAGTCAAGTATGGAAATATAATCAAATCCTTGCCTGTAAGCAGAGGAAGAATGAAAGACTTGAAATCTGCTTATCAGCAATATATCAGAGGTGTAAGATGAGTGCGTTGTATTTTGGATTTGAACTGATTGCCACTTTTGCTGAGGCGTTTATTATTTTGTATGCAATTTCTTGCCTTTTTGACTCTAAGTTTTCAGAAAAGAAGCAGTTATTTTACGAAATTGTTTCCTTAATTATAATAGGAAGTCTGACAGCAGTATTCAATTATATGGAAACGTCATATAAGGATATTTGGGATGTAGGAATTATAGGAGCATATATAATCGTTTGTTTTTTGCTATACAAAGGGAATATTTTTCTGCGTATTGTCATACCGTTACTGATCATGATCATAATATTAATAATAAATATAACGACTGATGTGTTTATTAGCCGTTTGTATGACGTTCCTCCGGAATATCTTCTGCAAAGCGGTAGCTCGTTGAGATTACTGAGCCTATTTATAACAAAATTTTCGTTTTTCCTTATAATACAGCTTCTGATTAAAATTGTAAGGAAGAATGACTATGATCTGAAAAGCGACGAATGGTCGGGTATAACGCTGCTATTTCTGATTTCTGCTATAATACTGTTTGTGGCTGCCGAGATACAATATAATAAGGTTGACGATAATTTCAGCATGATTTTTCTGACATCAGGAATAGCTGCAATTAATATCTGCGTATTTATACTTATTAAAAAAATGGCCGTTAAGAATAAACAGCTTACTATTCTGCAGGTATTAAATACTCAGCACGAAGAACAAATGAAATCGCTCAGATCGATTGCGCTGATATATACCAGCATGAATATACTTAAGCATGATATGAAAAACGAATGGTTGATCGTATATAATGCTTTAGAAAAAGGTGATACTATGAGGGCAGAAGAGTTATTAAAAAAGATGATAAATAAAACGGACAGCGTATTTGAAGAAACTGTCACACTGTCCAACTCATCGATCAACGCTATAGTCAATTATAAACTTAACTGTGCAAAGCAATCCGGAATATATTGTACGAGCATGATACAGGATGATTTTGACAGCTTTGAAGAATACGATATAGTTATGCTTTTTGCAAATTTAATGGATAATGCTATTGAAGCAAGCAAGGAAGTTAACAGCCCACGAATAGATATAGCAATAACAACTAAAATGAACTATTTGAGTATAGTTATTGGCAATAAGATTGAAAAATCCGTACTGAGTGTCAATTCTTCTCTGAAAACATCTAAAAGCAATAAGGAACAGCATGGATTTGGAATTCAGTCTGTAAAGCAGATAGCAGATAAATATTATGGCATGACAGATTTTTATGAGCAGGATAATATGTTTTATGCTGATATAATGCTGAAGAAAGCGACTCCTGTTTTAGACAGTAAATTACCATTTACGAACTGAAACATACCATTTACGAATTAAATATTGACTTTGTATAAAAAATCGGTTACGATTTTGGCGAGGTGTTTATATGATTACCGCACTTGCCAGAATTGTAACCGATTTTTTTTTGAAATATAAAGCTATAAACAATGAAGATGCAGATATATATCAATACGGAAATGAAATAATAATAAGCTCGGTTATTGATTTGCTTATAGTTTTTATTCTTGGATTAATTTATAAAGAATTGCTGAATGCTGTACTGTTTTTTATTTCATTTCTCTTGTTAAGAACTTTTGGCGGCGGATATCATGCCAATACGTACTTGAAGTGTAAAATCATATATATTATTGATATTTCAGTGGTGTTGTTTCTATCTAAGTATGCTGTTTTTATTTATAATTTACATACTATGATCTTAATCTCCATGTTTTCGACTACGGTGATTTTTTTCCTCGCTCCAATTGAAAATCCGAATAAACCATTATCAGAATCGGAAACTGTAAAAAATGCAAGGAAATCAAAAGTTTTATCTGTAATTTTATGTTTGATGATCATAGTTCTGTATCGTATTAATAAAGAAATATCATTAACGTTGCTGCTTACCTATTTTTCAGCAGCTGCAGCTATGATAATTGAATATTTAAGAAAAGGAGGAACTGTTCATGAAGATCAAAAAGAAAATGGCTGAAAGCCTGTCAAAGATCAGTCTTAAAACTGCAAAGGCTGTCAGCTCAAGCGCATCTTTGTTTGGCTTTCATCAGCCGAAGGAGCCTGCAACATTAAAGGCAAAGAAGTAATTGTATGGTACGCAGAAAATCAAAATCTTTATTTTTTAAGTGACTTTGATTTTCTGCGTACTGTTATTTGTCTGCAAAATTATAGCATATGGAGGACTAAATGTGAAAAAACTTAACGAAAAGCCAAGAGCTATTGACAGATGATTACTTGAATAAAAAATGAAGGAAGAAGGAGTTATGTGAATGAACACGATACCGAAACGCAGACCAATAAATAGGTTTATTGCTATGCTGCTTGTTTTGTCGATGACTTTCGTTTATGTGGTTGGCGACAACTATGCTCCGCTAACCATTGATCAGAATAAGCTATATTCAAACGATGCGTTAGCTCAAACATTAAGCTACAATACAGGATTAACAGACCAAACAGATCTTATGGATGTAAGTGAGCTTGTTTTGGCTAAAAATACAACAGTTATGGGAAAAACGAGTGAAACACTGTCAGAGGCGTTCGACCAGATGCCTGTTACTGTAGAAAATCAAGCAGAACTTGATGACGCTGTCGCCACATTTAATGAACAGATTAATGCTTTGAAAGCAACTGCCAACAAAGAACTAAGCGATACGGACAACGAAACAGATGAACTTAACGAGTACAAAGAGGCTGTTATTTCAGGTTTTAATGATCTGGAATTTTTGCTGTCCGATATTTCTGTTGAGAACTATGAAGCAGTAATGTCAGATATATCTGCACTGATAAATCCAGAGAAGCCTTATGTTTCTCTTGCTGATGATTTACCGTTCAATGAGGTTTCTGAAGACAATATTACCTATTTCGACTATAATCCGGAATCTGTAACTGATTATCAGATTGATGACGGCAGTTATTCAAGTGAGGACTTAGAACAGACAAACGATACTGTTATCAACGATGATGTAAGATCGGAATTTTCAGAACTTGAAAGTGTTCTGGAAGTTTATCAGTACATCAAGAACAACTATACGATGGAATTCTATTTCGGTTCTCGTAAGGGAGCTGTGGGAACTTCCGCTGAAAAGGCCGGTAATGATTACGATATTGCAAGCCTTCTGATCGGTATTTTGCGAGACAGAAATATTCCAGCAAGATATGCAAAAGGCGAAATTGAGATTACGGCAGAGCAGGCTATGGAATGGACTGCTACCGATGACATCAATGTTGCAATGCGTGTGATTGCTGCACTCGGAATCCCCACAACGGGAATGGTTTCAAATGGTGAGACCGTAGCGGTACGCTTAGAGCATATCTGGGTTGAAGCATATGTACCTTATACTGATTATCGTGGAACAGGAAATCTTTCGGGTGAACGTTTGTGGATTCCGCTTGATGCATCTTTCAAGGAAATGATACATACTGATGGTGTAAATCTTGATGAAATACAGGGATACATCAGTAATCCTTCTAATCAAATTACATCATCCACGGAATTGAATGGTGTTAACATCGGAGAACTGGCTGGAATGACTGATGACGACAATTCTGCATTAATCAAGTACTTGCTTGAAAATGGATATGGAGAAGCAACATTAGCTGAAACATTTGGCGGGACAAGTATTGTAACTACTGATTTGGGCTATCTTCCTTTAAGTCTGCCTTATTACAATACTGATAATGTAGAAACATTCGAGAACATTTCGGAGGACGATACAGATAGTATAACGTTTAAGCTTTATGGAAATTCTACTACGGGAAGTGATTTTTCCGGAACTAATTCCATAAATTATACATACCTTGCACCTGATGTATATGGAAAGCGTATCATTCTATCTTATGTTCCAGCAACACAAGCTGATCAAGATGTTATTGATGAGTATGGGGACATTTTTTCTACTCCTGCGTATCTTGTAAAAATGAAGCCGCAGCTCGTTATAGACGGTGAAGTAGTTGCCGAAGGCAGTGTATGCAACGCTGGATATATGCAGCGGTATACCATTACAATCCATAATGGCTCTCCTTCAAATAATGATAGTGATATTTCTAATAATATTGAAGTAGGCGGTATGTATTGCATAGCGATGGACTATGGTAATATTTCCCCGGAAGAAATTCAAAAATCGGCAGAATATATGGATTCTAAAAAGGATTCTACTTCTGAAGATAATATATACACCGAAGAAATTATGGGGGGAATGCTGAACTCCGTAGCAAAGCTGTACTTTGCTCAGCTCGATCTTTACAATACCATTATTGCTGGACAGACGAATGTAACCGAAACAAGAGCTTTAAGCGTTGGTATTGTAGGATTCAAAGCCAATGTTGAGTACACATTCAATAGACCTTCTGAACTTAATGAGGGTGGATTCTTCCTTGATATTGGTCACGATGTTCATAGCGTTATATCTAATACCAATAACATCACAGATGAAAAAGCATTTATGCTTCAATCAGGTATTTATGCATCGGCGATGGAGCATGGCGTTCTTGAACAAGTTACAGGTGTTGACTCTGTTTCAACGATAAAAACATTCCAATATGCACAGGAACATAATATCCCTATGCATATGATTTCCAAAGATAATGTAAGCGACGAACTTGATTCAATCACAGTATCAGCACAGGTTAAGCAGGAAATCCGCACAGCAGTTAATTCGGGAAAGATCGTAATTATCCCTGAGACCGAGATAACAATCAATCAGTGGAATGGTATAGGTTACATGGTTCTTGATCCTGATACTTATGCCTGCGGTTATATGATCTCCGGTGGATTAGCGGGCGGTTCAATGACAGCGGGGCAGATGATTGGTGAATATGTGGCTTATGTAGTTCAAGGCGCAGTCTTCATGATTCTGTGGGAAATGTTTAAAACGCTTGCGTTGGCTATGTCTCCTTGTGGTTGGGTAGCTGCAATAAGTTTCTTGATAAATGTAACGGAATTTATTATGTTAATAGATTATGTAAGCCAACTTATTGAGTTGTTAGATATGTATCTGGCTACCGGGGACATCTATTATTTACAAGAGCTTGGTGTGCAAGTCGCAGCTTTGGCGACACTTAGTATAGCTTCTAAGTTATTCGGCAATAAAATCAATAAACTTAAAGAGAAAATCAATACTGCTATTGATGAAGCAGGACTATCCGGTACATGCTTTGTTGCTGGAACATTGATATTTACAACAATGGGACTAATTCCTATTGAAAATATTACAACCAATACTATGGTATACAGCTTTGATCCTGCAACGCTTGAAGTAGCTGAGAAGCAAGTAGAAGATGTTTTTGTAAAAGAGAGTAGTAAGTTAATTAATATAGAAGTTAACGGTGAAACGATCAAAACTACACCCGATCACCCGTTTTATGTTCCTCAAAAGGGCTTTACAAGAGCTATAGAGTTAAGAGCTGGTGATGAACTTTACACGGTAAACGGCGAGTATGTTGTTATTGAAAAAATACAACATGAGATTCTTGAATCGCCAGTAAAGGTATACAATTTCCGTGTTGCTGATTATCATACTTATTATGTTAGTAATAATGGAATTGCTACACACAATAATACTTGCACGCCAAATACTGGTGGTACAGAAGGTGGAAAAACCGATGAACCTGGGAAACCTTCTAAGCAATATGAACCAACACGAGAACTGAAGGATCATCTTAAAACCGGGAATGGTAATGCACCTAAAGGGTCAAAAGGTATCGATGGAGCTCATAATGAGGCGGAATTCTTAAATCAAATAGAAAAGCATGGCTGTAAAACTGTTGGTGATCCAGTTGAAATAGAGCCTGGAATTAAACGGTATGAATATCAAGCCCCTGCCAAAGATAAAGCTGGAAATATTATTGAAGGTCAATACAAAGCTAAGGTACAAACCAAAACCACTTATGACCCTAATATTATCTCCGATGAGGCATTTGTTAACAGAGGTGTAGAAGCATTTGAAAACTTTAAGGGCAGTTTAACAGAAGGAGAAAGTATCCCCAGAGAATGGAGTTTCACTGATAACAATGGTCTTTCTTGGCATGGATATACAGATGGTTACGGAAATCCAACAAGTTTCTTCCCTGAATAAATGGAGGGTATTATATGAAAACTGAATTTGAAAACAGCAATATGATGCATTGGTATCTAAAAATGTGTTGTAGATATGATTTAATAAAGTTACTCAAGTCATTTTCCAATGGCATTGGTTACGGCATATGTGAAACAATGTTGGTTTTTGGTGATGATCCAGATGAAAATGATCCCAGTCAAGAAAGAGAATATCCTGAATTAGAAGGATACTGCGGAGTAGGTTTTTTTAACGAGCACTACCCCGAACCAGTTTTAGTTAGTTACCAAACATTTTATGATGAGTTACAGAAAATTGTATTGGATTATTCGAAAAATAAAGATTCTGAATATCAAAATACTGTAAAACACTATCTCTCTTTAATTAGAGAAAGATATAATCTTATAGAAAAAGGAGAAAGTACATGAGTCTTATAAAAAGGTTAATATCCTCAATCTTGATATTTAACCTAATTTTCTTAACACCCTCGATTTCTGCTTTTGCGGAAGAAACAAGTCCTTCAGACAGCTATAACGAATCGGTTAGTGAAACAATCAGTTTCCTAAAAGAAAACCAGGTCAATGATCATTCGTGGCTAATTAATGACCTATCTATCAGTATGGATTTGTCAGGAATAATTGAATCCGTATACGATATATCTTTTGGTTTATTTGATGAAGATTACGATGTCATGGACAGTATGATTAATATTTCATTGGATTTTTTGCATAACTACCATTATCGCAATAATGACGATTTATTTCGCTATCTTCAGATTAATGCTTTTCACTCGAACTATTTACTTGATACTGTTATTTCACTTCAAAATCAAGACGGAGGTTTCGGTCTTGCCAAAGGCTACTCTAGTGACATCATTGATACCAAGCTGGCGTTAAAAGCACTGACCGATATAGGCGAGACAGAAGCAATGACAAATGCCGCCCTCTACATCTCATCACTGCAAAACGAAGACGGCGGCTTTGGCTATCAGCATGGATTAAGCTCCAATGCTTATCTATCTGCTGAGATTGCTGACATTCTCATCGATACAGTAAATGTAAATCCTGTGCTTTCTTACTACCTTGAAGATACATTTACTGCTCTTGACGGCTATCTCGATTCGACATTTCCGACCTTAAATGAGCTGTCAGCAAGTGACCTTGATTCGGTATATCAGCACTTCTATACGGCTTTGTATAGGCTGAAAAGAGACGGTCGCTATGATGTGACACTGTATTATGATTTGCAGGCTGAAGATGGTGGTGTATTCGACGATCCTATGGCAACGGCTCTGTTTCTTGAACTGCTTGTGAAAGAACAAAACGCTTTAGTAGCTAAGCTAGACACGATTGCCATTACAAATGACCGTGGATATGCGGTTTCCGCTTTTAATTCCAATGAAAATGTGAATATCAGCGTTCTCAATGAGTATGAAAACGAAAAGGCATATCTGGCGGTTTCGATCATTACACCGGATGGCACGGTAATCTCATTGGATGGTGAAAATTCTGTTTGGAATACAGCCGATTATGCTGACGGCAAGTATACCGTTCGTGCTGAGATAATTCGTACATCAAATGATGAGGTAGTTACCTCTCTTGAACAGACATTTAGAATTCAGCATCGCTTGGCTGTAGACAGCATTACTCTCGCTTTAAGTCAGCCTTATTCAAGAGTTGGTGATACGGATTCGGTTGAGATAATCGCAGAATTCGATATCAGTAATTTCAGCGAGGATAATCAGCTTGCTATTAATTGGACAGTTACTGATGTATCAGGCGAGCTTATTGAGGAGGATATAGTAAATATTTCAGAAGCTGATGTAGCTATGAACTCTATTCTGCTCGGCAGCTTTATACCCGATACTTCTGAGAGAAACGCATATATCATAAAAGCTGAAATAATGTCCAATGATATGCAGATAGCTCAGACTACTACCAACTACTTCGTATCAGACAAGAGCGTAGCTATAACTTATGACATCGATAAGGAATATCTCACGGAAATTGACGATAATGCCAATGTGACAATTAACCTTCGTGATGAACGAGTTGTCGATCTGATATTTACAACTTCTTCAGAGGATACGGAGCTTATTGAAAAATACGCAGTTCAAATTGAAGCTATCAAAGATAAGCTTGAAAAAATGGGATATGTCGTAAATCTCAGTAATGTATCAACGTCTTATCTTTCAGCAAAGGACACCTTCGCTTGGATCGAGTATGACCATCCTAACTTCAACACACAGACGCCATACACACAGCACATTGTCTATGACGGCGATAACATAAAAATGCTCGGATATACTGCTGTTCCCTATAAGGATTTTCTGTTGGTTCCTGATGAAAACAGCTCTCAGAAGATATTTAACTTCGATATTCAGCGCGATAAGACCGACTGGCATAGTATGAATGGCGGAGGATTCTTATTCAATACAACTATTGATGAAGATACTATCAGTGGTTATTATGTTCTTATAACATCAGGCGGATTGAGATTATATTGTCTTGATAATGTGAATCTTAATAGTTTCCGAAATAGTTCAACGGCCGGAACACTTATGCAGACTTTTAAATTTTCTAATGTATATGATGAGCATCACATCAAGATAGTTGCAGACAGTAATTATATTTCATTGTGGGATGATGACAATCTTATCATTGATAATTATGAATTACCTGCGATATACGGTAACGGATATGGTCCGATAACCAGTCACGCCAGTCATGGCTGCTCTCAAAGATCATATTTTACGTTTGCCAATATAACAATGCAAACCATAACAGGTGAAAAGCTCTCTGATATTTTAGATAATTACAATTTTGAAAGTCAAAACAGCAGATACGTGATTAACTTGAGTGACAGCATAATAGAAGGTTTTGATTCAGAAGAAAATATAAACGAAGTAGCTCAAAAAATCAGTGATAAAAACATATGTTTTATAGGTCTTGGCAATGAATCAAATAGTGATCAGTATCAGAATCTGATCGAATTAATTCCTGATAATACTTTGTACTATGATTTTTCTGCAGATACAACAGAAAAGAATCTTTCTAATTTTATTACCGATACAGAGGAGTCAAAACGTGTCCTGGATCCGGAGTCAGTAGTTGCAACTGACCTTATCGTTACAGGCGAGCTGCCTGACGGAACAATATTTACAGAGCAATTTGATATTCTCCACGAGGGTGAAACGATTAGTTTTACTGTACCTGTTGATTTGGATAATCTGACTTCCGGAATTGATGCGGTGCTTTTGAAAAATATAAGGCTTGACTATACTGACGAAAACCAAAACGCTCGCATTAAAACTTTAGATCAAATAACACTTCCCGTTATAGGTTCTGTCGGAAAGATAACCAATCAGGTATCTACAGATAAGCAATCATATTATCAATATGAATCTGTGAATATTTTTGACAGGATACATAATACTTCCGATATAAGAGCAGCAAAGGCTCTGACAAATACCATTACTGTTCTCGACCAGAACGGAACTGTAATCAAAAAGTACAGCCAGTCCCTTGCTGAGATTATGACAAAAAGTTATGTAGAAATAACAGAAATATGGAATGTTGAAGATTGTCCGGAGGGACAGTACACAATTATATCTTCTGTTTATGACGGAAATGTTTTAGTGTCTGAGAGTCAGACGGCTATTGACGTGCTTGTTCACGAATTACCTCAGTATGAGCTTACAGGAAATCTTTCAGTCTCAGATAAGCTGTTCAAGACCGACGATACAATCAGTATTACAAGAAGCATAGAGAACATCGGTCGTTATGATATTGAAAATGGCACTATAACCATTAAGATTATTGACACTGCTTATGAAACGGTTGTATATGAGCGTGAGGAAGAACTGAATTTAGCGACTGGTGAAAGCAATAGCAGTTCATTTAGCGTTGTTCCTGCGAATGATTTTGCATCAAGACGAGGTAATGAATATCTTATTACTTACGAAGTAACAACCGAGGATGGGCAGATTATCATACTTCCAGGTGACGGATTTATGCTTGATGGTCTGAATCTTGAGATGTTGGGAAATAGTGTTCTGTTTTCAACCAATAATGATTCATCAATCAAAGGAATTCAGATGAACGGTTGGCTTATGAATATATATGGCGGAATGCACTCTAACTCAAATATTGAAGCGAACTGCTCTATTATTACCGTAAACGGAGATTGTTCTTCAGTTTCCGGTGCCGGGTTCAACACATGGCAGACAATTCTCGATAATGCTCCTATAGAATCGGAAATTATTGAACTGCCTGACATTCTGAGTGTAATTAAACCGAAGCTTCAAAGCATGGAGATATCCATTGAAAACGGATGGACAAGCGAAAGCGATTCAGAATTCAGAATATTCGGTAATAATGTGACAACAAACACAGACATCTACAGCAGCAAATCACTGGTTATCGATCCAAGCAATTTCACTTCTAATACAGATAACGGTATCATTATTTGCAGCGAGGGTGATATTACGATCAGATCGACAGATGTAAACTTTAAGGGTATCATCTATGCGCCAAATGGAACAGTAAAAATCGAGTCCAATAATTTCAATATTCAAGGAAGAATTATTGCTAAGAATATCGTTTTCCAAGGCAGTATATTTACCGGTGAAACTTATGAGGGGGATTTAGATCTGTTTAATAGATAATATGCAAATTCATACTATTCTGATGATATTAAATTATCTTAACCCAATTTCAAAATAGCGGTAATCAATAAGTTGATTGAATCAATCAGAAAAATCAATAATTTAAGGAGTATAACAAAAGCTTTTAAAGCCGAAAGTTATACTCCTTTTTCTTTATAGACCTTTTTGTTTTAAAAGCAGAAAGGTCTATTTTTATGCCAATTTTTAAATACTGGCAATGCTTTATTGCTAAGTACCCGTAAGCCTTCGTTTTGATTCAGAACAAGAAAAATCAAAACGGAGGAATAAAAAATGAGCAAAAACACGGTGCGTGTTTATGACACGATAACCAAGAGATACGTTGAAATTGAAGTAAGCGAAAAGGTTCGTACATATTACGACAGAACTCAGTGGAATATTGACGATAACGATAAGTCGTTCTATAAGCATGAAATTCAGTTTTCCGCATTGAAAGGGAACATTGACGGGAACCTCGAAAACTTCCATGAATTCCGCACAGAAAACGATGCAGTCGAGAAAAGCGTGATCCAAAATATAGAAGTTGAGCGGCTGTACAAATGTCTGGATAAGCTAACCGATGATGAGCGAAAATTGGTCACTATGATCTATTTCGAGAATAAAACAGAAGCCGAATGTGCTTCCTTGCTGCATACCACGCAGCAAAATATACACAAAAAGAAACGCAGGATTTTGTGCAAACTTAACAAGCTTTTGAAATCGCAATAAAAAAACGGTTGTTAAATGCTCGACTTCTACCCCTATACAAGTGTAAGGAGAATAAAAGCTTCTTAAGCATCTTGAAAACAGAATAACAGCATCGGGAAAACGTTAATCCTGCGGCCGGTATAAAATCTCGGCAGTCGCATGAACCATACGCCACGACCTCAGTTGAGCGAGCGATCAATATGACGTTCAGACCTTTGGACAGCAACCAAAGTCGGCGATGAAACGCAGGAGGATAATGATACTTCCGCCCAGCCACAGACTCAAGCAATGGGGGCGGCTCTATGAGAACCATAGTGGAGTGAAAGGCTCATGAGATGAATAAGCTGTTCATCGTTTCTGATGTTCCGCCGTGACGGGTATCTAGGATAAATATCACGGAAATTCGTCTGAAACTTACGAATCAGACGAAGGCAAAACGAATTAATAAGGCGGTTTGCACTCTTTTGCAGACCGCCTGTTACATATAAAAATTAAAGGTCAGGAGGCTGATATATGAACGATAACGATATGCCTGAGAAATCGAATTTTCATAAATTTGGAGTTAATATCCCTGTGCCAACGGTCAGGTTATCAAACAAGCATCCATGCCGCGGCTGTGTGTGGTATGACAGGAATGCTGATGTTCTTTTCTGCCCGTTTCATAACTGCGTTAGGAACAAAAAAGGCTTTGAAGTTCCGCAAAAGGGGGGCGAAATGAAATGCTGATCAAACGAGGAGATATTTTTTACGCAGATTTAGATCCCGTAGTCGGTTCTGAGCAAGGCGGTGTTCGTCCCGTGCTAGTGGTTCAGAACAATATCGGAAACAGGAATAGTCACACGCTTGTGGTTCTGCCGCTGTCAACAGCTAAGAAAAACAAGCTTCCTACGCATATCTGCATAAGAAATTCAAAAATACTGCCTAAAGATTCGGTCATTCTTGCCGAGCAGATTAGGACAATAGACCGCAGCAGACTTCGGAGCTATATAGGCTCATTGGACAGCGGGATAATAAATAAAATCGATGAGGCAATGAAAATAAGTATAGGAGTGGATTTTGATGACTAAATTCGGACAAGCAGAATACGGCGATTTTATGGCAAGAATGTTTGCCGATAAGCTTGATGAAATTCTTGAAACTACCGAAAAACAGAATTTCAATCGCAGAAACACAGAAGATATTTACAAAGAATTTGTATCGTCAAAAGATGCAGCTTAAGGAGGTAGTGAGATGTTAGGATTTTTTATTGGCTTGTTTGTCGGAGCTTTTATTGGCATGACGGTAATGTGCCTTTGCACAGCAGCAGGACAGGCAGATAAGTATGAAAACCGCACAGGAAAGGATAAGTAATTTCGTTAGGTTTGATGATACCAATTCATAAAAAATTGTGGTATCCTTGTTGGTTGAAAGGAGTGTGAGGAAATGCCGACAGTAACGGTAATACAGCCGACAATCACAGAAGAACAAAATACGAAGATCCGTTGTGCCGCATATTGCAGAGTAAGTTCAGACAGCGAAGATCAGCTTAATTCCTTTATGGCTCAGACAAGATACTACAGTCAGTGTTTTGAGAACTCCGAAACGGAAGAACTGATCAATCTTTATGCCGACGAGGGTATTACAGGTACCCGTGAGGACAAGCGTGACGAGTTTCAGAGAATGATGAAAGATTGCCGCAGAGGTAAGATTGACAGAATATACACCAAGTCTATCAGCCGATTTGCCCGAAACACTAAGGATTGTCTGAAAAACGTTCGTGAACTGAAATCTCTTGGTATTACGGTGTTTTTCGAGAAAGAGAATATCGATACAGCTAATATGACCGATGAAATGATGATAACAATAATGGGCGGTCTGGCTCAGGAGGAATCGACTTCGATTTCGCAGAATATGCGGTGGAGCATAAAAAAGCGAATGGAAAACGGCACAATGAAAATGTGCAACTCGGTGTTTGGATATGAACTTGTCAACGGTGAATTGATCTTAAATCAGGATGAAGCCCGGATAGTCAGAAAAATATTTGATTGGTATCTGAACGGATACGGAAGTGAAAAAATCGCTCAGATGTTAAATGAAATGGGAATTGAAAAAAGAGGTAGATCATGCCACTGGACAGGACCTACCGTGAGAGTTATGCTGAAAAATGAAAAATACATCGGAGATCAGCTGTTTCAGAAACGGTTTACAACAACCGTTTTGCCTCGTAAAAATTTGCCGAACAGAGGAGAATTACCTCAGTATTATTACACCGGATGTCATGAAGCCGTCATTTCAAAAGATGTATTTGACAGAGTGCAGGAATTAATACGTCTTCGAGGTAAAAATAAGCGGAATGAAAGCCGCGGTAATATACTGTCCAAGAAAATCAAATGCGGTGAATGCGGAACTACTTTCCGTATGAAAAATTGCAGAGGCAAAATATATTGGGTTTGCAGACTTCATACCGATGAAATAGAAAAGTGCTCGGTAAAACCAATAAATCAAGACAATATACAATCTGCTTTTGTGAGATTATGCAACAAGCTTTGGTATAATTACAAGCAAATTCTCGTACCTCTTCAAACAGCGCTACATGACCTGAAACTCCGAAAATTCAGCAGTAAAACCCAGGTAATGGACATTCACAAGGAAACCGCCAAGCTTCGTGAACAGACACACGTCCTTGCAAGACTGAAAACCAAAGGGTTTCTGGACGAGGTAAAATACATTAAGCAGACTACGGAGCTTACAGCAAAAATCAATAAGCTGCAGGCTGAACTGAAAAAGCTTACCCGTTCCGATGACGAGGACGAAACAATTGACCAAATAGAAATGCTGATAGACTTTTTTGAAAAACAAAGTAAACCAATAACAGAATTTGATGAGTCAGCGTTTGAGAGTATAGTTGAAAAAATCGTGGTTGTAAATCAGCATGAGCTGGAGTTTCATTTGATTGGAGAATTGAAATTGAGGGAGAATATAGAATAGACAATTTTAATACCGTAAATTTATTGCCTTTGTATATAGCTATTTCAAAGGCTTTGTGGTATTATTGTTGTTTGAAAGGAGGCGAGATCGTGGCAAAGAACAGAATAATTCCATTTGGCTACTGCATGAAAAACGGTGAGATAACAACCGAGCCAAACGAGGTTTACGCAGTAGCAGAGATATTCGGCGAATATCTGGAAGGCAAAAGTTTATTGCAGATTGCAAAGCTTATGGAGTCCGAAAAAATCCGATACAACAGTGATTCCGATCATTGGAACAAAAACATGGTCAAGCGGATCATAGAAAATGAAAAGTATCTGGGAACTGACAAATATCCGCAGTTGATCGATGAGGATATCTTCAGACAAGCAAATGAAAAGCGAGTGAGAAAAGCAAATTCACTTTGCACAATTTCAGAAGGTCTATCGGAAATCCGAAAGGTTACATACTGCGCCGAATGCGGAGAAAAGGTTTTCAGAAAAACCAACGGCAAGGGTCGTGAATACTGGAATTGTGAAAATCCCGACTGCTTTAAATTTGAATATCGCATGACAGATCAGATGATAATGGGAGCAGTGATCACTGTTCTGAACTCTGCTGCTGCAAACCCAAGTTTAATTGAATGCGGCGGAGAGGTCAGCACATATTCCCCGACATCAGACATAGTCAGTCAGCAGAATGAGATAAATCGAATGACCGATGTATCTCAGATCGATTTTGAAAGAATAAAATCTGAGATCTTCAAGCTTGCCGAAATGAAATACGACTGCTGTACCTACAGCGACAGTCAGCAGAAAACAGAGAAAATTAAGGCTGTTCTTAAAGACCACGAGCAATTAAATACATTAGATATTGGCTTATTCAAAGCGTGTATTTCACGAATCTGGATAAGCCATTTTTGTACCATAGAGGTTGAATTTATCAACGGAATACACATCAAAAATATTACAGAGAGGAATGATAAAAATGCCCACAGCTCCGAATGTAACGGTAATCCCTGCGAAAGTGCAGACAACGGAAAACCGTGATAAATATCACCAATTAAGAGTTGCCGCATACTGCCGTGTCAGCACAGAACAAGAGGAACAGCAGAATTCATATCAGGTACAGATCGCCTATTACACCGATTTGATCAACCGAAAAAAGGAATGGACGCTTGCCGGAGTTTTTGCCGACGAAGGGATCAGCGGAACTCAAACAAAGAAAAGGACAGAGTTTAACCGCATGATAAGAATGTGCAAAAACAAAAAGATCGACCTTGTGATAACGAAATCAATTTCAAGATTTGCCCGAAATACGGTGGATTGCCTTGAATATGTTCGACAGCTTAAAGACTTGGGTATTGGCGTTATTTTCGAAAAAGAGAACATAAACACGTTGACAATGACAAGCGAGTTTATGATTGCTTTGTACGGTTCATTCGCACAGGCTGAAAGTGAATCCATAAGCAAAAATGTTTCATGGGGAAAGGAAAAAGCCTACCGTGAGGGCAAGGTGTCCTTTCAGTATAAATATCTGCTGGGTTACAAAAAAGGTGCAGACGGCAAGCCGGAGATAGTTCCCAATGAGGCTGAAACTGTACGATCGATCTTCAGTCTTTATCTTGACGGATATACCTTACATAACATCGCTCAGACCTTAATGAATCAAAAAAGAACTACCGCAACTGGTAAAAGTGAGTGGTCTAAGGGTGAAATTCAGAGAATTCTGAAAAATGAGAAATATGTGGGAGATGCACTTTTGCAAAAAACCTTCACGGTCGATTGCATTACACACAAAGTTGTGAAAAATAACGGAGAGCGACCGATGTATCTTATTACAGATCATCATACTCCCATAATCGATCGTGATACCTTTAATCGGGTACAGCAGGAAATTGCAAGACGAAACTCAAAAAGAAAAATATCCGATCAGACAAAAACTGAGCAAGGAAAATACAGCGGAAAATATGCATTGTCCGAATTGTTGATATGCGGACATTGCGGGACTCCGTACAGGCGCAGAATATGGACAAAAAACGGAAAAAAGCAAGTGGTCTGGCGGTGTATCAGTCGTCTGGAACACGGTAAAAAATACTGCCCCGATTCGCCTACGATTAAGGAAGAAAACCTGCACCGTGGAATTATTCGTGCGATAAATAACTACTATTCCTGCCGTGACGATATTGTTCGGATATTAAAAGCTAATATCGGATCGGTGTTGGAGTGCCAGGGGCAGGAGGAAATACTTTCGATTGAAAAGCGACTGAAAGAGATCGACCAAGCAAGAACGGATCTGGTCGGACTGATAGTTTCCGGCGGCTGTGACGAGGACAAGCTTGACAGTGAGTTTGCAAAGCTTTATGCCGAGGAACAAGAGTTAAGCGAACGATTGGAAATGCTCAAATCGCAGAATAAAACTTCTGCCGAAACTCAGCAAAAGCTTGATAAGGTCACGGAAATGATAGAACACGAAAGATTTGAATTGGAAGCATTCGATAATGTACTTATCAGAAAGCTGATCGAATGTGTAAAAGTCCTCAGTAAAACCGAGATACTGGTGATTTTTAAGGGCGGGTATGAGGTCAGAACGGAAATTGAATAATGTGAAAACAGCTTGCGGAGAAATCTGCAGGCTGTTTTTTTCGGAAACGAGGTGAAAATTAAATGGCGAAAAATTTTGAGGGAATAAAAAACCAACGTTACGGAGTTGAAATCGAATGCACCGGCTTAACAAGATCGTCAGCGGCAAAGGCGGTGGCAAAGGTTTTGGGCGGTTCGCCGGAGCATTACGGCGGCAGTTATGACAGATATGATGTTAAAGACAGTAAAAACAGAACATGGAAGATCATGTCCGACGCAAGTATACGATGTACAACGAAGAACGGCTCTTCGGCTTCAAAGCTGTATTCTGTGGAGCTTGTAACTCCGATTCTGGAATACGAGGACATGGCAACGCTTCAGGAGGTCGTTCGTTCTATTCGCCGAAGCGGAGGCATTTGCAACGAGTCCACAGGAATTCATATTCACATTGATTTTTCTCCGTATGACGCACAAAAGCTTAGAAATCTTGTAAATATTTTTGCAAGCAAGGAGGATATGCTGTATCAGGCTTTACAGGTAGATTCAAACCGTGAACGGAATTATTGCAAAAAGGTAGATAAGCACTTTCTTGAAGAATTGAACAGAAGAAAGCCGACGAGTTTACAGACCATAAAACGGCTTTGGTACGGAGATGACGCCGATTATCACTCACATTACGATCCATCACGGTACAGGTGTTTAAATTTACATCCCGTCTTTACGGATAACAATATTGAAGTGAGAGCTTTCAACAGCTGCCTGAATGCAGGCGTGCTCAGGGCGTATATTTCGCTGGTTCTGGCGGTCAGCAATCAGGCGTTAACGCAGAAATCTGCAAGCCCACGGGTAACGCAAAGTGAAAATCCTCGTTATACGTTCAGAACATGGCTTATCCGGATAGGACTGAACGGACAGGAATTCAAGAACTGCCGCAAACACTTGCTTTCTCATCTTGAGGGCAATATTGCTTGGAAAAATCCCGAGCAAGCCATTGCACAGCGAGAAAGGCTCAGACAGGAGCGTATCGCCGCCCGTGAGCAGCGTGTTGAGCCTATAAGCGAGATTCGGGAGTTAAACGAAAATGTACCCGATGAAAACTTTGAGCCGACAGAGAGCGAATGTGAGGGCTTTGAAGAAGATCAAGATTTAGACATAGAAATGGCTATGTAGATCGGAGGTCGAAGATGAAAAACAAACAGTTATATATTGCATATGGCAGCAACATTAATTTGCAACAGATGGCATACAGATGTCCGCATTCAAGGGTTGCGGGAACATCTGAGATTAAGGATTTTGAGTTGGAATTCAGAGGCGTTGCGACTATTGTTCCGAAAAAGGAGCAAGCGTTCCTGTTCTGATCTGGGAGCTTGACGGCAGAGATTTGCCAGCTTTAAATCGCTATGAGGGTTATCCGAGACTTTACAGGCAGGAAAAAATGTCTTTTGAGCTGGACGGCAAAGAAGTTGAGGGTATGGCGTATCTGATGAACCAAGGAGAGATCGCTCCTCCGAGTAGGCAGTATTACAATACGATTTTGCAGGGGTATAGAGAAAACGGTTTAGATAAAAGTTATCTTCAGACAGCTTTGGAAAATTCACTGCAGATTGAACATATGGTAAATGATGAATTTGACGAAGAATATTGTGCGGAAGATTATGATGGATATTACGACATTGATGATTTTCAGATAAAATTTTAAGGAGGGGTGCGGTTTGAAATACAAAGGGTTTCATGTAAAAATAACTCCCGACAGCAGTCTGTTTCGGGAGGATAAAGACGGTAATGATATTCGCTGCAACGGGTTTACGATTGAGGTTTTTGCAGATGAGTCCGAACAGCTTGAGATAGATATTTTTTCGGCTGCAGTGGATTTTGAACTGCTGGAAAACAGTCTCGAAGAAGCGGAGCAGTTCGCTAAGGATTATATTGACTGCGAGGAAAAAGAGTACTGCAGAATGATAGATAAGTATAACGAAGATTGATTGGCAGCGTAAAATTGGATGTTTGAACTGAGCATCCATTTGGTATCAGCAAGACAGCAGGGGCGTGCCCCTGCACCCATATCACGTCTTTCTTTTGAGGGGCGTGATTTTTTTGTTTCCGCTGCGAAAACACGTCAAAGAAACAACTTTGATAACTTGCCGTGACGGGCATTTCCCGCCACGGCTTTTTTGCGTAAAAAAAGAGACACCGCTCCGAAACTTTGTGCATTAACCGCACGAATGGCGGTAGGGGCGAACAGCGTTCGCCCGTTTGTTCACCAAACAAACCTATATTATCTACACAATATTTGTATGCTTTGCAAACCATTCTCTGCATCTTTTCTTCATGATAAAAAACACCGCCCGAACTCCTCGGACGGTGTTATATTTTTATCTCGTATTACAGATTTGTATACTCCATAAGGCTCTTATCCACCTCACGGGCAACATCTCTGCCCTCTCTTATAGCCCATACTACAAGTGACTGTCCTCTGCGCACGTCGCCTGCGGCAAAGACGTTCTTCACGTTCGTCTGATGTGTGCCGTCGGCTGTTGCGATGTTCGTTCTGCCGTCTACCTCAACGCCAAAAGCCTTTGTGAGATAGCTTTCAGATCCCAGAAAGCCTGCCGCAATAAGAACAAGCTCGGCTTCTACCTTGTATTCGCTGCCCTCAACAGGCTTCATTATCGTTCTGCCTGACTTAGGGTCTTTCTCAGGACTGAGCTTTACAAGCACTGCGCCCTTAAGATTGCCCTTTTTGTCTTTGAGAAACTCCTTGACAGTTGTCTGATAAACTCTCGGGTCATGGCCGAACACACCGATAGCTTCCTCCTGACCGTAATCTGTCTTGCAGACCATTGGCCACTGCGGCCATGGGTTGTTCTCGGCTCTCGTGTCAGGAAGCTTTGGCATCATTTCAAGCTGCAAAACGCTCTTTGCGCCATGTCTTACGCTTGTACCAACGCAGTCATTTCCTGTATCTCCGCCACCTATTACCATGACGTTCTTGCCCTTTGCGGAAATGTGGTTTTTATCCGTCAGACCGCCGTTCAGCAGCGCCTTAGTTGTGGATTTCAGAAAATCCACCGCAAAATAGATACCCTTTGCATCTCTGCCCTCGGCTTTGATATCTCTAGGATTTGAAGCACCACAACAAAGTATTACTCTGTCGAAGTCCTTGAGAAGCTCAGCCGCTGTGATATCCTTGCCCACATTAACGCCTGTGCGGAACTCAATGCCCTCTTCTTTCATTATGTTTATCTTGCGCTCGATTATCTGCTTTTCAAGCTTCATGTTCGGTATGCCGTACATAAGCAGACCGCCCACTCTGTCCTCACGCTCGAAAACTGTTACACTGTGACCTCTCTGATTGAGCTGGTCAGCGGCAGCAAGACCTGACGGGCCTGAGCCTATAACAGCGATAGTCTTTCCTGTTCTTACCTTTGGCACTCTTGCTGAAGCATATCCGCAGGCATAGGCATTTTCGATAATGCCGTATTCGTTAGCCTTTGTGGTAACAGCGTCGCCATTAGCTCCGCAGGTGCAGGCTTTTTCGCAAAGTGCAGGACAAACTCTTGATGTGAACTCAGGAAAATTGTTCGTCATATGAAGTCTGTAATATGCCTGCTCCCAGTTGCCCTTGTATATAAGGTCGTTCCATTCAGGGATAAGATTGTTAAGCGGACAGCCTGAAAATGCGTTGCCTATCTTCATTCCTGCCTGACAGAACGGCACACCGCAGTCCATACATCTTGCTCCCTGCTTTTGCTGCTCCTCCTTTGAAAGAGGAGTGTGAAATTCATTAAAATTCTTTATACGTTCCTCAACGGAGAACGCTGCTGCGTCCTCACGCTTATAGTCCATAAAACCAGTTGGCTTTCCCATATCTCAACTATACTTGCTTTCACGGCAAGTATATCCTCCTTTCGATTTTAAAAGTACAATATCTCATGTGCGCAGGCTTACTGCTTGCCGTTGATGATCTGATAGAATGCTTCTATCTGCGCCTGATCGCTGCTCATACCCTTTTCTTCCATTGAAGCTATAGCAGACATCATCTTCTTGTAATCGTGAGGGATTATCTTCTTGAACTTAGGCAGATATTCCTCAAAGTTATCAAGAATACGCTTGCCCTTTTCAGAGCCTGTTGCGTCAACGTGCTGCTGGATAAGGTCTTTGAGCTGAATTATATCGTACTTCTCCTTGACCTCAGAGAAAAGTACCATTTCCTTGTTGAGTCTTGTGTAAAGGTGTCTGTCCTCGTCAAGAACGTAAGCTACACCGCCCGACATACCTGCCGCAAAGTTTTTGCCCGTCTTGCCGATAACTACCACACAGCCGCCTGTCATATACTCACAGCCGTGGTCGCCAACGCCCTCGACAACTGCCACTGTGCCTGAGTTTCTTACGCAGAAACGCTCGCCTGCAACACCGTCGATGAATGCCTTACCGCTTGTTGCGCCGTAAAGTGCAACATTACCGATAATGATATTGTCCTCGGCTTTGAAAGTGGAATCCTTCGGAGGATAAACAACGAGCTTACCGCCTGAAAGTCCCTTGCCGAAATAATCGTTAGAGTCGCCCACAAGCTCGAGGGTCAAGCCGTTCGGGATAAATGCGCCGAAGCTCTGTCCGCCTGAGCCGTTGCAGACTATCTTGTATGTATCGTCAGCAAGTGTGTTATAATACTTTCTTGTTATCTCTGAGCCGAAGATAGTACCGAATGAACGGTCTGTGTTCTTGACATTTACTGTGATGGACTTCTTCTCACCGCTACCCAGATTTTTCTCGAACTCCTTCATGAGTACCTTTTCATCAAGAGTGTTTTCAAGCTTGAAGTCATACTTGGATTTCTTGTTGTATTCTACCTTTTCTGAAACGTAATCAGAGTTGATGATATTAGAAAGGTCAACTTGTGCCGCAGTGCCTGTGATACCGGCCTTTGGCTTGATAAGGTCAATTCTTCCCACAAGCTCGTCAACTGTTCTTACGCCAAGCTTTGACATATATTCTCTAAGCTCGGAAGCCACGAATATCATAAAGTTCATTACATATTCAGGCTTGCCGGGGAACTTCTTTCTAAGCTCTGGGTTCTGTGTTGCAACACCAAATGGGCAAGTATCAAGATTACATACTCTCATCATTGCACAGCCAAGCGTTATCAGCGGAGCTGTTGCAAAGCCGAACTCCTCTGCGCCAAGGATCGCTGCGACAACAACGTCACGGCCTGTCATGAGCTTTCCGTCTGTTTCGATAACGACCTTGTTTCTAAGACCGTTCTTGATAAGAGTCTGATGTGCTTCTGCAAGACCAAGCTCCCATGGAAGTCCTGCATTGTAGATAGAGTTTCTCGGAGCAGCACCTGTACCGCCGTCATAACCTGAGATAAGGATAACGCCTGCGCCAGCCTTTGCAACGCCTGCCGCAACTGTACCAACACCGCACTCAGAAACGAGCTTTACAGAAATTCTTGCGTTCTTGTTTGCGTTTTTCAGGTCATAGATAAGCTGAGCCAAGTCCTCGATAGAGTAGATATCGTGGTGTGGCGGAGGTGAGATAAGCGAAACGCCGGGTGTGGAGTGTCTTGTTTTAGCTATCCATGGATAAACCTTTTTGCCGGGGAGATGACCGCCCTCGCCAGGCTTTGCGCCCTGTGCCATTTTTATCTGTATCTCATCAGCAGATGTGAGGTATCTTGAAGTTACACCGAAACGTCCCGAAGCCACCTGCTTGATAGCTGAACATCTGTCCTCAGAAGTACCCTTTGTGAGAAGTCTGTCAAGGCTCTCACCGCCCTCGCCTGAGTTTGACTTGCCGTGAAGTCTGTTCATTGCGATAGCAAGTGCTTCATGAGCTTCCTGCGAGATAGAGCCGTAGGACATAGCGCCCGTCTTAAATCTTCTTACAATAGAGTCAACGCTCTCCACCTCTTCCAGTGGAACAGGATTTTCAGCAAAGTTGAAATCCATAAGACCTCTGATGTTCACAGGGTCCATTTCCTCAGAGATAAGCTTTGAATACTTCTTGTATGTTTCATAGTCGCCGGTCCTTGCAGCCTGCTGGAGCAGATAGATAGACTGAGGATTGTAGAGATGCTCCTCCTTGCCGCTTCTGAACTTGTGGCTTCCTCTTGATTCAAGCTCTGTGTCTGTGCCAAGTCCAAGAGGGTCAAAGGCTGATGTATGAAGTCTGTCAACATTTTTCTCGATGTCAGATATTGTGATACCGCCTATTCTGCTGACAGTGCCTGTGAAATACTTGTTTATAACGTCCTGACCGATACCGATAGCCTCAAATATCTGTGAGCCTTGATATGACTGTATAGTAGAGATACCCATTTTTGAAGCTATCTTTACGATACCATGGAGAACAGCCGCATTATAATCGTCAACAGCGGCATAGTAATCCTTGTCGAGAAGGTCGTCAGCAATAAGCTCGTGGATAGTTTCCTGAGCAAGATAAGGGTTGATAGCGGAAGCACCATAGCCAAGCAGTGTTGCAAAGTGATGAACCTCTCTAGGCTCGCCGCTTTCGAGGATAATAGCAAGAGATGTTCTCTTCTTTGTAACAACAAGGTGCTGATGAAGCGCTGATACTGCAAGCAGTGACGGGATAGCAAGGTGGTTCTCGTCAACTCCCCTGTCTGAAAGGATAAGGATATTTGCGCCCTCGCTGAATGCCTTGTCTGCCTCTATATAAAGTCTGTTTATAGCCTTTTCAAGTCTTGTGTTCTTATAATAAAGTATAGGGATAACAGCTACCTTAAAGCCGGGAATGTGCATATTCTTTATTTTAAGTATATCTGTTGAGGTAAGGATAGGGTCGTGTATCTTCATTACCTTGCAATTTTCAGGCTTTTCTTCAAGAATGTTGCCGTCCTCACCGATATAGACAGTTGTGGAGGTAACTATTTCCTCTCTGATAGCGTCTATAGGCGGATTTGTTACCTGTGCAAAGAGCTGTTTGAAGTAGTTGAACAGTGGCTGAGGCTCTTTTGAAAGCACCGCAAGCGGGCTGTCTGTACCCATAGCGGCAATAGACTCAGAGCCGTTCTTTGCCATTGGCAGGATAGATGTCATAACATCCTCATAGGTATAGCCAAAAGCTTTCTGAAGTCTTTGTCTTTCCTCGTAGCCGTGTTCCTCTACCTTGATGTTTGGTATCTTAAGGTCTTTAAGTCTGACAAGGTTGCTGTCAAGCCACTCGCCGTAAGGCTGCTTTGAAGCATAGTATTCCTTAAGCTCGTCATCGTCGATAACTCTGCCCTGAACAGTATCAACAAGAAGCATTTTGCCTGGGCGAAGTCTTTCCTTTTCAACGATATTGTCTGACGGGATAGGAAGTGCGCCAACCTCAGATGAAAGGATAAGATTGCCGTCCTTTGTGATATAATATCTTGACGGACGCAGACCGTTTCTGTCAAGCACTGCACCCATGATATCTCCGTCAGAGAAAAGGATAGAAGCAGGTCCGTCCCATGGCTCCATCATAGTTGCGTAATACTGATAGAAGTCTTTCTTAGCCTGACTCATCGTGCCGTTGTTATCCCATGGCTCAGGGATCGTTATCATGACAGCCAGTGGCAGATCCATTCCACTCATGACCAAAAATTCAAGTGTATTGTCGAGCATTGCAGAGTCAGAGCCTTCTGTGTTTACAACAGGTGTGACCTTATCAAGGTCGCCCTTTAAATGCTCGGACTTCATCGTTTCCTCACGAGCGAGCATTTTATCAGCATTGCCTCTGATAGTGTTTATCTCACCGTTGTGAACGATCATTCTGTTAGGATGCGCCCTCTGCCAGCTTGGATTTGTGTTGGTAGAAAATCTTGAATGTACCATAGCGATAGCAGACTCGTAGTCCTTATCCTGAAGGTCAGGGAAGAACTTTCTGAGATCCTGCACAAGGAACATTCCTTTATATACTATAGTTCTGCTTGAAAGTGATACAACGTAGGTGTCCTCATTCGACTGCTCGAACACACGTCTTGCAACATACAGCTTACGGTCAAAGTCAAGGCCCTTTTTAACGCCCTTTGGACGCTTGATGAAGCACTGCATTATGGCAGGCATACACTCTACAGCTCTCTTGCCAAGCACCTCAGGCTTTGCAGGAACGACTCTCCAGCCAAGGATCTCCAGACCCTCTTTTTCGGCGATTATCTCAAACATCTTCTTTGCCTGATTTCTCGCAAGCTCGTTCTGTGGGAAGAAGAACATACCAACAGCATAATCTCTCTCCTCGCCAAGCGTGATGCCAAGCTCAGCGGAGGCGATCTTCTTGAAGAATTTATGTGAGATCTGAAGCAGGATACCTACTCCGTCACCTGTTTTGCCCTCTGCGTCCTTACCTGCACGATGCTCAAGCGTTTCAACGATAGTCAGCGCATTTGCAACAGTATCGTGGCTCTTTTTGCCCTTAATGTTCACAACAGCACCTATTCCGCAGTTATCATGCTCGAATTTCGGGGAATACAGGCTTTTTACATTAGTCATATCCTCCATGCGTTCCATTTTTATCACCCTTTCCTGCCAAACTGTAAAAAAATTATAGCTTATCGTTCAGCAACGTATGTTATTCACGGCTCATAGCCGATTTTTAGCTGTTTTTAACAAAAAATTTGCAGGAAGAAATTAAAATCCTGCAATCCTGCATAAGCGCAAACAAACTCAAAGCGTGGTTTTTCGCACAAACGCAAGAAAATAGCCTTTTGCCGTCTTTTTTGACGGCTTAATCATTATAACACACATTACAGCAAAATGCAAGAGCGAATGATAAAACTTGCATAAAATCATTATTAATTTTTAGTTAATCGGTATACATATATAACTTATGATTTCATATCGCTTTCCTAGGTAAACCTCGTAAACTAACGTAACAACGCTCTTTTCAGCTTCTTTACAGCCATTTTCAGCGGTGAATCATACTCTTTGTAAAAATGCTGATAATCCTTAGAATTGTTCCAGTCACCGCCCCATTTCCAGCCGTGACACTTAAAAATGCAATAGCAAAGGTCTGTTCTGTCAATCTTGTGATCAAAAGCCTTATCACGGTCTGCATACTCTGCAGCATTGGCAGGCATGACCTTATCCCCCACTATATAAGGATTTATAAGAGGGTTTATGTCTATCGCCCTGCCGTAGCTGTGAGCCGAGATAGTGTTGGTACCAGCCACCACCCTATAGTTGAAGGCAGAGGAATTGTTATCCGCCATTGACATTTCATCATCAGCGTCATACTCGTCCACAAGCCTGATTTTTTCTATCTCATAACCGCCCTCGAAAAGCTCATAGAAAATATCCAGAACCTCCTGTGCAAGCTTCCTCGCCATGATAAGCTCCCCCGACTGCACCTTATGCTCAAAGTCATAATACCTCACACGCAGATAGGCAAGGTCACCCAGCTTCACATAGGGATTTTCCTTATAGGAAACGCCTTTGATACGCTCTGTCACCTCATTTGGAAGCTCCTCAGCCGTAAAGCCCTCTCTGTATAATATCTTTTCCATAAAAACACTCCTTACAAAAAGCGGTCAAGGCATGATACCTTGACCGTCCTTATTATTTATCCGCAGACTTGTAGTACATAACAACAGGCGTACCGTAAGGCACGTTGTCATAAACATATTTGGCGTCGTCATAGCTCATATTTATACAGCCGTGAGAGCCGTTGTATTTGTATATCTCACCGCCGAAATATCCGCCTCGCCACGTTGAATCGTGAAGACCTATTCCGCAGAGAGAGACATTGTTCCAGAAGTTGCACTTTGTATCCCACTCGTCGCCGTCGGCATTTGTGTCTTTCATGCGCTTGTTGGTCTCCTTTGACCACAGCTTATAAACACCGGGGAGAGTTGTTCTCGCCTTAGATGTGGTCTGACCTGAAACTATATAGGTATCGAGCTTTTTCTTACCCTTTTCATAATACCACAGGTGCTGGTCGGTAAGGTCTATCTCGATATAAGTGTCGCCTATATCATCGTCCTTGCTTCTCGCAGACTCAACGCCTGTAAAGTCATAATAGCCGGTACTGTAATAGATAGGGTCTACCTTGTCAACGCTCTCGCCCTTTTCAAGCATATCCACAAGATCGTCACAAGTCTTTTCCTGATCTATCCACCAGCCGTATTTAGCATCAGAGCTTGTCGGCACGATTATGTCGCCCTGCAAAGTGGCGTGGAATTTTCTCTTAGTATTATATGTATCGTACTTCTTTGCGAGCTTTTCCACATACTCCATGGCTTTCTTTCTGTCCACAGTGTAGCTTCCGTCATCTTTGAGCTTTATGATCTTCATAAGCTCCTCGCCCGTGAGAGTTTCTGTGGTGTAGTCAAAATCGTATGTGACAGAAAGCTGGAAAACATCATTTCGTTTCTTGCAATCGTCCTCAAGGTCTGCGCTCTTCACCTTTGGAAGAGAATAACAACCTGTGTCCTTGTCAAGCTCAACGCTAAGCTCACCTGCCGCCACGCTTTGCGTAACATAAGCTTCAAGCTTTTTCATATCGGTTATCTTGTTTCCCTGCACCTCAGGGGTGATAACATAAGCCGTCTTATCCTCGTTAAGACCAAGCTTTGCGTCGGCAGTTTCAACATCGCCCCAGTTTGCTTTCTCCACAAGCTTCTGAAGCTTCTCAACATCAAATGTGATGTCCTCATTAAAGCTATAAGTGGAGTTCTGTATAAATCCCGAGAACCATGTTTTTCTGTTCACGCTGTCATAGATCTTCTGAAGCTCGTCCTTGCCGCTTAGTCTGTAATCAAAATCAGCCGTCTTGAAAACAACAGGCGTGCCGTCAATAGTTTTGACCGTAAGTTCATAAGGCATATCATTCACACCGAGCAGGTCGCAGGCCTGTTCAAATGTCCTTCCGCCCACGTCAATGCCATTCACTGTTGTGCCGCTCAGGAATCTGTTGCTATAGTAAGCTCTTCCAATGAAATATCCTCCGCCCACAACTATCACGATAGCCGCTGCCGCAGTACCGCAGATAATGCCGATATTGTTGCGTTTTTTCTTTCTTTTCTTGTTCTTTGACGAACCTTTGGCAGAGCTGTTTTTCTTCACAGATGCCGCAGTCTTTTTCTTTATTTTTGTGGAATTTTCCGTCATCAATTATCCTCCTGTACAAAATGACGTTCGGCATTTGCCGACAATGTATCAAGAATAATTATATCATGCTTTTTTCCTTTTGTCTATAGGATAGGCTGAAAAATTTGTCACAAAAAGAGTGCCGGATATTCTTATTTAATGTACAAATAAACGTACTGCAAACAAACTACACGCAATCATTGAAAAAAATATCGGGCAGATAACTCCGCCCGATACAATATCAGTCTTTTATATACTTGTCCTTGACCTCGCTGTAGGTCTTGCAGAAGCGGTCATGGGAGATATACGCTCCCCAGCTCATGTTATCGTCCACCTGAGGGTCCATAACATATACTTGACCGTTTATCGTTACCTCCACCCACATATGATAGCCGTAACCGCCTGCCGCCATAGCGGTCTTGCCGTCAACGGTCTTTGCGTCAAAGCCTATGTAGTTGAGCATTGCAGCGTAAACGTAAGAATATTCTGTGCAAGTGCCGTAACCGTCCTCAAGAACAGCCTTAACAGGATTTGCCCAGCCGCCGTAATCATAGACCGTGTTCTTTATCAGGTAATCGTAGCAAGCCACAGCCTTTTCGTAGTTTGTCATATCGTCTGATATTATCTTATCAAGATATTTCAGAAGTATCTTTTCTTCCTTTGCGCTGAGCGTTGCCTTTGGGGTAAGCACTGCAGAATTAAGTCGCTGTGCAGGGGTCTTGCCGTTGTCGACAACAGGCGCAGTGGTTGTAGTTGTGACAGGCTTTTTAGTTGTTGTCACCTTAGCGGTGGTGGTCTTTTTCTTGGTAGTAGTCACCGCTGGCGTTGTGGTCGTAACAGGGGCAGTTGTTGTCTTTGCAGTGGTAGTAGTTTTTGCAGTAGTAGTTTTCACTGTTGTAGTCTTTTTTGTAGCCTTTGAGGCAACAGTATCGCTGTCAGTAGTGCTGACAGGAGCGGAAGTAACAGCAGAAACCTTTGTTTCAGGCTTTGAAGCCTGCTGAGTTTTCTTTGTCACAAGGCTTACTGATATGCTAGGCTTTGTGTCAGCGGAAGTCACGCTCTGCACTGCGGTCACTGACGCTGGCTTCTGTGATATTACAGAGGTCGTTACGCTCTCTGATCTCAAAGCTGTTTCGGAAGCTGACTTTGTTGCCTTTGTTGTTTCGCTTTTTGCAGTTTTTACAGCCTTTACAGCCTCGGTCTGAGAATTTTTCGCAGTTTCCTTGACGGCTGATGTTGTAAGAACAGTTGTGATATTCCCGATCTGCTCAGATGTTTCCTTGTCAGAAACAGCAGAAATGACCTTTGCATTTTCAGGCGGCATGACTGCACATGGCTGGATAACGTTTTTATCAAGTGTCGCAAAAGTCACAGCAGATACTGTCACAACTCCGCAGGCAGAAAGCACAGCCACACAGCGGGATATCCCCGACTTCAAATAACCCAATTCAGAACGCTCCTTTCAAATGTGATAAACTACACCATATTATAATGAATAAGGTTACAAAAGTCAAGGGGCATTGTAATCAAATTGTAATCTTCAAGCCGTTTTTTCACTCGTTTATGAAGTTTATATGAACGTCAAGTTACAACCATTGTACATTTTATATCCCAGCAACGACAATAAGGGTTCTATTTTTATCACTTTTAACAAATTTCGCAAAACTTTTATTAATAATACCGAAAAACGGACACCTGCGTTACAAAAGCCCATATTTTCCACGATATTTTACATATCTATCCACAAAATCGCCCACGCAAAAAAAGAACGCTGACACAAGCCAGCGTTCCCTTTTTGAAGTATATGAAGTATATATGGAGAAAAAAGTATATGTGTAAATTTCATCTTTTTGTCTTTCTCTTATCTTGATTATATGATACTCCGCCAATGTGACAGTTTTATGATAGTGTGCTGAAAACTAATACACAAAAAATAAGTGCAAAAAAAAAACGCCTGCCATATGACAGACGTTTTCTCTTAGTTTAAGTAAATTACTCAGCCTGAGGTGCTCCTACAGGGCAAGTACCTGCACAAGAACCGCAGTCGATGCACTCGTCAGCGTTAATAACACACTTACCATCAGCCTCGGAGATAGCTCCTACTGGACATGCGTCCATGCAAGCGCCGCAGCCGATGCACTCATCACTAATCTTATAAGCCATTTTCACAGACCTCCTTGCATAAATTCTACAAGTATCATATCAAATACTATACTTATATAATAACACATTTTCTGAAAAAATCAAGAGGTTTTCGGCATTTCATAAAAATTTCACATAGATTTTAAGTGATTTTTCAGTTAGTATTTACTAATCAGCTAGATGCTTGCCAATTCCTGCTGTGAGATAAGTGCAAATCCTGCTTCACTCAAAGCTTCCAGAGCGGCTGTAACGTTCTCCACTCTAAGGATAAGATAAGCCGTGTTTTCCTTAGTGTTTATAAATGCAGAATACATATACTCAACGCTGATGTTGTCATTGTAGAGAGCTTTCATTGCTTCTGAAAGTCCGCCCGGGCGGTCATTTATCTCCACTGCAAGCACCTGAGTGGTGGTAACGGAAAAGCCCTCTGTTTTCAAGGCTGAAACTGCTTTTTCAAAATCGTCAACGATAAGTCTGAGAATACCGAAATCCTTTGTGTCAGCAAGGGACATTGCACGGATATTCACATCATTATCCCCAAGTATTTTTGTAACGGCAGACAATCTGCCAGGTCTGTTTTCAATAAAAACCGAAAGCTGTTTTACTGTCATAAAATTACCCCCTGTCTTTTAGACAAGCTTTCTCTTGTCGATAACTCTTACTGCCTTGCCCTCAGAACGTGGAATGCTCTTTGGCTCAACAAGTCTTATCTTCGCCTTGATGCCAAGGATATTATGGATATCGCTGGATATCTTCTTTTCAAGATCCTCGATAGACTTGACAGTATCAGAGAACATATCGTCATTAAGCTCGACTCTTATCTCGAAAGTATCAGAATTGTTCACCCTGTCAACGACTATCTGATAGTTAGGGCTTGCCTTTGATATCTTAAGAAGCACTGACTCTATCTGCGACGGGAACACGTTTACACCCTTAATGATGAGCATATCGTCGCTTCTGCCCATTGGCTTGCACATTTTGACGAGAGTTCTGCCACATGAGCATTTCTCTCTTGTAAGAATACAAATATCTCTTGTTCTGTATCTCAGCAGAGGGAAAGCTTCCTTTGTGATACTTGTGAATACAAGCTCGCCCTTTGAACCTTCAGGAAGCACCTCTCCTGTGTCAGGGTCGATTATCTCTGCGATAAAGTTGTCCTCATTGATGTGCATACCTGACTGTGCTTCGCACTCGAAAGCTACGCCGGGACCGCTTGTTTCTGTCAGACCATAGATATCGTAAGCCTTGATACCAAGAAGATTCTCTATCTCATGACGCATTTCATCCGTCCAAGGCTCAGCACCGAAGATACCAGCTTTGAGTGTAAGCTCCTTTGGCTTTATGCCCATTTCCTTTACAGTTTCACCAATATATGCGGCATATGACGGAGTACAGCACAGGATAGTAGAACCGAGATCCTGCATGAACTGTATCTGTCTTTCTGTGTTTCCCGATGACATTGGCAGAGTAAGACAGCCCACCTTATGAGAACCGCCGTTAAGACCTGCTCCGCCTGTAAAAAGTCCATAGCCATATGCAATGTGGCAAACATCGTCTTTTGTTCCGCCTGCGGCAACTATAGCTCTTGCACAGCAATTTTCCCAAATGTCTATATCATGCTGAGTGTAGAAAGCCACAACTCTCTTGCCTGTGGTTCCGCTTGTGGAATGTATTCTGACGCACTCTGAAAGCGGCTTTGCAAGCAGACCGTAAGGATAAGCCTCACGCAGATCAGCCTTTGAAATGAACGGCAGCTTGTGCAGGTCCTCAATGCCGTGGATATCATCAGGCGTTACGCCCTTTTCTTCCATAAGCTTCTTGTAGTATGGCACATTGTCCCAGACGTGCTTGACCTGCTTGACAAGTCTTTCGCTCTGGAGCTTTTTCATGTCCTCGTGCGCCATGCACTCGATCTCTTCGTTCCAATATTTTCCCATTGGAACACACCTCCTGTTAAAATGGTTTCGGTCATATTACTCGGGTATCAACTTTGCACAAGTATCATACGCCGTACATTTCTTCAAGCATCTTAATGCCTGTTTTCGTTTTGAACACCTTGTCACGGAAGCTTTTTATGCTCTCTTTGGAAAGGCTGTCCTCGAAAGCGTTCACAAGGAAATCTGCTTCCAAGAGTATCTGCCAGTCAAGCCCCTGGGCGCCCTCATAGGTGTGATGATGTGCAATAAGAAAGCACACCCTGTCTATGATATCCTCGTCAAAGTCAAGCTCTGTGAGCATTTTCCGTGCAGGCTCAGGACCTAACTGTTCCTGAAGCTTTCCGCCGCAGTGACCCTTGCCGTATCTCTCCTCCGCAGGCTTTATGCCTATATCATGCACCACCGACGCAACGTCAAGACAGTACATAGTGCGGATATCAAGCCCCTCTGCCCTGCCGATAACACGGGCAAAGGTATGCACCTTTATAAAGTGCTGTATACGCTTAGGGTCGCCGCCGAAAAACTCGGTCATTTTTATGATAAGACCGCTTATCTCGTCCATTATTTTACCTCTCTGCCGAGAGCGAACGCCTTTTTATTCAGTTCAAGGAACTTTGCAGGAACACAGTTTTCAAGAGCCTTCTGCCAAACGTCCTCGTCAAAAGCCATTTTAGTTGACACAACGCCCATGAGAACAACGTTTGAAGCCTTTGCAGTACCAGCCTGCTCTGCAAGTGCCAGTGCGTCAACAGCGATAACGTCAACGCCCTCTGCTTTAAGCTTGCCTATGATATCCTCAGGATAAACAGCCGCACCTGTGATAACAGGCATTGGGTCTATCTGCTGAGTTGAAGTGATGATATGTCCGCCCTTCTTGAGATATGAAACATATCTTGCGGCTTCAAGCTGTTCAAAGCTGATGATAATATCAGCTTCGCCTTTTTCAACTACCGGTGAGCATACCTCGCTGCCGTACTTAACGTATGTAACAACAGAGCCGCCACGCTGGCTCATTCCGTGTACCTCGCTGACCTTGACATCAAAGCCCTGTGAGAGAAGCACATTTCCTATTATTCTTGACGCAAGCAAAGAGCCCTGTCCGCCTACGCCCACTATCATAATTGATCTTGTTTTCATTATTTACACCTCGAAATATATGTTATCATTAGTCGCATATCGCACCCAGCTTACACATTTCCTTGCATATGCCGCAGCCTACGCACTGTGTATGGTCGATAACGCACTTGCCGTCATGGATAGATATAGCAGGACAGCCTATCTTCAAGCACTGCTTACAGCCAACGCACTTATCCTTGTTTACCTTGAGCGGTGGATTATGCTTTACATATTTAAGAAGTGCGCATGGACGTCTTGAAATAATAACGCTTGGCTCTTCCTTGGCAAGCTCTTCCTTGATAACAGCCTCTGTTTCAGCCATGTGATATGGGTCAACGACTCTTACGCTCTTGATACCAAGTGAATGGCAGAGCATTTCAAGGTCAACGGCATAAGCAGGGTCGCCCTTAAGGTTTTTACCGGTTGTAGGGTTCTGCTGATGACCCGTCATACCTGTGATAGAGTTATCGAGAATGATAACAGTTGAATTTGTGGAGTTATATGCAACGTTCACAAGACCTGTCATACCGCTGTGCATGAATGTAGAGTCACCGATAACGGCAACAGACTTCTTCTCTGCCTCTGCACCTCTTGCCTTGTTGAAGCCGTGAAGTCCGCTGATAGACGCACCCATGCAGATAGTTGAATCCATAGCACAAAGCGGTGCTGTTGTGCCGAGAGTGTAACAGCCGATATCGCCTGATACCATAACACCCAGCTTATGCAGGCAATAGAACAGACCTCTGTGAGGACATCCCGGACACATAACAGGAGGTCTTACAGGCACGTTATCCTCAAATGTGATATACTCAGGCTTCTCGCCAAGTATCTTTTCAGCAACAATAGACTGTGAGATCTCGCCCATAAGGCTGAAAAGTTTCTTGCCGATAACGTTCACGCCGTTCTTTTTGCAGTGTGTTTCGATAACATCGTCAAGTTCTTCTATAACATACACTTTTTCGCACTTTGCAGCAAAGTCCTTTATTATCTGAATTGGCATTGGGTTTACGATACCGAGCTTAAGATATGAAGCCTTGTCGCCCAGAGCTTCCTTTGCATACTGATACGAGATACCGCTTGTGATAACGCCTATCTTTGTATCGTTCATCTCTACCTTATTGAGCGGTGAATTTTCAGCATAATCAGCAATAGCTTTCATTCTTGCTTCAACAACAGGGTGACGGCGGATAGCGTTTCCGGGCATCATAACATACTTCTGGATATTCTTTTCATATGGGATATTCTCCCTTTCCTCTCTCTCGCAAAGCTCAACGGCTGACTGAGAGTGAGAAACTCTGGTGGACAGTCTTACGATAACAGGAACATCGAACTTTTCAGAAAGCTCGAAAGCAGCCTTAGCAAACTCCTTGCACTCTCCTGAATCGGAAGGCTCTATCATCATTGTCTTAGAAGCGATAGCATGGTGACGTGAATCCTGCTCGTTCTGTGATGAGTGCATACCAGGGTCATCGGCGACAGCTATTACCATACCTGCCGTTACGCCTGTGTAGCCTGCTGTGTAAAGAGGGTCAGCGGCAACGTTAAGACCAACGTGCTTCATTCCGCAGAAGCTTCTTGCACCGCCTATAGAAGCGCCAAGAGCCACTTCCATTGCCACCTTTTCATTAGGCGCCCACTCAGCATATACCTCGTCATATTTTGCAACAGCTTCTGTTATCTCAGTTGACGGAGTGCCGGGGTAAGATGATACCACCTTACAGCCTGCCTCATACAGACCTCTTGCAAACGCCTCGTTTCCAAGCATTAGTTTTTTCATACAATAAATCTTTCCTTTCACTGCACCGACCAATTTTTTTGTGGTCGGTAAAAATAAACAATAATTAAAATAGACATAAGTAATTATACCACAAATTTCACCAAAATGCAACAGCTTTTTTGATTTAAAGCACCAATAGAGTGTTACAAAAAGTTTGCTTACGGCAATTTTGTCAGTTTGCATAAAATATCAAGGGAGCTTCTGTGCAAAAATTCACCTATAGGCACGATTGACAAACAAAAAAATAAATCGCCGACAGGCGATACAAGAGTGTTGCAAAAGGCTTAAACAAGCGGGACGTCGAGGGCGCCGTCCCCTACAATCAACGTAAATACGCTGTTTGTATGTAGGGGCGAACAGTGTTCGCCCGTTGATTTGACATTTTTGCAATAAAATAAATCGCCGCCAGGCGATACCATAATTCCTCACTCCTCACTCCTCATTCCTCATTCTTAACACTCCTCATTCCTCACTTTTACAAACTCCTCACTTCTTAACAAAATTGCACTTGAAAAAAAGCCGCAAATGTTGTATAATAACAAAGTATACTTATATTTACGTTCGGAGGATATACATAATGAAAAAATACACACTTGACGAGGTCTACACTGCCGATATGACAGCGTTTCAGAGAGAAAGATATAACAGAGTTGCAGATGAATTTGAAAAGCTTTTCGGTGAAAAGCCAACTGCTTTCTTCTCAGCTCCAGGCAGAACTGAGGTAGGCGGCAACCACACCGACCACAACTTCGGCTGTGTCCTTGCGGCAGGCGTTTCACTCGACGTTATTGCTGCTGTCGCTCCTGACACCGAAGAGAACGTTATTACCATACAGTCTGAGGGCTTCCCAATGGACACTGTAAACGTTGATGACGACACTATCTACGAGGAGCAGAAAAACACATCAGCGGCACTTATAAGAGGTATGTCCGCAGGCTTTAAAAAGAATGGTCACAATGTCGGGGGCTTCAAGGCTTATGCAACTTCAAACGTGCTCAAAGGCTCCGGACTTTCTTCATCTGCGGCTTATGAAGTGCTTATTGGCACTATCCTCAACGGTCTTTACAACGAGGGCGAGGTTTCTGCTGTGGAAATAGCTCAGATAGCTCAGTTTGCAGAAAATGTATATTTTGGCAAGCCGTCAGGTCTTATGGACCAAATGGCTTCATCAGTAGGCGGATTTATCACTATCGACTTTGCTGACGAAAAGCACCCTGTTATCGACTCTGTAAAGTTCGATTTCACAAAAAGCAGTCACGCACTGTGTATCGTTGACACAAAGGGCAACCATGCCGACCTCACCCCTGAGTATGCGGCTATCCCTGCGGAAATGAAGTCTGTTGCAGCTTTCTTTGGCAAAAAGGTGCTGAGAGAGATAACAAAGGAACAGCTTCTTGAAAACATCTGCGCTCTTAGAGAAAAGTGCAGCGACAGAGCTGTGCTTCGAGCGCTCCACTTCTTTGACGATAACGAGAGAGTTGGCAAGGAAGCTTCCGCACTTTCAGAGGGCGACTTTGACGCTTTCCTGAGCCTTATCAATGAATCAGGCGATTCATCATTCAAGTATCTTCAGAACATCTATGCTTCTTCTGCCCCAAACGAGCAGGGTCTTTCACTTGCTCTGTATCTTGCAAAGCAGGCTCTTGGCGGTGAGGGTGCTTGCAGAGTTCACGGCGGTGGCTTTGCAGGAACTATCCAAGCATTCGTACCCGAAAAGAAGCTTGAAGCTTTCAAGGCTGAAATGGAGAGAGTATTCGGTGAAGGCTCATGCTATGTGCTGTCCATAAGACCTGTTGGCGGCGTGCAGATCGACCTTTAATATAGGAGTTGTCATGAAAAATCCATTTGCAGGCTTGAAGAAAAAGCAGGTGAAGTTGCAGTTTTCCACCTGCGGAGAGATAATGATAGACGGACTTCCCTTTGCTTTCGGAGTGGAAAGTGCAGGGAAAGCGTCAGACAAAGGGCTTTGCGTTTCGATATCCGGTGAAGCTGTCAATGACGGACGTGTTACCTTTTCAAACCTTGAATACTACGAAAACCACGGCGGAAAGATAACCCTTGTGAAGCATGGCTTTTCACTTGTCACCAAAAAGGACGGCAAGAAAATTTATCAGGCGAAGTTTACCAAAATACCTATCACCGAAAAGGACACCTCAGTGCTTTTCAGAAAGCTCACCGAGGAAGAGGTCGTTCAGCGGCTCAACTGCGAGATAGCTTTTAAGGTGACCCCTCATTTCAGCGGTGAGGACACACCCGAAGTCATGCTCACAGTTTATCCTTATGAAAATATGCTCACAGGGTCGGCTGTACAGTGGCTAAAGGTCACGTCTGACAAGGACTATTTTCTGCACAAATATTCTAATAAATAACAGGAGAGTTTATCCCATATGAGAATGAGAAGAAAGAAAAATCTTGAGGCACGTCTTGAAGCCTGCGGAGATTATATTTTATATCTTGACCGTGACGAGAAGAATTTTCAGGACAAATCAAACAAACAGCTTATTGACTTTGAGAAGATCTTCGGAAACAGCAATCCCCTTGTGCTGGAGATAGGCTGTGGAAAGGGTCAGTTTGCAAGAGAGATAGCAAAGAGAAATCCTGACAAGAATTTCCTTGCAGTAGAAAAAAGCAGTAACGTTATAGTTGACGCTGCACAAATGGCTATAGACGAGGGCATACCGAACCTGAGATTTGCAAGGGGCGAGGCTGAATATCTGGATTGCTTTATCCCTGAAAAGTCAGTGGAGTGTATCTATCTCAACTTTAGCTGTCCGTATCCAAAAAATACATACGCACGTCATAGGCTCACATACCGGGCATTTCTTGAAATTTACAGACGTATTCTTGTGGATAAAGGCGAGATATACCAAAAGACCGACAATATGCACTTCTTTGAGTTCTCCTTGGAGGAGTTCTCTGCGGCAAATTACGGACTTAAAAACATTTCTCTCGACCTTCACAACAGCGGCTTCGAGGGCAATATCGTAACGGAATATGAGAAGAAATTCTCAGACATGGGTATGCCTATTTACAGATTGGAGGCGTTCGTAAAATAATGAGCGAGCAGATAAATCCTATTGTCAGCGAGAAAGATATGGGTGCTGACGGCAAGCTTCGCAAATGGTCAACAGGCAGAAAAGCCAAGTGGATAACTTGGATAGTCATAATCTTAGCAGTAGCACTTGGCTTCTGGCATCAGCATTATATGCGCTCCGACAGCCAGATAAAAGCCGTTTTCAATGACAATAAAGCTAGCTTTCAGACCACTGCGGAGTTTATGATAGAAAACATTTCATGCGAAAAGCCGACACTGCCAAAGGGCAAATGCTCCATTAAATCGCTCACTGAAAACAATGCCTGCAAGTCTGTGAAGAAAGAGCTTGAGGAGCTGGAGCGCAGGAACGTTACATACATCGACAGCGACGGCTTGACAGTGAGATTTTATACTATTTACGACCATTACTATATTTACCGCTCACCCCTAAGCTCATCAGGGGGCGAGGATAACCTCGGTGACGGGTGGTCTTATGTAAAAACAAGTAAAAGCTGATTTTTTATGGACGAAAAAATTTTTTCGTCCATTTTTTCTTTAAACAAAAAAAGAACGACCTGCATTGCAAGTCGTTCTCTTTTTATGCAATAATATTTATCTGCAAATTAGTTGTTGATGAGCTTTTCGTCATCGTTGTTCCAGCTGTAGAGCTTTCTGATCTCCTTACCAACCTTCTCAGAAGGATGCTCAGCGTGGAGCTTTCTCATAGCCTTGAAGTGTACCTGTGAACCTGCGTCAGACATATCAAGGAGGAAGTCCTTAGCGAATGTACCGTCCTGAATGTCAGACAGAACCTTCTTCATAGCCTTCTTAGTGTCCTCAGTAACGATCTTTGGACCTGTGATATAGTCGCCGTACTCAGCTGTGTTAGAGATAGAATATCTCATGCCCTCGAAACCTGACTGATAGATAAGGTCAACGATGAGCTTCATCTCATGGATACACTCAAAGTATGCGTTTCTTGGGTCATAACCAGCTTCGCAAAGTGTTTCAAAACCTGCCTGCATAAGTGCGCAAACACCACCGCAGAGAACAGCCTGCTCACCGAAGAGGTCTGTTTCTGTTTCTGTTCTGAATGTTGTCTCAAGAACACCTGCTCTTGCTCCGCCGATACCAAGTGCATATGCAAGTCCGATATCCTGTGCGTTGCCTGTTGCGTCCTGCTCAACTGCGATAAGGCAAGGTGTACCCTTACCAGCCTGATACTCAGAACGTACTGTGTGACCAGGAGCCTTAGGTGCGATCATGATAACATTGACATTCTTTGGTGGTACGATGCAGCCAAAGTGAATGTTAAAGCCGTGTGCGAATGCAAGAGTCTTACCCTCTGTGAGGTATGGCTCAATAGATTTCTTATAAAGTGCAGCCTGCTTCTCATCAGGAATAAGGATCATGATGATGTCAGATGTCTTTGCAGCTTCCTCAGTTGTCATAACTGTAAGACCCTGCTGCTCAGCCTTTGCCCAGCTCTTAGAACCTTCGTAAAGACCTACTACTACGTCAACGCCGCTCTCCTTAAGGTTGAGTGCATGAGCGTGACCCTGTGAACCGTAACCGATAATGGCAACTCTCTTACCCTTGAGTACGTTAATGTCGCAATCCTGCTGATAGAATATTCTTGCCTGTGCCATTGTTAATTCCTCCAAATTCAGAAATTTAAGATTTATTTTATGTAGCCTTTCGGCTATATAATCAAAGTTTATTTGCCTGCGTTGAATGTATCAGAGCCTTTCTCTATTGCGATAGTGCCTGTTCTTACCATTTCTATTATTCCGTAAGGTGCTATGACCTCCTCAAATCTGCAAAGGTGAGCGTAAGTGTCGCAAAGCTCCAATGTCATTGTCGTAAGCGTTATATCCATGACCTTAGCCCCTGTGATATCCGCAATAGTCATTATCTCACTGCGTCTGTTTGCGACCGCAGACACCTTGACTATCATAAGCTCTCTTGCGAGATACTCATTAGCCTCAAATGTCTTTACCTTGATGACCTCTATAAGCTTGTTGAGCTGTTTCTCGATCTGCTCAACTGTATGCTCGTCACCGTCAGCAACTATCGTTATTCTTGAAACGTCAGGGTCATGAGTCGGACCTACTGCAAGGCTCTCGATATTGAACCCACGTCTTGAAAACAGTCCGGAAATTCTTGATAGAACACCGCTGTGGTTTTCTACAAGAACTGAGATCGTATGTTTCATAAATCAACCTCCATAAGGAAACCTTTCCTTAATATTTTATTATATCAGTTTATTATTAAGATTTCTTGAACGCAAACGCTATATACTGTAAACGCTACAGATAGTTAAAATATTGACCTTATAATGTTGGCATATCCTTATCCACAACGACTTCAACAAGGCATATACCCTCATGCTCGGCGAGCATCTCAACGCCCTTTTCCATGGTATCATCGTCATAAACTCTCATTGCAGGAATGCCATAAGCTTCTGCAAGCTTGATAAAGTCAGGAGAGCCGTCAAGAAAAACTGCTGTCTGTCTGTCATGATAGCCGTTTGTCTGAAGCTCTCTTACCATGCCAAGGCGGTTGTTTGTCATTACTACCACCTTTATATCAACGCCGAACTGAACGGCTGTTGCAAGCTCCATGAACGACATCTGAAAAGCTCCGTCACCGCATATAGCAACTGTTACTCTGCTGTTGTCAGCCATTTTTGCACCTATCGCCGCAGGCACAGAATAGCCCATCGTACCCATGCCGCCTGAGGTAAGAAGTCTGCCCTCTTTGCGGAACTTATATTCAGTGCAGGTCCATATCTGATTTTGTCCAACGTCTGCCACAACAGTAACATTGGCAGGCATTTTCTTTGCAAGCCTGTCGATAAACACCCTAGGATTGACAGTACCCTTTGCAGGCTCAACATACTTTCTCTCGCCCCCAAGGGTCTTTATGTGAGCTATCCACTCATCGTGCTTCATAGGCTTTGCAAGCTCCGTCATTTGCTGTAAAACAAGCTTTGCGTCGCCAACGAGAGGCAGGTCAGCACCGATATTCTTGCCTATCTCCGCAGGGTCGATATCTATATGTATTATCTTAGTAGTTTTCTCCAGAGCCAAAGGTGTTTTAACGGCTCTGTCGCCAACTCTTGCGCCCACAAGGAACAGCACGTCGCACTCATTCACAGCGGCGTTTGCCATTTTAACACCGTGAGTTCCTATCATGCCGCAGAAAAGCTGATCGTCATCAGGGAAAACAGAAATACCCATCATAGTTGTGATAACAGGTATCTGCATAAGATCAGCAAGCTCTCTTATCTCATTCTCAGCGTGAGCGGCAAAAACACCTCCGCCAATACAGATAAGCGGCTTCTCAGCCTCTTCCAACGCCGCCATTACACGCCTTACCTGAACGTAGTTGCCCTTTGTGGTAGGCTTATAGCTTCTTATCTCGCACTTTTCAGGATACTCAAAGTCGATAACAGACTTCTGAACGTCCATAGGGATATCTATAAGCACAGGACCCGGTCTGCCTGTACCTGCGATATAGAAAGCTTCCTTGAACACTCTTGCAGTGTCCTCAGGGTCTTTGAGAAGATAGCTGTGCTTAACGAACGGCTCAGCCGAGCCTGTAATGTCAGCCTCCTGAAAAACGTCAGAGCCTATCTGGTCGGTATTCACCTGACCTGTTATGCACACGATAGGTATAGAATCCGCATAAGCGGTAGCAATAGCAGTAATAAGATTAGTTGCACCCGGACCCGATGTAGCGATACAGACCGCAGGCTTGCCTGAAATTCGTGCATAGCCGTTAGCCGCATGACCGCCGTTAGCTTCCTGTCTCACAAGCACCTGCCTGATGTCGTTTTCAGCATCCAGCAAAGCGTCATAGAAAGGACAGATAGCAGCTCCGGGATAGCCAAAGACGACTTTTACGTTCTCAGCTTTCAAACATTCAACCATAGCCTGACTTACAGTCATCTTCATAATAAAGTCGCCTCCATAAAAAATTTTCTGTATAAATTATCATATAAAGTGATAAAACATACAAAGCTGTGATTTATTATACCATATTTATAAGATTTCGTCAAGTATCGTTAGCATACGAAGGAATATTTATGCTTAAAAAATTTCGCAAAAAAATTTGAAAAAGGGGTTGACAAGACAGATGAACTGTGCTATAATAATTAAGTCGCTGAGAGAGAACGACACAAAAACAAATAATTAATGTGGACAGGTGTCCGAGTGGTTTAAGGAGCTGGTCTTGAAAACCAGTGATACGGCAACGTACCGTGGGTTCGAATCCCACCCTGTCCGCCACATTTTTTATATATACAGGTTTGCGGATTTACCCAAGTGGTGAAGGGGCTCCCCTGCTAAGGGAGTAGGTCTGGAAACGGGCGCGAGAGTTCAAATCTCTCAATCCGCGCCAGCAAAAGTTTAAGCTTTTGCTTGTATCCGCTTTACGTTATGTAGAGCGGATTTTTTTTATTGCATAAATACTAAAATACCGCAGAGAAGCTTTTGTCCTCTGTGGTATTTTTTTTGCATAAAAAAGCTGCCGTACCAAAAGGCACAGCAGCTTTTTACACTATATAATAGTATCAGAGTTATTGATTATTCCTTTGGACCTGCGGATACAAGAGCCTTACCTGCTGGGTTGCCCTCATACTTAGCAAAGTTCTTAACAAATCTGCTTGCAAGATCCTTAGCCTTTGTCTCCCACTCGGAAGCGTCAGCATATGTGTCACGAGGATCGAGAATTGCAGGATCAACGCCTGGAAGCTCTGTTGGAACTTCAAAGTCAAAGTGTGGTATCTTCTTTGTAGGTGCGTTGAGAATATCGCCGTTAAGGATAGCGTCGATAATTCCACGAGTATCCTTGATAGAGATTCTCTTGCCTGTGCCGTTCCAACCTGTGTTTACCAGGTATGCCTTAGCACCGCTCTTCTGCATCTTCTTAACAAGCTCTTCAGCATACTTTGTTGGGTGAAGCTCAAGGAAAGCCTGACCGAAGCAAGCTGAGAATGTTGGTGTAGGCTCAGTGATTCCACGCTCTGTACCTGCAAGCTTTGCAGTAAAGCCAGAGAGGAAGTAATACTGTGTCTGCTCTGGTGTGAGGATAGATACTGGAGGCAGTACGCCAAATGCGTCAGCTGAAAGGAAGATAACGTTCTTTGCAGCAGGTGCAGAAGAAATAGGTCTTACAATGTTCTTGATGTGGTCGATAGGATAAGATACACGAGTGTTCTCTGTAACGCTCTTATCAGCAAAGTCGATCTTGCCGTTCTCGTCAAGAGTTACGTTTTCAAGAAGAGCATCTCTTCTGATAGCGTTGTAGATATCAGGCTCAGATTCCTTATCAAGGTTGATTACCTTAGCATAGCAGCCGCCCTCGAAGTTGAATACTCCGTTGTCGTCCCAGCCGTGCTCGTCGTCACCGATAAGAAGTCTCTTAGGGTCTGTAGAAAGTGTTGTCTTACCTGTACCGGACAGACCAAAGAAGATAGCTGTGTTCTCACCGTTCTTGTCTGTGTTAGCTGAGCAGTGCATTGAAGCCATGCCCTTGAGTGGAAGGAAGTAGTTCATCATTGAGAACATACCCTTCTTCATCTCTCCGCCGTACCAAGTGTTGATGATTACCTGCTCACGGCTTGTGATGTTGAACATAACTGCTGTCTCGGAGTTAAGACCAAGCTCCTTATAGTTCTCTACCTTAGCCTTTGAAGCGTTGTATACAACGAAGTCAGGCTCAAAGTTCTCAAGCTCCTCAGCAGTTGGCTTGATGAACATATTTGTTACAAAGTGAGCCTGCCAAGCAACCTCAACGATGAAACGGATAGCCATTCTTGTATCCTTGTTAGCGCCGCAGAATGCGTCAACTACGAAAAGTCTCTTATTTGAAAGTTCCTTGATAGCGAGTTCCTTAACAGACTTCCAAGCCTCCTGTGAAGCTGGGTGGTTGTCGTTCTTGTACTCGTCAGAAGTCCACCAAACAGTGTCCTTAGAATTTTCGTCCATAACGATGAACTTATCTTTAGGTGAACGGCCTGTATAAACGCCTGTCATAACGTTTACTGCACCAAGCTCACTTTCCTGACCCTTTTCATAGCCTTCGAGTGTTGGCTTTGTTTCTTCCTCGAACAGCTGCTCGTAAGAAGGGTTGTAAACAACTTCTGTAGTTCCGGTGATACCGTACTTGCTCAAATCGATCTTTGACATGTTGCAATAACTCCTTTTCAAAAAAATATCGTTAATAGGCGCCATAATGAAACAGCACACGCTGACGCATTCATTTTCTTTCCTTATTATAAAGCATAAGCTATACAGAAATTCATCTGATAATTGAAAACACACTGTCAGCATTTCATGCTGTGCTCCTATTACAGCAATATAATTATACCACATATTTTTCTGAATTGCAAGGGTAAACGCAGATTTTGTGAGCTGATTTTTTACATTTCGTTTAAATCTATGATGATTTTTTATGAATAAATGTAATTTCATGGTATAAAATAGATAATAAAAGATATTGACTATTGTCAAGGGTTAGCTCAGGCTTATGCAGACCGTTTTGCATTATCGATATAAAATAATTGCATTTTTATGTTTTTTTGCAAAAAAACGCCCTGATTTATGCAGGCAGCCGCCGCTTCCCTGCAAACAGAAAAAAGGCAGTCCACAAGGAACTGCCCTTCTCCGAAATATCAACAATAGGGGAGATCTTATTTACTTTTTCTTCTTAGCCATGACCACAGCCGCACCGCTCAGAAGCGCAAGAGCGAATGCTCCTCCAGCAACGCCTGTTGATGGGTTTGTGTTTGAAGCGTTTGAAGCTGCCTTTGAGCTGCTGTCTGACT
>ERZ1027255.30-NODE-30-length-61464-cov-8.811542_pt1 | contig 61464 bp, 50 predicted proteins | sample MGYA00519261_ERZ1027255 | MGnify/ENA primary metagenome ERZ1027255 (study PRJEB26926, sample SAMN06164399) | human gut metagenome | biome: ENVO:00009003; feature: ENVO:2100002; material: ENVO:00002003 | host: Homo sapiens | place: USA | collected 2012 ...
GCTATTCGTCGGCAGCGTCAGATGTGTATAAGAGACAGATATATTATAATGTATTATAATAAAAATATAACAATTTGTACAAATATTTGTTTATGTGTACAAAAAAATTCCCCACAAGTATTAAATTGTATGATATAATAAAAACATAGATAAATTTGTATATCTGAAAAGGGAGAAATGACCATGAAATATTACGCACACACCCGTGAGGACGGTGAAAGGCAAACTGTAAAAGCCCACCTTATAGGCGTAAGCAAATTGGCTGAGGGCTTTTCAGTAGATCTTTTGAAACCCATTGCGAAAAAAGCGAGCCTTTATCACGATATAGGTAAGTATGCTTTTAACTTTCAGAAACGTCTTGATGATGACAAAGTAAAATTCAGCCACGCCGCCTGCGGAGCACTAGAGTATAAAAAGTTTGCAGATAAAAACGATTGTTTCGCACCCCTTATGGAGTATTGCATCGCAGGACACCACACAGGACTTATGGACGGCGGCACAGTCGCAGACAACTCTGACAGCCCGACTCTCAGCGGCACTTTAAAAAGAGAAAATGAATACACGGGCGATAATGACTACAGTGCATACACCAATGAGATAGACTTTGCCACACTGACTCAGGAAGAAAGAACGCCGCCGTACAATGAACTGCTTTCTGCAAAAGACCCCACCGAGCGTATCGAGCGTTACGCCTTTTTCACCAAGTACGTGTTCTCTTGCCTGACAGACGCAGACTTTCTTGATACCGAAATATTTTGCAATAAAAATGTTGACCGTGGCATGAGCGGTGATTTTGAAAAGTCACTTTCCATTCTTAATGAGCGTATGAAAAATATGCGTTCTGAAACCAAATTACAGCAGGCGCGAAGCAGTATACAAAAGCAAGCTATAGACCATTGTACAAAAGGCAGCCACATATCCGTCCTTGATATGCCAACAGGCAGTGGCAAGACTCTTTGCAGTCTTAAAATAGCCCTTGAAAAAGCCGTTGAAAGCGGCAAAAAGCATATCATATACGTTATCCCATACACAAGCATTATAGAACAAACAGCCAAAGATTTCGAGGAGATGTTCCGTGACGTTCTCCCTGTCTTACAGCATCATTCAAACTATTCCTATGACGGCGGCACAGAGGAAGAAAAGAAAACCGCAGAGAAGCTCAAAAGGACCTGTGAAAATTGGGACGCACCACTTATAATCACCACAAGCGTGCAATTTTTCCAATCCATATACCATTATAAAGGTTCAGCACTGCGAAAGCTTCACAATCTCCGTGACAGCGTGATAGTTTTTGATGAAATACACCTTATTCCAACAGAACTTCTTCGCCCCTGCCTTAAAGCTGTGGGCTATATAACAAAGTATCTTAACAGCGAAGCCCTTTTTCTCTCCGCCACAATGCCCGATTATTCTAAGCTTTTTGATAAGTTCCTGCCTGATGTGAACTATAATAAGCTTGTTACCGACCGAACCAATTTTAAGTATTTCAAGAAATGCGAATATAAAGACATGGGCAGAACCACTCTTGAAACCATTGCAGAAAATGCCTCTCGGTGTAAAAATGCCCTGATCGTTGTGAATACCAAGAAAACAGCGGCAGAGCTTTACAACCTTGTTCAAGGTGAAAAATATCACCTTTCCGCCAATATGACTCCAGCCCACAGAAGCCGTGTCATAGAAGTAGTAAGAAATAAGCTTGAAAATGGTGAGCATATCACAGTAGTTTCAACTTCACTTGTAGAAGCAGGCGTTGACCTTGACTTTAACACAGTTTTCCGCCAGCTTTCAGGTTTAGACAGCATTTTGCAGGCAGGGGGCAGATGTAATCGTGAGGGTAAAGATGACAAGGGCTATGTGTACGTTTTTGACATTGACGAAACATACCGCAAGGGAAGCGACCTTGCCATGCGAATTAACAAGACCAAAGGTCTGCTGAAAAAATACGATGATATAACTTCCTATGATTGTATCAAAGAATACTATGACGGCATTTTTGATTTCAACCAAAGCCGTATAGCCGAAAATTCAATTGCAAAATATAACGAACAAAGCAATTCATTCGACCGCCAAGGCTTAATGTTACCATACAGCATACCATTCCGAAGCTATGCAATGCAGTTTGAATACATCTCCGCCGACACTATCTCTATCGTTATCGACGATCCTGACGACCAGACTTGCCATGAACTTGTTGAAACCTTGCGTAATGGTGATATGTCAGTAAGAAGAGCATTGCAGAAATATTCAGTGTCCGTCTATATGAATGTTTTCAAGGATCTCTATTCTCAGGGTGTGCTTAACGATCACGGCACAGGTATATTCATTCTTGAAAATCAGAGCTATTATAATAATGAAACAGGTTTGAACACCCAAGCCGCAATGCAGGATTATTTTATCTAAAACAAATGGCAGGCTGCCACCAAGACAGTCTGCCACTTGCTGCATTCCATATCGTACCGAATACGAATATTTTTCAACTCACATATGCGTTAAGCATAGACAAATATATTATACAAACATAAGTTTAAAAAGTCAACGTTTTTATACCACAAACCACTGAACAAAGAATTGTGAAATATGCCGAAAATCCGACACTTTTTTTATACATGAAGACTATTGACATTTTATTCATAATGGAGTATCATATATGTAGAGCAAAAAACAGTGTACCAAATACTAATATAAGCTTAAAAGGAGTGATGTTAAAATGAGCTATGGTTTTAAGATCATCGTGACAGGTGACTACGCTTGCTTTGCAAGACCTGAAATGAAAGTTGAGAGGGTAAGTTATGACGTACCTACCCCAAGCGCATTGGAGGGGCTTATCAAATCGGTGTATTGGAAGCCTGCCGTGCGCTATCAGATAAACAAAATAGTGGTGTTCAACCCTATCGAGTTTACCAATATCCGACGAAACGAGGTCAAAGATAAGCTGTTGTTATCATCAGTGAAACAGCAAATGAAAGGCGGAGGCTCGGCGGAGATGTACACCTCGGAGATACGAAGTCAGCGTGCGGCAATGGTGTTGAAAAATGTGAAATACGGTATCGAGTTCACGTTTGAGCGCACCTATCTTAAATCAGACCACCCAGACGAATCTGATGAGAAGCATTATAACATAATGCTCAGACGTCTCAGAAACGGCCAGCATTTCAGACAGCCATGCCTTGGCTGCCGAGAATTTGCGGTAAAAAGTATCAAGCTTGTTGACGATTTTGACCTTACACAGATAGCACCGCAAAATATGGGTGATAAAGACCTTGGCTTTATGCTTTACGGCATGAAGTTTGAGGACGGAGGCAAGCCTGTCAATAATGATTGGAATGACCCTAAGTTTTCTGACAAGGCCGACGCAGTTTTCTACCGTCCACATATGATAGACGGTGTTATTGATGTTGCAAAATACAGGGAGGAGATTAAATGCTGATTAAAGCCTTGTGCGATTACAGTGCTTTGCAGGAGAATAAAACTCCTGCAGGCTATTGTAAGCAAGCCATACACTTTGAAATTCTTCTTACTCCTGAAGGCAAGATAGCTGCGATAAATGATGTAAAAGAGCCGAAGATCATTAATTTGAAGAATGGCAAAACTAAAACGAATTACGTTCCGATAATGGAACAGCTTCCTGTAAGAACACAGAAACCTGGTATAGACAAAAACACGATCGAACACAGACCACTCTACATATTCGGTCTGAACTATGATAAAGGAACTTTGACCCCTACAGACGCTACCAACAAAGCGGCAAAATCACACAAATGCTTTTGCGAATGGAATGAGAAGTTCTTTGAAAATATAGACTCGCCTATTTGCAAAGCCTATCTTAACTTTATCCGTACATGGGATCCTGAGCAGGAGACCCAAAACCCACATCTTCTTGCTTTAGGCAAGGAGTATTCAAGCTCCTACTATGAGTTTGGACTTGACGGCTCACCTGAAACTAAGCTTCACAATGACAGCAAATTCAAAGCCGCCTATGAGGATTATCTCGCCCGGCTCAGTGCCGACAGCGACAGTGACGATACCGAACTATCCACCTGTTCCATTCTTGGTGAGAAGCTCCCGCAAGCCCGTATCCATGATAAAATAAAGGGTATCAAAGGTGGAATGTCCTCAGGCTGTGTCCTCGTTGGCATGAAAGAATCAGCCTTTGAATCCTATGGCAAGAAACAGTCCTACAACAGCAATGTTTCTGAGAAAGCCATGAAAATGTATACCTCTGCGCTTAATTCTCTACTTGCTAACAGAAGCCATTACAAGACTTTTGACGATATGACAATAGTCTATTTCGCAATGAAGAAGAACGATGCAGAAGAATGCAATATGTTTGCCGGTATGTTCAGCGGATTTGAGGACGAATTAAATAAAACCGTTGTGGCCGAAGCCGACCGAAACATAAACACTGTCATGACCCAGCTTAAACAGGGCAGGACAGCCGATATGCCATATGACCCTAACGTAGAATTTTACGTTGCAGGCTTTACCCCAAACAGTTCAAGAATATCCCAGAAGTTCATCTTCCACGATAAGTTCGGCAGGATATTTGACAACGTACTCAAACATCAGCAGGATATATCATTTACTGAGGGTCAGCATCAAGTAAGCATTGAGCGAATCAAGCGTGAGCTTATCTCACCAAAATCGTCCAAAGAAAAAGTTCCGTCACCTCTCACCGCCGCACTTTTTGAAGCAATACTCAAAGGTACAAGATACCCTGACGAACTGCTTTCCACAGTAATAACAAGGGTCAAGACCGACAGCGACGAGGAGAACAACCATTTTATAAAACTCAATGATACAAGGGCAGGCTTGATAAAAGGCTGCATAAACCGTAAACAAAATAAGGAGGAGATCAAAATGTCATTAGACCTTGAAAACAAAAATCAGGCTTATCTCTGCGGAAGACTTTTCGCAGTGCTTGAAAAGATCCAGCAGGACGCTTCAGGTGGAGGACTTAACAGAACAATTAAGGACTCATACTTTGCTTCTGCGTGCTCAAAACCGTCAACAGTTTTTCCAAAGCTGTATAAGCTTTCACAAAACCATATCAAGAAGCTTTCAAGCCCAATATTCTATAACAAACTCTGCGGAGAGATACTTGACGGACTTGACGGCAAATTCCCGTCTACACTCTCCCTAGACGATCAGGGCAGATTTATTGTAGGATATGCACAGCAGAATAAAGCGCTTTACACCAAAAAATCAGAAGAATAAAGAAAGGACGAAATATTATGGAAAACGCAATCAAGAACAGATATGAATTTGTAATGCTTTTTGACGTTGAGAACGGCAACCCAAACGGCGACCCTGACGCAGGCAATATGCCTAGAACAGACCCTGAAACAAGCCTTGGCATCGTTACAGACGTGTGCCTTAAAAGGAAGATAAGAAACTTTGTGGAGCTTACCAAAGAGGGCGAAGCAGGCTACAATATCCTTATCAAGGCAGACAAAGCCCTCAATACAAAGTTCACCGAAGCTTATAATACCCTTGGTCTTGCCACAAAGCAGAAAGGCAAGAATCCTGATGACGTTAAGCAGGCTCGTGACTATATCTGTCAGAACTACTTTGACGTAAGAACTTTCGGTGCAGTAATGAGTACAGGCGATGACCCGTGCGGCATTGTAAGAGGTCCTGTACAGCTCAACTTTGCAAGAAGTATCGACCCTGTTTTTGCTCAGGATATCACAATCACAAGACAGGCAAGAACAACAGAAGACAGACAGCAGAGCGGTGAGACCGAAATGGGCAAAAAGAGCATAATCCCATATGCGCTTTATCGTGGCGAGGGCTATGTTTCTGCAATGCTCGCTCAGAAGATAACAGGCTTTAGCGAGGACGACCTTGAGCTTCTTTGGACATCTATCATCAATATGTTCGAGCATGACAGAAGCGCCGCAAGAGGAAAGCTTTGTATGCGTAAGCTTATCGTGTTCAAGCATGACTCCGCCCTGGGCAATGCCCCTGCACATATCCTCTTTGACAAGGTGTCAGTTAAGCTCAAAGACGGCGTGACAACTCCAAGACATTACTCAGACTATGACATCACCATAGATAAGGATATGCCTGAGGGCGTTACCCTTATTGAAAAGCTCTGATGAGCGAAGATGTAACTATCAATATCCGTGACATACAGCATTATATGTATTGTCCACGCAGGTTTGCTCTTTTAGAAGTTAATGACGACTGGGCTGAAAACGCCTTTGTCGTCAAAGCAAACCTCCTCCATGAGAACGTCCACAGCGGCGAGCGCAACTTTGAAAATAAGCGTAAGATCGTCCGAAGCGACGTGTCAGTGTATAATGATGACCCTAAGTACAATATTTTCGGAGTTGTAGATTGTATCGAGTTCGTTCGTGACAAATGCGGCGACTATATAGATACCCTGGACGGCACATTCCGTGTGGAAATTGTGGAGTATAAACCCACCAGACCCAAAGCAGGGGAGTTCAATCAGACCGACGCTATACAAGTCTATGCGCAGAAGCTTTGCGTGGATAACGTATTTCATTGCAATAGCCGATGTTTTCTGTACTATGCGGATGTGCGCAGACGATCAGAATTGCCCTTTGATACTCAGGGCGCAGAGTATGATAAAATGCTTTGCGACTATCTTGGAAAAATGCGTGAGATACTTGCAACGGATATTATTCCAAAGCGTGTAAAAGGTCAGAAATGTTCAGGCTGTTCACTGTCGGATATGTGCTTTCCAAAAGTGAAGAAATATAGCGTGAAAAATACGATTTTCTCCATGAACGGAGGCGAAAACAATGCGTAAACTGCTCAATTCACTTTATATTCTCGAAGAAACTGCCTACCTCACACTTGACGGCGAAAACATAGTGTGCAGGGCAGAGGACAGTGAGAAGTTCCGTGTGCCTTTTACCAATATAGAGGATATCTATATTTTCAGCTATTCGGGCTGTTCACCTGCGCTTATGGGCAAGTGTGCAGAATATGGCATAGCCGTTAATTTTATTTCTCCTCAAGGTAAATTTCTCGCAAGAGTTCAGGGCAAAACAAAGGGCAACGTCTATCTGAGAAAAGAGCAGTTTGAGCTTTTTTCTATTCCTCAGCTCGACCTTATCAGGAATACTGTCGCCGCAAAGCTTTCAAATACACGTTATCTTATCAGACGTTCGCTCCACGATAACCCAGATATAAACAGTGACGGAGCGCTTACAGATTGTATAAAATATCTTGAAAACGGCATAAAGACCGTCTATGAAACTGCCGATAAAGATATCATCATGGGTATAGAGGGAAGCTGTGCAAAGGCATATTTTGATATATTTGACCGACTGATACTCCACCAAAAAGAAGATTTTTACCTTGCCAACCGCACCAAACGCCCACCCCTCGACAGAGTAAACGCCATGCTCTCGTTTCTGTATACTATCGCAATTTCATCATATACATCAGCACTTGAAAGCGTAGGACTTGATAGCTGCCTCGGCTTTTACCACGCCCTGCGTTCAGGCAGAAGCAGCCTGTCCTGCGACCTTGTTGAGGAAGTTCGCTGCGTGGTGGAGCGACTTGTGCTTACTATGATAAACTTGAAAATGATAAAGCACGAGGACTTTGAAACTCAGGTCAGTGGCGCAGTATACCTCTCCAAAGAGGGCAAGAAAAAAGTCCTCACCGCATGGCAGGAGCGTAAGCGCACAAGCATAGTCCACCCATATCTGGGCGAAAAGATACAGCAAGGGCTACTCCCATATGTGCAAAGCTCGCTTCTCGCAAAATATATCCGTGGCGAGCTAGATGAGTACCCGAACTATCTGCTGAAATAGAGGTGATATAAATGATGACCTTAGTAAGCTATGATGTATCAACAACAGATAATAAGGGTAAAACAAGGCTGAGAAAAGTGTCGAAAGAGTGTCAAAATTATGGTCAGCGAGTGCAGAACAGCGTGTTTGAAATAGACGTAGACTATGGCACTTTTCTGAAAGTGAAAGATAAACTTTTGAAAATAATAGACCCAAAGCATGATAGTCTGCGGATATATTACTTAGGAAACAGTTGGAAGCATAGAATAGAACACTACGGCATCAAAGAAACCTATGACCCCGAAGGCGTCCTGATATTTTGACCAGCGTACCCCAAGTGATCCACAAATCCCTAGTAAGTTCGCATGAAAATGCCATGCTATTTGTGAATGCACAGTGAACAAAATCAAATCGATACCAATTAAATAAAGAAATAAGTCCGCATCACGTTGAGCAAGCACCAGATATACACAACATCAAGTGTCACGCTCCACGTGAGCGTGTGAGTTGAAATTGCCGTTTTTCAATGCACTGGATATTGTTACCACGTCACGCTCCACGTGAGCGTGTGAGTTGAAATGATTTTACCGATTGCATATCGCAAAAAGTCTTTAGTCACGCTCCACGTGAGCGTGTGAGTTGAAATAGCCAATTGAAAAAAAGTGGATATTATAAAAAGGTCACGCTCCACGTGAGCGTGTGAGTTGAAATTCTAGCAAGCAAGGCAATTTCCCACTTTAGCATGGGTCACGCTCCACGTGAGCGTGTGAGTTGAAATTGCACAAAAATGCTGTTTGCACTCTGCCGTTTTTCGTCACGCTCCACGTGAGCGTGTGAGTTGAAATGTTAGCATGGTAAGGGAATTTGAGGGGCTACCCGTCACGCTCCACGTGAGCGTGTGAGTTGAAATAATTCAGATACAGTAAATAATATGAACGGCGGAAGTCACGCTCCACGTGAGCGTGTGAGTTGAAATGTGAAGTTGAACGGCTATTCGGAAGTACCTTACTGGTCACGCTCCACGTGAGCGTGTGAGTTGAAATGGAAAACTCCACTAACAAAAGAAGAATTAGGATGTCACGCTCCACGTGAGCGTGTGAGTTGAAATCGCCACCAAAATTCGTACCACACATTAAATAATGTCACGCTCCACGTGAGCGTGTGAGTTGAAATTCCAAGTTCTGCCGTATACATAATTACCATTTAGTCACGCTCCACGTGAGCGTGTGAGTTGAAATTTGGATAACATCTTTAAGGTATATGTGTTCATTTTCGTCACGCTCCACGTGAGCGTGTGAGTTGAAATGAACTCTATGTGAATCCAACAAAGCACAAGGATTGTCACGCTCCACGTGAGCGTGTGAGTTGAAATTGATATCTATGAGAAGGGAGCTAGTTTTACAACAGGTCACGCTCCACGTGAGCGTGTGAGTTGAAATTGTAACGCCAAATGGTACAAAACGCATTGAGTTTGTCACGCTCCACGTGAGCGTGTGAGTTGAAATTGACCCATCTAAATTGTTAATAAATAGCAACACTGGTCACGCTCCACGTGAGCGTGTGAGTTGAAATCGGAATGCTGTTATCTCGCTGTCACTCTCGCTTGTCACGCTCCACGTGAGCGTGTGAGTTGAAATCAAGAGATATAGTACATTTTGCAAATCTTAAAGAGTCACGCTCCACGTGAGCGTGTGAGTTGAAATTTTAAATCAAGATTTTCCGTTTTCGTTTGAATGTGTCACGCTCCACGTGAGCGTGTGAGTTGAAATCTTGGTAATTTGTACCAGTCACAAAACCGCTGTAGTCACGCTCCACGTGAGCGTGTGAGTTGAAATGGATACATAAACACCGCTGTTGGTAAACAGGAAAAGGTCACGCTCCACGTGAGCGTGTGAGTTGAAATATGCTTTATGACATCATGGCGGTGGACGATGAGGGGTCACGCTCCACGTGAGCGTGTGAGTTGAAATTTCTATGACGGAGAAAGGAACTGACACACGAACCGTCACGCTCCACGTGAGCGTGTGAGTTGAAATTGTCAAATGACATACTTAAAACACGAACTGTTAAGTCACGCTCCACGTGAGCGTGTGAGTTGAAATGAAAATATTTACAATTTTTACATCAGCTGAAATGGTCACGCTCCACGTGAGCGTGTGAGTTGAAATGTAAAATTAACTGGTTATTCAGAAGTACCATATGTCACGCTCCACGTGAGCGTGTGAGTTGAAATTTCATGCCAGTGCCAAATTTTTCAATATCAACGCCGTCACGCTCCACGTGAGCGTGTGAGTTGAAATGACCTTTGGGCGAATGCAGGCACGCACCAAGTCGTCACGCTCCACGTGAGCGTGTGAGTTGAAATATGATAATGTAAAAAAGAGAGGTATCATGCAATGATTAAATTATTTTTGAAAGAATACTTAGATGAAATGTCAACTGTATGTAGGGATAATCAGAATAATGTAAGTATCGCTGTAAATCCCGATTCTGAAAGGCAGGGATATCCATATTTCAAATTTTATAATTCCGTTTATTATGGAGATGCTGCTAAGGTGGTTAGAATTTTATTTAATTCAGCAGATTATGTTGATAATAAAAATGCAGAAGACCAAAAGCTTTGGAAACTTTCGCATAAAGAAAAAAAGTTGCTTAAAGAACTTTTGAGTAGTCCTTCTGCAGAATATTCAGATATGACTATTTGGGAAGCTTGTAAATTTGAGTGGAACTTTGAATATTTAGAGCAATCTATTAACTTAGATAAATATGTAAATGGTGAATATGATAAGGATAAAACATTCACAGAAAATCCTGGCTATGTACCCTACAGTTTGGAAATGCCTGATTATTTAGAATTAAACTTTTGCTAAATATGTAAATTTAACGTACGCTCCACGTGAGCGTGTGAGTTGAAATATAGCAAACCACCCTGCTGTAGCTGCCGCAGGCAAGTCACGCTCCACGTGAGCGTGTGAGTCAATTTTCGTTTCAACGCAGGACTTAGGGTGTACGTTATCTGCTCAGACCACAGCAAATGCTGTGCGTGGTGTTCAAAGCTTGCAGTAAAAGACGTTTATCCTGAATTTAACTGGAGAAAAGGGGGCTATGTTCATGGCAGAAGAAAATGATATTCTCACAAAGTTAAAAAAAGGCGAAAAAGTTGAGTGCCCTGTTTGCCATAACGGCTACTATGTTCCTGTGAATACAACAGCAGATAAGGCACATTACTTTGTCTGCACTAACAAAGAATGCAACGGGCATTATCGGTGGGAACCGATAATCGATATTGAATAATACAAATAACCGCTTGACTAAGGTCGGGCGGTATTTTTATACCCAAATACTATACATTTTTCATGTGTTTTCCGTCAAATTCGCCAATTCACACCCCGAAATTTGTGCAAACAAATGATTTATAATTTAATTTGGCAACATTTCTGCAATTGTTGCATTTTTTCTGCAACAAAATACCCACTTTTCGTGTATAAGTAGAAGAGGTTTCACCACAAATCGGAAACCTTGCGGAGCGACAGTGTATGAGGAAACATTTTGTCAACGTGAGTTAGGTGAACACGATGAGAGGTTCTGATCGCACAGAAAAGCACTTCCTGCACTCCGTCTGAAGCTTGAAAATTGAATATTTATACCGACACACCTTAGCTATACCCCATGAGCATACTGCTAAATTTAATTGTTATAACCGCCTTTGTTGACATTATTCATATAAAATGGTATACTTAAAATAAAATTTATACATAATGAAAAGAGTAAATGTGATGAATAAACATACCACTATCGATAAGTCAACAGGCGAGAAAAAATGTAGCTGCTTTAAACGCTGCGGCGGCTGTCAGTTGGATAAGGTCTACGCCCAGCAAATAGAATGGAAGCAGGCAAAAGCCGATAGAATGTTGAGCCGCTTTTGCAGACCTCAGCAGATAATAACTATGGACGACCCCTATAATTATCGCAATAAAGTCCAAACTGTCTATAAGGTCAATAGCTCAAAGCGTATCGTCTCAGGAGTATATCAGTCCTCTACCCATAGCATGGTAATAACTGACGATTGCTTTTTGGAGGATATAAGAGCACAGCAAATAGTCGCTACCCTTAAAGAGCTTATGGCTGACTTCCGAATCCTGCCATATAACGAGGAAAGCGATCAGGGTCTTCTTAAGCATACCCTTATCCGTACCTCCCAAACAACAGGCGAGGTAATGCTCGTGCTAGTTACAGCTACCCCCATATTTCCTGCAAAGAAAAATTTCGTCAAAGCTATCACCGAGAAACACCCGTATATAACCACTATCATTCAGAATATCAATAAAGGCACGACCCCTCTTACTTTGGGCGACCGTGATATTATAATGTACGGCAAAGGCTATATCACTGACGAGTTGTGCGGCTGTAAGTTCAGAATTTCGCCGCATTCTTTCTATCAGGTAAACCCTGAGCAGACCGAAAAGCTCTATTCCAAAGCAGTTTCCTGTGCGGAGCTTAAAAAAGGCGATAAAGTTATCGACGCATATTGCGGAACAGGTACTATCGGTCTTATCGCTGCAAAAAGCGGTGCAGACGTGGCAGGCGTTGAGCTTAATGCCGAAGCCGTAAAGGACGCAGTTTCAAACGCCAAGCTCAATAAGCTTGACAATATCAGGTTTTATAATGAGGACGCAGGTGAGTTCATGACAAAACTTGCGCAGGCAGGGGAGAGCTGTGATACAGTTTTTCTTGACCCTCCAAGAGCAGGCACAACAGAAGAATTTGTTGAAGCCTTGGGCAAACTCAGACCTGAAAAGATAGTCTACGTTTCCTGTAAAATAGAAACTCTCGAGCGTGATTTGAAGCTTCTTGCAAAAATAGGCTATAAAGCACAGCTTATCCAGCCCGTTGATATGTTCCCGCATACCACAGGTATCGAAAATGTGGTGCTTTTAAAAAGAAAAATGATATCGCTCACACCAAATAGAACACATGATAAAAAGGGGGATAAAAAAATTGAACCAAAAGGTAAAACTTCTCACAGATAATATCGAAAAAGTTATCGTCGGCAAGACAGACTCTGTGCTTAAAATAATCACAGCCATGCTTTGCGGCGGTCATGTTCTTATCGAGGACGTGCCTGGAGTAGGCAAAACTCAGCTTGTATCAGCCCTTGCAAGGTCAGTGGACGGCAAATATAACCGTATCCAGCTTACCCCTGACGTTATGCCGTCCGATATCGTTGGCTTTTCTATGATAGACCAGAAAACTCATGAGCTTGAGTATAAAGAGGGTGTGGCAATGTGCAATTTCCTCTTGGCAGACGAAATAAACAGAGCCTCCCCAAAATCTCAGTCAAGCTTGCTTGAAGTCATGGAAGAACATCAGATATCCATTGACGGTAAAACTCATGAACTTCCATTGCCCTTTATGGTGCTTGCCACACAAAACCCTGTGGAAACTTACGGCACTTATCATTTGCCTGAAGCCCAAATGGATAGATTTCTTATGAAGATATCAATGGGCTATCCCTCATATGATGATGAGCTTGATATCATGTCAAGAGCCGAAAGATCAGGCTTTGCAAAGAATATCCAGCCTGTCATGACCCTTGAAAACGTCCGTGAGCTTATGGGCTACGCTGAAAATGTAACCGCAGAGCTTTCTGTGAGAAAATATATCCTGAGCCTTGTTACCGCAACAAGAAATTCAGATTATGTAAAACTTGGCGTTTCTCCCCGTGGAAGTATCGCACTGCTTAAAGCCTCAAAAGCCTATGCCTTTGTTCAGGGCAGAGGATTTGTCATGCCGGATGATGTCAAGGCTGTTATGCCTGATGTTCTTGCACATAGACTTATGCTATCTCCAAAGGGCAAATCTGCCTTTGTAAACGAAAGGGAAGCCCTTGAAAATATCGCTCTTACAGTAAAATCACCTGACGCAATAGAGAAATAGAGGATATGACCCTATGAAAAATCTTTTAGGTTATCTTACCTGCGTGGCGGTGGCGATACTGCTTAGAGTCTACATAAACGGAAGCGGCGGCACACTTGTGCTTTATCTTTTAGCCATAGCCTTTGTGATATCTCTTGCGACACTTCTTATTACCAAGCGTAAACTTGTGGCAGCCATAAAGCTTTCCACAGAAATAAGTGCAAAGAACGAGGAGTTTGACGCTGACATAATGCTTTTAAATGCAATACGCATTATTCCCTCATGCGTTGTTGAGGTAACAGCAGAGTGTTCAGATAATATCGGTGCTGTAAGCCCACTTGAATTTAAAACTATCGTGGCAGGCGGCAGACAGCAAAGCGTCAGCGTTAAGCTGAAAACACGCTATGCAGGTCTTGGCACAGTGAAAATAAAAAGCATACGTTTGCATGACTATCTTGGAATAATCACCCTGCACCTTGACAGTTCACGTTATGAAAAAGCCGTGGGAAAAATAAAGATAATGCCGAATATCCCTGATACTGGCTCTCAAACAGAGCTTCTTAAAGCAACTTCCGAGAACGCTTCATTTGACGATAACGAAAGCGAATCAGATGAAAATGCACTTGGTCTTACAGGCGTTCCGGGATATGACCACAGACAGTATGAGATAGGCGACCCGCTGAAAAGAATAAACTGGAAGCTTTCTTCAAAACGTGACGAGCTTATGGTGCGCCTTGATGAAAAGGTCACGGCTTCAAGTCAGGCGTTTTTCCTTGATATACCAAGCGAAAATCATGACCCTATGTTTGCTGTGAATATTGATAATATAGTCGAAGCGAGCCTTGCAATGCTTTCAATGCTTATCATGGAGGGCTTTGAGAGTGAGTATAATTATTATCTTGACGGCTGGAAAAGCATGAAAATAAAGCAGGCAGGTGATATAATAGAGCTTCAAAACGACCTTGCGGCAATAGCACCATATCCGCAGGAAAAGCGTTTTGCCTTTTCTCATGAGATAGGCAAGACAGCTCCTATCTGCTTCACAGCCTGCATGGCGACTTCTCAGGGGGAATTTTCTTCTCTTATAGAAGAATTTAACGGCTCTTTTGTAGTGACACGTCTTAGCGGTCTTGATAAGCAGACAGAAAATATGTGGCTTGTAGACGAAACTTTCGAGTTTCGTAAAATGACTTAGGGGGTGTGGCTTTTGAATACTAAAACTGCTCAGATAAAAAACACCCTTGTGAATATTCTTTCAAAATATGCTTTGCCGCTGCTCCTTGGAGCAGTGGTCATGAACATAATCTTTAAGACCTATCTTGTAGACAATGTCAGACTTTATACTTTTGGATATGTGGTCTATGAATGTCTGCTGTTCGCTCTTTTCGAGTGGCTGAAACCGAAAAAAGTCCTGCGAGGTCTTGTCTATACCGCCCTTATGGTGGCAGTGCTTTTTTTGGGCTTTCAGCTTCTTCGTGCTGGATTTGAACATTCCGGAAAATCATTTATCAATTGGTTTTATGTAAACAGGCAGGAGATAGGTCAGATAGATGAATATTTCTACTTCCTGTTTGTGGGACTAGGCTTCTTTATCATTTCGGTGCTTTATTATTTCACCATTGTGCGCTATAGAAGTTTTGGAACGATGCTCGTTTTGCTTTTTCCGTTTTTTATTTACGGAAAGCGTGCCGACTCAATGGATACTCTTGACATAACCATAATGCTCACGGTGTTCATTGCACTTATGGTGCACAGCAGACTTGTTTCAGACGAGAGCAAGCATGACCTTGTTATAAACGGCTCTTATGTGGCGGCATCGGCGGTTTTCGTTACCCTTGTGGGTGCGCTTGCAATGCTTATGCCGACTTCCTCAAAGACATCTTATCTTGAAAAAAACAGCAACTTCTTTGATGTGAATATCAAAAGCAGTGGCACATATGACAATCTTAGTGATGAGTCTTCCCCAAGATTTGGCGCAGACGCAACGGGCGAGATTCTTTTCAACTTCACTACAACCTCTGATGAACAGGTCATTTACCTCCGCAGACAATCCTTTGACCTTTTCAGAAACGAGAAGTGGGTGACTGACGATAGCTTCTACAATTTTCATTTTGACAAAAATGTTCATCTTTACGGTGACAATGAGGTGAACTCACCGAGCTATGTTTACAGCATAGCAAAGTCACTTGCGGATAAGGATTACAGCAAGGATCTTGGCGTGGATAAGTCACAGTTTCCTGATGATCTGTTCAGTGAAAAGGCAGTCATGAATCAGTTCAGCGACAGCTTTACCCCTAGCTATATCCCTGCCCCGCTGATGATAACCCCAGGGGAAAACAACGTTTATATCAAAACAACTCACAGCGAGGTCTACAGACCATATGACACCGCAGGAAATAAGCTTGGCATCAGCTTTGAGTATATTCCTGAAACGGAGAGCGAAAGACAGGCTGCGGCAAATCTTGATATGACCGAAAATCAGTTCAAACTGCTACTTTCTTATGGTTTGACAAACGGAGATGTCACATCAAATCAATCGGTGAATATTTATAATATATATGCGTTGTACACAGACGTTTCTGCATATGACGATAAAGGTGGAAAAATGGAGGCTCTTGCAAAGAGCATAACGGAAAACTGCAAAAATGATTATGAGAAAGCTCAGGCACTTGTGGATTATTTTGAGCAGAACGGCTATGTTTACGATAACGAGTATGAGCCTGACGATGAGTCTATCGCATATTTTCTTTTCACGAGCAAGCGTGGAAACTGCACGAACTATGCCACAAGCATGACGCTTATGGCGAGAATGCTGGGACTTCCGGCAAGGTATGTTGAGGGTTTTGCAGCGTATGAAAAGAATGAACGTGGAGAGTTTGTGGTAAGAGATAGCCACGCTCACGCTTTTGTAGAGGTCTTTATCACAGGCATTGGCTGGATGACTTTTGACCCGACAGTTCCGGGCTATCAGCGTGACTACAGTGCAAATGGTACGAACTTTGATGTTTCAACTTTTGTAAGCTATTTCAGCAGGATCGCACTGTTTATCGGAGTAGCGTTTGTGCTTGTGGTTTTCGTGTTCCTTAACAGAATTATCGAGGTATTTTTCAGACTGTCACTTAAATTCAGAGATAACGGAGAAAAGGTCATAAGGCTTTACAGGCGGGTGGTAAGGCTTTTGACCATAGCTTCTAATGACAAGCTATCGGGATACACGCCTGAAATGATAAGAGAATATCTTGTTAAGAGGCGTGGAGTTGAGCTTGGCGGTCTTATAGATCTTTTTGAAAAGACCTGCTTCGGTGGATATGTTCCTGATGAAGCCGAGTGGAAAATGGTCTATGCAGAGTACAAAGCACAATGGAAAAAGCTCACAAAGCGTGAGAAAACTTCTTTGGAGCTTGATAAGAATATGTAATGAAATGGCTGTGCGGAAAAAATCACGCACGGCTATTTTTTTGTATAAAAAAAGGCTGCCGTATAAAACAGCAGCCTGAGAGTGTAAAAAATCTCCGAGATAGTGGAACATCAAGGACGCCCACTGTATCTGATATTTAATTAAAGTGAAGCAAGAAGATCGCTCATTGCGTAAAGTCCTGCCGGCTTTCCGCAAAGGAAAACGCCTGCATTCACTGCACCCACAGCGAATACCTGCTTTGAATGAGCTTCGTGCTTGAGGGAGATGACTTCATCTCTGCCTGCAAAGATTATCTCATGCTCGCCAACAATAGTGCCGCCACGGACAGAGTGCATACCGATCTCTGTCTTTTCTCTCTTTGCTCTTACAGAATGACGATCGTAAACATAGTGATACTTGTTGTCAAGCTCCTCGTTTATTGCATCTGCAAGCATGATAGCAGTGCCTGACGGAGCGTCTATCTTCTGGTTATGGTGCTTCTCGATTATCTCGATATCATACTGACCGCCAAGAACTTTTGCGGCAGTTTTTGCAAGATTTGCAAGAAGATTGATACCAAGGGTCATGTTGAATGTGAAGAAAACAGGTATCTGCTCGGAAGCCTTGTGTATCTTCGCTGTATCTTCCTCAGTGTAGCCTGTTGTTGCGATAACAAGGGCAGTGCCGTTTGAAAGGCAATAGCTGAGAAGTCCGTCCAGTGCGGAAGGGTGTGAGAAGTCGATTATTACATCAGGCTTTTCAGGCAGGTCGGCAGGCTCTTTTACTACAGGGAAGTCTGCATAAGCCTCGCCAAATTTGTCGATACCTGCGCTTACTGTGCAGTCGTCACGCTCTGATATAACGTCATATATGAACCTGCCCATTTTTCCGCAGGCACCGCATATTGCGATCTTTGTCATTTATATCATTCCTTTTCTTTTTGATTTGTAGATAAACGTAAGTGATAATGTCAAAGACAGCGTTTGGGCTGTCGGGGACGCCAACCACTACATTAGTACAATTTTATAATGGTAAACATAAAGGGCGAATTTCTCCGCCCTTTGTATTTTTTTACTTGATAAGTCCGAGAGCGTTCATTGACGCTTTCAGCTTTTCTATCTTATCATCGCTCATTCTTACAAGCGGCAGACGGCACTCGCCGACCTCAAAGCCCATAAGGTTAAGAGCTTCCTTGACAGGGATAGGGTTTACGTCGCTGAAAAGTGCCTTTGCAAAACCAAGGGTCTTGAATACCTTTTCTCTTGCTTCCTCGTACTTTCCATCAAGGCAGAGCTGTGTGATCTCATGTGTTTCAAATGGCATACAGTTGGAAAGAACTGAAATAACACCCTTTCCGCCCAGAGCCATGATAGGAACTATCTGATCGTCGTTGCCTGAATAGATATCAAGGTCGCTGCCGCAGAGAGCTGCCACCTGTGTTATCTGGCTGATGTTTCCGCTTGCTGCCTTTATAGCAACGATATTGTCAATCTTTGCAAGCTCACGGCAAGTTTCAGGAAGAATGTTCACACCTGTTCTTGACGGTACGTTGTAAAGAATGATAGGCAGTGTAACAGCCTTTGCGATAGCGGAGAAGTGTGCGATAAGTCCTGCCTGTGAAGTCTTATTATAATAAGGTGTAACACAAAGCAGAGCGTCAGCGCCAAGTTCCTCAGCCTTCTTAGAAAGATTTACGGCATATTCTGTATGGTTTGAGCCTGTGCCTGCGATAACAGGAATTCTGTGATTTGTCTTTTCAACAGCATAGCGGATACACTCGATATGCTCCTCATCTGTCATGGTAGCACTTTCGCCTGTTGTTCCGCAGATTATGATAGCGTCTGTGCCGTTATCGATGTTGAAATCGATAAGCTCGCCCAACTTGTCAAAGTTGATAGAGCCGTCAGCGTTCATAGGTGTAACGATAGCAACGCCTGCACCTGTGAAAATAGTCTTTTTCATAAACAGCACTCCTTTCGTGCGTATATATGTGTTATATTAGTCAAAATAGCCCTTTGCTGCAAGAAGCTCAGCCAGCAGAACTGCTCCGCCTGCCGCACCTCTCAGTGTATTGTGTGAAAGGCAAACGAACTTATAGTCATACTGTGAATCTTCTCTCAGTCTGCCTATAGAAACTGCCATACCGCCCTCAAGGTTTCTGTCGAGCTTAGCCTGTGGACGATCGTCCTCTGTGAAGTAGTTAAGGAACTGCTTTGGAGCGCTTGGAAGCTGAAGCTCCTGTGGAACACCGCTGAAATCTTTCCAAGCCTGAAGGATCTCTTCCTTAGAAGGTTTATTCTCAAATGATACGAAAACTGCTGCTGTGTGACCGTCTGAAACAGGAACTCTCAGGCACTGTGTTGTGATAGCTGGAGCTGTTGCGTCAACGATAACGTCGCCCTCGATATGGCCCCAGATCTTAAGAGGCTCTTTCTCAGACTTTTCTTCCTCGCCGCCGATATAAGGGATAACGTTGTCAAGGATCTCAGGGAAGCTTTCAAATGTCTTGCCTGCGCCTGAAATTGCCTGATATGTGCAGGCAAGAGCCTTTGTTACCTTATACTTATCCATAAGAGGAGCAAGAGCAGGAACGTAAGACTGGAGTGAGCAGTTAGACTTAACTGCGATAAATCCTCTCTTTGTGCCAAGTCTTTTTCTTTGTGAAGCGATTATCTCGATATGCTCAGGGTTTACCTCAGGAATGACCATTGGAACATCAGGAGTATGTCTGTGTGCGGAGTTGTTTGATACAACAGGGCATTCAGCCTTTGCATACTTTTCTTCAAGGGCTCTTATTTCGTCTTTCTTCATATCAACTGCGCAGAATACGAAATCTACCATTGAAGCGATCTTCTCAACGTCCTCCTCGGCGTTCAGAACTGTAAGCTCACCGATAGCTTCCGGCAGAGGCTCTGAAAGCTTCCACTTGCCTGCAACTGCGTCCTTGAGCTTTTTGCCTGCCGAACGTGGTGAAGCGGCAACGCATACTACATTGAACCATGGGTGTTTGTCAAGAAGCAGAGAAAATCTCTGACCTACCATTCCTGTTGCACCGATGATACCGACATTGTACTTTTTCATATTAAAACTCCTTTTCCTGTGCCATGGTAACAATTTTCTTTGGCGTTATACACTAAAATATGCCGCTGTTCAAATGTTATTTTGCACAAAACATAAAAAATAAACAAATAATAAAAAAACTGGTTGAAAACCAGTTCATCATACAATATAATAAGAATGTTGACATAAAAATTTATGCCGATAGCACTCCACCATTTGTAATGATGACAACTGATAGTCTATTAAACTAACAGTCAGCAGGAGTGTTCCCGATACTCCGCTTCGGCAGTTTTACCTTTCTCATTTACCATAGGCGTTGGGACGCTGTTGTGTGGGGTCACACGAAAAATGATACTCATTTCAACTGCACCTCTATCTGTTCTGTTTAATGATAACAAATATTTAGCGTTCTGTCAATACATATAGATAAAAATATTTTAATTTTCTGTAAATTAATAAGTTTATATGAAATTAAATGGCTTTAAAGAATGTTGACAGTTGTTGGAATAAGGACTTTGAGAATGGTGAGAGTGGGACGTAGAGGACGCTGTTCCCTACATTATTATAATTATTATATTTTAAATAAATAGGAGATATTTAAAATGCTTGATATCAACAACATGAAAAGATCGGATTTTTATTATGACCTGCCTCAGGAGCTTATTGCACAGACCCCTGTCGAGCCTAGAAATGCTTCGAGAATGATGAAGATAAACAGGCAGACAGGAGAGGTGGTACACGACCATTTCTATAATCTATGCAATTATCTCAAAAAAGGTGATTTGCTTGTGCTTAACGACTCAAAGGTTCTTCCTGCGAGGATATACGGCGAGCGAGAGGACACAGGCTCGTTCATTGAGTTTCTGCTTGTGGAGCAGAAAGAGAACATGGTCTGGGAGATCCTTTGCAGACCTGGCAAAAAAGCCAAGATAGGCACAAGATTTGTTTTCGGCGGCGGAAAGCTGAAAGCGGAGATAATTGATGTGTTGGAGGACGGAAACCGTATCGCACGATTTGAGTGCGAGGAGAATTTCTTTGCCACACTTGACGAGATAGGTCAGATGCCTTTGCCGCCTTATATTACTGAAAAGCTGAAGGACAAGGACAGATACCAGACGGTTTATGCTCATGAGCTTGGCTCGTCTGCTGCGCCGACTGCCGGTCTGCATTTCACTGAACAACAACTTGAGGACTTAAAGGCAATGGGTGTGAACATTGCTTATGTGACTCTGCACGTTGGTCTTGGCACGTTCAGACCTGTTAAGGAGGACAAGGTCCTTGACCATAAGATGCACAGAGAACATTATGAGCTTAGCCGTGAAACCGCAGAAATGATAAACGAAACGAAGAAAAATGGTGGACGTGTTATTGCGGTGGGTACTACTTCATGCAGGACGCTGGAGAGCGTGGCGGCATTCAATGACGGAAAGATAGTTCCATGTGACGGTTACACGGAGATATTTATTTATCCGGGCTTTGAGTTCAAGGTGCTTGACGGACTTGTTACTAATTTCCACCTGCCTGAAAGCACGCTTATTATGCTTGTTTCTGCATTTATGGGATACGAGAACACTATGAATGCTTATAAGATAGCTGTGGAGGAGAAATACAGATTTTTCAGCTTTGGTGATTGTATGCTCATAATATCTGAGTGAGGAATTAAGGTATCGCCTGCGGCGATGATATCTCATTTCAAACTTTGTTTTACGGAGGTTTTTTCTATATGAATGACGTTAAGTCAGGGGAGAAGAAACGACTGTATTTATATGACAATCTGAAATTTCTGCTTATAGTGCTTGTGGTCTTGGGGCATTTGATAGACGACAGCACTGTCAAGCTTTTTGGTGACGGCGGCGGTGAAACAGGCGTACCGCAGGCAAAGGTTTTCAGCGGTGTATTTGTGTTTTTGTATGCTTTTCATATGCCGTTGTTTATATTCATATCAGGACTGTTCAACAGGGGGCATGATGACGGCAGGAAAGTGCTTGGAAAGACGCTTGGATTTGTTGTTATCGGAATGTTAATGAAATGCCTAAATTATTGGTCGCAGGTAAGATTTCAGACGGATTTTGACAAGGAAAACAGTGATGGCGAGATTTTCTTTGACCTTTTAGGCGGCGACGGTGTATATTGGTATATGTTTGCAATGGCAGCGTTTATGGGGCTTTGCTATCTGTTAAGAAACAGCAGACCTTGGGCGGTGCTTACGGCGGCGATAGTGACGGCACTTGCGGCAGGGTATGACCCTAGCGTGGGCGATGAATATGAGCTATCCAGGATAGTGGTGTTTTTCCCGTTTTACTACTGCGGATATGTGCTTGACCCTGAAAAGGTGGCTGATTTTGTGAAGAAGTGGTATGTAAGGGTGCTGTCCTTGGGAGTGATAGGCATTTGGGCTTATTTCTGCTTTGGAAAAACAAAGCTTGTTTATCCGCTGAGAATGCTTCTTACGGGAAGAAACTCTTATTTTTCCATATCTGAAGCAACGGACATGGATTGCACTTTTTTGAGCAGGCTTCTTGTTATGGGTATCTCGGCGCTGCTTTGTTTGGCGGTGCTTGGTATTGGGCTTGATGTGAAGATTCCACTGATAACAAAGTGCGGCTCCAGGACGTTGCAGGTGTACTTCTGGCACAGGACTATTGTTTATATGCTCACATACTATGGTTATCAGGCATATCTTGCAAAGGCTTTTCCTGAACGTTGGGAGCTTTATCTGGCACTTACAGCGATACCTATTGTATTTGTGCTTTGCATAAAAATATTTGGTGTGCCTCTGGATATGGTGCTTAAAGGAATAAGGGGCAGGAATGATATCATAAAGGAGAACGAAAATGGAAAATAATTTTTTTAAGAGCGTTATTGACGCAGACGATGCACCTGTGGTTATTTGCGACCTTGAGCATACGATAGTATATATGAACCCGACAGCGGTCAAAAGATATGAAAAGCGTGGAGGAGCGGCTCTTGTGGGCAGATCCATAAAGGGCTGTCACAACGGGGATTCTAATGACAAGATAGAACAGGTCATTGCATGGTTCAAAAAGGACAAGGGCAACAACAAAGTCTACACTTTTCATAATGAAAAGGAAAATAAGGACGTTTACATGATAGCTCTCAGAAATGATGAGGGAGAGCTTATTGGATATTATGAAAAGCATGAGTACAGAACAAGAGAAAGTATGGCTATGTATGATCTTAGAAATGGTGAGAATTAATGGATAAGATCATTGATCTTTCGCTGCCTGAAAAATGCAGGATACTTGCTGTCAGCGATATCCATACCCATTGGCAGCTTTTCGATAGACTGCTGAAAAAGGCAAAATATGACCCGCAAAATGATTATCTTGTTATCGTCGGCGACATACTTGAACATGGCAGTGACAATATAAAGACCCTTGAATATGTCAAGGCTCTTTGCGATAAAAGTGACAAGGCAATATTATTAATGGGCAATAATGACATAATGTGTTCAAGAATGGCTTATCATTATGATTTTGATAAGTTTGTGAAACAGTTTTACCGCAATGAGCATAACACGTTCAGGCAAATGGCTAATACGCTGGGATATGTTGACTGCTGGGATGGCAACTGGCTTGAGATAAGAGAAAAAGTTGTAGAGAAGTATGGCGAGCTGTTATCTTTTATCAGAGAGCTTCCAACGTGCCTTGAAACAGAGGAATATGTTTTTGTTCATGCAGGGCTTGAAAACCGTCCCGACTGGAGAAATACAGATGATATTTATGCTATAACTGTTCCGTGGTTTTTGCGGAAAGAAAATCCAACAGGAAAGCAGCTTGTATTCGGGCATTATCCCACATACAATTATAAGCGTTCAAATGTGACTAATCTTCCGATAATCGACAGCAAAAAGAAAATGATATGTATTGACGGCGGAATGACTATCAAAAAGGCTTGTCAGATGAATTTGTTTATCATTGATAAGTGCGGCGAGAATTATTCTCATAGAATAATTTGGGATACAGATGTGCCAAAGAAAACTGTCTTAAAGGATTTTTCATGTGACATGAAACCTGTTTATATTGATTGGGAAAAGCAGGATATAACGATAATTGAGAAAAATGGATATATGACAAAGGTCAGAGATGAGTATTCAGGGGGCGAGGGCCTTATTCCTGACCGTGAAATATATTTTTTTGATGAAAAGCCTCATGTATATCAGTTTTTGTCATCGTTTCCTGCTGTCAGAAAAGGTGAGCGGGTATCGGTCTTTTACGAAGATGAAACAATGTCTTTGGTAATTTCGGAAAATGCCACAGTCGGCTGGCTGCCGTCTGATATAATAGAATGATAAAGGAGAATTTATGTTTACATTACTTAAACAAGAGGGTGCTGCACGCAGGGGGCAGTTTGAAACTGTTCATGGAACTATACAGACACCTGTATTTATGAACGTGGGAACTTCGGCGGCAATAAAGGGCGGAGTTTCTTCCATTGATCTGAAAAATGAACTTAAAACGCAGGTGGAGCTTTGCAATACCTATCATTTGCACGTCAGACCGGGTGACGACATTATATACAAAATGGGCGGTCTTCACAAGTTCATGAACTGGGACAAGCCTATTCTTACAGACAGCGGCGGATTTCAGGTATTTTCTTTGGCCAAGCTGCGTAAAATCAAAGAGGAGGGCGTGTACTTCAACTCTCACGTTGACGGTCGCAGAATTTTTATGGGTCCTGAGGAGAGTATGCAGATACAATCGCACCTTGCGTCTACTATTGCAATGGCGTTTGACGAGTGTGTGGAAAACCCTGCTGAGCATAGCTATTCAAAGGCAAGCTGTGATAGAACGGTAAGGTGGCTTGAGAGATGTATCGCTGAGCAGAAAAGGCTCAACGGACTTGAGGAGACTATAAATAAGCATCAGATGCTGTTCGGTATCAATCAGGGCTGTACTTATGAGGATCTGCGTATCGAGCATATGAAGCGCATAAGAGAAATGGAATACTGTTCGGGCTTTGCTATTGGCGGTCTGGCGGTAGGCGAGCCGACTGAGGTAATGTATAACATTATCGAAAAGGTCGAGCCTTTTATGCCAAAGGATAAGCCGAGATATCTTATGGGCGTTGGCACGCCGACAAACATAATCGAGGCAGTTTACAGAGGCGTGGACTTCTTTGATTGCGTAATGCCAAGCAGAAATGCACGTCACGGAACGCTGTTCACATGGAACGGCATTATGCACATCACTAATAAAAGGTATGAAACTGACCCTAGACCTATTGACGAGCATTGCGATTGTCCTGCTTGCCGTAATCACAGCAGGGCATATATTCGTCATCTGTTCAAGTCTGAGGAGCAGTTGGGCGGCAGGCTGGCAGTTATGCACAATCTGTATTTCTACAACACGCTCATGGAGAAGATAAGAGATGCTCTTGACGAGGGCAGATTTGAGCAGTTCAGAAATCAATACAGCTCGCTTCTTGCTTCAAAGTGTGAGGATTAACAAAATATAACGGTATGACGCTGTTTTCGGAAAATGCAAAGATGTTATTTTGTATTTTACGGAGATGGCGTTTTTTGTTGAGTGGGGGCTATTCTATTTGATGAAAGCATGGGTTTGTTGCTTCGATGGGCGAACGCTGTTCGCCCCTACAGAAAAGGTGTAGTAGCAGGCGTAAAAAGTGTGGGTGCAGATAAAAATATAAGGGAAGTCGAGATTGAATGTAAAGCTGTTTTTATAAATTATACAGGGGGATTATATGAGTATTTTTGAGCTTTTTCTTACTGCGTGTGGACTTTCTATGGACGCTTTTGCGGTATCGGTGACTAATGGGCTTTGCGTCAGAAAGGGGAGAGTCAGGGGAGCATTGATGTGCGGTATCATATTCGGGCTTTTTCAGGGGATAATGCCTGCGATCGGCTATGCGCTGGGCATGAATTTTACGGAGTACATAGAGAGGTTCGACCACTGGATAGCTTTGATACTGCTTGGGTTCATAGGGTTGAACATGATATGCGGTTCGGGGGACGATGAGATTCAGACAGGGGGCAGGCTCACTTTCGGGGCGGTGCTTGTGCAGGGATTTGCCACCTCTGTGGATGCACTGGCTGTGGGCATAAGCTTTGCGGCACTTGGTGTGGGCATAGTCAGGTCGGCGGCGTTTATATGTGTTGTTACAGCGGCCTTATCGTTCTGTGGGTTTATGCTTGGTAACAAATTCAGCGGAAAACTCAAAAGCAAGGCAAGGATAGTTGGGGGAGTTATTTTAATATGTATAGGGCTTAAAATATTCGCTGAACAGACTATATTTGCTTAAAACAACTTTCTTATTCACATAAATATGTATCACATAGATATCTTTGTGAATTTTAATTTAACAATTACAGGTGTGTATGTTCATAAACAAGCCACAATATCAGTGTATAATAAATCTCGTGATTTTTAGACAAGTGTATAAATTTGCGATTGATGTACAAACTTATGATAAGTGTACAAAGTTATGATATGTGTATAAACTTGCGATAAGTGTAAAAATTAGTGCATGGTGACCGACAAGTTTATGGAAAGTCGGAGGGAGGAAAGGCTTTTTTTTATAGCTGATTTTATGAAAAAGCTATTTATTTTTGATTTGGACGGAACGCTTGTAAATTCTATTTATGATCTTGGGGACGCCATGAATGCGGTACTTGAGAGATATGGGTTTCCTGTGTTTGATTATGATACCTACAAGCATTTAGTGGGAAATGGTACTTTGAAGCTTGTTGAGCGGGCTTTGCCTGAGAAGTTGAGAAGCGAGGAGAACATCAAAAAGTATCATGCTGAGTTCTCTGAAGAATACAACAAGAGATGTGTGAACAAGACCAAGCCTTATGAGCATATCTGCGAGGTGCTTGACACGCTTCGCAATGAGGGCATTATGACGGCGGTGGCTTCAAACAAGCCTAACGGCTTTGTGAACTACATTGTAAAGAATATTTTCGGTGAGAAAGATTTTGACCTGATCGAGGGCAAAAAGGACGGTGTTCCGACAAAGCCTGCGCCTGAGATAATATACAATATTCTTGGCACGCTTGGGGTCAAGGCTGAGGAAGCTGTGCTTATCGGAGATTCTGATGTGGACGTTATGACGGCAAAAAATGCGGGTCTTGACTGCATTGGCTGTGAATGGGGCTTCAGGGGCAGAGAAGAACTTGAAAATGCAGGTGCGAATTATATTGCGGAAGTTCCGCAGGACATAGTGAGCATTTGCCACGAGATAAACAGGATCTAATTAAAACGGAGGATTTCATATATGAGTTTTGTAATGGCTGATTTTTATAAGAGATTTGTTGACGAGGAGCTTGACAGCGAGGGCAGACTTAAAAGCTTTAAGCTTGACCTGCCTGAGAACTTCAACTTCTCATATGACGTTATAGATGAGCTGGCTAAGAACGTGCCTGATAAGGTGGCTATGCAGTGGGTCAACGAGGAGGGTGAGGAGCATATCTTCACTTACAAGGATCTTTCTGAAAAGAGCAGTCAGGTAGCGAACATGATGCAGGCTCACGGCGTTAAGAAGGGCGATTTTGTTATGGCTGTTCTTAAGCGTCACTATGAGTTCTGGTTCCTTGCTTACGGTCTTATGAAGATAGGCGCTGTTCTTGTGCCTGCAACTTGTCAGCTCAAGAAAAAAGACTATGTTTATCGCTTTGACGCTGCTTCTATCTCTTATATCGTGGCAACTGCGGAGGACGATGTTCCTAATCAGGTGGACAGAGCTCTTGAGCAGTACAGCGGCATGAAAGAGAAGTTTATCACTCACGGTGCTAAAGAGGGTTGGATAGATTTTCTCAGCGAAATGGACAAGTATCCAAAGACTTTTGAGAGGATCGAAACACACGTTACTGAGTCAATGCTCATGTATTTCAGCTCAGGTACGACCGGCTATCCTAAAATGGTACTGCACAAGTATTCACTGGCTGCGGCACACATTATCACTGCTAAGCACTGGCACCACCTTGACGAGAACTCACTGCACCTTACTGTTTCAGAGACAGGCTGGGCAAAGTGTGCATGGGGCAAGATGTTCGGTCAGTTTATCTGCGGTGCAACAACTTTTGTATATGACTTCGACAGATTTATTCCTGCAAACGTGCTGAAAGTAATTCAGGATTACAAGCTGACTTCTTTCTGCGCACCTCCGACAATGTACAGATTTTTCATCAAGGAGGGTCTTGAAAACTATGACCTTTCTTCACTGAAATATAGCTGTATCGCCGGTGAGGCTCTTAACCCTGAGGTATTCAACAAGTGGTATGAGTACACAGGTCTTAAGCTTATGGAGGGCTTCGGTCAGACAGAGGGCGCTGTGCTTGTGGGCAATCTTTACGGCATGGAGCCAAAGCCGGGCTCTATGGGTAAGCCTACACCGCTTTACAATATCGGTATAGTTGACAACGAGGGCAAGCCTGTTAAGGTAGGCGAGACAGGCGAGATCGTCGTTTACGCTAAGAGAGGCGAGAACCCTGCGCTGTTCAAGGAGTATTACAGAAACCCTGAGGCAACGGACAACGCTTGGAGATTTGGTATGTATCACACAGGCGACACTGCTTACATGGACGATGACGGCTACTACTGGTATGTTGGAAGAACTGACGACCTTATCAAGGCTTCGGGTTATCGTATAGGACCTTTCGAGATAGAGAGTATCCTTATGGAACACCCTTCTGTACTGGAGTGCGCTATCACGGCGGCTGATGACGCTATCAGAGGCAAGGTAGTTAAGGCTACTATCGTGCTTGCAAAGGGCTACACCGCTTCTCCTGAGCTTGCCAAGGAGCTTCAGAACTATGTTAAGCAATCAACTGCGCCTTACAAGTATCCTAGAATAGTTGAGTTCGTGGACGAGCTGCCTAAGACTATCAGCGGTAAGATACGCCGTGTTGAGATAAGAGAGAATGACAGCAAGAAGAATAGCTGATTGATTTAGATATGATAAAAGCACAATGCTCTTTGTGGGCGTTGTGCTTTTTGCTTATAATAATTTTGAAAAAATATCTGCAAATGTGTTGACAAATATTTGGTTTTATGGTATTATGTAATATCACCCTGAAATATTGGGAATTATAGAGAATCGGGAGAGGTGCTTTTTTATGAAGAATGGTATGAAGAAAACGGCGGCTGTTGTTATGGCGGCAATGCTTATGGGCACGGGGGCTGTTGTACCTGCGGCGGAGAATATGGGGATATTCTCACAGACGGCTATCGTTGCGGAAGCGGCGAGTGTTGGCAAGGTAACGGGGCTTAAATCTAAGACGCTTTCAAACAGTGAGATACAGCTCAACTGGAGCAAGGTAAAGGGTGCGAGCGGTTACACTGTTTATATGCGAAAAAACGGCAAGTACAACAAGCTTGGGGATTGCAAGGGTACGAGCTACACAGTTAAGAAGCTGCCTAATGCAACGAGAGAAAATTTCAAAGTAAGGGCATACAAGACTGTAAAGGGCAAGAAAGTTTACGGAGAATATTCCGCAAACTGGAACACGGCGACCAATCCGCAGGCTTGCAAGGGGCTAAAAGTAAGCAGTGTTGGCACTGACAGCGTTAAGCTTTCTTGGACGAAGATAGGCTGTACAAATTATCGCATTTATCAGAACATAAAAGGCAAATGGAAAGAGATAGGCAAGACCACAGGGACAAGCTACACTGTGAAGAAGCTTGCGCCTGCGACAAAGTATCAGTTCAAGATAAGGGCTTGCAAGCAGGACGACAAAAAGACGAATAACAATCACTATGGCAAGTATTCGGGGGTCGTGACGGCGACAACTAAGAAGAGTGACAAAATCACACAGGCTGATATTGATGCTATGAAGGCAGAACTTACAGCATATTCAAGAGAAAAAGCGGAGTATATCAAGGAACATTATACGGAGTTTTGGAAGTATGGCATAGATTATAATACGTTAGAAGAATATTTTGTGATGCTTGAAAACAAACTTGTTCCTGATGAGTCAAGTTATGATGCCGTATATGCAATACCATACACGCAAAAAGGTTTGGCAGATACAATTGCATTGTATAAAAGAAAACTTGATTATCTGTATGAAACAAGAGGAGATGTTTATTATGTAGTTTACATTGAAGATTGTCCGAATGGACACCTTGTTAATTCAAATCCTTGTTGGGCAACGTATTTCCTTTATTAGAATATAAGGAAGAAGGTGTATCATATGAGAGATAGAACGTATCACGAGATGTATGATCTGTTGACACAATCTATGTCATTAAACCATAAAATGATTGACAAGATTGAAGAACTAAGAGCGGAAAACACAATCCTGTATAGACAAATTGAGGAGTGTAGAGACACGTTAAGAACGTTGATATCAAAAGATTTTGAAAGTTTGAATGATAATAAGAGACTTTTTTCATTCTGTTAGAAAGCAAAAACGCTATACAAAATCTGTACTTGCTATGGAAAAGTCAAAGAGTTGAGAGGTGAATGTTTTGCAGGCGGTTTATGAATATCCTCCGAAGCTGTCAAGGGCGGAGAGGCAGGTCAAGGCGGCACATGATATTGAAGAACACAGGAAAATGCAGAGGAATATGTATAAGAATATCCTGCTTGGGGTCGTTATCATCATAATTGGTGCGGTGTTTGCAAGTGCGGTCTTTGCAAAGGTTCTGCTTATACTGCTGGGGGCTTGCAATTGTTCTGTGGGCGGGCTTATGTACTGGTATTACTCGCTGTCACGGGACGCTGATGTTTACACAAGGATATATGAGGATCACATTGAACACTCTCAACGCATGGGGCTTTCTAAAAGCTATCTGCACATATGCCTTTACTATGATGAAGTAGAGAAGTCTTATCAGACAAACAAGGGCAGACTTGTTTGCAAGCTGAAAAATACAGAGAAGTCTAGCTTTGTGGGTAGGGACAAAGAGGGCAGGGAGAAAGCTTTTGTGCCTGAGGACGGTATGATCGCCTTGAGCTTTCAGGACACTAAGGGCAAGCTTGTGCTTATCAATGACTTTTATGAGAAGATAGGTTATCCACACAAGGAATACAATAAGATTGAGGACGAGGAGGACGATTATTACTCCGAGGAGGATATGAAGTGGGACAGGCTTCATAAGCATGGACTGTAGTTGTAAACTTTTTGTTAAGCCCTTGAAATGTGGGGCGGAATGTGATAACATATTATTGTATCAATACACTTAAAACACTATGACCGAGAGAGTAGTTTTGCTAAGGGTCTTCAGAGAGAAGCTGCGGCGTGTGTGCGTTTTCTGAAAGCGGCTTTATATCCTGACAAAATGAAGTTCACTTGCGAGTGGTCATGCCGAATGAGAGATAGTCTTTAGTAAGCGTGAACGTCTGTCTGCGTTAAGGACGGGAGAGTGTTGGCTCTTTACTGATAGGTGGTATAAACAAGAATTTCAAAGTCTTGTCCTGTTTAGTCGGGGCAGGGCTTATTTTTATAGGAGGATAAGTAATGAAAGAACAGTTGAAAAGCATTGACGAGCGTGCGAAAGAGGAACTTTCACATATTGATGACGCCAAGCTGCTGGAAGATTTCAGAGTAAGATTTCTTGGCAAAAAGGGAGAGATAACTTCCATACTTAAACAAATGGGTAAGCTTTCCGCAGAGGAAAGACCTGTTATCGGTCAGCTTGCAAACAAGGTAAGAGCTGATATTGAGAACGCTCTCAATAAGCGTAAGGAAGAGCTTAAGAGCAAAATGGAGCAGGTAAGGCTTACAGAGGAAGCTATAGACGTTACGCTTCCGGGCAAGAAAACAAGAATAGGCAGACCTCACCCTCTGAACGCTACTCTTGAAGAGGTAGAGGAAGTGTTCCTTGGCATGGGCTTTGATATTGTGGACGGCCCTGAGGTTGAAACAGACCATTATTGTTTTGAGGCACTGAATATGCCTAAATCTCACCCTGCAAGAGATACGCAGGATACATTCTACATCAATGAGAACGTTGTTCTTAGAACACAGACTTCTTCTGTTCAGATAAGAACTATGGAGAAGAGAAAGCCGCCTATCAGAATCATTTCACCGGGCAGAGTTTACCGTTCTGACACAGTGGACGCTACACATTCACCGCTGTTCCACCAGATAGAGGGTCTTGTTATTGACAAGGGCATCACTATGGCTGACCTTAAGGGTACGTTGGAGCTTCTTATGAAGCGTCTTTACGGCGAGGATACTCAGATAAGACTTCGTCCGCACCATTTTCCATACACAGAGCCTTCTGCTGAAGTTGACCTTATGTGCTTCAACTGCCATGGCAAGGGCTGTTCAATGTGCAAGCAGGAGGGCTGGGTAGAGCTTCTCGGCGCAGGTATGGTACACCCTAAGGTACTTGAGGGCTGTGGCATTGACCCTGAGGTTTACAGCGGATTTGCATTTGGTATCGGTCTTGAAAGAATAACAATGGGCAGATACAACATCAACGATATGCGTCTGCTTTATGAGAACGATATGAGATTTTTAGAGCAGTTCTGATGAATGAAGTTATGAGCCAGAGCAGGCTTTACAGAAAGCTTGTGCCGTCAAAGGCTAAACTTGTAACGTCGGCGGCTATCAGCACACTTATGGCGCTGATAGTAGGCGTTGGCGGTGGGTTATCGGTCATGCTTGTAAAAGAACAGCAGAGTGCATGGGATATGCTCATGCTAAGTGGGTTTCTGATAATTTTTCTTGGTATACTGCTTTTTATCGGAATAAGAGGATTTAAAAGGCAGGTAAAACAATACAGAGGGAACCTTGCGAGGCTGGAGCAATTTGACGCTCAGGATATGCTGGCTTTGGAAAGCGAGATAGAGGGAAGCGAGTTCAAATACAAGACCTTTTATCTACTTGACAGATATATGTATGTGCCTAAGGCTAAACTGCTTATAAAATATACGGATATTAGAGAGTTCAAGACCATAGTTCACAGCACAAATGGTGTCAATGACAGCATGAAAGCTGAGATAACTGATAATTTCGGGATAAAATATACTGTGAACATAAAGCGGTGGAAGGATTTCTATATTTATAGACCGCTGTTTTTAAAGGACTTGGACGAGAAGATACAAAACTGCGGTAAATGATAAGATTACGGAGGAATAATAAATGGATTTGTCAATGAAATGGCTTGCAGACTATGTAGACTGCGATATGCCGATAAAGGATTTTGTTTCCGCTCTGACGCTTTCAGGCTCAAAGGTAGAGTGCTTTGAGCAGGAGGGCGAAGATATTTCTAACGTTGTTGTGGGCAAGGTAGTTTCTATGGAGCGTCACCCTGATTCTGACCATATGTTCATCACTCAGGTAGATGTTGGAGAGGACGAGCCTGTTCAGATAGTTACTGGAGCTCAGAACGTTCACGAGGGCGATTTTGTGCCAGTTGCAAAGCACAAGTCATCTGTACTTCATGAGGGCAAGCAGGTGAAGATAACAAAGGGCAAGCTGAGAGGCGTTGCTTCTAATGGTATGCTTTGCTCTCTGGGCGAGCTTGGACTTTCTGTTCACGATTTCCCATATGCTATAGAGGACGGAATCTTTATTCTTGGCGATGACTGCGACAAGACTGTAGGCAAGGATATACATGAAGCTATCGGATATAATGATACGACAGTTGAGTTTGAGATAACTTCAAACAGACCTGACTGTCTTTCTGTTATCGGTCTTGCAAGAGAAACTGCGGCTACTTTCGGCACTGAGCTGAAGGTCAAGAAGCCTGAGTTCAAGGGCATTGATGGAGATATCAACGATATGCTCAAGGTAAAGATACACAACACTGACCTTTGCAAGAGATACATGGCCGGTATCGTTAAGAACGTAAAGATAGGTCCTTCACCTCGTTGGATGAGAGAAAGACTGAGAGGCTGCGGCGTTAGACCTATCAACAACTTTGTTGATATCACAAACTATGTTATGCTTGAATATGGCAGACCGATGCACGCTTTTGACCTGAGATATGTCAAGGACGCATCTATCAACATCAGAAACGCTAAGGCAGGAGAAACTATCACAACTCTTGACGGAGAAGTAAGAGAGCTTTCAGAAGAGATGCTCGTTATTGCTGACGCTGAAAAGCCGGTTGCAGTTGCAGGCGTTATGGGCGGCGAATACAGCGGCATCATGGACGATACAACTACTGTTGTATTTGAGTCTGCTTGCTTTGACGGTGCAAGCGTAAGAACTACAGCCAAGAAGCTTGGCATGAGAACTGACGCTTCTGCGAGATATGAAAAGGGTCTTGACCCACATGAGTGCTACGAGGCTCTTATGAGAGCTTTCCAGCTTGTTGAAGAGCTTGGTGCAGGTGAGGTCGTAAAGACTTACATTGATGAGAATTACGAGGACGAAACGCCTAAGACGGTTGATTTTGACCCTGTGTGGATAAATAAGTTTCTTGGTACTGAAATACCTGAGAGCGACATGGTTGAATATCTCACAAGACTTGGCTTTGAGATAAAGGACGGCAAGGTAGTTTCGCCATGGTACAGAGTGGACATTGCCTGCAAGGCTGACGTGGCAGAGGAAGTTGCTAGACTTTACGGCTACAACAAGATTCCAAACACTATCGTAAGAGGCGTTGCTCAGGCTAAGCTCACCGAGGCGCAGAAGTTTGACAGACATATACAGAGATCTATGCTCGCTATGGGTCTTAACGAGATATCTACATTCTCATTCATTTCTCCTAAGTTTTTTGACAAGATAAATCTTCCTGCTGACTCAAAACTGAGAAAGACAGTTGTTATCACAAACCCTCTTGGCGAGGACACTAGCGTTATGAGAACGACTATCATTCCGTCTGTATGTGAAGTGCTTGCAAGAAACTACAGCTACCGCAACCCTGAGTGCTATATCTTCGAGAGAGGAAACGAGTATATACCTGTTGAGGGAGAGGTGCTTCCTAACGAGCCTGAAAGACTTGGTTTTGGTTTCTATGACACTGAGACGAAGGCTGATTTCTATGACATCAAGGGCTTTGTCGAGGGTCTGCTCTCTAAGCTCGGCGCACAGAAAGTTGAATTTGAAAAGGCTACTGCTGAATGTAGCTTTGACGAGTTCTATGCTTTCCACCCAGGCAGAGTTGCTGTTGTTAAAGTAAATGGTGAGGAGATCGGCATTTTTGGCGAGCTTCACCCGAGAGTTCTGGAGAACTACGGCATTGACGCAAGAGCTTATGTGGGCAAGATAAATGTTCCTGAGCTTATGGCAAGCTGTGTTGCTCAGAAGACATATAAGCCGCTGCCTAAGTATCCTGCTACAACAAGAGATCTGTCTATCGTTTGTGATGACGATATCCCTGCGGCTCTTCTTGAAAAGACTATAAGCAAGGCTGTTGGCTCGATACTTGAAAAGGTAACGCTCTTTGACGTTTACAAGGGTGAGCAGATCGAAAAGGGCAAGAAGTCTGTTTCATACTCCATTTCAATGCGTTCGCATGACGGCACGCTTACTGACGAGCAGGCTGACAAGGCTATGAAGAAAGTTCTTGAAGCTCTCAAGGCTATCGGTGCTGAACTCAGAATGTAAAAAATATAGTGCTTGTTTTGTATAATGTGCATAAATTTTGCTTTTTGACTTGTTATTTTGAAACAAATGGAGTATAATAATATCAGGCGTATTGCTGATATTAATACATTGCAAAGGGGCTGAGCATAATGCACGAACAAACTATGGAATTTTCAGTACAGCACGACAAGGAGGCTGAGCTGAAAAAGACACTTACAATTATATATGACGCTCTGAAAGAGAAGGGCTATAATCCTATTAATCAGATCGTAGGTTATATTCTTTCTGAGGACCCGACCTACATAACGACATACAATAATGCCAGAAGTCTTATTCGTCATATTGACAGAGATGAACTTTTGCAGGCATTGGTGAAGTCCTATCTTGAGTCATAACTGATATTTAAAGGCGGTAGTTTTTACCGCCTTTTTTGTTTCACGTCAGAATTTACCTGAAACGTTTTTTTGTATAAAGCCGTTTTCTGAACATAATAGTATAAGATAATAAGAAAACGGAGGGCTTCATATGAAGATAAGAAATTGCATGGCACTTATTTGTGCAGTTGTAGCGCTCAGTGCTTGTGGCAGGACAGTGATAGTGCGTGAGGGAAATTCATCAGAGGGAACAAGCTCGGCGGTCATCGAGCCTGTGGCTGTGGGAAAGAAAACCGCAAAGGAAAAGATAGATCTTTCGGGGCTTTCACATGACAAGGTCGGATATGGTCAAGGCGTTCTTGTGGACGAAAAGAACAGGACGACTGGTGCGCTTGATTTTAATGCACAATACGGCAAGCTTAACGCAAAGGCTATAAATAATGATGACAAGATATATCTGACCTTTGATCAGGGGTATGAGAACGGATACACTGAAAAGATACTCGATGTGCTGAAAGAGAAAAAGGTCAAGGCGACGTTTTTTCTTTTGCAGGATTATGCAGAGAAAAATCCTGAGCTTGTGAAGCGTATGATAGACGAGGGGCATATTGTGGGAAATCATTCGGTACACCATTATTCTATGCCGACCCTTGGACAGGCGGAATGTGAGTCGGAGATAAAGGATTTCCATAAGTATATGGAGGATAACTACGATTATACCATGAAAGTGTTCAGACCGCCTATGGGCGAGTTTTCGGAGTTCTCTCTTGGAGTGACGGCAAACTGCGGTTATGAGACTGAGCTTTGGAGCTTTGCTTACGCTGATTGGGACGTGAACAACCAGCCTGATGAGGGGCAGGCACTTGAAAAGCTTGTGAATGCGGCTCACCCGGGGGCTATTTATTTGCTTCACTCGGTATCGAAAACCAATACGGATATTCTTGGGGAATTTATCGACAGAATGAGGGCTGGCGGATTTGAGTTTGGCTGATAAGAGAATATGATGAAGAGAGGCCTTGTGCCTCTCTTTTTTGTTATTTTAGGGGCATTTGTAGCTGATTTGTAATATGTTAGTCTATTGACAAATTGTTAAAAGTATGTTATATTTTAAATACGAGCAGAAACATGAGTTTCTTTAAGGAGGAAATAAAATGGTAAAAAATAAGGTGCTTACACCTGTATTGGCAGGCGTTTTGGGTCTTAGCATAGTTGGTTCAGGTCTTGGCTATTATTTTGTAAATAAAGACAGTAATGATGGTAAAACTGAGGGTGGCAAGGCTAAGCTTACTCAGGTGGCAGATAATATAAACAACACTCTTGGCACGGCTGAAAAGGCTATCAAGGGTGAACTTGATTTCGCCTACAACGCAACGGCTACTGTTTCATTCGGTGAGGGCTTCACAGAGCAGGCAGGTGTTAGCTTACAGCCTATCTCTGTGACAACTGTTACAAAGCAGAAGGGAAGCAACACTGCAGCAGATGTTTCGCTGACATATGGCGGAAATAATCTTGTGTCTGCTAATGCTATATATTCTAGAGATAACAAGTCGGCTTATGTTCAGATACCTGAACTTTCTGACGCTTATCTTATGTTGAATGTTGACAGCTTTAAAGACAAGATAGGCAGTCAGCTTTCTTCACAGGGCATTGACCTTGATTCTCTCTTTGATTCTGCTGAGGGCGCTGATGTTGATTTTGATACTGACGCACTTGAAAAGGATCTGGAGGAATACAAGAAGGTTATGGAGGACTCTTTCCCTAAGCCTGTTGACGGCGAGAAAAAGACCGGTGACATTGACGGAAACGAGTACAGCTATACAACTAAGGAATACACTATCTCAGGCAATGATGTAAAGGCTGCTTTTAAGGCTGTTCTTGACAAGGCTAAGGACGACGCTACGCTTAAAGATATGTTCAACAAGGCAGGCGTTGCTGACGAGCTTGGTATGTCATATGATGAGATAATCTCACAGTATCTTGACTCTATGGATTCACTTTTTGAAAGTGATAATCTTGACGAAACTGCAACATTTAGCGCTTACTACAGCGGTGACGATCTTGCGGGCTTTAGCTTTGAAAAAGACGGCGAGGGTGCAACTCTTTACACCATTCTTAAGGACGACGTTGTGGCTGTTGATTTTAGCCTTAACATGAGCGATGAGGGCAGTGCATCATTCAAGGGTTCTGCAAATACTGTTGACGGTGTTACAAATGGCAAGTTCACAATGAAAATGGAAACTGCGTCTGATTCAGATATAGACGCTGACAAGACTTCTGCTGACGGTGGACTTTCCCTTGAGCCTACTATGGCGGCTTCACCAAGCATAAACTTTGACACAATGGAAGCTGAGGTGACTCTCAAAGACCTTAAAGAAGAGGGTGACGCATTCTCAGGTACTATCAGATTTGATGTGAATGGTACATCTGATTCTCAGGCTGTATCAGGCTGGGTAGAGCTTGCTTCTGCTTCAACTGCTGACAAGCTTGACCTTTCTGTTGAGTTTGGCATGAATGGCAAGCAGTTTGTTACAATGGCAGTTACAGGAAATAAGACAGAGGCTTCTGACATCACTGTTCCGTCAGGCGACAAGATCTATGACATGACAAATGACGATCAGATGAATACATACCTTGCAGGCTGTGACAGTGACGGATTTGTTGCTAATGTAAAGAAAGTTCTTGGTGACGAGGTCTACAATATGCTTGTAAATGCAGAGGGTGATCTTGAGTCAGATTATGATGACTATGCTGATTATGATGATTATGATGACTACGATCTCTCTGATATTGATCTGTCAGATTATGATCTGAGTGCAAATGCATAATAGATAAAAAATTAAGAGGATCGCATTGAGCGGTCCTCTTTTTTTTAGCTGATAACACGATAATTCTCGGCTGCTTCTTCTTTTTTTACATACTCGGTGACATTGAGAACTTCCACCTTGACAGGCTTCTGACCCATATTTATGGTGATAATGTCGCCAACTTTCACGTCATATGAAGCTCTTGCAATCTTATCGTTCACAAGCACCTTGCCTGCATCGCAAGCTTCGTTTGCAATGGTACGTCGTTTAATAAGTCTTGTGACTTTCAGGTATTTATCAAGCCGCATATTTTCCTCCTTTGTAGTAAAAAAGACCTAACCCGCAGGCTAGGTCTGAGTGGCATAAGCTTTAGATTACTTGTTTACAGCGTCCTTAAGAGCCTTGCCTGCCTTGAATGCAGGAACTTTCTTAGCTGCAACAGTGATCTGCTCCTTTGTACGAGGATTGATAGCTGTCTTTTCAGCTCTCTCTCTAACCTCGAATGTACCGAAACCTACCAGTGAGATCTTCTCGCCGTTAGCAAGTGTCTCTGATACAGAATCAATAACAGTTGTAAGTGCCTTCTCAGCGTCCTTCTTTGAATAATCGCCCTTTTCTGCGATAAGATTGATCAGTTCTGCCTTTGTCATTGTTTTTACCTCCAAATTATTTTTAACGAATAAAGTTATTCATTCATTTTGCTCTCGCCAATAAGCGTCAAGCTCATTTATGCTCAGGGCGGTCATATCCTGCCCGTTTTGCCTTACAGCATTTTCTGTTTTCTCAAACTTTTCGATATAATTATTATTTGTATCCGTCAGCACTTCTTCAGCGTCAAGGTCAAGCTTTCTTGCAAGTGAAGCACAAGTGAACATTATCTCACCAAGCTGTTTTGCAATTACGGCTTTATCACTGTCAGCACTGTTTTCAAGAGCCTTAACAGCATTTTCAAGTGCGCTGATATCATGAGCATTGTCATACTCGATACCTGCTCTTGCTGCACGTTTGCTTAACTTCTGAGCTCTCATAAGTGCAGGAAAGTTCTTTGGAACGCTTTTAAGGGTATCGGAATAAGTTTCCTGTCCTTTGGTTTCTTTCTTGATAGTGTCCCAATTTTTAAGCACTGTTTCAACGTTGTCAGCTTCTACGCTTCCGAAAACGTGTGGGTGTCTGATGATAAGCTTTTTACAAATATCAGTTATCACATCGTCAAGTCTGAAATTGTTGTTTTCGGTCTCGATAACTGTATGGAAAACCACCTGCAAAAGAACGTCGCCAAGTTCTTCTCTCATCATTTCAGGAGAGTCACAGTCGATAGCCTCCATGACCTCATAGACTTCTTCAAGAAAATCTTTCTTGATAGACTTATGGGTCTGGACCTTATCCCACGGGCAGCCGTTCTCACTTCTGAGAATCATCACGATATCCGCAAGATCATTGATATCAAAGCTGTCTTTAGCAAGCAATTCCTTAATTTTATCGCTCATTACATCATTACCTTTCCAAAAGGGTGCTTATTAATAATAAACCATTTTGCTCAAAATTTCAAGGGTTTTGCGGATTTTTTTTTGAAAATATGTAATTTACAATATTTTTCGGCGTTTCGCACAATAAATATAAACAAAAAAAGTACATTATGCTACCAATTCCTATAGAAAAAAGGGTCACAAATCTATGATTTATTTGCAAATGGGCTATTTTCGTAAGTGTTTCGTGTGACAAAACGGCTGTCACGCTGCACATGATAGCGGCGTAGGTGGGCTTTACGAAAATTTCGCTCACTTTTGGTTTTAGATCCGTCATTTTGCAAACTGAGTGTACGGATAGGACGCATATGAAAACCTCTGATACAAGAGTAGAAATAGCTGCTCCTGATATATTTATTATGGGCTGTCTTATAAGTATAATGTTCAGAAATAGCTTGATAATTCCACCTGCCAACATAATTATTATGGCTTTGTGAGGTTTTCCCAGAGTTTGCAGGATAGCAAAGCATGGAGTTGCTATGGCAAGGAATATTACTGCTATTCCTAGTATGGACATTGGCATTATACAGACCTGTATTTCAGTTTCACGGCCTCCAAAAAGAAAACGCAGGATAGGTTCTGACAAAACTGCTATGCCCATGCCTGCGGGTATGGCTATGATACTGGTGACGATGAGCATTTTTGTAAGGCCTGACTGCATGGCTTTTTTATCATTTTTGGCACAGCTTTCGGCAAGTGAGGGGAGTATGCTTTTACCAAACATTGCGGTGATGGTCGGAACAAGACCGAAAACTGTTACGGCAAGTCCTATGTAAGAGCCGTAAATGAAGTTCGGGAGCATATCGGCGGTGAGCTTGTCAGAAAGCAGGCTGTCAAATGTGTGTGGAGAAGCTTTCATGGCGGTTTTGATACACGGATTGACAGTGAGCATATCTATCATGTTGGCAAAGGTCATTATCACAGAGATAAGTGCGATCGGAAGACAGCAGACGACAAGCTTTTTGGCTGTTGCTCCTGTGGGGTCTGTTATTGTATCTCTTTGAAGCATTTGCTTTGTTACGCTGTCGCCTTTGATCTTGCCTGATATGAGAATATACAGACAGGCGATCGCAGAGGCTATGGACGAACCTAGGATAGCTGCGGCAGCTATAAATGGAAGTGCGGCGGAGGCTGCCTGACGTGAGTTTTCATAGGCTGTGCCGAATATCATGCCTGTTTTATCATACATATCGGAGATATGATACATTAGTCCGTAGGCGAAACCAAGACCTAGGATAAGTTTGAAAAGGGTTTCTATCACTTCTGATACAGCGGTGGGTATCATATTCTGCAAGCCCTCACAGTAACCGCGTTCCACTGACATAATGGTACAGAAAATAATAGATGGGGCAACGCACATGAGAGCATATTTTGTACTTGGCTCGCCGACTACATTGCGTGACAGAAAATCTGAGGTGAGTATCATTACTGCAGCAGCGGCTGCGCTGATGATCGTGAAAAGAAAAAATGCAGTTCGCTTGGTGTGACGCATATTTGAAAAGCGTTCAAGGGCATAGTTTTCAGCGGTAAGGCGAGCCATGGTGGAGGGGATACCTGAAACGACTATGGCGAAAACTGGTGTGAAAACTGAGAATGCTGAAGCGAAATATCCCATGCCTGTGCCGCCCAGAAGATTGGTAAGAGGTATCTTATAGAGAAGTCCCAGAATTTTTGTTATCAGAACCATTGCAAGCAATATTGCTGAGCCTTTTATAAAGCCTTGTCTTTTCATCCGTCAACCTGCTTTCTGACTTGTTTTTATATGATCTTATGCTGTTATGGTGGGTTTTATTACGGTTTGTCCATATGTCAGGTGGATATGCAGTTGTTTAAATTGCACAAAAATAGAGCTTAGGGTGTTAATACTAAAAAAAGTTTGCGTAAACACTTTATTTTATAGGAAAAATGTGATATAATCATATTATGTATTTTTAAGAAAAAGAGGTAAAAAAGTTATGACTTATAAGTTTTCAGAAAAGGTTTCTCATCTGCAGGCTTCTGCTATCAGAGAGATACTTAAATTTACTTCTGACCCAGAGGTAATTTCATTTGCGGCAGGCAATCCTTCTCCTGAGGCATTCCCTGTGGACGAGCTTAATAGAATATCAGAAGAGATATTCAAGGAAAATCCTATCGGCGCACTCCAGTACAGCCTTACAGAGGGATACACTCCGCTGAGAGATCTTCTTAAGAAAGAGCTTGAAAAGAAGGGTGAATTTGACCCTGAGAGAGATGATCTTATCATCACAAGCGGTGCTCAGCAGGCTAACGAGCTTGCTTGTAAAGTTCTCTGCGACCCAGGCGACGTTCTTTGCTGTGAAGCTCCAAGCTTTATAGGCTCACTTAATGCGTTTAAGTCTTACAATGTTGAGCTTAAGGGTATCACGCTTCATGAAGACGGAGTTGACCTGAAAGAGCTTGAAGAAGCTTTCGCTACAGGCAAGGTAAAGGTATTCTACATCATTTCTAACTTCCAGAACCCTACTGGTCTTACAACTTCTCTTGAAAAGAGAAAGGCTATCTACGAGCTTGCTAAGAAGTACAGTGTTATTATACTTGAAGATAACCCATACGGCGACCTGAGAATAAAGGGTGAGGCTATCCCGTCTATCAAGAGCATGGACAAGGAAGGTCTTGTTATGTATTCAAGAACATTCTCTAAGATACTTGCTCCTGGTATCAGAGTTGGCTACATTTCCGCTCCAAAGGAGATAATCGGAAAGATAGTTGTATGCAAGCAGGTGGCTGACGTACATACAAACATCTGGGCGCAGATGCTGGCTTACAACTTCATGAAGGACAATGATATCGAAGCACATCTTGCTTCGCTTAGAGTGATCTATAAGCATAAGCTCGAACTTATGATAGAGCAGATCGAGAAGAATTTCTCTTCACAGATCAAGTTCACAAGACCTGAGGGCGGTCTGTTCATTTGGTGTACTCTTCCGGAGGGCAGTGACATGACTGGTTTCTGCAAAAAGGCTGTTGCAGAATATAAGGTAGCCGTTGTTCCGGGCAATGCTTTCATGGTAAGCGAGTCTGACAAGACAGCTTCATTCAGATTGAACTTCTCAACTCCTACAGACAAACAGATAATCGACGGCTGTGAGAAGCTTGGCAAGCTTTCTAAGGAAATGTTCGGCGATTAAGATAAAATGAAAAAAGTTCCTTTTACGCCTTTTCAGCTTGTGCTTACGGTGGTAAATACGGCGGCTCTAATGTTCTGCATTGGGTGTGATTGCTTTGTGCTGATAGTGGGCATGACGGCAGGCAGGACAAAGCCTTATGTGGTGGATCTTGTGCTGAGTCTTCTTGCTATGGCGGTGTTTATTCTGCTTGTGTTTTCAGCAGGCAGGATAAATATTTTCAGTGATAAAGCTGACCCCGATGGGGACACTGCACCTGCGGTATCGGCACTTAGGACGTATTTTTGTATCTTGTTTTTTGATATCTCAGGAGTGCTGGGTCTTATGCTAGCGGGAGCGTTGGGGGTTGAGTGGGCTAAAAAAGCTATTATAATTTTTGCTCCTGTCGTTTTTGTCCTTGCAGCGATTGTTTATTTTATTCTATCGGGCAGGATAGGTCTTGATGATTTTTCGGATAGTGACGGGGAAGATTGATATTACAATGGGGAGGTCTGTCATGAAAAGTGCATTGAAAAAGGATACTGTCAGAGAGATAAGGCACTCGTTGGGCAGATTTCTCTCTATTTTTCTGATAGTTCTTCTTGGCTGTGGATTTTTTTCTGGTATCAAGGCGACTATGCCTGATATGATAGACACGGCGGAGAAATATTTCAGTGATAACAGACTTATGGATATTAAGTTAATGTCGTCTATAGGCGTTAAGTCTGAGGACGTTGAGGCTGTGAAAAAAGCTGATGATGTTCAGGGCGTTATGGCGGGATATTCTAAGGACGTTTTCTATTATCATGAAAATCAAAACCTTGTGCTGAAATTCATGTCCTTCAACAATGTTGTTGATGAGAACAGCCCTAATAATCTTGATAAGCCTGTTTTACTAGAGGGCAGGTTGCCTGAAAAAAAAGGCGAGTGCGCAGTAGAGGTAAAAATGAGTTCTCCTAACACCTTTAAGGTGGGCGGAGAGATAAAGATCAACGAGCCTGACTCGTCAAAAAATATAACTGATACTTTGGCAACTGACACATACAGGATAGTAGGTATTGTGGCTTCACCGCTTTATATCGGCTATGAGCGTGATGCGACCACAGTGGGCAACGGAACTGTGGTAAGCAACGTTTTTGTGCCTGAAAGCGAGTTTGTGTGCGATTATTACACTGAGCTTTATGTGAAATTCAAAGGCACTGACGAGCTTGACCCGTTTTCCGACGAGTACAAGCAGGCTGTGAAAGATAAGAGCGTTCAGGCGGTGGAGTTTTTTGAGGACAGTGTGAACGCAAGGTTTGAAAAACTAAGCAGTGACGCTCAGGACAGTATTGATGTCGCTCAGGAGAAAGTTGACATCTTGAAACAGGCGCTTGCCTGCGACGAAAATCAGCTTACGGAGCTTTTGGCAACGGCACAGAAGTCGGTAGAGGAAGCTCAGGAGGCTTATGATAAGGCTGAACAGAGTGGTTCTAGTGCAAAGTATCTTGCAAGGTCACAGCTTTTGAAAGCACAACAGCTTGAAGAAGTGGCAGGAAAGCTTCTTGAAGACAAAAAGACAGGAAGTACGGCGGCTTTTGATGAATATAATGGTCAGCTTGCGGCGGCAGAAGATGAGATAGCCGGAGCAAAAAAAGAACTTGAATCCGTTAAAACGCCGGCATTCTATCAGTATGACAGATTTGAGGCTAGCTCTGATTATAGTTCCTTTTATGGGGACGCTCAGAAGATCGACTCTATCGCAAAGGTGTTTCCTGTGTTCTTTATTCTTGTGGCGGCACTTGTATGCCTGACCACAATGACTAGAATGGTAGAGGAACAGAGAACGCAGATAGGTACATACAAGGCTTTAGGATACAGTGGGGCAAGAATAGCCGGAAAGTATCTTTTCTATGCAGCAACAGCGGCATCAGCAGGAAGCTGCATAGGCGTTGTTGTTGGATTGCAGATCTTTCCGAAGATAATTTATAGTTGCTATAATATTTTATATAACATTCCTGATATTGACACACCGTTCAAGCCTGTTTATATGGTGCTTTGCTTGGTGGTGTCGGTGATATGCACCTGCTCGGCGGTGCTTTACGCTTGTATCAAAGAGCTTAAGTCACAGCCATCACAGCTTATGCGTCCAAAGCCACCGCAGAATGGCAGACGTGTTTTGCTGGAGCGTGTGAATTTTATATGGAATCGGCTTGACTTTCTTGCAAAGGTCACTGTGAGAAATTTGCTGAGATATAAAAAGCGTTTCTTTATGACAATCGTGGGAGTGGCAGGCTGTACGGCGCTGATAGTCACAGGTTTTGGTTTGAAATATTCTATAAAGACTATTGCCGAAAAGCAATTCAATGAGATATTTCTGTATGATGGTATTGCGGTACTTAATTCAGCCGATTTTGACGAGAAACAGTTGGAGGACAAGATAAGCAGTATCGCACAGGTAGACAAATCTATGCTTATGCAGAGTACAGATGGCATTGCAGAAAATGAAAGTGAAAACCAGTCTGTTTCTATGATCGTGCCGAAAGCTCCTGAAAATATGGGAGATTATATCGATCTTGTATCTGCTGAGAATGGCTCAAATCTTGAAGTGAAAAGCGGTTCTGTTATCATAACACAAAAGCTTGCAAAGCTTCTTGATCTGAAAACGGGTGACACTATTACTATAAAGCTCAGTGGTCATGAGGAGAAAGAGTTCAAGATAGGCGGAGTAAGCAAGAACTATGCTTTGCATTATATTTACATCACTCCTGATGATTTTGAAAGTGTATACGGTGAGAAGCCTGTTTATAATCTTTCTTTTATTGACCTAAAGAAAGACACTGATGAAAACTCTTTCAAGGAACAGCTTATTTCAAATGACGAGTTTTATGGAATAAGCTTTAAAAATGATTCAAGCAGAGGTTTCCTTAATTCTGTGGACAGCCTTGACGCTATCGTTATTTTGCTCATCGTTTGTGCGGGAGGCTTGGCGTTTGTGGTGCTTTACAATTTGGCAAACATAAACATAACAGAGCGTGTTCGTGAGATAGCGACAATAAAAGTGCTTGGATTCTATGACGGTGAGACTTCAGCGTATATTTACAGAGAAAATCTGATATCGACGATTGTGGGCATTATCGTGGGTCTTGCGGCAGGAAAGATACTGCACTATTTTGTTGTGATAACTTCTGAGGTCGACCTTGTGCTGTTCAACAGACAGCTTGTTTGGTGGGCGTATGTGCTTGGTGCATTGCTCACATTGGCATTTGCATTTATAGTTAATTTGGTTCTTCATTTCAAGCTTAAAAAGATAGATATGGTAGAATCTTTAAAATCAGTAGAATAGACGGAGGTATTATTATGGATATTTTTGAAGAAAACTGCGATACTGAAAATAACTGCACAGTAAGCTATTTTTGGAAAGGTCTTGCACTTTTTCTCCTTGGCGTTATAATTGGTCTGTTTGTTTCGCCTATCAAGAAAGGCGTTACTATCGGTTGTAACAACAAGATAGACAAGGGTGGCTGTAACGATCATTTTGACCCTGACGAGTATTATGATGATTATAACTTTGATGATGATGAAGATGATTTTGACAATGATGGCGTAAAATTTTAACGAAAGGCGTATATTGATATGAAACTTGGCATGGTAGGACTTCCTAACGTAGGAAAATCAACACTTTTTAATGCACTCACAAATGCGGGTGCAGAATCTGCGAACTATCCGTTTTGCACGATCGAACCGAATGTGGGCATCGTTTCGGTGCCTGATGAAAGACTTGACAAGCTGGCTGAGATGTATCACCCTGTAAAGTTTACTCCTGCAACACTTGAATTTGTTGACATTGCAGGTCTTGTAAAGGGTGCTTCAAAGGGCGAGGGACTTGGAAACAAATTTCTTTCAAACATAAGAGAGGTGGACGCTATCGTTCACGTTGTAAGATGTTTTGACGACCCTAACATCATTCACGTTGACGGCTCTATCAATCCTCGCAGAGATATTGAAACTATAGATTTGGAGCTTATTTTCTCTGACGTTGAGCTTATCGAGAGAAAGCTTGACAGAACTAAAAAGGCAATGAAGGGCGACAAATCTCTTGCTTCTGCTGTAGAGTTCCTTGAAAAGCTCAAAGAGCATCTTGAAAGCGGCAAGCCTGCACGTTCTTATGACATGACAGAGGACGAGCTGGAGATACTTAAAGAAACACCGCTTCTTTCACTTAAGCCTGTTATCTATGCGGCTAACCTTTGCGAAGATGATTTCAGAAACAATATCGAAAGCAACGAGCATTACAAGGAAGTTTGCGAGATTGCAAAAGCCGAAGGCTCGGCTGTGTTCCCGATATGCGCGCAGATAGAGGCTGAGATATCTGACATGGACGACGAGGACAAGGAAATGTTCCTTGCAGACCTCGGTCTTGAAACTTCAGGTCTTAACAGAATAATCAAGGAGGGCTATTCGCTTCTTGGTCTTATTTCATACCTGACAGCAGGCGAACCTGAGGTAAGAGCTTGGACTATCAAAAAGGGAACTAAAGCTCCACAGGCGGCAGGAAAGATACACACTGATTTTGAAAAGGGCTTCATCAGAGCTGAAGTTGTTTCATTTGACGATCTTATGAGCTGTGGCTCTATGACGGCGGCTAAGGAAAAGGGTCTTGTTCGTCTTGAGGGTAAGGATTACGTTATGCAGGACGGCGATATCGTTCTGTTCAGATTTAACGTATAAAGCGTAAGCTACACAAAGGCAGGCTGAAATATGCTTGCCTTTTTTATGTGCATTGTGTATGTTTTTTGTTATTATATTTGTTTAAAATCACAAAAGTAAATTTAATTTGTGTTATAGATTTTTTCATATATTGATGATAGAATGTGATAGTAAAAATTAAAGATGATAAATGTAATAGTTAGATTTTTGGAGGAAAAGTAATGACAAAAAACATGACAACGGGCAGTCCGTTCAAGCTTATAATGAGCTTTGCGCTTCCTCTGCTTTTAGGAAATTTGTTGCAGCAGACATACAATCTTATTGACGCTGCCATCGTGGGAAGATTTCTTGGTTCTGACGCTCTTGCAAGTGTCGGAGCTTCAAGCAGTGTGCAGTTTTTGGTGCTTGGTTTCTGCATGGGAACAGCCTGCGGCTTTGGCGTGCCTATTGCAAGGCATTTCGGAGCAGGGGACATAAAAAAGCTGAAACAGTATTTTTACAATTCTATTGTTATAACCGCCGTTACTGCGTTTGTGTTGACAACAGTTTGTGCGGTGCTTTGTAGTGAGATATTGAAGCTTCTTTCAACTCCGTCGAATATTTTTGATGACGCATATAAATATCTTCTGGTGATATTTCTTGGTATACCGTTCACACTTTTGTATAATCTGCTTTCAAGCGTATTGCGTTCTGTTGGCGACAGCAAAACGCCATTTGTATTTCTTGCTATATCAACGGTTTTGAACATTGCACTTGACCTTGTGTGTGTTATCGTGTTCAGGTGGGGCTGCATGGGTGCGGCTATCGCTACGGTCGTTGCTCAGGCGATAAGCGGAATACTATGTGCTGTATTTATCATGAAAAAGGTCAGTGTGCTGAAACTTACCAAAGAGGACAGAGTGATGTCAAAGCCTGCGGTGCTGAACCTTATAATAATGGGCTTTCCTATGGGACTTCAATATTCCATAACGGCTATCGGCTCAATGGTCATGCAGTCGGCTAACAACAAGCTTGGAAGCATTTATGTGTCAGGATTCACTGCTGGGGCAAGGATAAAGCAGTTCACAATGTGTCCTTATGACGCTTTTGCAACAGGTGCATCTGTTTTTGCAAGCCAAAATCTCGGTGCAGGAAATCTCAAGCGTATCAAAAAGGGTATACGCATTGGAGTTGGCGTTGGCATGACATATGGAGTAATAGCCGGTATTGTACTTATATTCTTCGGCAGAGAGCTTTCGCTTATCTTTGTGAGTAAGTCAGACGCAGCAGTGCTTACTGCTTCAGCCAAATATCTTTTCTGCGCAGGCTTTTTCTATTGGACGCTCGGTATACTCAACACTTGCAGAATGTGTACGCAGGGCCTTGGATATTCGGGACTTGCTATATTCTCAGGAGTGACGGAAATGATAGCTCGAATTTCTGTAAGTATGATATTTGTGCCGAAATTCGGTTATCTTGCAATCTGCTTCACAGATCAGGCGGCATGGATAGCGGCTTGTTTGTACATAGTTCCTGTTTGCATATATTGTGTGAACAAGGCAGGCAGACACATTGCAGGAGATCACGGACTTCCTGTGGAAAATAAATAAGTAAAAGGCAGCTCTGAAAAAATCAGAACTGCCTTTTGTTATGCCTACTTGTTTATAGCTTTTTTAAGTTGTAAGATAACTTCGCTGTAGTATCTTGGATTGACATCGCCAAGTTTCATGTTGTCATTGTATGCAGCGTCGGGAAGACGGAAGTAAAGCTCTTCCACGGTCACGTCCTCTATCTCGTAATAGCCGATGTATGTTCCTGAGAATTTAAGCTCGGCGGTCATGCCTATATTGACGAGCTTGCCGTCGGGATCTTTCCCCTTGCCCGAGATATCATTTCTTATGAACTCATAGAAAAAGCCTGCGTCCTGTGCCTGACCTTTATACCAGCCTGCTTTGGTCATGCGGTTGACTAGAGTGGTGTTCGTGATCTCGGTATTCTTGAAGAGCTCGCAGGCGGTCTTATTCTTATCAATTTCCGCTACTTTGTATACCTTTCTTCTTAGCTGGTCGAATGGCTGTATTATCTCGTAATCATCAAGCTGTTCCAGCCAAGCTTCTTTTTCATGTTCAGTAAGCTCCAGCGGGTGAACAAGCCCTATCTGCATAACCTCGGACAGCTCTATCTCATCATCATCTGAGTTTGTAAAGCTGCCGTCGTCAAGATAACGGAACGCAGTTTTAAGGCAGCCATTTTCGTAAATACCCCATATAAGACCTATCGCAAAGCAGTGCATGAGAGGATTTTTTACAAAGAGAGCTTTCCAAGCTTCTGCTGTCCACTTACGATCAAGCATAAGCACATATTCAAGACGTTGTTTCTGTGCGTCAACAACAGTTTTCATTTGCTTTTTCATTTCCTTGAAATCAGCAGTAGCCTTTTCTGCGAGGGCAGGGTCGTCATTAACGCCTATTTTAGGGAGATTTTTAAGCTTTTTCTCGCCCTCGAATATTTCTATATCAAGCTGTGGAGTGAGATAAACGGAGAATTTTCTGCTCCCAAAATCAAAGGTGCGGCACATTTTCTCGTCAAAGCCCATGTCAGGTACTATCTTGTCCGCAAGCTCCTGCGTTGTCAAGCCAAGCTGTTTAGCGGCATTGGCAAGTGCGTCAACTGCGGCAGCTCTGACCGCACGACTCTTATATTTTCTTGAAATATTGTCTACAGTCATAAGTGCATAGGAACTGCCGTTCAGAGCTACGGCATTGACGGCTTTAACCGCAAGGGCAACACGCATATTTAATGACTGTTTCGACCATTCTTTTATGTAATCCGTCAGGCAATTTATTGCTTCATCACCGCCGTAAATGGCCGCAAAATACATTGTCCACTTTGTTTTCGCTTCTGCACCTTTTTCAAGCCAGCGGCTCAGGACTTCAAGGGCGAATGTTTCAAGCTCGTCAGCTTTGAGCTTCTGGGCAAGTGTCTTGCCCTCGGGTGGGAGGGTACCTTCGTCGGCGTTTGCATATGTAAGTAGGAGAGCCTGCAAATAGATATCCTCTGCGACTGTATCATCGGTGAAGTGAATAGGTGCAAAAGGCTGTTCAAAAAGCCAGAGAACTTTCTTGCTTTTTGTGCCTTTGGTGAGCGCAGTCACAAGGTCTTCATCTGATATTTCGGCAGGCTTTGCTTCGCTGCCCAAAAGAGCAGATATTTTCGATTTGAGTTTGTCGGATTTTTCTGTGGCATAGGCTTTTTCAAGCTCTGTGCGGTAGGCGTCAGCACCTTGATTTTCAATTATCATAAGTGCAGTTTCACGCTTGGCTGATTTTTTCTGAGCAAGAAGTTTGAAAACATCATCGTGCCAATCTTTGTGGGCGGATATAACTTTCACAAGCTCTGCTTTTATCACCTTGCTGTTATCATCGCAAAGTTTGAAAAACTCGTCTTTGTACTTGTTGCTGTCTGTGATATCAAGAAGCCTTATATACAAAAGTCGGCTGGACACAGCCATTTTACTTACGTCGATAATGGCGGCTTTGTCTTTAAATTCAGGCATGATAGCCGTGATCTTTTTGATAATATCCTCTTTGAAGTAAGAGTTCTCTGTCTGCCAGCCCAGTGCCCGTATGATTATCTCAATAGGCAGTCCTGCTTTTATCATTGCACGGACGGTGAACTCGGTATCATGTTGAAGTTCTCTGTCTATAAGCTTGAGCGGGTCGTTCGTATCCTTTGTAGCACCTATGGAAAGGGCGGCGATACAGCGGATTATAAAATCGTCCTCGCCATATTCGCCAACATAATTCATATTCTGATGTCCGCCATTACAGGATTCTTCGTCTGCAAAAGGGAGTATGGTGTCTAATTCGGCTTTGCCTGTGATATATGCGTATATCTCGTCACGGTGTTTGAAATGCTCGGCTATATTTTTTGAGATATGTTCCTGCTGGGCGGCTTTAAGACCTACTGCCTTTGCATCATAATTCGGGTCAGTGGCTTTGAGCATTTTCTCCATTATTATGCCTAGATCAAAGCGAGCGTTCTTCATTGTTTGTATGAAGATATCGGGGTGATCTTTTGCGAGCTTTACCATTTGCACAGGGTAGTTTCCGTTTTTGTCAGGTAATTTGACAAAGTGCAGAATGTATCTATCTGTAAGACACTGTGGTTGAGCTTCGATAAGGTCGAATATCCTGTTGGTGGAAAGCTTCATATATATCAGCCCTTGGGTAAGATCGTCGCAGTATTTCACAATGTTCTTATCGAAAAATGCACGGTATTCTTTTGCAAAATATGACGCTTCTGCATATGCGGCAAGAAAAAGACAGAAAACGGCTGTAGTTGTTTGGGGCTTTTTTTCGACTACTTCGGCAAGCTTTTTTATGGCAATTACGGCTGTATCAGGAATTTTTGTTTTGCCGAGCAGGCTCTTTTTAGGCAGTTCAGTTGCGTCCAATGCGTAAACGCACAGGAGAAGCTGTGCTATGATATCGTCAGGGCTAACGAAGTTGAATGTTCTTATGGCATCGTCTGCAGAATAGACAGGATTTACAGTGAAAACGTAGTGTATGGATTGATCTGATCTGTGTGATATCTCTGTTGATATCCAGACTGCTTCTGCGTTCTCACCATAAAAATCGGTGAGCGGCTTCATATACATGGCTTTGTTTTCGGAATATATATAGGCATTGCCAGACAGCGCTTCTGTCATATATCGGAAATATGGACCCGTTGCCATTGAACTGAAAATAATATAACGGTCTTTAAGCTCCTCACTATCTGAATTTGATATCTCACTTTTTACAGCTTTGATAAGCTTTTCACGATAACTATACTGCATGAGTTTTGGATAGTATCTTGTTATAATTTTTCTCATCAGGTCATTGTTTCTTGGCTTTGTAATGTCAAGATATTCAAGGGCAAGGTCTATGGTCTGCTGGTCAAAACCAAGCTCCTTTAGGGCGGTTTCAAGCTTTATAAAGCTTTTGGTGCTTTCGTTGTAGATCATTTTTTCTCCTCCATATTATTTATCGCACTGAACAGTGCTAATTTTTGTGTGCAAAGTCTGATATACCGCATTGTGTTGCCTGCGGCAGTGAAGATATCAAGGCTTTTGTCTGCGATGGTGTGTCTTGCATTTTCGCACAGCTTTGTGAAGAATTCATAGCGTTTTGCAAGTTCTTCAAGTCCGCACTGGCGTATGCTTTGAGCGTGTTCGTCTGCGATAACAGAGTTCACTCCGCACTCCATTGCCGTGACTATCCTCTTGTCGGTTTCTTCGGCGGCGTCAAGAAGCTCACTACACATTCCATAGTCTTGGTCTGTATCATTCTCGACAGGTACAGGAACATTGTCAGGTGGATCAATAAAATCATAGACCTCTATTGGGAAAAGCGTTAGCCTGCCGTGGTCGATATACCCCTGAGCAAGCAGGACGTAGTTTTTGTGCTTTTCTTTTAGCATTTTGCCACCTATGGTTTCAAGCGTGGAAATAAATTCACGATTTTCTGCTGTGTATTTTGCGGTGACAGATATTTGTCTATCACAGCCGTCTTTTATAATAAAAATCTGCTGTTGAGTGTGCTTGTCAAAATATGAAGCGACGCACTCTTTGGGGTGAACGAAATAAAGTCGGTCTGTTTCTTCGTCGCTTTTGTTTGCGGAGATCTTTTCCGCAAGCTCTTTGAAATCGCTGACAATAAGCTCACGGAGGGCAAAACAGTTTAGCTGTGCAGGACCTGCGCCTATGGCGTTGGTCTTTGACGATGAGGACAAATGCCCCATGCTCACCTTGGCGTTTTTTAGTTTTAGTTCCGTGTGCATATAGATGTTTAGAGAGCTGTCAAGATCCCATACAGTTGTGCTTTCGGCAAATCGTCTTGACTTTCTTTCATAGAAAGTGGGGCGCAGATCGCTGTAGGTTAGAAAGCGCTGGTGAGATGTTCTGTCTTTATTTAGAAAATAGTAGATACAGCCAGTGTATTCGCCACTGACATTTCTTGTGCCTATAGGCAGGAGATGGAGCGCCTCCTCATAGTCGGTGTATTCTCTGCGGAAGGTGCCGAGCATTTCTTCTGTGATGTCGGCTTTTATAAGCTTGTTCATGCTGTCAGCATATTCAAACATTTTGTGAGTGAATACCTGCGGGCTGAATGAAGCTCGCCTTGAAACACAGTCTTTAAGTCGGCTGCCAAGTTCACGCATTTGTCTTTCTGCCTCAGCCATTCTCAAAGCGTGGCAGGAAACTGCGGAAAGCTCAAAATTATAGGGGTCGCTCTCTTCGGCTCTTACAAGACCTCTGGTAAATATTCCGGACATTATTTTTATGCACTGTTCGGCACATCCTTTTATCTTTTTCTGGGTATCCTTAGAAAGTGAATTTATTTCAGGTTGGTCGGGAAGTTCAAATTCTGCTTGTTCAGGCTCGGAGGTTATGACCTCTGGAGTGATATCCTCGTCGTCGTACTGTGGAAGCTGTGCTTTCAAAAGCAGTATGGCTGTGATAATGTGCCTGCACATTCCTCTTGAAACACAACTGCATTGACTTTCATCAAGAGGTGATTTTATGGTGCAGGTTTCACCGTCTAATTTTACTATGTAACATTCATGGCTTTTTTCAGCCGAAAGGGTCATGTTTTTGGATTCCTTTAACGCACGTTTGTAAATGCCCTTGTTTGAAAGCTCAATAAGCGATTGTTCGTTTGCAATGCCAAGCTGTTTATCGATCACGTCCAAGATGTCATCTCCTATGCAAATATTTTTCCAATGTAATCCCCAAGCTTATCAGGGGTAAGACCGCCAACGAATGAGCCCATATCTGCAAGCTTCTGACCTGTCGCCTTGTCATAGGCAGGGTCGGCATTTTCATCAAGGGCGGTAAGGAATGAGAGATGTGCGCCGCTTGTGATTATATTTTTGCTGACGTTCATAAGCTGTGCTTCACTGCCACCCTCGTAGAGGTCTGTTACCACGATAACGCAAGTGTCACGTGGCGTAACGATTAGACCTTCGCAGTAGGTTAGGGCTTTTGCAATATCTGTTCCTCCCCCAAGCTGAACGCTCATTATTGTCTGAGCAGGGTCGTCTGCATGGTCTGAGAGGTCAACGATGCTTGTATCAAATATGATGAGCTTCACCTCTGCAAATGGCAGTTCGGAAATTATCTGCGCCATTACTGCACTATAGATGACTGAACCGAGCATTGAACCGCTTTCGTCTATGGCTATGATAATGCGCTTTTTGTTATGCTTTTTCACACGTCCACTGAAATAGATATCTTTCAGTATAAGCTGGTTGCTTGCTTTGTCATAGTTTTTCAGGTTTCGGCGGATAGTCTTTTTGAAATCGAGGTTTGCAGAGCATTTCATAACTGACGATGTGTTTTTATCAAGCCTGCCTGTAAGGCTTCGCTTTATGGTCATATCAAGCTTTTGTTTGATATCGTCTGCCACCTGTTTTGCTATTTTTACAGCCGCCTGCAACACCTCGCCGTTCATGAGATGTTTGAGCTGAATGATAGTTTTAAGCAGCGCTATATCAGGCTTCATTTCTTCAAGAACCTTTTTATCGGTAAGAAGCTCGGTCATGTTGAACCTTTCCAAAGCTTGACGTTCAAGCACATCGGCGGTCTGCTTTGGAAAAAGCGTTCTGACTTTTGTTATCCATTCTGCGGCGTTTAGCACACTGCCACCCTGACCGCCTTGCCTGCTGTTCTCGTTCCTTACATCGTCACCTTGCGCACGGCTATAGAGATAATCGAGTAGCTTTTCCATATCCTGAAACGTTATTATCTCTGCTTTGTCACCGGTAAAGGAAAGGCTTTTGTCAGACATTCCGCCCAGCACGAGCCGCCAGCGGTTGACGGATATGGCTTTGTTTTCATCTGTCATGGCTTTTCCTCCTCAGACAAAAGTTTGACTATCTCTTTATCTATTTCCCCACCGAAGCTATATAGCCTTTCGTTTATAGGTTTTTCCACAAGAAGCTCAGCACTGTCAGCGTCATAAAGCTTTGCGACAGCGGTGGCTGTTTGCTGTATTTCATAGGGAGTGAAACAACTGAAAGCAAGCTTCATGGAGGGAAGTATCTCTATAAAATCGTCATAGTCAAGTCCGCAGATAAGCGTGTCTGTCATTCTGATGAAAGAATCGTCCGTCATGATGATATCACGGGCGGCATTGAAAAGTCCGTGAAGATACTCCGCTCCTTGTATCTGAACATTCCTGTCGCCTTTGAGATAGCTTGACATTGCCTGTTCAGCAAGCTTGCGGCGGTGGGGGTCAAAGGCATAAAGTATGCCAAGTGCTGTGCCGTAAACAAATGGGTCTTTATCAGATTTGCCGCAGAGGGAAAGCAGGGCGCTTTCATAGTCCTGACGATATTCTCTAAAGCCGTCAGTGACAGCTTTCTGCATTGCGTACATTATCGCTGCACATTCTGCAATGTGGTCGTCTTTCACCGACGCCATATCAGGCAGTGCTGTGATTATCCTTGTCATGCACCGCTTTGCACAATTTTCTGCGGCGGAAAACTCGGTATTATAAAGCTGTTGGAGTTCCATAAGAGTGATAAAATGCCTTAGACCTCTGCCTACAGAGAAAAAGTCACCGTCTGAGTTAAGAATGTTCTCGGCACAAGCTTTGTCATCATCAGAGAGTTCTAAGCCCATTTGGAAGCAGTCCACAAGGATATGCGCCGCAACATCACAGTGCTTTTCGTGGCGAAGTGTTCTTGAAGCACAGGTGCGGCAGGCTTCTTCAATGGTGAAGCCATCGGCAGTATGGTCTATGAGTGCAACGTCTGTGGCAGGAACTTTTTTGTATACCCATTCTTCACGGACACGGCTTCTGTCTTTTCGCCTATGTAAATCAGGTCCTTTTGTTCGCTGGGCAAAGTCTGTGCCTAGAAACACCATTCTGTGGAAAAATCTGCTTAGTTCCATGCCGTTTGCAGTGGTAAAAAGTGAAACTTCCGTCTTATTAGGGGTTACTGTTTTTATTTTAAGTCGAAACCTTTTACACTGTTCTTCAAAATCAGCGATAAGCGGAGGAACGTGGTTTATATCACCTATATGACCTGTCTTGTCGCCTGTGGCAAGTTTGTGCATAAGGTCGATAGGCAGGGCGGAGGATATTGTTTTCTCTCCCTTGATAAATGACGAGGTTATGGCGTCCTCAAGCTCGTAAAGTCCACATTCATGACAGCCACGAAGTGCGGCAAGTCCACTCATCATAGACTGCGCTGCGGAAGCGTCAGCCATTGACACTGGGATATCATGTTTATCACAGGCTCTCACTGTACCTATGAGCAGGTCAAGAACTGTGTCGCTGTAAACACCTGCCGGGTCATCGCAGTGGATTAGCTTGTTCATCACGCAATCATAAAAATAAGGACGCTGGATACCAGAGGCATATCCACTGAGAGCGTCTGCTGCTTCATAAGAATAAGCTACAGGGAAACAGCCTTCATCTTTTTGAGAGAGCTTGTGAAGCTTTTCTTTTTGGATATTATCACTTTTCAAAAGCTCATAAAGTCCCAAACTGTGGAATCCGCCTGTTACAGCAAGGACTTTTTTGTTATCTTTAAGTGCTTCTTTGATACGCAGAGCCATATGGTTTTCTCTTGCAAGAGTGCCGTCTGCCGCAAGATCATCTTCTGTTTCGTCATTTCGTGTGATAATGCAGTAGGTGTACATTTGCTGTACAAAATCTTGTACAGATAGTCTGAGTCCCTCTATCTCAAAATACTTCTCCCAGAACTCTTCAAAGGTCCTTAGATCTGTTTTCTCGCAAAGCTTTTTGCAGAATTTGCTGTATATAAGTCTGCTGTCATCAGTGTAGCTGTGTTTGTCCTTATTACTGCGAAGGCCTTTATTTACGGCTGTGGTAATAAGTATCTCGCTGTAGGGAAGATCTATAAAGCGTGCTTCTATATCCATGGCTGCGGCTGTTTTCAGGGCATTGTACTCAGGTGAAGCATAGATAAAAGGGTAGTAGCATTTATAGTCCTCGGCTTCATCACTGATGAGCTTTTTTCTGTCCTTGTAGTAATAATAGAAAGCCGCAGGGAGCTTAGTTCTCTCGTCCGTCAACACACCTATCATATCATTGGCGTTTTCAGGACCCTCTATAAGTATGACATCGGGCTGATATTCTTTAATTGCTCTGATGAGCTGCCACGAGCAGACAGGGCTGTGGTGTCTTACAGGAAAAAGCAGAAATGGCTGAGAATAGTCAAAAGGTATTATTTCAGATACTTGGCTGTATCCAGATATTCTGTCCATATGCCTCCCTCACTTGCACTTTTTTCCTTAACAGCGATCCTGAAATAGCTTTTGAGCTTTTCAAGGTCGTCTTTGTTTTCCTTACAAACTGCTCCTAAAAGATTCTGCGTAAGCTCTTTGAGATCAGTTTTTCCGTCACCATAATAATATGCACTGCTCATAGTTTGATAGAAAACGGACACAGCTTCGGCTGTACTCATAACGGCGTTTGGTTTTTCAAGCTTTGTTCCCTCTGAGGTAACGCCCTCACGAAGTTCATGATATGTGACAGCAAGAAGTTCAGCAGCGTCGGTGTCTATAGGCTGGTCGATATGACCTGTTTTTGCAAGGTCTTGTGCTTCACGGATAATGATCTCTTTTTCGAGCCTTACGTCACGAACAGGCTCGACAGTCTCAAAATTGAAACGCCTTTTCAAAGCACCTGACATTTCATTTACGCCCTTATCACGAGTGTTTGCAGTACCGATTATATTAAATCCTTGTTTGGCGAAAACAAGTCCTTCGTTTTCAAGTTCAGGGATATTGAGTATCTGGTCGCTCATTACAGAAATAAGGCTATCTTGGATCTCAGCAGGGGTACGAGTTATTTCCTCAAATCGTGCGAAAATGCCTTGTTCCATGCCTATGAGCAGGGGAGCAGGCACAAGGGCTTCACGGCAAGGACCTTTTGAAAGAAGCATGGCATAGTTCCAGCTATATTTTATCATATCCTCGGTAGTTCCAGCCGTACCCTGAACTGTGTTCGTGCTTATGCCACAGCAGGCAGCAGAGAGAAGCTCAGAGAGCATAGTTTTAGCAGTGCCTGGCTCACCCACCAGCATAAGTCCACGGTTTCCAGCGAGAGTGATTATACAGCGCTCAACAAGTGCGTCATTGCCATAGAATTTACGCTTTATCTGCATTTTGCCATCGGCAGTTTTGATGATTCCGCCTAATATAAATGTTCGCACTGCCTTTGGCGACAGCACCCAATTTTCAGGCTTTTTGCCAATATCAACACTTTTCAAGGCGTCAAGTTCATTTTTGTAGCGTATCTCAACTGGCGGTTTTATGTATTCATTTGTCATAGCAGTTATCTCCTAAAAGTTAATTTATCAGTAATAATTATATCATATTTTGCTGTTATTTACAATAAGCAGGGGGATATTCAGCTAAATTGACAACGAACGGATGTTTTGGTTGTGCATTTTGACAATTAGGATCGGGTATAAAAAAAACCGCTTCGCATTTCTGCGAAACGGTCTGATAAATGAGAATGAAATTATCTCTTGGAGTAACGTATATCGGCATTTGTAATTTATTCTATTGTTTGCGAAAACGCCTGTTTTACGGCACTTTCAATGTATTAACTTTGCTTTTCTTTATCTTCTTTTTTCTACTGTTTTGTAACTTTAAAGACCAGATAAAGACCAGCGAAAGACCAAATCATTTTGGCGTACTCCTGTTAATAAAACAAGAAAATGAGGTTTGTAATATGAGCAGATATAAAAGTGAACAGACAGCATATGATTCACTAAAAAAGAAATACGTTCCGCTGTGGAAACTGGATACCAACACTTTGTCCGTCACGCATTTCAACACCAATACGCTGACCGAAGAGAGAAAGGTCTACAACACTGACTTCATAAGGTATCATCTTCATTATTCTGACAGCAAGTTTCCTAACAGACTTCGTAAACTCGTCAATGATGGTAAAATTATCAAGTACCTTGATGAGCTTGAAAAGAGCGTCAATGATGCCCTAAACCGACAAGTGGAGCATTGGAAAGCCTCGGACAAGGAATATCAGCTGGCTGTTATGAATGGTGATACCGAAAAGGCGAAAAAGCTTGAAAACTGCCTTTACTTCATGGCGAGGAAATCGGTGTTTGAGTGTATGGTTTATATTTGAGATTTATCGGCTGTGCTTTCGGGTACAGCCGATTCTTTTTAATACGAAAGAATTTCTTTAATGATATCCGCATTCAATTCACGTTTATTTTTAGAAAATTTTGCATTCCATTGGCATTCTTTTATGAACAATTCTTGGCACATAGTTTCTATTGTATTACCTTCTGAAATACTAACAAACACATATTCAATAAACTCATCGACATATGAATGTAAATTCTCAATCAATAGATTTAAATATGGCATTGACTTTCCATTGTGAATTATTAAGTTTCGGTTTCTATATATCCTCATAATTTGCCATTTCACTCTATCTGCATGTTTTTCAACAAAATTATACATTTCTTTTGTATCCTTTAGTTTATCAGAATAGTATATAATTCGCTCTTTAAGCAAAGGGTAATGGTTACATCTCAATAAAAACGACTCCCTTAACCCCTGATGATCTTTTAAAAGTACAAATTCACAGATTTTTTGTACAACCTCATTTTTATCTTTGGCACTAACAATTATATTTTGATACTCTTCTTCGGAATAAGTTTTTATATCTAAAGCAAGTTGTTCGAATAATGAATAGATGTATCTGCGTTTAAGAATAGGCACAAGATACATACAAACCTGTTGGATTCTATCGGAAGTATGCTCATTACTGATATTCAATACTGATTCAAAAATAGCCCAAAAGTCTAGTAATTGATTTTCTTTTGAGATGCTATCTAACGAATGCGAGTGAAATTCAATTGCTTTTATTAATGTAAGTGGCAAATCATAGTAACTTTTTTTGCAGGCTACTTCTAAGGCTTTTTGAGAAATTTCTATGCTTTCTTGGATTTTTTTATTTGATGGCATTTTTTTGTGAGATACAGCACTTTTAGGCGATGATACTCTATAAAAAGTATTTTCTTCATATACCCCGCATTTTACTGTGTTGATATTATAACGATATTCGTGATTATACAACCTGTAAATAGATATATCCAAAGAAAGAAGTGTTCTTGCATTTTTAGCTGCAGAATAAAAATCCAAAGCTTTAGTATCTACAGTTATAAATGATTTCTTTTTCCTTATATTTATAAATTGACTCTCTTTATGCATTCCTGTTTTTATTGCAAGTGAATCATGAAGTTCAACATCTGTCTCTTATACACATCTCCGAGCCCACGAGACTCGACGTCATCTCG
>ERZ1027255.33-NODE-33-length-58239-cov-8.159992_pt1 | contig 58239 bp, 50 predicted proteins | sample MGYA00519261_ERZ1027255 | MGnify/ENA primary metagenome ERZ1027255 (study PRJEB26926, sample SAMN06164399) | human gut metagenome | biome: ENVO:00009003; feature: ENVO:2100002; material: ENVO:00002003 | host: Homo sapiens | place: USA | collected 2012 ...
GATGACGTCGAGTCTCGTGGGCTCGGAGATGTGTATAAGAGACAGAAGTGGAGCTCGAAGATATGCGCACCTATCATGTATACGCACGATGTAATCTTCCTCATGGGGTCTGTCCATATTGCGGCCATGTGAGTCGTAGCGTTCATAGCCGTTATCACAGGACTATTGCAGATCTTTCGATTCTTGGCCATCCGGTTATCATCACGTTTGAGGCGCGCAAGTTCTTTTGTCACAATCCGGATTGTCGGAAAAAGACTTTCGCTGAACAACCAGGGGATGAGGTGTTCAGATACCGACGGCGGACGAGGCGTTGTGAGATGGTTGTAACCCAGCATGGCTTGAAATGCTCCTCAGAATCAGCCCGGAAGTTGTTATCGGCAACAGGAGTGCCCCTCAGCGGAGACACCGTACTCCGAGATGTCCACCGTATGTCGGTTCCAGAGCGATGCGAAGTGAAGGGGATTGGCGTGGATGATTGGGCCTTTCGCAAAGGCGTCACATACGGCAGTATTATCGTCAGCCTTGAAACCGGGTCTGTCATAGACCTTCTCGGTGACAGGGATGTAAAAAGCTTTCAAGCATGGTTGGATGAGCATGCTCAAGTGGAGGTCGTCAGCCGCGATAGATCTACAGACTATACCGCAGCCATTGCCGCGACGGGGCGGAATATCACAGAGGTGGCCGACAGGTTCCATTTGAGCATGAATATGTCGGATTGTGTCACTAAAGTTATCGGTTCTCATTACGATGAATATAGAAGCGCCGTGCGCCCTGAGGAAGTTCAAGAAACTCCGGAGGTCGATTCCCGACAAGTCATGTTCAAGGAAGTCAAAGAGTTACAGGCCGAGGGACTCAACATCGCCCAGATATCCAAGAAGCTGGATATTGCCAGACAGACCGTAAGGAAATATATGGGCCGCGACACTCTTCCGAAAAGGGCCGGCAAGGAGCGATTGCCTTATTATCTTTACGACACATATGTGGAAGAAGAGTATCGGCATGGTAAGGATCTCCGTAAAATCTTCATGGAAATCAAGGGAAAAGGCTTTCCGGGTTCCTTGACTCCTTTCTACGACCACTATGGTTACCTGTCTGACGGCCATCATGGACACCGTTCCGGACAAGAGGTCGAGAAGATGAAACAACGTCCAAATTGCGACAGAGAGCCTCTGCTGCCAATACGCCAGATCGCGCATATTGTCGACAAGTCCATTCGAAAAGAGAAGATGGTTCATGCGGAGGTTGCACTTGTAGAGAAGATGATGTCATATGGGTGGTTCAGGGATATATACAATGCAGCGTCCTCTTTCCATGCGACTATAATGGGAAACGATGTTGATGAGCTGGACTCATGGCTGGATAGCTACGGAAAGTCTCCTATTAAGGAATTGCGGTCGTTTGCCTATGGAATCAGGATGGATCTGAAAGCCGTGAGGAATGCTATCACTTTGGACACCTCAAATGGCATCGTTGAAGGCTTCGTGAACAAACTAAAAGCTGTAAAGCGAGTAATGTTTGGGCGAGCATCTCTTGACCTGCTCAAACGGAAAATGGTCTTCAGCGACCTGTGCTTCAACTAAATTGCGGAAGAACCACCTTTTTCAGGCAAATACAATTGTTTTACAGGACAGAAAATGTACGAGAGAATACCTTTGTATGCACCGAATATACTGAGGCGCGACATTGGTACAGAAAGCACACTTCTGGTGTACCTCTCTTAACTAAGAAGCAATTGCCCCCCCCTCGCACAAGAGAATATTTTACGTTTGCTGAAGGATCGGCAAGTTGGATATGGCGATGACTTTGACTTCTACAAGAACAAGATGAGAAGGCTAAGAAAGAGTTCCAAGAAATCAACGCGGAATATTTTAAGGCTATCTATTTCAGTCTCGCGCCACTTCTTTGCGTACCGATGTACCAGCAAATAAGGCCTTTGGAGGCGATTTATGGCAGAGGAACTCTCAAGCGCAGCTCATTCTGGGAGGACGAATCTTTGGCTAACTTCTGGGGAGAAGATCGCTTTAAGCACCCAAGTTGTGTCACTGACAGTATCCTCAAGACAGAGAAACGGGAGGTGGGGAAGGGTGATTCGGTCATAACGGTCTATGCCTATGGTTACCGTAGAATGCAACGACTTACATATGTCAGCGTATGGGGTGGCGATGGAAGATCACATCAAGTGCCCGTTTATCGGGATGAATACATAAGCGTCACAGGACAAGGAAGCATCCGCATACGAGAGGATATTGATTTTGAGGATAGCGCGATCAGCCAGCGCGAACGTTTGGATCATATCAACACAGTACTGGACAGTGCGAACCTGAACATCTACAGAAGACACATAGCGCCTAAAGTGTAATGTACTTTAAGCAGAGTACCAACCGAAGGCCAAACAGCGTTTTGGCAGCGTGGCAGATAACTAGCTGATAATCAAAAGAAAACACAAACTCCTGGTACAGGATTCGGCACCAGGAGTTTATTTAATCAGTTGATTGTCAAAGGCGTAAATGCCACGTCATTCAGCGGTATCTGATGACATCATCGCTACTCCACGTAGAGGAGGAGTCCCTTGAGGTACTCGCCTTCCGGGTGGTAGATGTTGACGGCGTGGTCAGCGGGCTGGTTCAGACGATCGAGGATACGGACGCTGCGGCCGGTCTGGGCGGCGGCGGAGAACACGGCGAGGGCAAAGCCCTCCTTGTCAACGACTTGCGAGCAGCTGAACGTGAAGACCAAGCCTCCGGGAGCGACCTTGGAGATCGCGGCGGCGTTCAGACGCTGATAGGCACGGAGGGCGTTGTTCAGGGCACCTCTATGCTTGGCGAATGCCGGAGGATCCACGATCATCAGATCGTACTTGTCCTCTGGGACGTTGCGCAGGAACTCGATGGCATCGGCGCAATAGCCTGTGTGTCGGGATGGCTCGAAACCGTTCAGGAACATATTCCTTTCTACCATATCGATGGCCTTGCGGGAGCTGTCCACGGAATCAACGTGAACTGCGCCGGCGCCGAGGGCATAGACGGAAAAGCCTCCGGTGTAGCAGAAGAGGTTCAGGACGTTGCGGCCTCGGGAATATTTCCCGACAAGGGCCCGGTTCTCCCTTTGGTCGAGGAAGAAGCCGGTCTTCTGGCCTTCGGTCCAGTTGACAAAGAATTTATGGCCGTTCTCAAGGACGATCTGCTCGTCATCGGAGAAGCTCTCGGAGCGGTAAAGGTAGCCGTCAACAAGGTCGAGGCCGGCCTTGAACGGGGCGGTGCCGGAACTTTTGTCATAGACTGCCTTCAAGGACGGGCCATAGACGGATTTCAGGGCCTCGCAGATCGCGCCTTTCGCACGGAACATTCCTACGGAGTGGGCCTGCATAACGCAGACGCCATCGTAATAGTCTATGATCAGGCCGGGTAGACCGTCGCCTTCGCCGTGGATAAGGCGGTAGCAGTTGGTGAGGGCGGGTTCTCTGACAAGGCCAGTCGCTTCGACAGGTTCAGCGACCGGAGAAACTGGCTCGGCGGCCGAAGAAACCGGGCAGGCCAGTCCAACGGCGACACGTACCCGGAGCGCCCGGGCGATCATATTCTTCCAAAAGTCTGGCGAAAGGACATCCTCGCCGGCGAAACTCAGCACACGGACGGCGATAGATCCTATCTGATAGTGCCCGTAAGCCAGAAAATCCCCGCCCTGAGAGAACACACCGACGATGTCACCTTCAGCCGGCTCGCCGACAATCTGGGCGATGGCACCAGAGAATACCCACGGATGGAATCTCAAAAGAGAGTCCTCTCTACCTTTCTTTAATATTATCTTTGTCATTTTCAGTGTGTTTTGGAGGGTTTGGAAGCATCTGCTCCGGAGTCAACGGATTCTTCTCCGAGGCCAATAGCTTGTAGTACATCTCACGGCATATCCAAGCGTCTGTCGCGGCATAGGCCTGCTGCGAATCCGAGAGGACATCCGCCTCCCAGTTGGAAAGCTGCTGGGTCTTGGAAATCCGCACCCCAAGGATTATCGCGGCCATTTTCTTGACACTCTTGTCCTTGATGCCATATTCCCAGACCATCTTCTGGAGATCGACGAAGGATTTCGGCTCGAAATCGTGATGCTTCTTCAATCCGCGGACATCATCAGTGACCGCTGCTCCCACCTTGATTATTTCTTTGTTACCCAGTATCTTGCGAAGGGACTTAGGGATTCCGCCCATAAGCTTCACCCTGAACAGGAAAGCCCTCTCCTTGCCGGAAAGCTGCAACAGAGAGACCCCGTAGTGCGGCTGGTTCGACGAGAAACAAGGCCGGGACTCCGTGTCGAAACCGATAACCTTCTGCCGCCTCAGATAACTGATGGCCTTGAGAAACTCAAAGCCTTGGTTGTCAATGACCTTAATCTTACCTGGAAAGCTCGAAGGCTCCAGCTGTTCCATTTCCTCCGGACTAATGCTGATTTTGTACGTCATAGGAATAATAAGTGTTTGGAGCAAGAACCCCGACCGTGTCTGGGTACGAAGCCGGGACAAGACTGTCAATGAACGGAAGGACGGACACCTTGGAATCCAAGGAATCACGCACCGCCATATATAGCCTTGCGACAGGGTATGCAATGTTGTGCGTGAAAGCGTCCCTTTCCCTCATCTTTCGGAAGCAAGCCTCAGTGAATGAAAACGTTGTGTCAGACGAACATATTACCGGGACATCGCAGCCTATCCTTTCGAAGAGATCGCTGACATCGCTCCCGCCATATTCAGAAAGAATCGGGTTGCAGATGATGAGGATCTTGCAGCGGGAAGGAATTTTGAGAGCGGCGAGCGCGCCGTTTACCGTCAACTCCCGCAAGACAGTCTGTCCGTCTTTCGTGGCAGGCCGGTTCATATAGGCGGTGTCGGCGAAATTCAGGATAGAGACGATTGTCTCCCCCGCAAAGTCCGGCAGGCCGTCGCTGATTTTCCGCGCGTCAATATTGTCGAAATCGTCACAGACCATCATCCTTTCGCTGAGACGAAGGCACCCCGACGGATCGCCGACCAGAACTATCGTCCCCGAGGATTTGCCGTTGCTTTCAGCCAATGTCCGCAGTTCCGGAAGGGAATCCGTCAGGAGGGAATTGACGTAGGCTATTGTTCTATAGCCATTTTCAACCCGCCTTGAACAGCTGGAAGCCGCAATGACGGATAGTGCCAACAATATTACCGCAAAAAATCTCTTCACTGTTATCAAATACCTTCCAGACGGCATAGCCGCCCGGACCACTCTTAAATTCGTACAATTCCGAACCGTTGCCTTGATTCGTCCGCCTAAAGATTTCTCACCTTTAAAACATTTCAGACAAATTAAAACTGATTCAGACTGCAAAGGTAAAAAAATCTTCACTATCTTTGAAGATAGTAAGCCTTAAAAAATAAGTTGATAAAGATTTGGCAGTATTTTCGAGGATATGGTTCTTTTGGAAGAAGGAGTGTGCCGGTGGCACATAACTGATGAGAAAAGAAATATAGACCGAAAAGACAATCAAAGATTATCAAGTAATCTTTTAAGGATTACTTAGTTGTGTATAAAACTCCTTGACAAGATGGTTAAAGTCTCAAAAAAATCGAGCTTGATGCCGGCTTCCGCTATCAGAAAGCTTGTGCCGTTCGCCGACGCGGCCCAAAACGACGGCATCAAAGTCTATCACCTCAATGTCGGCGCACCTGACATCAAATCCCCCGAATGCGCCCTTGAGGCGGTGCGCAAAAACACTCTCGACCACGTTTCCTACACCAATTCGGCGGGCCTGCCGGAATTGCGCAAGGGACTGGCGGAGAAATACTACCGAAGCATCGGCATCGAGGTCTCCGTCCCCGAGATCATCATCACAGTGGCCGGAAGCGAGGCGGTCAACCTCGCGCTTCAGATAGCCTGCGACGAAGGCGACGAGCTCATCGTGATCGAACCTTTCTACACGAACTACAACACGTTCTGTTTTGAAAGCGGGATCATTCTCAAAGCGGTCCACACCGACATCGAAAGCGGCTTCAAGGTCCCTCCGATCGAAGAGTTCGAGAAACTCGTGACACCACGCACGAAAGCCATCCTCATCAGCAACCCCGGCAACCCGACCGGAACATTGTACTCGAAAGAGGATATGCTCGCGCTCGGAGAAGTAGCCAGAAAGCACAACCTTTTCCTGATTTCAGACGAGGTCTATCGCGAGTTCAGCTACACCGACGAACCTCGTTTCTCGGCGATGAATATACCCGGTCTTGCCGACAATGTCATTCTTGTCGATTCAGTCTCAAAGCGTTACAACCTCTGCGGCTGCCGCGTCGGCTGCATCGTCTCCCACAACAAGGAGGTGATGGAAGCGGCGATGAAATATGCCCAGTCCCGCCTCTGCCCGCCGGTTTACGGCCAGCTCGCCTCGATCGGAGCGCTCGACACCCCGCAATCCTATTTCACGGAAGTGAGGAATGAATATGTCGCCAGACGTGACTATGCGATCTCCAGGCTCAATGCGATGGAGGGGGTATATTCCCCTACCCCGATGGGTGCGTTCTACACAATCGCCCGCATTCCGGTGGACGATGCCGAGAAGTTTGCGAAATGGATGCTGACGGATTTCAGACTTGACGGCCAGACCACGATGGTGACTCCGGCGAAGTCCTTCTACAAGACTCCTGGATTCGGAGCCGACCAGATCAGGTTGGCCTACGTCCTTGGAGTTCCGGAACTTGAAAAAGCGTTCGACGCGCTGGAGGCCGGGCTAAAGGAATATCCCGGGAGAACTGTCTGACAAAAACAGTTCAGCCAAGTAATCCAAAGGTTTTATGAAAGCGATCATCGCCATAGATTCTTTCAAGGGATGCCTGACCTCGGCCGAGGCCGGGAAGGCGGCTCTTAAAGCATTCGCCGATGGAGAGGCCGAAGTCATTCCGGTTTCTGATGGCGGTGAAGGATTTTCGACAATTCTGACGGAGAGTCTGGGCGGATCATTCAGGACGGTTTCCTGCCACGATCCGCTCGGGCGTTCCATCAAAGCGAGATACGGAATCATCGGAAGGACCGCTATCATCGAAACCGCCGCGGCCAGCGGACTTGGCCTCCTTCGCAAGGATGAGCTCAATCCCCTTCTGGCCACCTCCTACGGCACAGGCGAATTGATCTCGGACGCTCTTGAATATGACTGTGAGGAGATTTGGCTGGGTCTTGGCGGCAGCGCCACCTGCGACGGCGGGACCGGAATGCTGCAAGCGTTGGGCTACAGATTTCTGCCGGACGATAGCGGCTCATTCGTTTCCGGGGATGTCCAGCGAGCCGCTCCAAGAGAAGAGTCCGTTTCAAGGAATATCCCCAATGTCATTCTCAAAGACATTCACGGGATAGACATCCCGGAACGAAACAAGTTGTTGGATTCCTGCAAGATAACCGGATTCTACGATGTCTCCGCACCATTCTGTGGTACGGGTGGGGCGGCAAGGATGTTCGCGCCGCAGAAAGGAGCGGATCCCGAAATGGTCGAATCGTTGGATGTCTGGCTCACAATGCTTTGCGAAGTCTATTCAAAATATTCAGGAAAAGATGTCTTGAATATTCCGGGAGCGGGGGCAGCCGGAGGAATCGGAGGGACGCTTGGCGGAGTGCTCGGAGCGTCAATGGTTCAAGGGATTCAAAAGGTTCTGGACATTTCAGGTTTGGACAGCAAGCTGGAGTCCTGCGACATTGTCATCACCGGCGAAGGTCGGGCGGACGCACAGACCCTCCGTGGCAAAGTACCTGTCGGGGTTCTTAAATATGTCAGAGCGCATACTGTTCCGGTTCATCGTCCCAAGGTCATCCTGATCGCCGGCCAAGTCTCTGACCGACAGCAGATTCTCAATGCCGGATTCGATGCCGTGCTCCAAATCACACCGGAAGGGATGCCTCTCTCCGAGGCCCTTGATCCAGTCACGGCCTCAGCCAACATCACGCAATCAATGCAGTCCTATCTCCAGCAAAGATGCTCGGGTGAAAAGTAAAGTATTTCTCACCCCACAATCCATTCAAGACTACTTTCGGGTGAAAAACCGGTCACTATTCACCCGATATTCCTAAAACCTCATAGATCTTAGGAATGAGGAACGAGAGAATATATTCATACTCCATAAAGTGAGTGCCGTCGTAGATGGTCCAGGTGCCGTCGCCGAAGTATTTTTTCCAGGTGCGGATGGAGACAACGCCGCTGCGCCGGTAATGGTCACGGGTACCGAAAAAGGCATAGAAATAGTCCTTGCCACCGTTGCGTGGGGTATTTTGCAAAGCGTCGCCGAGAACCCGCCTCCACTTTTTCAAATGCTTATAGGTGAAATGCAGTTTCTGGCGGTCACCCGGTTTTGGCCTGTAAATCCTGTCGAACAGAGCCGTGACGCCAGGAATCAAAGTCAGCCAGGCCAAGGCAATGAAATATCGCGGAGCGTTCAGTGACGGGGAAACGAAAAGATGCGGATTACCCCTCAGCGCGATGGCGTGCGTGGCACCCATACTCTCCCCTATCACAAGATCCGGCCGGACCTCCTCCGCCCAAGCGGCCAGCTGGCCTTGAGCGATTTCCGGATCAAAATCGTAAGTCCTGATGATGACCTCGAAATCAGGTCCCAGATTATCCTTCAAAATGGACGGGATGCGGCTGTCACCGCCCCCGCCCATTCCGTGGACATAAAGTATAACGTATTTTCGCATCCGCTATTTTTTGGCGACCAAGTCGCTCATCGCCAGATTGATAAGTATGTACCCCAGGAAACTGGTCAGGAATATGAACGACCAGTGGGAACGTTCGACAAGCGCGATGATGGCCGCCAGTCCAACGATGACCAGAAAGGCGATTCGCTTCGCCACCTCCAGTTTAGAGGCTTTCTTTCCGCCACCGAACTTCATCGAGAACATCGGGATCTCGCAGATCAGAAGGTAGCACAGAATAAGTGTCAGAACCGGAATGAAAACCTGTCCCTGGCACCAATGCGCCAGAAAGCAGTCCGGCCGAACGGTCACAAGGGTCGCAAGTGATCCGCAGATCATAGCCGCCGCCGGGGTAGGCAGCCCGATGAAGCTGTCGTGCTGACGCTCGTCAAGGTTGAACTTGGCAAGCCTCAACGCTGAGAATGCGGCGAGGACAAGCGGCAAATATTTCAGGATCCAAATGTCCGTCCCGCTGATCTGGTAAAGCATCACGGCAGGAAGCACTCCGAAGCTGACATCATCCGCCAGCGAATCCAACTCCTTTCCTATTTCTGAATATGCCTTCAGAAGCCTTGCGGCCAGTCCGTCGCAGAAATCAAAGACAGCGGCAAGGATCATCAGTTCGAATCCGAGTTCCAGCCGCCCGTTCAAAGAAGCGATTACCCCCAGAACTCCACAGAGGAGATTCATAGAGGTAATCGTGTTGGGAATATGTCTTATTATATTCATTTACTTTATTCCAAGTTTCTTCTTCAGATCCTTAGAGAGGGCATCCTTGTGGACGAGAACATCCATCGACTTCGCGCGCACGAACGAATCAGAGCAGTACCAGATTCCACCGTACTTGCTTGATGTTCCCCAAGAGTTCTTGACCATGAAATAGTTGGTACCGTTCTGATCCTTGGCCACACCGAAGATCTGCATTCCGTGGTCATCAGTGGTGGTCTTGTTTTCAAAGCCTTCCTGACGGGACTCCTGGGTCACGGAAGCCTCCTTTGGCAACTCGGCGACAACTTCCTTCTTCTCGCCGGCCTTGCCGATCCAACGCTCCTGATCAGAGCCCGTGGTCGCCTTAACATCATCGAGAAGCACACCGATTCCATTTCTGGTGAAGCCCTTCTCACTCACGTCTGATCCCCAAGCGAGGGTATAACCCTTGTCGATAGCGTTGTAGATCACCTCCATGAACTCGTCCAGAGGAATGTTGTAGGCGGAGTCCCACCTCCAGTTGTCGGCGATCTCAATGATGAACGAAGTGTAGAACGGGTGGTGGGTGAACGAAGTGAGGGTCACATAGTCAGACGGAACGATTCCCATCTCGTCCCTGTAGGAGGCTGGGGTATAGTTCTTGCCGTTATATTCAAATGTCTCTGGGGTCTCGCCGAGGAAACTGTCCACGATGGCGTCAAAGCCTTTCTTCCAGTTCGTGGAAAGGGTTTTGTTAGGATTCTTGGCGATGGCCTCCACATAAGCCTTCGTGGTGGCGTCGAGTTCTCCGTGAATCGGGAGAGGCTGGAGTCCAGGCATCGCGTCCTGAGGCACAAGGCCGTAGTCCTCAATGACATGTAGAACATCATCAGCCTCTGAGCCGGCGGCGAAGTTTATGTGGCCGTCCGTGCGGACATATTTCACAGCCCTGTCCTTGTAGGAATGCGAGACAACGAACATCTCCGAGAAATCCGGGTAGAGTGTCGTGTCCTTGATGTTCTTGATTCTTATGACCTCTGACTCAAGGAATCCGAGTGCCGAAAAGCACCAGCAGGTACTGGAACGGTACTGGTTCTTGACAGATGTGATAGGGTTCTCCTTCACAACGGTGAACTTGTACTCGGCCTCAGGCTGAGCCGGCTTTGGCTGCGCGTTTGCAGAAATAGAGACAAGCGCCACCGCCGCGGCAATGATGATTTTCTTCATATTCGATAATTTTAATAGTTCTCAGCCTTGATTTGGAAATAACTTCTCGGGTGCTTGCAGACAGGGCAGACCTCCGGAGCCTTCTTGCCGATCACGATGTGGCCGCAGTTAGAGCACTCCCAGATCATGTCCTCGTCCTTGGAGAACACCACCGCGTCCTGCACATTCTTCAACAGTTTCCTATAGCGCTCCTCGTGGGTCTTCTCGATCGCCCCGACCTTCTCGAACAGGAAAGCGATCTCGTCGAACCCTTCCTCCTTCGCGGTCTTCGCGAACCCGGCGTACATGTCGGTCCATTCGTAGTTCTCCCCTGCCGCGGCGTCCGCAAGGTTCTCCTCCGTAGAAGGCACCCCGCCGTTATGCAGAAGCTTGAACCAGATCTTGGCGTGCTCCTTCTCGTTCTTCGCCGTATCCTCGAACAGCTTGCCTATCTGCACATAGCCATCCTTGGCGGCCTTCGACGCATAATACAAATACTTAGTGTGAGCCTGGCTCTCCCCCGCGAACGCGGTGCGCAGGTTCTCCTCGGTTTTCGATCCTTTAAGTTCCATATTCTATGAATATTAAATATTACCTTTTGTGTTCCTTTCCGTGCCTTTGCCGCCCCGAGTCCATCATCCATCCCCAAGTGAGCCTCCGGCAGATACTTCCTTCCGCCTTTCGTCAACATCATTCATTCCCCCGAGCCACAAGACACCGGCCTTGCAAATGTAATAAAATTAACTTGATAAAGAAAGCCCTCCACGACTATTGGTCCCTATTGGTCACGCGAACCGTTTACGGGTCCCCTCCAGAGGAGCAAAAACAGGCAATATCGCTCCCATCGATGGCAAATTAACGTATGACGGCAGCATAACACGACAGAAATGCCACCGTGACCTACAGAGGAACGCTCCCGGGCAGCACTTCAAGCCGATTTCGCTCCCGTAGAGGGCAACGAGGTGTCCCCCGGCGACACTTTCTGGCAAAAACGTTGCCCAGGAACACGCCCCATCGTATCCAATAATGACAAAGAATGCAGTTCCCGCAAGGTATATTGGTTTTACGAAGAGATATTCATAAATTTGTCGGAAGGGAAAAAGATAGTATTCACACTTGCGTTGTTTGCGGTTATGGGCTATCCTATAAATCAATAAAATCGGGCAAAGACTATATTGGCTATATTCACAACCATCATTTTTGACAGAATATGAGCATAACAAGATTCAAGGAGGCGCAGGAGCGCTTCGGGGAGTATGAGACGGCGCTGGAGGAGATCCGGCAGGGACGGAAGAGATCTCACTGGATCTGGTATATATTCCCGCAACCCAAGGGGTTGGGAAGAAGTTTCAACTCTGAATATTATGGGATCGCATCGTTGGAGGAGGCTAAGGAATATCTTGGAGATGCGGTGCTGAGGGGACGGCTGCTGGAGATTTCAAAGGCGCTGATGGAGCACAAGGAAGAGGATATTCATAGCATTATGGGAGGAATTGACGCACAGAAGCTGCGCTCCTCGATGACGCTGTTTGAATCCGCCGCTGGCGATGACGATGGATGCAAGGTCTTTGGAGAGATTCTTGACACCTTCTTTGACGGCAAAAGGGACGGGCGCACCCTCGGGATGCTCAAGGCGCAAGAAAAATAAAGAGCGGAAACCGACATTTGGATTTCCGTAAGAAAAACGCTAAGTTTGAAACGAGGAAACACGTAAAAGACAGATGCAGAACCTTGATTCCATAGACCTCAGCGCGACTCAGCGGCGGGCGGTAATGAAACTTGCGGTTGAGTTGGTGAAAGCGGACGACCGGATCCACTCGAAAGAGGTCGCGGTGCTGGACAAATTGCAGTCCGGGCTTGGGCTTGATCAGGAGGAGCTGGATCTTACACACTACCTGTCTTTGGAGAGTGCAGTGGATTGTCTCAAGAATCTTGAGGAAGAGCCGACAAGGCGCATCATCAACCTTTTCAACGAGATAATGTGCTCGGACAACGACATCGACTTCGAGGAGAATCTTCTGTTGCTCTCAATCTCAATGTCTTGCGACAGCGGATCCAGAGACTGGTGCAGGATTCTGTCCGCGGACGCAGCCGAATCCGAAGCGCCTGAAAAGCAAATCGTCTTTCTTGAAGGCCAAACTTCGGAAGCGGCGCATCTGGTTCTCGATGAAAAATACGACAACTTACTCATTTCAAAGGCATTCGGCGACATCGGAATCGAGTTTTTCTACCTTCCGGACATTATTCGAGAGTTCGGGCAACATCTTGAGGACGATGACAAATTCGGGCTTCTCCAGCGTTCGATGGAATACCTCGTGCCGGCCGGAGACAAAATCAAACTGAATAATCTGAAGGAATCACTGGCGACCCTCGACACCAGAACCTTCTACCACCTCATCCTTTCAAGGTTCAACATTGATCCTGAGCGGATTCCGTACCAAGCGTTCCTGCTCGTCAAAATCAGGGACAGCCATATTCTTGACGACAGCGACACGATGCGCCGCACGGTGGATTTCCTCTGCATAGACATCTCATCCGAGGTCAAAAAACGAATCCTGGCTTTCGTCTCCCGCTTCGACGAGCGCCGCGACCTCCTCTCCTACAAAGGCTACTACAAGTTCCTGTACGACTATCTCAGTTCAGAGGCGAAAATCACCAACCCCATCAGCATCAACTCAAAAGGCGACTTCATCCTCGGCTCGGGCGAGATCATCAGGTTCAAATCCGCCCCTCAGGCGAAAACCCTCTACGTGCTTCTTCTGAGCCGCGGCCACAAAGGAATCTCCCAAACCGACTTCAACAAAGCCGTCTCATTTCTCAAAGCACTGGACATCAATGAATATCTCACCTCATCCGGCGACTTCGACTTTCCGCGTTTCAATGAATATCTCGCCGGCAAGGCTGATGAATATGCCCGGATCATCCTCGACACGATCACAATCTACCGCACGCTTTCGACCAAGGACTGCCAGAAGAAGAATTTCCTTGAATACATCCAGAGCATCCTCCAGCACCGCAGTTCGCTGAAGACCTACATCAACTCCGGTTTCGCTTCCGCCAGGAAACTCGCTAATCCGGAGCACTTTACGGTCCGTTTCGACACCGCTTCCCAAACATACTCAGTGTCGGCCAGTCCATCGCTTTTCACCTCAACCTTAGGTTCCACAAGCACCAAGCCTCTTACCGAGACTGCTTTCTGGCACTCTCTTAGGTAGTCCGTTGGACGCATCATACTGAATTTCAATCTATTACAGATTACTGCCAGCCAACACGAGAGGGCAGGATTACACAACAATATGGTCATCAAGGAGTTACAGTTCAGCCACATTTTAAACCAATCACGGGATATTGATTTCAGGAGACAATACAGCGACATTGTTGTCAAGTAGTGTGTTTATTTTCCAAACGGTTGGATTCCTGGCGGAAGAGTCTGGAATGAGCGTTATCTTAGCGGACTCCAAGTAAGAGTTATAGGATTATGGCTAAGGAAAACAACGGTAAGGTTACGGGATATTTCCAGAACGGTGAGACGCAAAATAGCACAAAGACAATAAGTTATCTGTGCGGAGACTCAGTGGAAGTTATCGAGAAAAAAGGACGGAACGTCATTCCGGAGGCAGAGAAGGAACCACTTTGGAAGGCCTATCTGGAGAAGTTCAAGGATCCAATCATCATCATATTGCTTGTGGCGCTGGGACTGTCGCTTGGAGTGTCCGGATATGAGATGGCATATTCAGGTAGGGATGCCTCGTGCCTGATCGAGCCACTGGGGGTGCTGGTAGCGATACTTCTGGCGACAGGGATCGGGTTCATATTCGAGGTCAAGGCGGAGAAAGAGTTCAAGATTCTGAACAAAGCCAAGGACGAAAGACCGGTCAAGGTGCTGCGACTGAAAAACAGGAACGACATACGTCCGCAGACCTATGAGATTCCGAAAAGTGATGTCTCTGTCGGAGATGTGGTGGTGCTGGAGAACGGGGACGAGGTCCCGGCGGACGGCAATCTGATCAGCGACCGGAATCTGATCATAGACGAGTCGAACTTCACGGGCGAGCCGTTCACGAAAAAGAGGACCGAACCCGATGGCACAAAGGAAGAAAGCACCTATCCAGAGAACTTTCTGCTTCGGGGCACAACCGTGATCGAGGGCAGCGCGACCTATAGAGTCACAGCTGTCGGCACGGAAACCGAGGAAGGGAAAGGTGCGAGAATATTACAGGAAGAGCCTGAGGTGGAGACTCCTCTGAACGCCCAGTTGAACCAGCTCGCCAAGTGGATAACATACGCCAGCTACATCATCGCTGCACTTATCGTGATCGGACGGATGAGCATATTCTTCCTCACGAATGATGTGGGGACATATTCATTCATCGAGGTTTTCCGCACCGCGCTCAACTCGCTGATGATCGCCGTGACGCTTATTGTCGTGGCGGTGCCGGAAGGGCTGCCGATGAGCGTGACGATCAGCCTTGCGCTGAGCATGCGCAAGATGCTGAAAGAGAAGAATCTGGTGCGGAAACTTCACGCCTGCGAGACCCTCGGGGCGACAACCGTCATCTGCACGGACAAGACCGGAACGCTGACAGAGAACAGGATGAGCGTGGTGGAATCCGAGTTCTGGGGCGTCGATGAAAGTCTTGTCGCCGACAGCATCGCAGTGAACTCCACAGCGGCGCTGAACGTTTCGGAGGGCGGTGAGCCACGCGCTATCGGCAACCCGACGGAAGGAGCGCTGCTGCTCTGGCTTCGCGGTAAGGGAATAGACTATTCCGAGCGCCGGAACGCCTACAAAATCCTGAACCAGGAGGCATTCTCCACGGAAAGGAAGAGGATGAGCACCAAAGCGATTGACACTGTTTCCGGCCATGAATATCTCTTCGTGAAAGGCGCGCCGGAGCTTCTGCTGGAGACTGCCGATGACATTGACGGCGGCCCGTCCAAGGGAAGCGTGCTCGCCACCCTGGCGACATGGCAGTCAAAGGGGATGAGGACATTGGGATTCGCCATAAGGAATATGTCAGCGGACGACTCCAGACTAATATTCATAGGCATTGTCGGCATCGCAGATCCGATCAGAGACGATGTGCGTCAGGCGATCGACACCTGTTCAGGTCACGCCGGGGTCAGGGTGATCATGGTGACCGGGGACAACGCCCTTACCGCCAGCGAGATCGCCCGTCAGGCCGGAATCATCGGCGCCAACGAGACCAATCCTCTGACCATCACCGGCCCCGAGTTCGCAGCCAAGAGTGATGAATATCTCAAAAAGGAAGTCATCCCGACTCTGCGGGTTCTATCCCGGGCGCGTCCCGAGGACAAAGTCCGTCTCGTCACCCTGCTTCAGGAGATGGGCGAGGTCGTGGCGGTCACCGGTGACGGAACGAACGACGCTCCTGCTCTGAAAAAGGCCCAGGTGGGGCTCTCGATGGGTGACGGCACGGCGAGGGCAAAGGAGGCCAGCGATGTGACGATCATCGACAACTCATTCTCCAGCATAGGCAAAGGCATCCTGTGGGGACGATCCTTGTACTTGAACATCAAGCGTTTCATCCTGTTCCAGATGACGATCAACGTCTGCGCCTGCCTGATTGTGCTCCTTGGCGCGTTCATCGGACTGGACTCACCTCTGACCGTCACGCAGATGCTGTGGGTGAACCTGATAATGGACACATTCGCGGCGATGGCCCTGTCATCCCTGCCACCTGACCGCCGGGTTATGGAAGACAAGCCACGCGACCAGAAGAGCCACATCATCGACCGACGGATGGGGAAGCGGATAGCCTTTTCGGGAATATTCTTCTTTGTCTATCTGGCTCTTCTCTGGCAGCTTCTCTGGCATATGGACATCAGCTCCGTTGCCGACCTGCTTCACTGGAATGTTGTCGGAGAGTTCTTCAGCGGAGCGTTCTCGGCCCACACAAAGGCACATCTTTCAGGCTACGAGCTGGGAGTGTTCTTCACGACATTCGTGCTGATCCAGTTCTGGAATCTGTTCAACGCCAGATACTTCAAGACTGACGGAAGCGTACTTCAGGGCATTCTTGATTTCTTCTTCAACCGCAAGAGGTTCAAGGCTTCCGCCTGCTACGGATGTCTTTGGGTCGCTGGAATCATCCTGGCCGGCCAGTTCCTGATCGTCAACTGCTTCGGAGCCTTCTTCGAGGTCTCCCCGCTTCCGCTCTCCGACTGGGGCTGGATTCTCCTCTGCACCTCGCCGGTACTCATCCTGCCGGACATTTACAGGTTCATTCGTTCTAAAGCAGCATCAGCACCTGCCCGGAAATGACACGCAGAAACATCTCCATCGGATAGACAGTGGCGTAAGCGACAGACGGTTCGTCATCGTCAACCGTGGTAAGCGCATAGTTGAGAGCGATAGGATTGGCCATAGAGGCACACAGCATCCCGACATTCTCCGAATAGTCCGTCTTGCAGAATTTAGCGGCGACAAAGCCGACAAGCAGCACCGGCACAATGGCCAAGAGCACACTGATCCCGATCCACAGCAAGCCTTCCGGCCTCAAGACAGTCTCGAAAAAGTCAGGTCCTGCGCTGAGTCCCAATCCAGCCAGATAGATCGTCAAACCGAACTGCCTGAGCATCAGATTCGCGCTGTGTGTCGTATAGGTGGTCAAGTGGATTCTCGGACCGAACGCCCCCATCAGGATGCCGATAAGGATCGGGCCGCCGGCGATCCCGAGACGGATCGGGACACTCATTCCCGGAATGGAAATCGGAAGGCTGCCCAGAATCAATCCGAGCATAAGTCCGATGAAAATGAACAGCAGATTCGGATTACGGAGCTCTTTCTCCTGATTACCAAGCACCTCCGCCACACGGTCAATCGCTTTCTGCTCTCCTACGATCGTCAGTTTGTCTCCGATCTGAAGTCTGAGGTCACGGGACGGCAGCAGGTCGATGCCCGCGCGGTTAACCCTTGTGATGTTGATTCTGTAAACGTTACGCAGATGCAGATCCCCAAGTTTCGCCCCGTTGACGCTCGTCTTGGTCACGAAAATATGACGGGAAACAAGCATTCCGTCCAGATGGTTCCAGTCGATGTCCTTCTTGTTCCAATCCTTAACGACCTTCTCTCCGAAGAGCTGCTCGGCAGACCCGGCGTCCTTCTCACGAGTCAACACAAGCACATGCTCCCCTTCCTCAAGCACGGTGTCCCCGTCCGGGATTATCACCTGACCGCGGCCTTCACCGCCATATTTCCAAACCCTTGACACTACAATTCTGATGTGCGCGTCCTTCATGATGTCCCGGATCGTCTTGCCGAATACAGCCGGATTGCTCACACTGAACTCGTTGATGAATGTCTGGTTGTTGTGCGTGTCCTTTGGGCCGCGGTTCTTACGGAATATGACCGAAAGGACCACCACGCAAAGAATCACGCCGATCACGCCGAAAGGATAACCCACAGCGCAGGCCGTGGCCATCTGATTGGAGACATCCACCGCTCCCGGATCTGTCTGGAGCAGGGTCTGCTGCGCGGCTCCAAGCATCGGCGTGTTGGTCGCCGCACCGGTGAGAAGTCCGGTCGCCACCGGCAGCGATATTCCGCATAACTTACTTATTCCCAACGTCATCAAAGTACCTACCAGAAGCACCGCGAACGCCAGGATATTCAGTTTGATGCCTCCTTTCTTCAGCGAAGGGAAGAAACTCGGGCCGACCTGCAGGCCAAGGGTGAACACAAAGAGCACAAGGCCGAAGTTCTGCGCCAGCGCCAGCATACGGGGATCAACGCTGAGCCCGAAATGCCCGACAACAATTCCGGCGAAAAACACGAACGTCACGCCAAGGCTCACCCCCTTTATCTTGATCTTGTTGCAAAGAAGGCCGGCGACGCAAATCAGCGACAGGACGAGAATCGCCTGAATATAAGACGGTTCCGTGAATATTTCGATTAACCAGTTCATAGTCCTTTAAATATACAGCGTACAAAGATAGTCAGAAATATTCATTAATTTTGTGAGGCGGTGGCCACGGTCGCCGCGGTTTCAAGGATTTTATGAATATGCCAGAGGCGAAAAACAAGAATATTCAGGGTTCAGCCGCCAGGAAAAAGGCCGGCGCACAGAAAGCCAGGACATCACCGGCAAAACGTCCCCGGAGGAAAAAGAGGAAGCCCAAGAAAGTGAATATAGGAGTCTGGACGGCTGTCGGCATCGCCGCGTCAGTCATTCTGGCTCTGGCGGTTATGTTCATCAGCCAGGGTGGCGGAGGCGGACACGAGACAGGGGCCAAGGTTCCGCCAGGAGACTGGCGCTACGGAATCGACATCTCCCACCACAACGCCGGCGACATCGTTTGGGATTCCCTTTACGTGCTGACGGACAAACGTGGAAAAACAATCCGTGATCACCATCTGGCTAAAGACATCAGGCCTGTCAGTTTCGTGTTCATAAAGGCTACGGAAGGGGTGTCGATGGTGGACAAGGATTTCAAAAGGAACTGGCAGGACGCCGGCAGGTCTGGCCTTAGAAGAGGCGCGTACCACTTCTTCAGGAGTTCAAAGGACGGCGAGGCTCAGGCAAGGCTATTCATCAAGACGGTTGGCGACCTGAGATTCAAGGACTTGCCTCCGGTTCTGGACATCGAGACCATACATCGGGGCGGTTCGAGAAAGAAGCTGAACGAAGAGGCGCTCAAGTGGCTCAGAATCATCGAGGAACATTACGGCAAGAAGCCGATAGTCTATGCCGGGGCGTCATTCGCGAAGGACTATCTCAGCAAGGATATCACGGAGAACTATCCGGTCTGGATAGCGCACTACGAAAAAGACCAGCCCGCTTTCGAGGGCTGGACTTGGTGGCAGTTCACAGACAAGGCTGTCGTGAAAGGAGTCCCGGGACTCGTTGACCTCAGTGTTATGAGAAAATAACCTTATAACCTGTCAAAAGGCTTGGCGGAGTCGCCGGTCAAGCGGTAAAGATGGGTTCTGGAGTACTGCTTTCCGGCAGCGTTCTTGCCAGGCTCGGCGAAATAGAACAACCCGTTCCCGACCGGACATATTCCTGTCGCCCCGTACTTGAAGTAAAAGCCTGGAACCGGATTCTCCGACGATCCGATCACCGGATGCTTTGTCCTGTCGTAAAGAACCCCGGCCAATTGCCTTTTGACCGGCTTCTCAGCGACATCGAACACAAACATGTCATAATTCGGGAATATCTCCTTACGGCCCTTGTACACAGCCATGAACATCTTCCCCGTCTCCGCATCGTAGGCCAGATTCTGCACGCCCCAGTTCGTGTTGCCCGTGTAGGCGAAATACTTGCTCAATGGTTTTGCCGGTCCTTCACCGTAGAAGTCTCCGAACTTGACTTTGCCGGCATATTCATTAAGCTTCCTGATGTCGTAGCGAAGCAACACCTGATGGTTGTTGTCGTTGCGGGCCTTGTCGCCGTAGATGCCGTAAGCCACATAGAGGTAATTCTTTCCACCTTTCTTGCCGAGCTTAGGGGCGATCGTCACGCCGTCGATTCCGGAACAGCCATAGTAATGCTCGTAGCCCTTGTCAGCGAAGCCGGTCATGTGGTAATCCCTGGTGGCGTCCTTGACACAGACAATCCGGAAAGCGTCATTGTTCTCGGAATCCATGCCGACCTCCGTGACCTTGTCAACGTCAATGATCGCGATGTAGAACATCGACCTGCCTTTGGCGAAAGAGGAAAGTCCGGCTCCGATGACATCGTCCTTACATTCGAGAGAGGCGTAAACCTTTCTGTCCGAAGGATTGAACGTCATCGCTCCAAGATGTCCCTGGATCCTGTCTATTGAACCAACAACCTTTCCTTCCATGTCCGTCTTGATGAAGCTGGTCGTGAAAGAGAAGTACATGTTGCCGGCGGAGCTGTCGTAGGCGATTCCCTGGACATGGTTCTTCGCGCCTTCAACGTAAATTTCCGTCGGCAGCGGTTGCTCTGTCTGCGAATACGCAGCCACGGTTCCGGCCACAATCATCAATGCGATCAATACTATTCTTTTCATATTCAATGTGTTAATATCCTGTTCTTTGGTCACTTTCTTAATTCTTCAATCATCGCTCTTGCCACAGCAGCCGAAGCACCCTCTCCACCGAGAGCGTCACGGATCTCCTGATAGCCGGACAGCATCGTGGAACGATACTCCTCATCCTCGATCATCCTCCGGACCTCGTTCAGCACGTTCTCCGGCGTGAAATAGTACTGGAGAAGCTCCCGGAAACAAATCCGGTCAAGAATCAGATTGCCGAGACTGATATATTGGATCTTTATTATCGACTTGGCTATCTGGAAGTTAAGATCCGAACCCTTATAGGCGACCACCTGCGGAGTCCCGATCAGCGCGCATTCCAGCGAAGCCGTGCCGGAATTGACCACCGCGGCCTTGGCGTGACGCATCACGGCATAACTCTGGCCGAAGACCACGCTGACATATTCACGCCCCCTTATGTACTTGGTGTAGTCGCTCTCCGAGCGGGCCGGAGCAGCCGCCACGACGAAGCGGTATTCTGAATATTCAGGGATGGAATGCAGCCTGTCGGCAAATTCCATAAAGGTCGGCATCATCGAGCTGATCTCGCCGTTTCTGGATCCGGCCAGGAGGGCGATCATCGGCCTGTCAGGCAGCCCCGTCTTCGCCAGGAACTCCTCACGGGTCTCCTTGAAGGCCTCAGAATTGTCGATCGCATCGATCAGCGGATTACCTTTATATATAAAGTCAACGCCTTTCTCAGTGAAGTACGGGATCTCGAACGGGAACACGATGAACAGCTTGTCCACGAACGCCTTGAGCTTCTTCACACGACTCTCCCTTGAGGCCCAGACCTTAGGGGCGATGTAGTAGAAGACCTTGAATCCGGCCTTGTGGGCGAACTCGGCGACACGGAAGTTGAATCCGGGATAGTCAATGAGAATCACCACGTCCGGCTTCCAGCGGAGGATGTCCGTGGTGCAGTCCGTGAACCTTTTGGCGAAGGCTCTGACGTGGAGCAGAATCTGGGTGAAGCCGATGACGGCCCCATCCTTGTAGTCCTTCACGAGGCCGGTTCCCTGCTGATGCTCCTTATAGACGGCATCCATAAGCCCTCCGCCCCAGAAGCGGATGTCAGCCTCGGGGTCCTCAGCGTAAAGCCCCCGCATAAGATTGGATCCGTGCAGATCCCCGGACGCCTCTCCGGCTATGATATAGTAGCGCATATTCTTTAAAAATCTTCATTGAACCCAAGTCCGTTCAACCTGGCGATCTCCTCGTGGTCCGAACTGTTGATGTTGTGGGCGACAATGGAGATGTACCCGTCGGCGAGGATGTGATGATCGGCCAGAATGTCATCCACCGGCGAATCGTCCTTAAATTCCCCGACCATCATGTAAAGGGTCTCCCCCTCCTCGGCCTTCGGGAATGACGTGTGCCCCAGATCCTCCGGACGGACTCCTCTTTTGGCGAAAAGCTCAGCGTCCCAAGGCTTGAACTCCTTCTCCCAATGCCCCAGCCCCTGATGTCCCACACGGATGCCTTTGACAGCCGATGCCGGAATATTCGGAAAATTGACATTATAATATATTCCTGACTTCGGGTTATGACACGCCCAAAGTTTTCTGAATATGCCGGGGAAATATTCATTGACAACGGAGAAGTCCGCGTCCAGGCTCATAGTGTCGAGCGAGACTCCGATGCCTAATATTCCGTTCAGGGCGGCCTCCTCCGCCGCGCCGAGGGTTCCGGAATAGTTCGCCGCGGTGGCAGCGTTGGAGCCGTGGTTGATTCCGCAGACCACGACATCCGGCTTCTGAGGCCAGAAGATCTCGTCCAGGCCATACTTCACGCAACTTGCCGGAGTGGCATCGAGGTAGGACCAACGCACTCCATCCTCCGTCGGGAGTTCCTTGTAGGCGATCGCCCTGCCACCCATCGAGACCGCCATTGACATCCCGGACTGGTGGAATTTCGGCGCGACTGCCGTGATTCTGCCAAATTGACGCATCATGTCAGCCAGCGAATGTATGCCACCAGCCTGATAACCATCGTCGTTTGTCAGCAGTATATTCAGTTCATCAGACATTCTATTAATATTTTAGCCCACAAATATATTAATTTCCGCAATTTTTTAATAATTTTGCATCGCTTTTGCAGTGAAAGGCTGCGGTTAGTTTAGTAAAGAAAAGTATTAACAACTTATTTAATATCTAATTAAAATGGTAAAACTTGGTATTAACGGATTTGGCCGTATCGGCCGTATGGTTTTCCGTGCAGCGGTTGAGAACTTCTCAAACGACATCGAGGTTGTAGGTATCAACGACCTTCTCGATCCAGAGTATCTTGCTTACATGCTCAAGTACGACTCAGTTCACGGAGCATTCAAGGGCGACGTAAAGGTTGAGGACGGACACCTTGTAGTAAACGGCAAGAAGATCCGTGTCACCGCTGAGATGGATCCTGCAAACCTCAAGTGGAACGAGGTTGAGGCAGACGTAGTTGTTGAGTCAACAGGTTTCTTCCTTACTGACGAGACAGCCCGCAAGCACATCCAGGCCGGCGCTAAGAAAGTCATCATGTCAGCTCCTTCAAAGGACAGCACCCCTATGTTCGTCTATGGTGTAAACCACAAGACCTACGCTGGACAGGACATCATCTCCAACGCATCCTGCACCACCAACTGCCTTGCTCCTATCACCAAGGTGCTCAACGACAAGTTCGGTGTGAAGAGAGGCCTTATGACAACCGTTCACGCTGCCACCGCTACCCAGAAGACCGTTGACGGACCTTCAAAGAAGGACTGGAGAGGTGGTCGTGGAATCCTCGAGAACATCATCCCTTCATCAACAGGTGCCGCCAAGGCTGTAGGTAAGGTTCTTCCTGAGCTCAACGGCAAGCTTACCGGTATGTCTCTCCGTGTTCCTACTTCTGACGTTTCCTTCGTAGACCTTACCTGCGAGCTCAACACTCCAGCCACCTACGATGAGATCTGCGCCGCCATGAAGGAGGCTTCCGAGGGCGAGCTCAAGGGTGTTCTTGGTTACACTGACGAGCCACTGGTATCCACCGATTTCCGCAACGACTCACGCACTTCAATCTTCGACGTGAAGGCTGGTATCCAGCTCGATCCTACCTTCGTCAAGGTTTGCGCTTGGTACGACAACGAGTGGGGTTATTCCAACAAGGTGCTCGAAATGGCACGTGTTATCGCGAAATAATTAATTCACTTTTTTGCGAATAAGAACAAGGGTGGCTAAAGTCTCTTTTTAGTCACCCTTATTTATAATAATCCTACCCCCTGGTCACTTCGTGACAGCTCCGGTGGGGCACGGGGAAAGGTTTCCCCGAATCCCGTTCGGTCGCTTCGCTCCTATTTTTTTTATATTTTAGCAGCTTTTTTTTTGGGGGGGGCACCTTATTTTTTGACAACACAAAGACGGCATTCTTTTGGAAGCCGTACATTAAAAAATCAAACATTATGAAGAAAGTTGTTTTGACCCTTCTCTGCGGCGCCATGATCTTCTCTGGCTGCGGCACAATGTCCAAGACTGGACAAGGTACACTTCTTGGTTCAGGAGCCGGAGCCATCATCGGAGCCGGAATCGGTGCCGCCATCGGTGACGGCAAGGGCGCGGCCATCGGAGCTGCCATCGGAACAGCCGTAGGCGCTGGAACCGGAGCTGTCATCGGCAAGAAGATGGACAAGAAGGCAGCCGAGCTTGAGGCTCTTGAGAACGCCCAGGTAGAGACCGTACAGGATCAGAACGGTCTCCAGGCCATCAAGGTCACCTTCAACAGCGGTATTCTCTTCCCAACCAACGGATCGACCCTGTCACAGACCTCAAAGAACGAACTCTCACAGTTCGCCACAAAGATGAGCGATATGCAGGACACAGACATCACCATCTACGGCCACACCGACAACACCGGTTCCGACGCCGTCAACGAGCGCCTGTCCAACGAGAGGGCCCAGTCCGTGGCCAACTACCTGAAGAACTGCGGCATAGCCTCCTCACGTATGACCACCGAAGGCAAGTCCTACTCCATGCCGGTGGCCGACAACTCCACCAAGGAAGGCCGCGCCCAGAACCGCCGTGTCGAGATCTACATCACCGCCAACAAGACGATGATCGAGAAGGCCGAGAACGGCACGCTGTAGGGAATGACCATTCTTTATGAATATAACAGACGCGATGTCTGATGCCAACTGAATATTACCGTATTCTATGGCAATCAGCAATTACACGTTACTGAATATTCATAAAGACAATGCTGAATGCCGCGGAGCACAGAATCCGCAAAGCGAGTTAGGTTATATCGCACCTGACTCGCTTTTTTGTTTCTCGTTACCCTGTATTGACATTATGACAGCTGTATTTGCCGTAAACCAATAACCACATAGCGCATTTGTCGTGACTCACCAGGCACAATATCAAGCTTTCTGAGGTATGAAAACCACTTCCATCTCAATTTGGTACAGGAAAAGGGCTTATGGGGTACGAACCGCACTCGAAACGTGTTTGGTACAGGAGAGGGGCCTCTGGGGTACAAACCGCACTCCGAAACGTGTTCGGTACAGGAGATGGGCCTCTGGGGTACGAACCGCACTCCGAAACGTGTTCGGTACAGGAGAGGGGCCTCTGGGGTACGAACTACTCTCCGGAACATGTGTGGTACAGGAGAGGGACCTCTGGGGTACGAACTACTCTCCGGAACATGTGTGGTACAGGAGAGGGGCCTCTGGGGTACGAACTACACTCTGGAGCATGTTTGGTACAGGAGAGGGGCCTCTGGGGTACGAACCGCACTCGAAACGTGTTCGGTACGGGAGAAGGGTCTCTGGGGTACGAACCGCACTCGAAACGTGTTCGGTACAGGAGAAGGGTCTCTGGGGTACGAACTACTCTCCGAAACGTGTTCGGTACAGGAGAGGGGCCTCTGGGGTACAGAACGAATCCAAAGAGAATGCAGGTACAAGGGAGACGTAATTATAAGATTAACGATTACAATATTAACTGAGATATTCGACAACTATGAAGAATTACAATGAAAAGGAAAGAAGTTGCGAGGCAACATTCTTTAGTGCCGGGCCTTATTGGCACGCTTACACCTTAGGAAAAGAGACCCCGATTCTCTTTACAGGCTCTGATGACTTAAGATTTGCGATGAACGTAATAGCTCAGGCTGCGGACAAGTTCCCGGAATTAAGGATCATCGCCTTTGAGGTGATGAACAATCATTTTCATTTCGTGATTTCCGGTAGCGAGTCAGTCATCCAAGCATTCTTTGAGTTTATCCGGAAACGGATTTTCAGATCGGTACCTGGAATCAAGTATGCCAAGTTGACGATAAAGCCTATCAAAGATCTTCACTCTCTTAGAAACAACATCATCTACACAAACAGAAACGGCTACGTGGCGGATCCCAATTACACTCCGTTCAGTTATCCGTGGGGAACAGGATGTTATTATTTCACACAATTTCCACTGGAAAAGACATATTCGGACCTCTACACCGGAGCAAGACGAAAGATGTTCAGAGGTCGTGCACCTGAACTTCCAGGAGACTGGAGAATGATTGATGGATATATTGCCCCTAAATCCTATTGTGCGATCATATTCGGAATGGCGATATTCAGGGACGCGCATCATTATTTTTCTATGGTCAGCAAGAACGTAGAGGCCTACAGCGAATTGGCCGCCAAGATTGACGATGGAGAGTTTCTTACAGACACTGAACTATTTACACAGGTAACCAAGATTGTAAAGTCCGGCTACGGGCTAAATGCCTTGAAAGATTTAAGCAAGGCTCAGAAGTTGGATCTGGCACGAAAACTCCACTACGACTACCGTTCATCCAACGGGCAGATCCGCCGCACGCTTGGTTTGACACAGTACGAAGTGGACTCATTATTTCCATTAAGTGCAGGCAAAAACAGATGACTGTCATCCGCCTAAATATAGTGAGCAGAGTTCGGTTCAAAAAAGGTTGATTCGCGGCACAAAACGAGGTGAGGGGCACGGTTGGTACACGGGAGGGGCTCCTGAGGTACGGAACGGGATGGAAGGCACGGTTGGTACACCACAATGGGTACTGGTGTACGAAATGTACGGAAAGAAGGATTTATACACAAGATGAAGCCACACCGAAGCCAACGCAGATGAGACCGGCGTGCGGAGGAAAAGGCGAAGGAAGAAAAGGAGGAAAGGGAGAAGGAGGAAAGGGCTGAGGAGGAAAGGGAGGAAAGGGCTGAGGGATCAATACTGCCGCGGGCCGAAGATGGAGGTGCCGATGCGGACGATGGTGGCGCCGTGGCGGATGGCTAGGGGCCAGTCGTGGGACATTCCGATGGAGAGCTCGGTGAAGTCGGCCAGCTGGGGATAACGGGTGTCCAGGCTCTGTTTGAAGGACTGGATGCGGGCGAAATCGGACTCGACAACAGTGTCGTCATCGGTGTGGGTGGCCATGCCCATCAGGCCGTGGATGCGGACGTGCTGGTAGGAACGTCCATTGGCATATTCATCAAGGATGGACTCGATTTCCTGCTCGGTGAAGCCGCCTTTGGTTAGTTCGGCGCCGAGGTGGAGTTCCAGCAGGACGTTGACGATCCGGGAATTGGCCGAGGCCCAGTTGTCGATCAGGTCCAGCAGGTGGCGGGAGTCCACGGACTCGACCAAGTAGGCGTACGGAAGGACCAGCTTCAGTTTGTTGGTCTGGAGATGGCCGATGAAATGCCATTCGATGTCCTGCGGGAGCTGTAGGGCTTTGGCGGCGAACTCCTGTGGACGGTTCTCTCCGAAACAACGCTGGCCGGCCTGATAGGCGGTCAGAATGTCCGGGAACGGATGGAATTTGGAAACTGCCACCAGTTTAACCCCCGATGGCAGTTCCTTTTTGATATTGTTAAGATTCTCTTCTATCATTCCGTAAAGGATTTACTGGAATCAAAAAAGTCTTTATTATTTGAATATTGTTTACGTCCCTCCCTCCTAAATCAGGAATCCTGTTAAAAGTGTCAAATAAAAGAGAATACTCCTAAAATTCAGGCAACAAAACCTAAACAAATTCAAAATATTCATTTAGCCTGGCTTAGCGGCGGCCTTTCTGCTGCTCCCTCTGCATCTGTGCCTGCATCCTCTGAGCCTCCTCAAGACGCTGCTGCCACTTGCTCTTAGGCATCTTCTTGCCCTCGGTGGCCTTCAGTTTGGCAAGAATCTCGTCCGGATTCACGAACCACTTTCTGATCACCCAGGTCTCAAGCATCGTGATGAGGTTGGAGAGCAGGTAGTAGTAGCTCAAACCGGCGGAGAGGCTGTTACAGATGAAGAACATCATTATAGGCATCATCCACACGCTCATAAAGCGCATCGAAGCCATCTGAGGATCATCGGCTCCTGGCTGGGATGCGGTCGTGATCTTCGAATAGAAAAACATTGACACGGCCATCAGCAGGGCGAACAATGACAGGTGATCGCCGATCAGCGGGATCCTCGTACCGAAATCGATGATGGAATCGTAAGCGCTCAAGTCATCGGCCCACAGGAAAGACTGCTGACGCAGCTCGATGGAAGCCGGGAAGAAGCGGAACATCGCCCACAGGATCGGGAACTGGAGGAGCATCGGCAGACAGCCGCCCATCGGGCTGATACCGGCCCTCTTGTATAGATCCATCTGAGCCTGCTGCTTCTTGAGAGCGTCCTCCTGCTTAGGGTACTTCTGGCTCAGCTTGTCGATCTCAGGCTTGATGGCCTGCATCTTGGCGGATGAGGAGTACGACTTGTAGGCGAACGGAAGCACGACAATCTTGATGAATATGGTCATCAACAGGATGATGATTCCGAAGTTGGAGATGAACCTGTGCAGGAAGTCGAACAGAGGAATGATCACGAATCTCGTGAACCAACCAACGAGCCAACCTCCCAGCGGGATGATCTTCTCGTACTTCTGGTCGAAGGACTTGAGGGTCTTGAAGTGGTTAGGACCGAAGTAGAACTCGAACGGAACCACCGTCTCGTGCTGTCCCGGCTGGAAATCCATCCTCAGACGCGCCTCGCCAGTCATCAGGTTGTGACTCTCGTCGTCCTCAGGGAAATAGTTCAGCGCGAAATCAGCCGACGCGAACTCCTGCGGAGACCTCATGATGGCGGAGAAGAACTGCTGCTGGAATGCGAACCAAGACACCCTGGCATCGACACGTTTCTGCGCGCTGCGGCCCTTGGCGATGGCCTCCGGTTTCTTCTCACCGTTGAAATAGTAGTCAAGTTTGGAGTACTGGACCTCACTCTTGTAGCCCTTCTCCATCCTCGGCATGGTCACGAAATAATCCACATCGAACGAGAACACATTCTTAGGAATGACATTCTCCATTCCCACGAACGAGAGATAATTCTTCACTGAATATGATCCTTCGGCAATCGAATATCTCTGCTCGATGTAGCCGCCACCAGCGAAAGGCAGACGCATCGCAAGCGAAGTGTCAGTCTTCTCGGCGACCACAAAGTTGAAGTCCGCGGTATTGATCGTCTCTCCGGCATAGACCTGAATGTCATAGCGGCTCATCTCCGGCTTGAAGATGAAAAGCTCACCACCACCGTAGCTGCTATATTCATTGATTTTCACTGAATATGGCTGCGCACCTTTCGTGGTGAAAGCCACCTCGAACTTGTCGTTGGCCAAGGTAACGATCTGAGCCTCCGCTGAATGAGCGGCCTCAAGGAGAGAATCCTTATAGATGCTCACCGGAGCGGCGGCCACCTGAGCGACCGAAGCCGTGTCGGAGGACATTCTCTGGGCCGCCTCAACGGCGGCGATCGAGTCGGCCTGAATCTGTTTGACCAACGCTATCGAGTCCAACTGTGCCTGATAGGCGGCCTGTTTCTGATACTGTTTGTTCTGATAGAAGGTAAAGCCGAACAGGAGCAAGCCTATCAGGACAATACCTGTGATTGTGTTCTTATCCATTCTTGATTACTTCTCTTCTTCGCTCTCCTCTGCCTTGCGGATCTTTGCCTCAAGATCCTTCAGTTCCTGCTTCGCCGCGTCGATCCTCTCCTGCATCTTCTGGATCAGAGGAGCGGAGTTCTTGGATGACGAGAAGAAACCTATGTTGTTCTCGTAGGTGTCAATGTCCTGCTGGAGCTTGTTGTACTGCTGCACAAGACGATCCTTCTCGCTGAGCGGCTTTCTGGAGAATCCACCGTTCCTGCCACTGTTGCCGGCACCCTGTCTCGGAGCCCTGAGTGAGAAATCCGGGAACTTGGCCTGCATAGCCTCTGTGTAAGCGGCCTGAATGCTTTCCTTCTCCTTGAACGGAACGAATCCGATTCCCTGCCACTTGTCAGCGAAGGCGCGGGCGGCATCACGGTCAGCCGCAGCGTCACCTGAGAGGACATATTCATTGATCTCTTCGATGAGAGCCTTCTTGGCCTTGAGGTTGCCGTGGAAGTCATTCTCCGGCTTGGCGTTCTTGTCGCGCTCGTTGAAGAACTCATCGCAGGCGGCGCGGAAACGCTTCCAAAGCTGCTCAGACTTCTTGCGAGGCACGGCGCCGATCTCCTTCCACTGCTTCTGCAGGGCGATCAGAGCCTCTGTGGTCTTCTTCCACTCCTTGCTGTCCTTCAAGGCCTCGGCCTGCTCGATCAGGGAGAGCTTCTTCTCCATATTCTCGTTCATCGAGTCCTTGAACTGGGTGTAATATTCCCTCTTGCGGGAGAAGAACTTGTCGCAGGCGGCGCGGAAGCGGTCGTAGATCTTCTGGTTCTCCTTTCTGGTGGCGAATCCGATGGTCCTCCACTTCTTCTGAATATCCTCGATCTCGGTTGAGAGGGCGTTCCACTCGTTTGATGACTTGACTTCCTTCTCGGCGATGGCCTCGACCTGCTCGCAGAGCTTGGTCTTCTCGGCAAGGTTCTCCTGCTGCTTCTCCTTCTGGCCCTCGAAGTAGGCCTGATATTTCTTGTTTATGACGGCTGTGGCGGCCTTGAAGCGATCCCAGATGGAATCACGATATTCCTTTGCCACAGGGCCGAACTCCTTCCACTGCTCGTGGAGCTTCTGGAGCTCACGGAAAGCCTCGACGACATTCTCGTTCTCGGAAAGTCTCTCGGCGGCCTGGCAGAACTCCTCCTTGGCCTCAAGGTTCTTCTTGAAATCGAGATCCCTCAGGTCGCGGTTGATCTTCACCATGTCGTAGAATTTCTCCACGTAGAACTGGTAGGTGTCGTTCAGGTCACGGAACTTTGTGGCCGGAACCGGACCGATCTCCCTCCAGCGGTTCTGGAGCTCACGGAAAGCCGGGAATGTGGAGTTCACATCCTCCTGCTTCTCGACGAGGTTCTTAAGATCCTCGATGACAGCCTGCTTCCGGGCGAAGTTCTCCTCCCTCTGGGCATCCTGCTGGCGATTATATTCAGCACGCTCTTTCTTATAGTTGGCATAGACGCCCTTGAAGGCGGTCTCCATGGCCTCGAACGGATTGTCCTTCACTTCCTCGGTCTGAGCCGCAGGGGCGACCTCATCGATCACATCCTCCCTTGACGAAGGCTCATCAACCTTCGCTCCAAAGCCGGCCTCGGCCTTCTCTTTTGAGAGTTTCTTGTAGAAAGCGGACTTGATGGCCTCAGCCTCCTTGTACCTCTTCATCCTGTCGTCGGCCTGGGAAAGCTTGTCGAACATGTCCGACAACTCAGCCAACGAAAGGCTTCCGAGATCAGCCGGAATCTCTCCGCCTTCCTCGGCCTGAACGGCTTCCTCGCCTCCTTCATTCGCATTCTCCACAACCTGTGGGGCCTCTTCAGCCTTGTCAGCGACCTCCTCGGCAACCTCCTGCGCCTTAAGATCTTCTACATTCTCATTGAGAGCCTTTGGAGCTTCCTCTACATCTGGGGTCACATTAACCTCAGGAATATTACCTTCACTCATAAAGCAGTTTAATTATAAGAGTTTCAACATATCCGCAAATATACCTAAAAAAACAATTAAAAACCCTATTTTTGCAAAAAGGAAAAACAATATTCTATGCGAATTGACATTCTTACAGTCGTTCCGGAACTTCTGGACAGTCCGCTGAGCCACTCGATCGTGGGGCGGGCGATCAAGAAAGGTCTGGTCGAAATACACGTCCACAACATCCGGAAATATGGCCTCGGCCCGCGCGCCACAGTGGATGACTACTGCTACGGCGGCGACGCGGGGATGGTGATGATGATCGAGCCGGTGGAGAAAATGATCGACGAGCTGAAGGCGGAGCGGGAATATGACGAAGTCATCTACATGTCCCCCGACGGCGAGCGTCTGAACCAAGGAATATCCAATGAGCTCTCCCTGAAGGAGAATCTCATCCTCCTCTGCGGCCATTATAAAGGAATAGACCACCGGATCAGGGAACATCTGGTGACCCGCGAGATCTCCGTGGGCGACTATGTGGTCAGCGGCGGCGAGATCCCGGCGGCCCTGCTGGCGGACTCCATCGTGAGATTGATTCCGGGAGCGTTGTCCGACGAGACCTCTGCCCTCAGCGACAGTTTCCAGGACGGCCTCCTCTCCCCTCCTGTCTATACCCGCCCGGCCGACTACAAAGGCTGGAAGGTTCCTGAGGTCCTGTTGAGCGGAAATCCGAAACTCATCCGCGAATGGCAGGACGAGCAGGCCCTTGAGCGGACAAAGCTTCTCCGGCCAGAGCTGCTTGGGGACACCGGCGGAAAGCACGATCAGGCGATCGTAAAATAAGAGAAGGTCCTGAAAAAAATCGCTTGACGAATAACCATTGGAAAACATTGATAGTCAATGGAGAAGATAGTTATCAACGTAAAACGTTTAAAAGTTTTCCGGAAAAAGGCTTGCTTAAACGTTTTTTTTGACTACTTTTGTCATCGGAAATGTGAGATACATCACACTCTAACGACTATGACCTTCTTTCAAAATAAGGTAATACACTACTAACTAACCGAAAAAAGTCCGCAGCGATGTGGGCTTTTTTGTTTTTCAGTCAGATATTATTTTTATATTCGCAAAGTTTATGGCCATAAAGTTTATGGCCATAAAGATCGAACTATGAGATATTATGACAGAAACCGTGAATTGGCTCTCCTTAAAGATATTCAGAAAAAATCTTTCGGATAGTTCTCAAAAATGACCGTACTTAAAGGTCGGCGCAGGATATGAAAAACAACTCTGGGAATTCTATCAATGGAGGGGACGGACACTGTCTATTTATTTGTTGCAAGAAAGGCAGAAGCCGATCTTTGCAGTGAATATGCAGAGGCGATAAGGCAGACATTAAAAGAATTTGCCCCACAAGGAATCTATCATTTCAAGGACATATTCGCAATGCTGATGAATATAGGCAAGCATCGATCATTCAATCTGTTCATTGACGAATTCCAGGATTTTCCATATGTCAATCCTGCAATCTACTCTGACATTCAGGATGTTTGGGATCGCGAGCGAAGAAATACCAAGGTCAATATGGTGGTAAGCGGATCCGTTTGCTCGATGATGGAAAAATATCCAAAGACGAGAAGCAACCTCTGTTCGGTAGAGCCGATATGACGCTCAGTCTTGAGCCATTCAGGACAGATGTCTTGAAAGAAATAATGGCGGACCACAAAGAGAATTACAACAATGATGACCTTCTCGCGCTATATTGTTTTTCCGGAGGCGTTCCCAAATATGTCGAGCTGCTGATGGATAATGACTGCACAGATATGGAAAAGATGGTCGAATATATGACAAGACCGGATTCTCAGTTTTTCGATGAGGGCAGGAATATGCTGATTCAAGAGTTCGGGAAACAGTATGCCACTTATTTCTCGATTCTTGGGCTTATTGCGGCTGGAGATGTCACACTCCCCCAGATAGAAGGAATGCTTGGAGAAAAAAGTCTGGGCGGACAAATGAAAGTTCTGGAGGAAGAATATGGACTGATCAAGAAAAAGAGACCTATCAGAGCCAACAATACCTCTAAGACCGTCCGATATGAAATCAATGACATTTTTCTTCGTTTTTGATTCAGGTACTTCTATAAATATCGTTCATTGATAGAGATAAAGAACTATTCCGCATTGTCGGAACTGATCAAAAATGAGTATTCGACATATTCAGGACGTATTCTGGAAAGATGGTTCCGGCAAAAGATGATGGAATCGCAACAGTACGCGGAAATCGGTGCCTGGTGGCATCCCCGCAAAGGTAATGCAGACACCCCAGACAATGAAATCGACATAGTTACCGTAAGACTTGACGGTAAAGTTCAAGCATACGAAGTTAAACGGAACAAGAACAAATATTCCAAAGAGTTACTGAGTGAAAAAGTGGCTGATCTAAGCCACAGCGCATTCGGCAACACAAACATAACTTTCGGATGCCTGTCATTAGAGGATATGTAATTATCGCATAGCAGAAGCGTTCTTGCCGAGTGGAGCGTCATCAGTTGGCTATCAATATGTTACAAAACAGTGCCGGAACATCCAGAAGGGCAGCATTTTATAACAGACTAATTTACAACATATTACAATACAACATCTTTTCTTATGATAATGGCCGTCCTGACAAATAATCTGACCAGGTCACAAAATCAGAACCGCTTGAGAGCCTTCACCAGCCAACGGACGAGAGTCGGGGCGAGCATCAAAAGTGCTATGATGTATGGAGTCAAAAGCACTAATGTTGTCAAGGTATATCTCATTTCGGAAAGGTAAAGCAAGGGTATAAGCGCCAACGCAAAAAGCACGATCTTGACAGCCAGCGGTCTTGTCAGCCGATATGCGGTCCTGCTTCTTGCCAGCACAGCTATAGAAAGCCCTGCGGTCAGCATCGCCAACTCTCGGAATAGACACAATGTGGAATACGCGAATGGAGTCAACGTCTGTTCCTGCCACACACTGTCAGGCAACATATACGAACAATATCCCAGCACCATCATACCAACCAAGAAGGCTACGAGTGCCACCCGCGCCACATTCTTCCGGCAAAGCCCCGACACTTCACTACCTACATAGGTGGCAACATAAATTTTTGTTTTGGCGGTGGTGGTGGCCTATTCCTCGAATCTGGTATCGGCTACTCCTTCTAACTCATATTCTTCCCGCGGCAGTTGCGGTAGGAAAGGTGGCTGCCGCAATATTTTGGCATTTATTCAAGAATGAAATATCATTTATTTTGTGTAGGTTTGTATTCTGAAAGATTGTAAGTGTTATGACAATAATTGATAAAGCCATAAGCAGAAAGAGATTAACTGAACTGGCACAGAACTTCTATGGTGAAATGATCAAAGGAGTTGTGGACATCGACAGACAGATTATGGCGCTGGATGCCGAACTGCATTCTGATTTGGAGAAACTCTTACTTGAGAATGGCTCAAATCAGGAATCTCTATGGGGGATCAACTTGTACCCTGATGTTGAGGGAGATGACTTCATTGAATTCGACTCACTTATCAACATCAGCCCTCGAAGAAATAACTTCAGCAGAAATGTGGAAGATGAGGCGATACGTGGTCAAATCCGTTCAATAGTCAACAATCTTATCAAATGACAGAAACACGACTTCCAGTAAAACCTGATAAGGATAAATGGGCGGCGATGGATTTCATCTCGCAGATGGCGAATATTGGAAGCGAGGTCGGGCGAACCTTGAAATGGAAGCAAAAGGGAAACACCGCACTGGCCAAAAACGCGTTTATCCGGGCTCTTGACTTATTCGACCTGACAATCAAAGTAGGACGTAACAATGGCTCACAATCGTCCAGAGACTCAATGCTCAGGGAAGTACTTATGGCAAGAGACCAATTCTGCGAAGAATACCTTTCTGAAGACAGCAATGCTATAGCTCCATCAGACCGGTATTTCTCTCAATTCGCCAAAGCGTGCGCTCTCAGGTCGGGGCGATAAGGAATTTTGGTCTTCTAACTCATATTCTTCCCGTGGCAGTTGCGGTAGGAAAGGTGGCTGCCGCATGGGCACGGGGCGTCCGGCGGTGTCGGGGGGACAAACAGGCCGAGGATAGGGTTCTTCTTGATCATGGTCTGGATCGGGTCATCTTCGGTCTGCAACACGACCTTCAGACAGTTCTTCTCGTTTGAGGAGTAACCTTTGAGAAGCCATTTCGGAAGGGTGTTGGCGTAGGCGGCCACAATCTCCATACATTCGTCATAATCTTCGAAGGACTCAATGTCCTCCTGCTTGCGGGAAACGCTTGCGAATATGGCCTCCGTGGTGTCGTTCTTGCCGAACATCTGGGCGTTCATCCAGATGTCGTGCTCCTCATGGATCAAGTCCTCACCGGCATAGCCAAGATTGCCAAGCATCTCCACCAACTTCCGGCCTTCCTCTGAGTCAAGGCCATAGACAAAATACGGCGAACCGGCACCAGCCCTCAAAGCCTCCTGCGGGGTGAAAGGACGCAGCGACTCTATCGCTGAATATTCCTTCCGGCCCTTGAGGATTTCCTCGGGATCGAATATGTTCGGAGCGCACATGTAGCGCTCGCCGTCAGAATCGACCCTGCAAAGCTTCATCACAGGGCTCTCATAGACCATATTCGTGAAATACTCAATGCTGTGTCTGCCGGAGAATTCCCAGTAGTCCAGCATCTTGTCGAAGAACTCGTCCACTGTCATGATGCCGTAGAGGCAGAGGTAACCCAAGGCAGCGCGCTCCATTTCGAACAGGCCGCTGAGCTCGCCCTCCTTCAGCACGTCATCAATATGCGGGGCGACGACATCGTACATGTCCTTAGGAAGCCATACCTCTCTGAAATTCTCGTCCGAGGTGTCCGAGCCAAGGAGTTTGACCGTCTCCAGAACCGACGGGAAATCAGGGTAATCCAGGTATAGCGGCACTCCCGGACCGGCCTCGACCAGCCTTTTCAGAAGCCTCAGATCCCTCTCAAGCATCCTGCCCAGCCATTCAGCCGGCCTTTCGATTATGTACGCGCCAAGCCTGTCCACAAACTCAGGCTTGCGGACCTTCGTCGGAACATCAGCTCCAAAGTACTGTCGGATGTCCTCCAACTCGACTCTTGGGAAACTTTCAAGAGCCTTGAATATGACGTTACGCTTCTGTTTCATAATGAAAGAAGTGCTTGAATAAATTTGTTCAACGGGAAGTGGAGCATAGGAGAATCGAACTCCTGACCTTTTGAATGCCATTCAAACGCTCTACCAACTGAGCTAATACCCCATTGGGATTGCAAAGATAGACAAAATCTTTCAATCCGCAAATTTTTCCTCACTATTCATGAATATTTTTGGTCATTTTATATTAGTTTCCCAAGTCAATCATCCATGGTTCGCTCTCCATATAGCAATTGCAAAGCGACGGGCGCGTTTTTCCGCGCAGGATTTCTTAACTTTGTCTTATAGTCGCCTCTGATTATGGTCACATCCCTTGCAGCGGCAATATTAAATCAATGAATATAAATGGATAACGGAAAGAAACTGATGACGATGGCGGCCGCCGCGATGTCCGTGTGCGGATGCGCCAGGAATGAGGCACAGAAACCCAATGTGGTGTTCCTGCTGTTCGATGACCTCGGCTATGGGGACTTGGGATGTTACGGGCAGGAGAAGATCGAGACCCCTAACATAGACGCTCTGGCGTCCCAGGGGCTTCTCTTCACGGACATGTACACGGCGGCTCCGCTGTCGTCTCCGTCAAGGTGCTGCCTTTTGACTGGCAAACACATGGGACACAGCCAGATACGCAACAACGAGGAGCATTTCACGCCTACCGACAGCCTCGGATGGAACGGAGTGTTCCTGAACCCGGAGGAGCAGGGACAGTTCCCGCTGGAGGAAGGGACGAAGACCATCGCCACGATGATGCAGTCGGCTGGCTACAAGACCGCCATGGTCGGGAAATGGGGACTTGGATTCCCGAAGAGCGCGTCACTTCCGAACACGATGGGCTTCGACTATTTCTACGGATTCAACTGTCAGGCGCTTGCCCACTCCTACTACCCTGTCAAGCTGTGGGAGAACGGCGTGGAGGTCGAGACGGGCAACGAGCTTGTGGTCCAGGGCTGTAAGTTTCCAGAGGGCTTGGACAAATACGATGTGAACAACTATACCCAGTACGGAGGCGAGCACTACAGCTGTGACCTGATGTACGACAAGATGGTCAAGTTCGTGGAGGACAACGCGTCCTCTCCATTCTTCGTGATGTGGACCACGACCGTGCCGCACAGCGCGGTGCAGGCTCCTCTGGACGAGGTGATGCACTACGTGGACAAACTCGGGGACGAGGAGCCGTGCACGGATCCCGGGATGTACCTCCCGAACAGGTATCCGCACGCCACCTACGCAGCGATGGTCACCCACATCGACAAGCAAGTGGGAGACCTGGTGCAAAAACTGAAGGATCTGGGAATATGGGAAAACACGATATTCATTGTCACTTCCGACAACGGCCCGGCAAGCAACGGCAATTCGCCGATGGAATATTTCCGCAGCGGTGGTCCGTTCAAATGCGGAAAGGGCTGGGGCAAGTCCTCGCTGCACGAAGGTGGCATCAGGATGCCGTTTGTGCTGCGCTGGGGTGAAGGAAAGCAGTGCGAGAAGATACAGCACATCTCCAGTTTCGCGGACATCATGCCTACTCTCGCCGAGATCGTCGGTGTCGAGGCTCCGGAGAATGACGGAGTGTCATTCGCACCCACTGTCCTTTCCCAAACAGCAGGCGGACAACAGTACAGCCACGCGAGCGGCATAAAGGCCGCAGAGCAGAAGGAGCATGAATATCTCTACTGGGAGTTCCCGGGGTCGAAAGGCTGGGTGGCCGTGCGCATGGGCGAGTGGAAAGGCATCGTGCGTAAGGTGCTGAAAGGGAACACCGGAATGGAGCTTTACAATCTGAAGGAGGATCCGCGCGAGTCAAAGGATGTGGCTTCGGAGCATCCGGAGATCGTGAAAGAGATGTGGAAGGCGGTCAAGGAAAGCCATCGGGAGGCCAATCCGGACGTGCCTAAGTTCAACATGGAGATCAATTATCCGGACTCTCTGTAGCAATCCGGAAAAACGGAACGAGGGCTGGCCGTTGGATTTCGGCCAGCCCTCGTTCATATTCAAAGGCGGTTATCGCTCGTCCTGAAACTTGAGGATCGGCTGACGCGCCGCCGTGGTCTCGTCCGGACGGGTGATCGGAGCGTTGTGAGGAGCGCTCTTGAGAATGGCGGGATCCTCCGCGGCCTCAATGGCGATCTTCTTCATCACCTCGATGAAAGCGTCCAAAGTCTCGATCGACTCAGTCTCCGTAGGCTCGATCATAATGGCCTGATGGAAGAGCAGAGGGAAGTAGATCGTCGGAGCGTGGAAACCGAAGTCGAGAAGCCTCTTGGCGACATCCAGTGTCGTGGCGCCTTCTCTCTCAACGGTTCCATCCGCGGCCTTCCTTGCGCCGTCGTTCACAAGGCCGTCATAGACGAACTCGTGCTTGCAGACGGTCGGGATCGGAAGCTTGTAGTACTCCTTGAGGCTCTCCTTGATGTAGTTGGCACCGAGGGTGGCGTACTTGCCGACCAACTTGACGTTCTCACGACCAAGCGAAAGGATGTAGGCATAGGCCCTGAGGATCACGCCGAAGTTGCCCAGAAATCCAGACACCTCACCGGCCGTCTTCTCGCAGCCGTCAGCGTTCTTATTCTCATCGCTCTTGCCCACACCGGCACGTCCACGTACCTTGAACTGGCCATATTCATCCTTGACCACCTTAGGAACAGGAAGGTAAGGGACCAGTTTCTCGCAGACTCCGACAGGGCCTGAGCCTGGACCGCCGCCACCGTGAGGGGTGGAGAACGACTTGTGCAGGTTCAGGTGCAGGATGTCGAATCCCATATCGCCTGGACGGGCCACGCCGATGAGCGGGTTCATATTCGCTCCATCATAGTAGAGAAGGCCTCCGCATCCGTGGATGAGGGCGGCGATCTCCTCTATGTCCTTCTCGAAGAGTCCGAGGGTGTTAGGGTTCGTCATCATGATGCCGGCGATGTCGTCGCCCAAAAGCGGTTTGAGGTCGTTCACGTCCACGAGACCGTCTGCCTTGGACTTAACGACAACCACTTCCAGACCGCAGACAGCGGCGCTGGCAGGGTTTGTACCGTGAGCGCTGTCCGGCACGATCACCTTGGTTCTCTTCAGATCCCCGTTAAGGATGTGGTACTGACGCATGATCATCAGACCGGTCAGCTCACCGTGGGCGCCGGCGCAAGGATTGAACGTGAAATGGGACATTCCCGTGATCGCGGCCAAAGCCTTGTCCATATTATAGTAAACCTCCAGGGCGCCCTGAACCGTGGACGCAGGCTGCAACGGATGCAGCCCGAGGAAGCCTTTCATCCCGGCGATCTCCTCGTTGATCTTCGGGTTGTACTTCATCGTGCAGCTTCCCAGAGGATAGAATCCGGTGTCCACACCGAAATTCATCTGGGAAAGGTTCGTGTAGTGACGCACGACATCAACCTCGCTCACCTGAGGAAGTCCAACTGCCTCGGACCTTCTGAGTCCAGCCGGAATCTCGTCAGTGGTGGAAGTCCACTCGTTCTTGCCGAGGGAATAGCCGACTCTCCCCTCTTTGGAGAGTTCGAAAATAAGCTTATCGTAATATTTCATACTTCTTAGGCCTCCTTCACCAACGCGACGAGAGCGTCAATCTCGGCTTTCGTCCTTCTTTCAGTAGCACAGAAACTTACATAGCCTTCCTCTGTCTCAAGTCCGGCGAAGAATCCACCGTCGTGCAGCTTGATGTGAAGCCTCTCGACAGGCATCAGCGGCTTGAGCACGAACTCCTTGAGGAACGGCTTGTCAAACACCTCGGCGAACTTGCCGGTCTTAAGAAGCTCATCGTGGAGATAATGCGCCGCGGCGTAGGAGCGGTCGTTGACCTCCTTGAGTCCCTTCGGACCCATAAGCGACATATAGACAGTCACATAAAGGGCCATAAGGCTTTCGTTGGAACAGATGTTGGACGTGGCTTTCTCACGGCGGATGTGCTGCTCGCGGGCCTGAAGGGTCAGACAGAAGCAGCGGCGGCCCTGAGTGTCACGGGTCTCACCGACAATCCTTCCGGGGAGCTTGCGGACATATTCCTTCCTGCAGGCCATGAAGCCCACGTAAGGGCCGCCGAAACTCATCGGGACGCCGAGGCTCTGGCCGTCACCGACAGCGATGTCAGCGCCCCACTCCGCAGGAGTCTTCAGCACCGCGAGAGCGGAAGGGTCGCAATATTCAATGAATATTCCGCCTTCCTCGTGGATGGCCTCAGCGAAGCCGGTCAGGTCCTCGACGATTCCGTAGCGGTTGATCGAAGGGACGATGACTCCGGCGACATCATTCTTGGCAAGCTCGGCCTTCATGCAGTCCGGGCAGGTCTGTCCGTCCTTGCAAGGAACCAGGGCCAGTTCGATGCCGTGGTAGCCGGCGTAGGTCTGGATTGTCTTGATGACGTTAGGAAGCAGGGAGGATGAAACCAGCACCCTTGACTTGCGCTTCGTGCAGGTCGGAGCCATCTTCACGGCCTCGGCGGCTGCTGTCGGGCCGTCGTACATCGAAGCGTTGCTGATGTCAAGCCCTGTCAGCGCGCAGATCATGCTCTGGTACTCGAAAATGTACCTGAGGGTTCCCTGCGAAATCTCGGCCTGATAAGGAGTGTACGCCGTCAGGAACTCCGAACGGGATGTGATGTAAGGAACGACAGACGGTGTGTAGTGGTCGTAGGCACCCTGACCGACGAACACCTTCAGTTTCTCGTCCTTCTTGTCCAGAGACTCGAAGAAGTCCCTGACCTCCTGCTCGGACATTGCCTCCGGCAGGTCATATTCACCCTTGAAGATGACATCCTTCGGGACATCGGAATAGAGGTCGTCCAAAGACTTCACCCCTACGCGGCCGAGCATCGCGCGGACATCATCTTCAGTGTGAGGAAAATAAGGGAAAGATGACATATTACTCGCCGATCTTTGCCTTGTAAGCGGCCGCGTCCAAAAGGGTGTCAACCTGTGAAGGATCGCTCATCTCGACCTTGATGATCCATGCCTCGTAAGCGTCCTCGTTGATCTTCTCTGGAGTGTCCTCAAGTTCTGGATTGACCTCGACAACCTTTCCGGACACAGGAGAGAGAAGCTCGCTGGAAGCCTTCACGCTCTCAAGAGCGCCGAATTCCTCACCGGCCTCAACCTCGTCGTCAACCTCAGGGAGGTCGGCGTAAGTGATGTCGCCAAGCTCCTTCTGCGCGAAATCTGAAATACCGATGACGGCGATGCCGCCTTCAACCTTTACCCATTCGTGGTCCTCGCTGTAACGGAGGCCTTCTACTACTTTGCTCATAGTGAATCTATTAATTTATGAATATATTATCTAAAACGCTTGCTGAATCTCTACTTCTTATAATTAGTCTGATAGAATCTCTTCTTCACAACCTTTCCCGGGAACACCTTCTTGCGGATGCGCACGGAAAGCGGAGCGTCAAGAGCGCCACATTCCCTCTTCACGAGGGCGAAGCAGATGCTCTTGCCCAGCGAGATGCTGTGGTAGCCAGTGGTCACAACTCCGACCTCTGTGCCGTCCTCAAGCTCGACCGGATAGCCGGCGCGAGGAATGGCCTTGTCCGCAAGCTCGATGCCCACGAGCTTCATCTTGGTGCCGTTGGCCTTCTGGTCAGCGATGGCCTCCTTGCCGATGAACTCGTCCTTGTCCAGTTTGCAGAACATGCTGAAACCGGCGGCGACAGGAGAGATCTCCGGAGTAAGCTCGTCACCGTACAAAGGCAGTCCGGCCTCGAAACGCAGGGTGTCACGGCAACCGAGTCCGCAAGGCACCACACCGGCCTTCAGGAAAGCGTCCCAGTACTTCACGATGAGGCCCGGAGCCGCGTAGATCTCGAATCCGTCCTCGCCAGTGTAACCGGTACGGCTGATGATGACCCTCATTCCGGCATCCTCGAAATCCTTGAATGTGTAGAATGTCAGATTGGCGGCATCGGCGGCGTAACCGAGAACCTTCACGAGTGTCTCCTCGGCCTTAGGGCCCTGGAGCGCGATCTGTCCCCAGTTGTCGGAATCGTTGACCAATTTCACATCGTAACCCTCGGCGTGATCCTTTATCCAGAGGAAATCCTTCTCGATGTTGGCGGCGTTCACCACGAGAAGATAGTGGTCAGCGGTGAACTCCTTGTAAACCAGAAGATCATCCACGGTGCCACCGTCAGGGTAAAGCATCATTCCGTACAGCACCTGACCAGGAACCATAGGACGGATGTCATTGGTGAATATGTGGTTGACGAACTTTTCCGCGTCCGGGCCGCTGACGAAGATCTCACCCATGTGAGACACATCGAACATACCCACATTGTTGCGGACCGCCAGATGCTCCTCTGTGATCGAAGAGTACTGAATCGGCATATCGAATCCAGCGAAAGGACTCATCTTGGCTCCAAGAGCCACGTGGCTGTCATGAAGACAGGTAACTTTGAGTTGCTCCTCCATAATCAATTATCAGTGTTTAGTATATAATATTCAAGAAATATTAAAGCGCGAGCCTGAGCCCGAAAGTACCTTTGATGTTCTTGGCAGGCATGTACGACCTGTTGGTGATGCGGCAGGCATCCCAGCGGCTGGCGCAGCTTCCGCCACGGAGAATCCTCGTCCCGCCCTCAGTGGCGCCGACAGGATTGACCTGGGAGTCTTTTGAATATTCCGCAGCGCGGTCATAGCACCACTCCCAGACGTTTCCGCTCATATCGTATATTCCCAACTCGTTGGCCTTGCGGGTCTTGACATCCTGCGGTTTTGACTTCGCATTGTCAAGGAACCACATCGCGTCATAATCGTTGGAACCGCTGAAGCCATAGTGACGGGACTTCTGGCCACCTCTGGCGGCATATTCCCACTCAGCCTCGGTCGGAAGACGGAACTTGCGGCCGGTCATTGTGTTGAGTCTGCTGATGAAGGTCTGGCAGTTGTACCAGGAGACGTTTCCGACAGGCTTCTGAGGTTCATCCAAGTCGTTAAGATAAGGTACAGAACCCATCACGGCGTTCCAAAGGGCTACGGTCACCTCGGTCTCCCCTATCCCGAAATCGTCAAGAGTGACAGGATGGGCCGGAAGCTCGTTCTCCGGGACAGAGAAATTATTGTACGGCGCATCCGAGGTATTATATCCCATTGAAAATGTTCCACCTTTGACTTTCACCATCCTGAAAGTCACGTCACCGACAGTGAAGACTTCCGGTTTCGCGTCCGAAGCGTCAATTTTCTCACGGTCAATCGCCGTTCCTTCAATCGGTCCCAAGATGGCGTCCGTCAACACATCTTCCGTCAGCTGCGCAAGCCTGAAACCGACCTTGGCCCTCTTGGTGTGACAATCCACCTCCATCCTTTCCAAGACGGTGCGGACAACCTTGCCATCCTTCCCGGCAGGTCCTTCCGGATCAATGGCCAGCTCCATAGGCTTGAAATATTCATCACTCGTGGCTCCCTCAGGCACAGCGTCATAACTGTCAAGGCACCATTCTGCGACAGAAGTGAAGTCCTTACCGTTCTGAACCCTCTGGGCATATTCCCACTGAGCCTCGGTCGGAAGTATGAATATCTTGCCGGTGGCCTTGTTCAGCTTGCCCAGGAACTTCACGGCATCGTTCCAGGACACCATATCGGCCGGAGCGTCCGGGTTCTGCACGGAACTCGGGTTGCTGCCCATAACCGCCGTCCACAGAGCCTGTGAGACCGGCTTGGAGCTGATGACGAATCCGCCAAGGGCGACCTCGTGAGGAATCCCGTTAGTGATTTTCCTGCGGTTGTCCGCGGAAAGCCCCATCGTGTAGTGTCCGGCCGGGATCTTGACCATATCAAACGTGACGTCCCCGACTGTATATTCCATCTGGTAGTCCACTTTCACGGGCTTCTGTACCGTTGTCTTGCAGGCCGAAACCGACAGAGCGGCGGCCAAAACGGCGGCAATGTTTAAAATTTTATTCATTTTACGCAATATTCTTAAAAATCACAATCTCAAATGTAATCAAAAACTTTCAATTTGAAAACACTGTCAACGAATGTCACGGATTTTCCTGTGCAGGTTTTCAGGCAGAAGCTCAGTCAGATGGCCTCTGGCACTTTTCGGGACAAAAATCTTTTTCAACGACGCCCCGTAGAACGCATCGTCACCGATGAACTCAAGACCGGCCGGAAGAACAATTTCCTCCAATGACTCGCAGGCCAGAAAAGCACCGGCGCCGATCGCCTTCAACCCCTTGTTGAATTTCACCTTGTTCAGCGAGAAGCACTCCTCGAAAGCGCCGTCCCCGATGGCGACCAATCCGGCAGGACAACTTACAGAACGAAGTTCCCAGCATCCGAAAAAAGCCCCGTCTCCAATGAATATCAAGTCCTTGGGCAAACGGATGCTTTTCAGCCAGCCACATTCGCGGAAAGCCTCGCGCCCGATGTGCGTGACCGTCGGGGGGAGGAATATCTTGTCAAGGAACGAAGCCCTCTCCTCTTCGGGAATATCCTCGCCGATCTTCCTGTCCTCGGCCATATAGGGTTGAAACGCGAAAACTCCGTCACAGATGACTTTCGTGCCATCCTTGACGTGAACCTCGCTCGGATAGTTCTCAGCGTCCAGCAGCTTTGTGCCGTCAGCTGAGTAATTGCAACAATTGTCATTGTCCCAGACATCACACCCGCGGTCCTTTTCGGTGGCCGACGTGTCAAGTCTGAGAACCTGTAGCCAGTCTTGCATATTCAAAAAATATTATGTCAGAAAGATTTCAGGAACTCGAGATCTTTTTTGAGCATTATCTTAGGCTCCATCAAGGCGACTTTCTGGAACAGTTTGAACTGGTTGGCCTTGGAAAGATAGACCTTGTCCTCGTGCTTTCCCTTGCGCCACCATTTGTAGAAGCCGATAGGGTCGTTCTCGAACGGGATTCTCGCCAGGATCTCCGATGTGTAGCCTGGAAAGTCGATCGTCAGGCCAAGCCCCATAAACTGCTTGTAGTACTGCTGGTCAGCCCTTCGCAGCTTGCTCATCAACGGGTTATAGACCTCGAACGTGTCCACCTGCATCGTCTTTTCCCTGACGATCATCCTGTGGATCCTGACCGGATCGTAGTTCAGCCACGAACCGACCCTCAATGTCTTGGGACCCTCGTCTGTGTCAAGGGTCAATTCATCCATCGAGTAATACACCTTCTCCGGGTCGAGAGGATAAACTTGATCGGTTTCCGCCATAGCAAACGACTTTTTAAAACATTACGACAAAGATAGACAAAAAAATTGTCCAAAGAAAGCCGTGGGAGGGCAGAAAAAACGTTTCCGCGCGGAAATCAGGGAAAGCAGGCTCCTAAAAATGAAATTTCTTGTGCTTCAGCCACAGGCCGTAGACCTCGCTCACATTGCCGGCGGTCACGAATGACTTGATGCCTTCCCGCTTGAGGAACTCCATCAGATTGGAGAACTCCTCCTGCGTCAGGAGCGACTGTATCTCTATGCTCTTCTCGCCGGTATAGCCGCCGATTACCTCGTAGAGGCTGCATCCTCTTCCAAGCTGGTCGATGATGAAACGGCGTATCCTGTCATATTCATTGGAAATCACACAGACTCTTTTCCGCTTGTTCAGGCTGGCGGTGAAGTAGTCCACGACCAGGCCGTTGATCCACGTGCCGATCAGGCCGATGATCACCATCTTGAAAGGATTGATGGCGAAGGCTGTGCAGCAGATCATCGCTCCGGCCACCGACACGGAAGCTCCGATGTCGAAATGCAGGTACTTGTTGACAATCTTCGCCAGGATGTCGAGACCACCGGTGGAGGCGTTGATGTTGAACAGGATAGCCTGTGAGAGACTAAGAAGGAGAACAAAGCAGCAGAGGTCGAACCAGATGTCGCCCATCACGGAAGTCGTACCCGGTTCCATCAGGCTCTGATAAGGCATCACCCACGCCCAGAAATCCATCAGAGGTCCGAGGATCATGGCCGTATAGACCGTCTTTGCCCCGAATTCCTCACCGATCAGCAGCCAGGCCAGAACCAAGAGTATGGCGTTGATGATGACCACGAAGAGAGAGACTTTGATCTGGATGCCGAAGAAGGTCTCGAATATTCCCGAAAGGACAATTGACAGACCGGACACCGTGCCGATGATAAGTTTGCTTGGAACAAGGAAATAGTAGACTGCCGCGGCGGCTACCATCATGCCGAGGGTCATGATTATGACTTCTTTCCAGAACTGCCCGGTGGCCACCAACCCTGCGACCTTTTGAATCTTCTCGTTCATTATAATTAGTGTTATCTTTATTTGTCATTCCAAAAACAGGGCGCAAAGTTAGAACTATTTTCCGGAAATCCCCTTTTTTTCACGCCATTTCTCAATCCCGCCCGCCAGGTGATGGAAAACCAGATAAATTTCGTACATTTGGGAGATTTATGAAGAATATGAATCACTGGCAACACTAAAACAAAGAACACAATGAGAAGAATCGTTTCGCTTCTGGCTATCTGCGCCGCGCTTGTTTCCTGCGGGAACACCGGCGGCAAATCCACCGGAGATGAGTTCCAGTCCATCAACTGGAGAGACAATGACGCCGCGGCGGTCATCTGCGTGGGCATGTACACCAAAGAGTCCGACCTGAGAGACTCCTGGCTGTTAGAACGTTACTCAAAGTCCTACGGTCTGGAGAATCTGGAGACCGTACAGACGAAGGGTGATGAGTGGTACATCGTCATCCCGCGCCACTCCAAGGCGACAGTAAAGGTCAACGCGGTCGAGATCGACGAGAACTGCAACCTCCATAAGAGCATGCTGCTCGCCGAGAGGGACGGGAGGCCTTTCCTGCTGAGGTGCAACGTTTCGGATCTGTACTGCAACGTCGCCATCAGCATCGAGGGCAAAGACGGCAAGCCATTGGTGGACTATTCCCCGATGATCAGTCTGAAGGACGGATCGGTGGTCACCCCTGACGACGACGGGGACTCGGCGACCGTTCTGGACATCACGGACAAGTTCCTGCCGATAAAGCCTTCCGCCAGCGCGGACTACATAGTCCATGAATATACCGAAAGCTACCCCATAAAGAACAAGATCACCGCCCGCGTGCAGGACGGAAAAGCTTTCGTCAGACTGTCCCGTGGCATCGACGAATGTCCTGAAGGTGAATATGAGATCGAGGACCTGTCCGGAAAGTGCCGCGGTGTGTTCATCGGTAACATCGGCCAGGACATCAATCCGATCGTCTGTCTGGCGATGGAGAACGGAGGACTTGAGATCTTCAGCCTTTTCAGCGCGACACAGACCGGCAGGTTCGACAGCAGCGGCCCTCTGGACGGCTTCAAGGACATCGAGGCGTTCAAGGACAGCACAGTGGTGGACACTGTCGACGGAGAGTTCGCCGGAGCCTACGTCACCATATTCGCCTTGAACAAGAACGGCGACGCCAAGGAGATCGAGCTCACCCCATCATTGAACGCGGAGATCTCCTTCCTACAGAATAACGACGATGGCAAGATCACCGAGCATAAGATAGTCATAACCCAAGACTGGAAGATCACCTACTCGACCTCCTGGTTCGAAGGCGACCCGATCGAAGAGTACCGCGGCCGCATCCGTCCACTGAAAGCAGACTACGACAACCATGTCTTTGAATATTCATACGTGTTCTTCGAGCGTCTGCACTATTCCCAAGACATGATGGCCACTTCTGAGAAAATCAATCTGGCCGGCTCATTCAGACACACCTCCGATAACTTAGGGTATCTGGTAACCCCTCTGTCCGGTCCTCTGACATTCGGTGCCCAGGACACCGGCAGCGTGTTCTACGAGTATACCTACCTCCGCGACATGCCGCAATCCGATTCCGGAGAGGAGGCTGAATAGTCCCCATGTCCCAGCAGGGACTCCACCGGCGACTTTCGCCGCGATTTCCGCTCGCAGGGTCTCAACGGGGACTCTACTGGCGAGTTTCGCCGCGATTTCCGCTCGCAGGGTCTCAACGGGGACTCAGCAGGCGGGTTTCGCCGCGATTTCCGCTCACGGAGCCGCTGCGCATCCGGGGACTACTGCCGGGAATCAGGGTAGCGGGATTTCGCGAATCGGGTCATCATACAGAATCTGGAGGCGAAGCAGTTCTGTTCTGAGGCTGTCGGTCAGTGATTCGGTGCCTGGGACACCGTAGAGATTGTGCATTTCAGAAGGATCCTCAAGGAGGTCATAGAGTTCCCAGCAGTTGATGTCACCGTAGAAACGGATAAGTTTGTAACGATCCGTGCGGATGCCGAAGTGTTTTCTTACCGCATGCTCGGCGGGATACTCGTAATAATGATAGTAGATGGAATTGCGCCAGTCCTCCGTCTTCCCTCCTTCGAGCAACGGCAGGAATGAGACACCGTGCATGTCCTTCGGCACATCCACTCCTGCGAATTCGAGAATCGTCGGAGCATAGTCGATGTTCTGGACCAACTCTTCTATGTCGCCCTTGCGACCGCCGGGGATACGGACAAGCAAAGGTGTCCTGAAAGACTCCTCGTACATGAAACGCTTGTCGAACCAGCCGTGTTCACCCATATAGAAGCCCTGGTCGGACGTGTAGACTATCATCGTGTTGTCCATCAAACCATTTGATTCAAGGTAATCCAGCAGGCGACCCACGTTTCTGTCCACGGAGTGGATAACGCGGAGATAGTCGCGCATGTACTGACGGTACTTCCATCGGGCAAGGGCATCCCCGTCCAGCCCCTGCCTCTTGAACTCCTCGATGATCGGATCATAGTGGGCATCCCAGACTTTCTTCTGCCCGGGAGTAAAGCGATCGTACAAACTCCTTCCAGCCTGTTCAAGGCCAGTGGAGGTATGGATCTCATTCTCTTTGTCGGCGAGTTTGAGGTCATAGACAAGATCCATGTCCTTCACGACGCTCATTTCCTGGAGCGAGGCGGGAATGCGGCCATCATATTCATCATAGAAATTATCAGGAAGAGGGAATTCCGCGTCACTGAACAGTTCCAGATCACACAGATCAGGCATCCACGTCCTGTGGGGGGCCTTGTGGTGGACAAAAAGGCAGAAAGGACGGTCTTTGTCGCGCTCCTTATCAAGCCACTCCAGCGCAAGGTCGGTGATGATGTTCGTAGCATAGCCTTCCCTGCACACCCTCTCGCCGTCACGGATAAAAGTAGGATTGTAATAGTCTCCCTGCCCTACAAGAATATCCCAGTGATCGAACCCGGTCGGATCCGAGACCAGATGCCACTTCCCTATCATCGCTGTCTGGTAGCCGGCAGCCTGGAGGATTTTCGGGAATGTCTGCTGCCCTCCGTCAAAGGTTGTGGTGTTGTCGGTGAAGCCATTGGCGTGGCTGTGCTTTCCCGTCAGCATGCAGGCCCGGCTCGGGCCACTCAGCGAGTTCGCCACGAAACTGTTCGTGAAACGTGCCCCCTCGTCCGCTATGCGGTCGATGTTCGGTGTCCTGATGAAGCGGCTATCATAGGCGCTGATTGTCTGATACGAGTGGTCATCGCACATGATGTAGATGACATTCAATCTCTTAGCCTCACCATCCCCGTCATCTTTCCGTGACCCGCAGGAAACAAAAGAGGCCACCGTCAGCGTCCCGGTCAACGTACATGCAACCGCCGTCAAAGTCCTGTTACTCATCAATCAAAGTGGTTTTTGCGAATATAACACTTAATAACAATTCAAACAAATCAGATCCGCAGATTATCATATACGAAAAGAAGGCACTTCCTCTACAGGAAATGCCTTCTCACACTCAATTCTGAAAGCGCGTTCAGACGGAATAATCCGGGCTATTTGCGGGCGGCTTCGGCGATGACTTTCTCGCTGCGGGCGATGAAGTCGGAGAGTGCCTTGCCTTTGAGCAGGCCGTTGGAAAGAAGGGCGAGGTCGATCACCTGCTTGAGGATGTCGTTGCCGGCGGCATATTCATCAACCACAGCCTGATGGGCATCCTTGATGGCCTGACGCTCGTCGTTGATTCTCTTCTTCTCGTCCTCGGAAGCGTCCTTGCCAGGCTCGGCAGGAAGTTCCTGCATCGGAGTGATCTTGGATTTGGCCTCGGTGACTATTCCGGCCATGACCGGATTCTCAAGGTTCACGGTGATGTTGAACGACTCCGGCATATTCCCGTAGAAGTTCATTCCGCCTCCCATCGCGCTCATCTCGCGGTAACGCCTCATGAACTCGTTACGGGTGATGATCACCGGCGCGGCGCTCTCGCCAAGGTTGTCGGCCTCCACGAAGTAGTCGTTGTCCTTCGGCAGGACGGCCTTGAACATCGCGCTGAGGTCATCCTTGTCGGCCTGTGCCATTTCCGGCTTGACCTTCTCACTCTTTGGGATGAGGTTGTCTATCGTGTCTGAATCCACACGGGCGAACTTTGTGTCAGGGATCTTCTGCTCCAACAGATTGACATAGTGGGAGTCAAGCTCGCAGTCCATCAGAAGCACATCATACCCTTTGTTCTTCGCCGCCTCGATGAAAGCGTACTGCTCGTCAGTGTCGGTTGCATAGAGGTAAACGACCTTCTTGTCCTTGTCGGTCTGATTCTCGGCGATGGCCTTGCGGTAGTCCTCCAGAGAGAAATACTTGCCGTCCGTGTTCTTGAACAGGGCGAACTTCAGAGCCCTCTCGCAGAACTTCTCGTCGGAGAGCATGCCATATTCAATGAACAGCTTGAGGTTGTCCCACTTCTTCTCCCAAGCCTCGCGCTCGTTCTTGAATATCTCCTCCAGTCTGTCGGCCACCTTCTTGGTGATGTAGGTCGAGATCTTCTTGACATTCTCGTCGGCCTGCAGGTAGCTTCTGGAGACGTTAAGAGGAATGTCCGGAGAGTCGATGACACCGTGCAGAAGCGTCAGGAAGTCAGGGACGATGTTGTCCACGTGGTCGGTGACGAACATCTGGTTGCAGTAAAGCTGGATGTTGTTCTTCTCGATCGCCATCCTGTCCTTGATCTTCGGGAAGTAGAGGATTCCGGTGAGGTTGAACGGATAGTCCACGTTCAGATGGATGTAGAACAGAGGGTCTTCCTTCATCGGGTAGAGATCCCTGTAGAACTTCATATAGTCCTCTTCCTTCAGTTCGGAAGGTTTGCGGGTCCACAGAGGCTCGATCTTGTTGATGACGTTGTCCTTGTCGGTGTCGACATATTTGCCGTCCTTCCATTCCTGTTCCTTGCCGAAGACGACCGGAACCGGCATGAACTTGCAGTACTTGTCCAGAAGCTGCTGGATCTTGCCTTTTGTGCCGTAGTCCTTGGCGGCCTCGTCGTCAAGGTAAAGAGTGATGACGGTGCCTCTGTCAGCCTTCTCGCAAGGTCCCATCTCGAACTCCGGGTTGCCCTCGCAGCTCCAGATCACGCCCTTAGCGCCTTCTTTCCAGGAAAGAGACTCAATCGTCACCTTCTTCGCGACCATAAACGCGGAATAGAATCCCAATCCGAAGTGGCCGATGATGTTCTGGTCCTTGTACTTCTCAAGGAACTCTCCAGCTGAAGAGAACGCTATCTGGTTGATGTACTTGTCAATCTCCTCATCGGTCATACCGATACCGTTATCGATGATCTTCAACGTCTTGGCATCCTCGTCAAGCTCGACACGAACCTTCAGCTCACCAAGCTCGCCCTTGAAGTCTCCGTTCGAGGCGATGGCCTTCATCTTCTGCGAAGCGTCCACCGCGTTCGCGACCAGCTCCCTCAGGAAAATCTCGTGATCCGAATAGAGAAACTGCTTGATGACCGGGAATATGTTCTCGGTCGTCACTCCAATCTGTCCTTTGTTTGCCATAATATCTTTCATTTTTAAATTTTACGAATATATTCAGTCGGCTCCACCTTCTGATGAAGCTGGTTCAAGGATAGTCAAAATATGTTCCAAGAGATTCAGACTGACAAATTGTCATTCCTCTTCACAGGACTTCAAGAACCGCCACAAGGTATTCCGGTCCACCTTGCAGATCTTGGCGATCTTGCGCTGTGACATTCCCACCGCCATCAACTCCGCGATCAAGGTTCTCTTACCGTACAGTTTACGTTTCTCCAACGCCGTCTTCCGTCCTTTAGGCCTGCCAAGCACCACACCCTCGGCCCTCTTCCGTGCCAACGCCTCCTTCGTTCTCTGGCTGATAAGGTTGCGTTCGATCTCCGCCGACAGCCCGAAAGCGAACGCCAGCACCTTGCTCTGAATATCCTCACCCAGCCGATAGTTGTCCTTGATCGTCCACACCTTGCACTCCTTGGTCATACAGATGTTGAGTATCTCCATAATCATAAACAGGTTACGCCCCAACCTCGAAAGTTCCGCGCAGATGATCAGATCATCCTTCCGCACACGCCGAAGCAACGTCCCCAACTCCCTTTTACTATAGGATTTGGTTCCGCTGATGGTCTCCTCTATCCACCCGTCGATGGACAGATGTTCCCTCTCGCAGAAGTTATTGATTTCAAACCTTTGATTCTCAACAGTCTGTTTGTCGCTGCTGACCCGAATGTAGCCGTAATTCATAGTTCTCTACCTCCTCTTTCCTTTCGCCTCACCCGCATCAGAATCCTACGCCCCGCGGAAAGAAACCGAAGCCGTTCCGATGCCCGCCCCAAAGATAGCCAATGTCCACAACAATTCCAAGCCCTATGATTCATAAATATTTACATTTCGCTCGTCATTCACTCACCACGCCACTTCCCCATCACTCCACGGCATCACTTTCAGCCTTTTTTTGCCGCCCTGCACCCCACTTCGGAACTCTTCAGTAACGCTTTTGGCCTTTTTCGCTGCCAAACATCTCCCGTCGGAACCCCCAGGCGACACTTTTGCCCTTTTTTGCCGCCCGAAACCTCACTTCAGAACCCTTCAGCGACACTTTAGACCATTTCTGCCACCTTGCAAGTATGCAACCAATATTCCCGGATAGCACAGTCAGCTCATCCATCGCACCTAAAACGACATTCTACTGATAACGACCAAGTTACAATTCCAGGTGTGAATATAATCGCACACCTGAAAGTCAAAGAACCCTCTACAGTGCCCCCTATTGGCGCCCCACCCTTCCAGGTGCGAAATACTACGCGCACCTGGAACTGCATTTATCCGATAATCATTAAGTTGCAGTTCCAGGTGCTGATGTAATCGTTCTCCTGAATTATTGCCATATTGTCGAATAATATGTAGTCACCTCCTCCCAGCCCCGTGATGTCATCAACAATCTGGGCGTATATGTTCAGCAACAGGGCTCAACCTGCGGATTCCCCGGCCCCGCCGCCTGGGTAGTCCTCACCCCCATCGAACAGAGCATCAAGCGAAAGATCGAAAGTGTCGGGAAACCGCTGAGGGACTGGGATATCAGCATCAATTACGGCATAAAGACCGGTTACAACGACGCCTTTATAATCACAACCGAAAGGCGCGATGAGATCCTTTCAAACTGTAAGTCCGAGGAAGAACGCCAAAGAACGGAGGCGATCATTAGGCCAATAATTCGCATCCGGTATTTCTTTGGTATATTTCAAAGACTCAATCATCGGATAGTTGATATACAACTTTCCGTTTTCGGTTTCGTCACTGAAAAAGTCCAACATTTCATCCAATATACCATTGACTTTCTGTGTTCCTAATCTATTCTGAAAATCATAATCGAAGAATAGGAATATCTGGGAGAACAAGGTATCCAAACGCTTGTCTTCAGGCAGGTATATATTATTTTCTTTGAAAGGTAAAGATCGGAACAAGTCATATTCATTAGCCCTCAGGTTTGAGTATAATGTCGGAAGGTCGTGCTCGCATTTTAAAACGCATAGCTCTTCCTTCGACAAGAACAGTTCCCCTATCGAATCGAATACCATTGGTTCGGCCTTGCCACCTTCAAATACGAATAATATCATACGGCAAAAGTTCCACCTCTATACAGTTTCTCCAAATTATGTCCAAAACGTAGCTCTTTGTCCGTAAGGTCGCATATCGCATTGATTTTATTGTCTTTCAGGATAAAGAAGCAATCCGGTCGCAGCAAGTCATTGGAAAGCAGGAAAGTATCGTGGGTTGTCAAGAATAATTGGTTGTCACTCTTGAACAATCTACGGCAAAGGGTGTATGAAAGCTCATAATGATAGAAGGCATCGAATTCATCAATGAAGATAAAAGAAGCGTTCACCATTTCTTTAAGCCAGTAATATTGCAACTCCAGATTCAATGTGCCTGTAGAAGCCACCTGCAAGAAAGGAATGCGAACATCATTGATCACAACATAAAGCATATTCTCGCCTTGATTGGGCTTGGCGAACGCAAAATTCTGTCCACTCACCTCTTTCAGAAACTCTGAAAAATCTTCTGTGAGTTGATTATTTATTATGTACTCTTCTATGTTGCTGCCTCCTTCTTTAAGACCGATAAATTCTCGATTGTCAAGGCTTCTGAAAAATAACATATTCTCCACAAAATCGCGGAGTTTCAGCAACGCGTGTCCTTTGGGGAAAGGTACGACACTCAAAAGATAGTTGACAATTGAAATATTGTTGGCGCTGTTTCTTACACTATCTATCGCCATATCCGTCAGCGCAAAGTCTTTATTTAAGCGCAAAGTGCCTGCGTCATTATAGAACAACTCTTTTTCATTCAGAAAAAGTTGCTCTTTTACCAGTTCTCCTTTAAGTTCTTTTGCCACCTTGGAATATTTATACAATATAGTGTCATCCTCGAACTTGAATACATATTCAAAATTTACAGGCTGATTGTAATTGTATGCGGAAGCATAGTTCAAATAGTAATCCGGCTTTTTCCATTTATGCGACAAGTGATTGGCTATGTCGAATACGGCCAATCCCAAGTTGCTTTTTCCAGCCCCGTTAGTACCATAAATGATGCCGTTTTTCAGGATGTTGTCTTTAATGGCATTCTGATTAAAAGAATAATTGCTGGGATGCGACAAGTCCCACTCTATCTTGTCCGCAAAACCGCGATAGTTATTTACCGAAAATTTTATTAACATAGCAATCGATATTTCAACATTCGCCACAAATATACTAATAAAATATTATTCCGTAAATATTTTACGGAATAATGGGGTTGATAATATGGCGATAAGCAAATATCACGCTTATCAACCGATGGCCCGTATGTGGTTTACGGGGCGGTTTCTCGAAGAGGAATGCGATTATTTGAACAAATGTCCTATTTTAGTTATAATCCTCTGAACCCCGTTATATTACATATCCTCTAATGAAAGGCACCTTACGGTTCTTTTGTACCGTCTGATCCGTTTTTCTTTCTGAATAAAGAAGCGGACCTTCTCTTCCATTGTTTCTTTATCGAATTTTTCAGGATTGCGTTTGACTTCAATGATCTCGGCGTTTTTGTCATCGGAACTGACAGCGACAATGTCAATCTCACATTGCTGATGGTTACCCTTGGAGTCGGTATATCCTTTAGGATCCCACCAACTACCGATCGCACGATAGTTCATTTCTTCCATCATCTTGGCTTTGAAATATCGTTCGAGAGTGTCTCCGGTATATGTGGTGTAGTCATCTGACATTACCTTTGCCAGCAGAGGATACTGTCCGATCTCTATCATCATCTGGTTCTTCTCAATGTAACGGAACCAGAATCTTAAAAAAACATCACTGATTTCGTAACGTACTGTCTGCGACTTGCTTCCGGCCCACATCGGGCGTTTTTTCCCTATGAGGTTATAAGTCTCCTCAAGCTTCGACAACTGTCCTCCGATACTTTTTGATCCAAGGTATGTGGCGATCTCCGCCTGGGTGTTGTAACCTTCGGAGATGGCTTCCAGAATAGAGAAATATGTCCCATACTTCCTGCCAAACTCTTGAATAAGCAGTTTGCGACCTTCCTCAATGAACGGAGAGTCCGGTTTGCAAATATACCGGATCATCCCATCTTTGGTCAACGCCTCGGCATCAACAAAGAGTTCAATGTATTTCGGCACTCCGCCCGTGTATGCGTAAAGCGCAAGAAGATCGTCATTTGTGTACCCTGGGACATATTCATTCATCACTTCCTTGAGAACAGATGGAGCGAAAGGGTACAATTTTATAGTGTGGTCGTCTCTTCCGTACAATGGCTCCTTCTTATCCTTAAAAAGTTTAGTCATAAGTGAATATATGGAGCCGCTCACGATAAGATTGACATTAGTCTTCAGACGGAATTGATCCCAATAATTCTGAATGTCAGAGAATATGGAAGGGTTGACCTCGCTGAAATTTTGAAACTCATCTATGACAAGCGTGAATTTCCTATGCTCTCCGACCTGCATCAGAATGGCGAAAATATCCTTGAATGAAGTGATCCCGTCCGGAACGAAAAGACCAAGTTTGGTGCGTATCTCGCCTGTGAACTCAGCGCAAAGCACAGCCTCGTTTTTCTTCCCGACGAAAAAATACAGGTATTCCTCCCCTGACATAGATTTATCTATCAGAGTGGTCTTTCCGATTCTTCGCCTTCCTGTGACAACCGTCAGCATTGAGTGGTTATCGTAAGAACGATTCTTCATTTCACGCAGTTGCGCCAATTGTTCTGTCCTGTCAAAGAATTTCATATCGCATTTTTTACAGTCGTAAATTTTACAGCCGTTGCAAAGTTATTGAATATATTGGAATTTTCAAATAATTAATAAATTAGTAGTGTGAAAGAACTTTTTCTTTCACACTACTATAGGACGACTTTTCTCAGCCGAAAATAATGTATCCAAATATGACCAAGTTTATCCCTTTTTATTATGACGAGAAGGGGTTCTATCAAAATGACAAATCTTTTATGATAACAGGGAATCACTTGGCATATCTGACAGCATTTTTGAATTCATCACTTTTCAAATTCTGCTTCCTCGACAATTTCCCGGAATTGCAAGGAGGAACACGGGAATTGAGGAAAATATTTTTTGACAAGATTCTGGTTCTGAATGTATCGGATGATGTCAATGATGAATTTAAGGTGCTTGTAAATGAAATTCAAACTAAATATTCAAAAGAGAAAGCTATAGCTATTGACAATATGCTATTTGATTTATATGACTTGACTAAGGCAGAGCGTGATGCAATCGGTTTTATTGAAATCAAATGATGTAGAACTCTATTGTCACATTTTATGACTTCTTCAATATAAACCACATTATCGTTTCCATAAGTTTTACGACCGAAATACTGGTCGTGAAGCCTGTGGAAGCGACGATAGTACCCAAACCGTTTTGTAAATCGAGTGTCACTTTCTTCTCACTCTGGCTGATACGATGATGAACCATACATCAGCATCTCTATCAACTCTTTTTTCTTTTCAGGAGTTAAGATAAATTCAATTGACGAATATGGCTCTTTTAAATTGACAATGAAATCCCTTCCGGGGCCTTGTGCGATACTATGAACATAGTCAACGTTTATAAGGTTCTGCCGGTTGGCCCGGAAGAACAAGTCCTTTGGAAGAACGGATTCCATCTCAATAAGAGAGTCGTCAATGGATCCCCACGTCCCATCAGCCAAGAACACCCTTGTGTTGTCAGCCTCGGAGTTCAGATAACAGACTTCAGTCGGCCTGCATACGATATGGCAGTGCCCTTGGTCTAGTAAGATACGCTTTAGAGGTTGATTTTTTCCGAAAGACATATTTAATAACGGAACTATGCAGTTTAGGCTTGCTTCGAATGCCTTCGGTAACACTTTCGGCCTCTTTTGCTCCTCAAGAGTGCAGCCTG
>ERZ1027255.37-NODE-37-length-56397-cov-32.077722_pt1 | contig 56397 bp, 45 predicted proteins | sample MGYA00519261_ERZ1027255 | MGnify/ENA primary metagenome ERZ1027255 (study PRJEB26926, sample SAMN06164399) | human gut metagenome | biome: ENVO:00009003; feature: ENVO:2100002; material: ENVO:00002003 | host: Homo sapiens | place: USA | collected 2012 ...
GGTTCGTAACCAAAAATCTTACGTTACTCATCAGTAACTCACTATAAATCAGAGTCTTAAAATTCAATTCGTAACCTTCCTTATTCTTCCGAACCTCAACATTCACCATTTGGGGTATAGGTTACGGATAGGTAACGTTCCTCTGTCTCATCTTGTCGTATTCCCGTCTTCGTCTGTCCTCGCCACTTTTAACCAAAATGAGGAAAGTAACTGATAACCAGTAAACTTTCCTCATTCTTCTCTCAAACACTTTTTATATGTACTTTCAGGAACTGAATGTATTTGTTTGCTGGCATATGCCGACAAGGTTGCTGCCAAATGCCAGCAAGGTTGTCGGCATTTGCCAGCAAGGTTGCTGGCAGTAGGCAGCAATTGAATAGAACCTGATTCTTAAACAGATAAAACTTATTGGTATGACTATTTAATCTGTGTGTTTTTACCTTATAAATAAGCAGCTTTACATGACAAATACTCAAGTATTTAGTGAAGTAATAATCTGTTCTCAAAAAAATCCTCTACGAATTCTATTGGAGATTTCGTAGAGGATTTAATATGTAATCTATAATGACTTATTTCTTCTTGAGCCCCTTGTATACAAGGAAAGCTACAATAACAACGGCAAGAGCCAAGATGATGTAACCGAGCTCATGACTATACTTTAATGCCTGCTGATATACATCTTGAGTTGTTTTATAGTCTGTATATTGGTAAATACCCCAACCGATGGTTGCTAAAACAGTATTCCAGATGCCAGCACCGATTGTGGTATAGAGCAAGAATTTGCCTACATGCATACCTGACAAACCAGCTGGAATGCTGATTAATTGGCGAACAGCTGGTACCAAGCGCCCAAAGATTGTTGATGCGGCTCCATGCTTGCGGAAATACTCTTCTGCAACCTCTACCTTTTGGCGGTCTATCAGGCACATATGTCCGATGCGGCTGTCGGCAAAACGGTAGATGATAGGGCGGCCTACCCATTTAGCTAAATAATAGTTGATAAGTGCACCGATATTGGCACCAATGGTGGCAAATACGATGACTAGGATAAACGACATTCCGCTATCAGGATCCATGGCTTTCCATGCTGCAGGTGGAACAACCACCTCTGATGGGAATGGGACGAATGAACTTTCGATAGCCATGAAGAGGGTTACTACCCAATAATTTAAATTGTCGAGTATCCAAAGAAAAAGATCTGCAGTATTCATTTGTTATCTTGAATATAAATAATATCTGTCTCAGCTGTTGAAACTGAGACAGATATAGGTGATTTATTTATTCTGTTTTGCCCATGTATCCTTCAAACCAACGGTTTTGTTGAATACAGGTTTTTCTGCAGTTGAATCAAGATCGGCCATGAAATAACCGATACGCTGGAACTGGAGATATTCACCTGGCTTCTTGTTGGCTGCATATTCCTCAACATAGCAGTTAGGATAGTCGTGGAAGCTATCTGGGTTGAGCAACTCATGGAAATCACGCTCATCAGCAGATGGATTTTCTACCATAAAGAGACGGTCGTATTCACGCACCTCTGCCTTTACGCAGTGATCTGCTGATACCCAATGCAATGTACCCTTAACCTTGCGGTTGGCACCTTCCATGCCGCTCTTGCTGATAGGATCGTATTCTGCCTGAATCTCAGTGATAACGCCATTTTCGTCCTTTGTGCATCCAGTGCATTTAACGATGTAAGCATTCTTCAGACGAACTTCTTTACCCGGAGTCATTCGGAAGAATTTTTTAGGAGCATCTTCCATAAAGTCAGCACGCTCTATCCAGAGATTCTTAGAGAATGTGATGGTGTGTGTGCCATCAGCTTCATTTTCTGGATTATTGATTGCTTCCATTTCCTCTGTTTCACCTTCCGGATAGTTGGTGATTACGAGTTTTACAGGATCAAGTACTGCACTCACACGACAAGCTTTCTTGTTCAAGTCTTCTCTTACAGATGCTTCGAGTAAGGCCATATCGTTGAGAGCATCGAATTTAGTATAACCGATGCTGTCGATAAACATACGAATACTCTCAGGAGAGTAACCGCGACGGCGCATTCCGCAAAGAGTAGGCATACGTGGGTCGTCCCATCCGATAACCAGTTTCTCGTCAACCAGCTGGTGAAGCTTACGCTTGCTCATTACTGTATAAGTAAGGTTCAATCGGTTGAACTCAATCTGACGTGGACGATTGTCGTTTAACACATCTGCAGTTCCGTCCTTCTCCTTCAAGAAGTCGATGAACTTATCGTAAAGCGGACGGTGAGGTACAAATTCCAATGTACAGATAGAGTGGGTTACTCCTTCAAAGTAGTCACTCTGTCCGTGAGCGAAATCATACATAGGATATGCATGCCATTTAGTTCCTGTACGGTGATGAGGAGTTTGGATGATACGATACATGATAGGATCGCGGAAATGCATGTTTGGATTTGCCATATCGAGTTTTGCACGAAGCACCATGCTGCCTTCTACGGCCTCAGGAGTATTCATCTTCTCAAACAAAGCAAGGCTTTCTTCGATTGGGCGATCACGATATGGGCTAGCAGTACCTGGTGTGGTAGGGGTACCCTTCTGCTGTGCAATTTCTTCAGCAGTTTGCTCATCAATATATGCATTGCCCTTCTTGATCATCCAGACTGCAAAGTCCCAAAGTTTCTCAAAGTAGTCAGAAGCATAGTAGATATTGCCCCACTTGAAACCAAGCCACTGGATGTCTTGAAGAATATTTTCTACATATTCATTATTTTCCTTGCTAGGGTTGGTGTCATCAAAACGAAGATTGCAAACACCATTATATTTCTCTGCAACACCAAAATCCATGCAGATAGCTTTGGCATGGCCGATATGCAAATAACCATTAGGCTCTGGCGGAAAACGAGTCTGAATTCGTCCTCCGTTTTTGCCTTCTTTGAGGTCTTCCTCAACTAACTGTTCTACGAAAGAGATACTTTTCTTCTCTTCCAATTTGTTTTCTTCATTAATTGCCATAATTCAATAAAAAGAATAATTTTTAATATTATGGTGCAAAGATACAAATTTAATTGTAAGTACCGAAATTATCTGGCAGATAATTTTGTTTTGAGAGTGATAATTTGCGTTTAAAAGCAATAATTCACAAAATATGTTTTTAAACATATAAAAAGATTCGTTCGTTTCGAAAAATATGTCTATCTTTGCATCGTTATCCTGAATACAATCTTTTTACCTTAAAGGAAACTAATACCAAAAAGAACGCCTTCACTGTGAAGTGAGGGCGTTTTGCTTTTATACCAGGTTCATATTTAATTACTTTTTGCGGAAAGTTTCGTTCTTGATAATGATTGAACCTTCTTCAGTATCGAGTGTAGCCTGCTCCTGAACGTCTGCATCAAGACCCTTGCGGCTCAGGATAATCACAGCAGCTTTACCTTCTGGCTTAGCAGGCAATTCCCACTTGTAAAATTCCTTGTTAAGGCCTTTTACTTTAACAGAGAAATCACTGTTCAAAGTAACACTGCGCTCACCATCTGCGCTCTTATATTCACCGGCTGCTGCAGCCTGAAATGCAGAATCGGTTACAACTGTTTGCTCAGTCTGTGCCGGAGCTGGTGCTTTTTTCTCAGAACATGCAGTAAAGGCAATCAGCCCTAAAGCAAATGCAAGAATTGATAATTTCTTCATAATCTTTATATTTTATATGTTAATAATAATGTTAATTTAAACCTTTTTTATAAGCTAACTCTTTTTATACATTTGTTTATCTCAGTGGTATATTATAGAAAGATAGTATTCCACTAGTACAAATGATTACCCAAATTGAAACGAGCCCCGTAATAATAGGGACGCTTGCAAATCTGATGTCGTGGTTGGGCTTAAAACGTTCGGTATGCTTTCTCAAAAAATGCTGAAATATATAATAATATAAGGTGGCATAGAGAAAACCAATTAGCGTACCAATCATGAGGTCGCCAAAATAGTGTACACCGAGATACATTCGGGAATAACTGGTTATCAATGCCCATAGGCATAAGAATATCGTGAGTTTGCTTCGGCGAACCAGATATTGTGCAAAGAAGGCCATGCTCCATGCATTGGCTGCATGAGAAGATGGAAAACCATATCTGCCACCCCGATATCCTTGAACAACATGTACCATCGGACTGATTGGATTATCAGGATTGCTAGGACGCATTCTTGCTACTAGCGGTTTCAGAAATCCTGATGCGGTCTGGTCTGAAAACAAGATAATCAGAATGATCACAACTAAAGTGCTCATCACAACCTTGACAGGAAAATTCTTTAGCAGTACAAAGATAAAACTGGCATAGAATGGAACCCATACAAAACGGTCTGAGAAAATCATCATGAAGTAATCCCAATACTCGTTGTGAAAACCATTGAAAAACAGAAAAATCTGCGTATCAATCTGTTCTATTTGATGAAGTAATTCTATCATTGTCTTTCTTTATGAAATTCTGTAATGTTCGCTTTCTTGTTTCTGATAATCTGTTGCCCTGTCGTTTGGGCTATTTTGCACTCAAGTCATCGTACAACTTCTGAAGATAAGCCATGCCTCGCTTCAAGTTATAACCTTTTTTGCCTTTATCATAAACAACCTTTTTGGATTTGTTGTCGTAGATGATAGAGTTCTCCTCTGATACCATGCCGAAAGCATCGGGTACATCAAAGAATGCAAATTTAGGAGTCGCATCACTCAACATATTCTTGCTGAACAAGAAGTCTTTGTGAGAAATACCTAATTGGCCGAGCAGTGTAGCTGCTATATCATGCTGACTTCCAATGAGCTTAACATTCATCGGGCGGGCTATTGCTCCACCGGTCATGATAAGTGGAATCTGATAGCGGCTACGGTCAAAGTTGTCAAGATGTTCTTTGTATGCGCCAACATGATCGGCAACGAGTAATACCAAAGTATTTTTCCATCTAGGCAATTTGCTGTATTCACGCAGAAGATTACCTATGACACTATCAGTGTAGGCAAATGCATTTAAACGCTTGTCTTTCAGTCTGCTATATGGTACATCGAATGGCTCATGACTACTTGATGTCTGAAATATTCTCAGCATAGGCTGTTTGGCATTCTGTTCTTTCTTGATGTCTGCAAGCAGACGATTGGCTACGATATGATCGTGTACTCCCCATTTGCTCAATTTGTCTTCTATAGGGAAATCGCTATCAGAAATGATTCTCTCATAGCCTTGGGAAACCAGCCAAGAGCGTTGGTTAGCAAAATCAACATCACCACCATAATAATATGCATTGCCGTAATGCTTTGCTTTAGCCAATGAACGTGCCAATGACGGTAATTGTGCAGATTTTGCCGGGTAGCGCATGATGCTGGTTGTAGGTTGTGCAGGATAACCGCTCAAAACAGCAACCAGACCACGATCCGTGCGGAAGGTGTTGGAATAGAATCTTGAGAAGAAAATTCCCTTTTTGGCTATTGAGTCCAAGCAGACAGCTACGTCTTTATGTGTTCCGACGGAAGGCATGATGTCGTTGGCAAAGCTTTCCATAATAATGACAAGTATATCCGGCTTTCCGTTTTTCCGGGTCTCTTCATTCAGAAGAGGGTAGGTGTTCTGGTCGCTTGAACTTATCATTTGAGCAAAGAGCTTGTTAGCTTCTTCTTCTGACATGTATCTGTATTGCGATGCAAAATCTTCTTGATGGGTAAGTGATTCAAACAGGCTGAACATCGGATTGACAGCTGCATGATTCAAAAACGCATTTTGGCTGAAATATGCTTTTCCTGTATTTGTTGTAGATACAGTAAATCCTCCTCTGATAGGGATGAAGAGAAGGGCAGTAAGCAGCAACAAAATAAGAGAATGGCGCAAACGATGATGCTCTATGTCAGAGTAGCGTGTTCTGCGACCACTGCCGAAATCTCCAAAACCATAGTTGCTGTATCTGCTGGAATAGCGCTTCTGGGTATGAGGCATGCGGAGTGCAAACCAAAAGGCTATGGTAAGCAGCACGGTGATGAGGAGAGCAAAAAAGATGTAAAGCCCTCCAACACTTGCAAGTGCATCCTTTGGCGAAGTAAAGAAATAATATAATGGAGTGCTATCTAGCGGGAAGTTCCAATATGGATATAATCCTGCATTCAGTATGAATGTAATGGAAACCAGGAAAGATGCCAATATAAAATAAGCATTCAGAATGGGACGTATAATCTCCTTACGAAACCAAATCGTTGCAATGAGCAACAAACCAGGTAGTGCGGTTAGGTAACCAGCCATAGAGAGGTCGAGAGATAAACCGTACCACATCACTGTAGGTATTTCGCTCCAGATATTATCGATGGGTTGTGTAGCAGAAGCCTTTTCCATTATCATGAAAAATGGTTTCTGAATACTGAACAAAATGACAAACGTAAAATACGTTTTTATAAACCACAATACTTGCTTCATATCTATGCTTCTTGACTAATAATTACACTATACTCTGTTCGGAGTTTGAAATTTAATGCAAAAATAACCATTTTATTTCATATAAACGACTTTTTTGTGTTTATTTTTCAAAAAAGTGAGAAAAAGTTTGGTTGTTTTAAATAAAAATAGTACCTTTGTTGTAATAAATTTTATAACATAACTATGGCTAAGTATAATATTCAACCTAAAAAGGAAAAAATAGCAAGATATCAATCTATGCTGAGTGAAGAAACTAAGGACCGCCTTCGCGACGAGATACTCCGCGTTCTTGTAACTGAAAGAAAGTACAAGGATCCAGACTATAGTTCCAAGAAACTGGCAGAGGATTTGAATACTAACTCTCGCTATATTTCAGCTGTGTGTGCAACCCGATTCCATAAGAATTATGCTGAGTTGGTGAATGATTATCGAGTAAACGATGCAATGTCTTTGCTTACCGATAAGCGTTATGCAAGAATGAGTGTAGAAGATATCAGCGAAATGGCTGGTTTCAATACTCGTCAGAGTTTCTATGCTAATTTCTTCAAGCGAACAGGAGTTACTCCTCGTCAATATCGTGCTTCTCACTTCAAAGGATTGGAGTAAGTGCAATATATAATAACTAGATCATGAAACAAAAAGAGGGTGTATCATAAGTTAATGATTCACCCTCTTTTTGTTTTTACAAGCTATTGAGAGTTACCTCTTGAAGTAGTTTCTCAATGCCTGGTGGCGAATACTCCTGTTCAATCTGCGTATGGTCAGATTTCGTATCTGGCGTACTCGCTCACGTTTGAGTCCCATATCTTCAGCAATTTCAGCCATCGTTTCTTTAGGAACACCTATACCATAGAATTTAGTAATGATTTCTTTCTCTCGTGGCAATAAATTTGCAATGCTTTCTGCCATCTTATTCTTCATCATTTCTATATTCAGGGTATCATCTGCAATTTTTACATCCGGATCGTTTAATATGTCTAATAGGGTATACGGATTGTTTGCGCTTAGTGGCGCATCTACAGATACAGCCTTGTCTGCGTTTCTTGGGGCAAATTTCTTCTGGTCTTTCGGTAAACGATAAAGTCCTGATTGTTTATCGATGGTCTGTGATATAGCCTTATGAACGAAAGGACCGGCATACGCCACAAAATCGGTGCCCCGGTCGGCTTGGAACTTTCTGGCTGCCATGAGCATTGCCAGAGTTCCTTCGCTAACCAAGTCATCAAACTCAACGCCTTTACCTTTATACTGGTTGGCTACTGATTTTACATAGTTTAAGTTCTCACTAACTATCTTGTTTATTTCTTTTTCTGTCATATTCAATAATTCTTTTTGCAAATATACATAGAATAATTCAAAAAAGCAAGTATTTTGCGCATTTTAACCAATCATTTTTGGTTTCCACATATTATATATGGATGTTTCTATGATTTGCATAAAGCTGCGTATGGACAGTATTCGCAACGATGCTTATCATCAGTTGGTCGGAATGGTTGGTCCTTGTCAAAGATGTTGGCGATGAGAACTTTCAGTTGTTTCATAAACTCCTCTTCGTATACATCTATGCTGCTGATGAGTTCCTTGCCCATTTTTAATGTCGGATCATAGTCTTCAGCTCCTGCGTTTTGTATAAACAGCAAACCGGGCGATACAGGGTCTTGCCCCGGATTCAAATCCTTATTATGCTTCACAATGATTGAGTAGAGCATGGATTGCAAGTAATAGTCTGTATGCTTGTTTAGCATAGAAGGATTAAATACTTCATCCAGCGCTCTAGGATGTGTTGTTGAAATACGTCCTGTCTTATAGTCTATTACGCGGATTCGTTCTGCAAGATTTTTTCCGTTTGCATTGCCATTAGCCGCAACAGCGTCCAGTCGGTCGATAAAACCTCCTATTGTAAGAGATAATTTACCGATACTGGTTTCTACTTCAATACCTGTTTTCACTACCAGCTCTAATCCCAGTATAGTGAATGGAGCCTGGCGCATATCAATCGTGATAAGTTGCCGGATATACCTTGCTATTACTTCTTTGTTGATAAGTTGCAGACCATTATATTTCGGGTGATATCCTGCAGCGCTAACTTTAAAGAGTTCTTCTCTGAACGCCTGATCTACCAGGCGATAAACAAGCGATTCATCTTTTAAGGCTTGCTCTAATTGCTCTTTTGTTATAACGATAGGACGAGTCAGTTTGAGTTTACCTTTATTGTCTGTAGTCAGGGCATTGTTGCTTGCTAGTCCTTGATAAAACAGTTCGGCAGCACGGTGGAAAATATTTCCAAACACTTTGTTGTCTACCTCGTCTTCATCTATTTCATCTGGCTCAATCAGTCCTTCTACATATTTATAATAGAATTGCTTTTCACATCTCAAATATGTATTCAGAAATGTTGGCGTAAGCATTTTCAGATTCTTGAGCTTGATGAACGTATTCTGCTTCTTTTCTATAGAATCGTAAGTAGGACGTATAGTACTTTGCCCTGCAACCAGTGATGAACGTTTAATGTCATGATGGCTTTCTACTAAAAGCTGGAGCATAAAACGGCTCATCTCACCCGATTGACCATCTTCTGTTGCGTTATTGTAACATAAAGTGATGTCGCGTGAGCGCTGAAGGAGACTATGGAAATAATATGCGTATATGGCTACTTTGTTATCAACCGTAGTCAAGCCGTATGCCTTTCTCAACGAATAGGGAATAAATGAAGCATCGTTTACTCCTTTCGGTAGTTTTCCTTCGTTGCATGAGAGTACTAAGATATGCTCGAAATCCAGATTTCGAGTTTCCAATACTCCCATTACCTGTATTCCTTCTGCAGGTTCACCATGAAATGGAATACTTGTTGACTGGATGAGCTGTTGCATGAGTCGTTCCAGAGTGATGCAGTCTACTGCTAAGTCTCCTGTCTGGATGAGTTCTTGCAGACGGTTCAACAATGTATAGGTCCTGAAGAGCGATTCCTGGAATAAAGGATCGTCTTGTTCTTTACTATTCACACCTATTGTCTTCAAAATTTCCAGCAGATACTGGATGAGTCTCAAGTTGTATTCATTTTCTGTTGCAGTCTCACCCAAATCTTTGAAAAGCAGAGACAAGCCTTCATCACCATCCATGCTTAGGAATTGGCGGGTAGGATAGAACTGCTTTTGTTCGTCAAGAGCGCTCAAGAGTTTGCTATAATTTTGAGAAATATAGCGTGTGTATGGATGGCGAAGTGCCATGAGCACATAATGTAAGCGATAGTTGTTACTATGCTTGGGATGACCAATACCCTGCAAATTGATGAGATGTTGCAGCAAGCTGTAGAATGGTGTCTGTTGAAGCGGATAACCCAATGTTATGTTATATGATAACTGGTCGTTCTCAGAATAGTCTGGTAACGACTTGATGTCTTCGTTTGTAGGAAGACTATGTATTACACTTTGTAATAATCCTTCATCGGCTAATACGATTGCAACTTTCTTTCCACATTTATATCGTTTTTTTTCTTTAAGCCATTGGTTTACATAGCGAGCCTGAATGTTTTCAGTTGATGCCGAAATGTATGTAATGTCTTTATCGTTATCAAAGTTATGATAAATTTCACGAAGATCATGAGGAGGCATATCATTCAATTCGTTAGGAAAATATTTAAGATATTCTCGAATATAGTGACCTGCCTCATGGTTGTTTTGCATATAATAGTCATCGTAGTCCCAATAGAAATGTGCTTTACCCTCTTTCATCAAGCGTTCGCAGAGTTTCTGTTCTACAACTTGCATCATATTAAAACCGACAAAGAGATATTTCTTGTGTTGAAATTTGATGTTTTCATCATTTACAACTTTCCGATACAGAGCACCCTCGTAAGCTAAGCCTTGTTCTTCAAGACGCTGGTTAAACTGTTGGTAAATATCGAGAAAATGGCTCCATAGTTGCAGAAATCTCTTTTTGAGTTCAGAGTTGTGATCATCGTTGAAGTTGCTGAAAAATTTTCTAATCAGCATTTTCTGTTCTTCTGCAAGATATGAGATATCGTCAAGTTCATGTATATCGCTAAGATTGGCAAAGAGTTTCTCAGCCTCTGCCATGTTTTTATCTATATCGTCAAAATCAGTGATAAGGAGTTGTCCCCATCCGTAAAAATGGTCTAGGGTCTCATCGATACCTGTGCAGGCTACGAATGTTTTATGTAAATCGCAAACCAGTTTGATCGGGTCTCCAACTTTCAATGTGCTATGTTTGCGAAACAGGTCGCTGATAGTTATGTAAGATGGTGACCAGATGGGATGGTCGGTCAAACGGGCCAGACTCTCATTGAGGAAGAGAGCTGCACGTTTGTTTGGAAATACGATTGCAATATCGCTGAGGTTATTGCCATATTTCTCCAGTATATCTCTTGCTACATATTTTAAAAATGTTTTCATATCTCAATGCTCATTTTATGTTTGAAAATGTTCTTTATTTTGCCCTATTTTTCATGCAGAGCAATAGAATTGTATTATTTCTCCACTTTAATAATTTTGTTAGGGTAAACGTACCATAGATAACCGGTTACTTTATGGTTGCCCATGCTTCTTAATAAGCTGATGTATTTTCGTACCTGGTCATGATGTTCTATTTTCTGTCTGCCAAACTTAAAGTCTACAACTATTGTCTCTTTTTTTGAGTTTTGCATCACTCGGTCTGGACGATATTCTGTCATTTTCCCATTTTCTACAGTCAAGATAGAACATTCATTTAGAATAGTCCATTCCTTGTTAAACCATGTTGCAACTTTTGGTGATTCAAGTCTTTTCCTAATCATTTCCTTTATTTTCTCTGGTGTGAGGTTCTGATCGTACAAAAGTCCGTCTAACTCTAGTTGTTTCAGGGCTCCATCAATGTCATCAACCGTACGGATTGTGGAAAAGAGGTTGTGCAGCACCGTACCCATTTTGATATAAAATTTCTGCTGTTCTTCTGTTTCATCACGTTTTATCAAGTCACGACTTTGGTTACTTTGTCTGAATTCAGGCATTGCTGGTGTGACATTTATTTTTATTTCCAATGGTTGTGAAAACGCAGAGAGCACATTTGTATCCTTCTTCTCGTTTGATTTCTTGGAAGAATCAGGTACATATATTTCATTATAGCAGAAAGATATGTCATCTGTTTTGGCATCAGAACCTATTCCTGTTAACTCCATCTTTACATCATTAGCTTCAAGTCGGCTGGCTACCTTGTCGAGTACGGATTCGATAATGGCAGAACGATATGCACTATTAGCTCGTTTGCCAATTACAAACAGGTTGTGACTGGCACGCGTAAAGGCGACATAAAGCAGATTCAGGTTATCAACTACGTTTTGTAGATGTTCATGATTATAATCTGCTTCATATATACTTTGTTTCATCAGTTTAGCACTGAAGTCTATTGGTACAAGAGGCAGTTCGTTGTATGGAGCTTCTTGCGGTGTACACCAGATTGTGTTGGCTTTTTCTAATTGCCAGTCACAGTAAGGCATGATAACATGATCGTATTCTAGTCCCTTGCTCTTATGTATAGTAAGGAATCTGATGCCTCCATCGCCATCACTGTGGATGCTTTTTTCGTGAATATGGCTATCCCATTCTTTAAGGAATCCTGCAATGTCACTACTGTTGTCTGTGAGATATTTACTCAGACTATCATAAAAAGCACAGATGTAGGCGCTTTGCTTGATCATGTCTTTGATTTCGCTAAACTTTAACTCTGCAAAAAGGCGTTCTGTTAGATCGAAAAGTGGCATTTCCAGATACTCAGAACGATTGTTCAAAAGTTTTTCTGGGATATTTCCTGATACAGAATAAGTGTCACAAAACTTATTGAGAGTTGCTAAAGCAATATTGTCATTTGGGTGTACCAGGATATAGAGAGCGTTAACCAAGGTGCATACTGCTTGGGAGGCATCCAATCTGAATGCCTCATCAGAAACCAACGGATAGTCGGAATGGTTCATAAAATACTCAGCAATGTCCTGTATGTTATGATTGCTTCTTACCAGGATTGCTATCTTGTTGCAAGGAACACCTCTTTCAACCAACTTGTCTACAGTATCCAGTGTGGTTTGCATCATTCTGTCTTCAATATTTTCACCGCCCAAGAGCTGGATACTGATAGATCCATTAGGAACAGAATGGTGGTCTGGTACTTGCTGGCAGACATCGCTATATGCGCTTTCCAGCTGTTTACATTCCTCTGGACATTTATCCGTCAGGTCTTCAATCTCCAACTTTACTGCTTCTGTGAAAAAAGCATTGTTAAACTCAATGATGTTTCTATCAGAGCGGTAGTTGGTATCCAAAGTTTCTATGCTTACTGTTGCGCTTTTATTAAATTCTTTATTAATATTGTTGAGCAGTCTCCAATCGCCGGATCGCCATCTGTAGATGCTTTGTTTTACGTCACCTACGATAAGGTTGCCGGCATTTTCTCTACTCATGGTTTCTTCGAGCAGTACTTTAAAGTTCTTCCACTGTATAGTACTGGTATCTTGGAACTCGTCAATCATTATATGGTCGAGTTGAGTGCCAATTTTTTCAAAGATGAATGGCGAATCGCTATCCTTTATCAGTGAATTGAGCAAGGTCTGAGTATCGCTCAAAAGGAAACGGTTTGCCTCTCTGTTCATCTCCCTGACTTTTTTATCTATGCTTCCCAAAAGGCGGAGCTGATTAAGATGCTTTATGGTCAAGTCGGTACTTTTAAAGATTCGTGTGAGTCTTGGACGATTGTCTTCAGCAAACAGCAAAATAGGGTAGAGCACCGATTCTACATAATTGAAAATATCAGTACAATTTTTTACATCAGATTTTTTGACCCATGCTTCCGGACTTTCCCGACATTTATAGAAAGTATCATTGTGTAGATCATCATCACTGTATTTGCCATTTTTCAGCTTGTTGAAATAGCTCCAAATACCTCTCGTTTTTCCAGCTAAGTCGTCTGACGTAAAGCCTTCTTCTTCAAGGGAATCGAAAAAAGTAGCAGCAATTTCTTTAAGCTGCTCTTTTGCCTTATCGCGCTTTTTCTTCATTCGGTCGGTAAAATCCTTGAAGAAATCTTCTTGTTCCATCAATTCTGTCAGCTTGTCGGAATGAGCTTTGTAATAATCCTTGAATATGTTCTCACCGAATTTCTTGATCTGTCCAATGACATTCCAACTTTTATCATCATCGATGTTTTCTTTGATATAATCCATAATCCAGAAGAGTAATCTGTCTGTATCTTCCAAACCTTCTATGAGTTCATCAACAGCTTGTTGCTCAATTTGATAGTCATTGAGTTCAATACGCAAATTGGCAGTCAAGTCAAGTTCACGAGCTAGATTTCTCAATACATTCTGAAAGAACGTATCGATGGTCATAACCCGGAAATAGTTATAATTGTGTATGAGCAGATGCAGGGCAGATTCTGCATTTTTCTGAATTTGTTTGGATGAAAGATACGGTAAAGCCTGCTGTATTTGATTTACATAATCGTTTGCTTCTGGTAGTCCGTGTGCAATTTCGTATAATTTTCCTAAAATACGCATTTTCATTTCTTCAGTAGCCTTGTTGGTGAAGGTTACTGCAAGAATGGTTCTGTAGGAAGCAGGATTAGCTATCACGAGTGTCATATACTCACGAGCCAAGGTAAATGTTTTACCTGAGCCTGCACTTGCTTTATAAACAGTTAGTTGTGAACTCATATTTTGTTTTTTAAATGATGTTATTGATATTGTGTTTTGGAATTTATGTCTTATCCATACTTGTATGAATATTACCAATCTCTAAATAGTTCAAAACCGAAGCGACAGCCTACGCCATCAAATTTCGTGTTTTTGAAGGCAGCAAAAATTCCTAGGGTAATAGCTCTTGTTGTTACTCCATATCCCCATTCTGTGTATGGGTGTAAATGGTTTACAACAAGACTGCTTACATAGAGACGCTCTGCTTCTATATATTTTCCAATCAGAGGGAGCCATGCGGTTGCAATCATAGGAGCTTCATAAGTGAAATTTCCACGTATGTAATAATCACTTGCATTATACCATTGCGAAGACAGTAATTCGAACTCTCCACTCCAACTGTCATTCCAACCTCCAGGAATATTATCATCATGGAAATTTGTATAGTCAACGAAATCCCAATGGTCACCTTTACGGGTATAAAAACCTGCTCCTAATCTAACAGAATATGATTGACGGCGTGACGCTTGGAAAATGGTTTGTGCATCTACTTCTACCCGTTCGTAGTCTATATTTGATCCAAGTAGGTTTTTCCATCCCTTTTCGTAGTCTATTTTAAAAATCGAGCCTTTCTTTCCCCAGGGTAACAGTTCTAATGCCACAGCTGGTGCTACTGATACATATTTGCTTGGATAATTAAACAGTTTATAGAAACTTTCTATCACAGCCTTTCGGGTATGTGAAACCAAGCCAATCTCAAAACCGACATAGTCGTTGAAACTCCAGTGGTTAGTAAGACGAAGGTAATCATCTTTAAACTCTGTCAGTTTCCTGTTGTTAGCATCAATCTCTGTTGAAATTTCAGGTAATGCCAGTCCCGGATATCCTGTGAGTAGAGGATATAGAAAATCATTATCTTCCGGTTTGCTGATGCCTAACATCTTTCGTGCAACACGATTGTTCGAAATTCTATTACCGTTACCTATTTCTAACTTGATGTGTCCATTGTGCTTTTGGTTGTAGTTGAAAGTCAACGGTATTCTGAAATAGAATCTGTGTTGTTTCATACTGTAACCACCTTTAAAGCGAAGTCCTAATTGTAAGTCTTCCGTAAACCGGTAGCTGCCTTTCAAGTCAAACTTATATACAACACCTTTACGTTCGGAGTATCCCATATAGAGTGGGTTGAGAATAGGACTGATACGGAAATAACCTTGGTTTTGCTTACCGAAGCCTTGAGAGATTCTGTTTAATACATTATCACCGATAACATCCCAAAGTATATCTTTTGCAAAGTTAGTCTTTGGTATGTTGTTATTCAAGGAATCTGTAACTTGTTTTCTTTTTTCATAGAATCTGTTGTATATATCTGTTTCTTCTTGGTTTAACTCAATAGGGCGCACTTTTGCCATTAATGTTGTATCGGCTACGTTATTGAGTGAGTCACTTAATATTTTTGGTAGTCCGTATACTGTTGTGTACATTCCGGTTATCTTGTTGCCCAGAAAGCTAAAGTTGGCTCTCATGCTGCATTTGGCAGGAGAAAGTGAGCCAAATCCGTCTCTTCCCATTATGATAGAGATATAGAAACGGGTCATATCATATTCACCTTCAAAGTCTACCATGCTTATCTTGCCGGTTTTTGAATCAACAATAGCACGTGCTTCTATAACTTGTGTGTTTTTGAGACGAGGATATACGTAAATTTGAGCTTTGCCGAATGGTAGTTGAGTGACGGCGTATTTATAATATCTGCGATTCTTCTGATGAAAAGGTGAAAGAATATTGGTTTCGAAAAGAGTTTCTCCATATACTGTTGGAGTCATGTATTTCAGAACCGATGACAGTGTATTGCTTCTATGCGGAATAGTGCTTATGTTCAACAAGCGTTTGGCTACAGGTTTACCTTTAGCATCCAACGTCATTTGGTTATAATACTCACTGATAAATCTTCTACCACCACCATGTGCTACAGCATACATTGTTGGCACAAGCATGAGGGTAGCATTACGCTTGTTTGTTTTGATTTGAAATTTAGTATAGGCATAACTCTTGTGTGCTGCTCTACCTGCCGTGTCAACAGTTTGTGCATATTTAAATACCAAACACATCACCGAGTCACTAAAGGCGTCTCTCGGTGACATTCTTCTTGCATGTGCTGCAAAAGCCATCATGCAGAAGATAATCGTCAAAATGATGTGTGTTTGATATTTCTTCATTTATTATGAGTTAAGATGTTACTTGGCAGAAGAACTATGCCAAATATTTTGGACAGCAGCTTTCCTAACCAAGATATTTCATAAGGATTCCTATCTTTCCGGATTCTCTCAGTTTGGTGATACTTTTTTCTCTTATTTGACGAACTCGCTCACGGGTCAAGCCCATTTTATCACCAATCTCCTCGAGTCCCTTTTCGGTTTCCCCAATTCCGTAGCATGCGCAGATGATTTTCAGTTCGCGATCCTTGAGGCAAACTTTTAAAACCTGTCTTAGGTCTTGTGCCATACTTTCATGGTCAACCTGCTTGTCTGTTCTGCCCTCGTCTCCGCTTGCCATTACATCTGCCATAGAATTGTCATCGTCATCACTGAATGGAGCATCTATGCTTACATGATGACCGCTGGCTGCCATGCTCTGAGAAATCTTGTCCTCGTCAACACCCGTTCTGGCGGCAAGTTCCTCAACGCTTGGACGGCGTTGGTTTTCCTGCTCAAACTTATTTATTTCCTGGTTTACCTTATTGAGCGATCCTACCTGGTTGAGAGGAAGTCGAACGATTCGACTTTGCTCAGCTATTGCCTGTAAAATGCTCTGACGAATCCACCAGACTGCGTATGAGATAAATTTGAACCCTCGTGTTTCATCAAAGCGTTCTGCAGCCTTGATGAGTCCGATGTTTCCTTCGTCAATCAAGTCTGTCAGGGTTAGCCCCTGGTGCTGATATTGCTTTGCTACTGACACCACAAAACGTAAGTTGGCTTCAATCAACTTATTCTTTGCTCTTTCGCCAGCTCTGCCTCCCTTGCGAATAGCTTGAGCCAATTCTATTTCTTCATCAATAGAAACCATTGGGGCTCTACCTATCTCTACAAGATATTTGTCGAGGGCCTCGCTGTTACGATTGGTTATACTCTTTTGTATCTTAAGCTGTCTCATTATCTTTTCCTCTTAGTTACACATTGCACAATTGACGCAAAGATAATAAAAATATTGATACGCAACTAGATTTATAACTTACTTTAACGTAATTAACCTAACTTATTCATTTAAAGGTTATTTTACCGTCTTGTTCTTAACAAAACTTTGAAAAGCGTCATCGTATCCGTTAAACACATTGATGTCTACCTCTCCATGTATTCCCGCAACTCTTCCGTCAGGGCAGAGCTGCCAATATACCAGTCTGATGTCTGGTTTATACTCACCATATCGCGCAATCCAAACCTGATAGTTATGTTTCAGATCGGGAGCTCGTGTCAGATAGCGATTTACGAAAGTTTGGCTAATGTAAAGAATAGGCTTAACACCTGTTGCTCTCTCTACTATTCTAAGCCAAGTTCTGATGCGTGCAAACAATACTCCTGATCCTCCCATTTTTTTGATTTGACTAGGAAGCGGTTCTATATCAAGAACTGGGGGGAAATCGCCTTTCCTAATGATACTATGTTTCAGAAAGTGTCGTGCTTGTTCGGCAGCAGGTGTTATGGTGGTAAAGAAGTGATAGGTTCCAACCTTGTAACCATGTGCTTTTGCATCACGATAATCTTTTTTATAATATGGATTTAACAGCGATTTACCTTCTGTACTCTTGACATAGATGAAGCGAATAGGGAAGTTTACTGTTCCTGACACTGTCTTTTTGCTGAGGCGGCCAAGATGTGTAATGCGTAAACGGTTCCAGTTGATAGCATATTTTTTTCTGCCTTTTCCATGCTGGTATTTGCTCAGGTCTATGCCATAAATACGTTCTGATGTATATACAAGTCGTTCGCCTTTATAGCGGTCATTTTTCCATTCGCCTATTCGTAAAGGCTTCTTGGGAGCAATGCTGAATCCGAATCCTTCACGTTTTCCGTTTTTCCAGTAACCTTCATAATAGGTTCCATCGTATCCTTGCCAGCATCCATGACCGTTGGGTTGATAGATACTGTCGGTTGTACCCCGATAATATCCTAGAGAATCAGGTAAGAGGGTGTAATCAATAGAGCGTCGAAGTGTGACTCCATGAGCAGTTGCTAAAGATGCTGCAAGTTGAGGTGAAATAGCTTTAACCCCTTCAGGAGTTGTTTCTGAGGAAAGTTGGAATGTGTGGCTTTCTTGCGCAGTTTCTCCATTCTTCGCTTTGATGAGTTTGCATGCCTGACTTTTCCATTTTCCGTTCTCGTCTCTATAATAGGCTTGATATGAAATGGAACGTTTCAACTTGAAATGCCCCTTTTTCTGTACATGTTTCAGGGAATCGATCAGTTTCTTGGCAGAATCGCGTAGTTCCAGTTCGTGTTGGGTATAAGCACAAATAGAGTTGTAGCCTATATCCTGAACAGAATGAGAGTGAATATAATAATTCAGTTCTCCAACTTTCCATTTGGAGTCTCTATACAAACTGTCTAAAGAATCAACTTTCTCTTTAAAGATGCTATCTGCATCTTTGCCAAGATAGTGATTCCGGCTGATGCTGTTGTCGTAGCAGGCGGCAAGTCTTCCTTGACATGAAGGAATCAACGCCCAACGGTTCATAAAGTTGGCAGCCAGTGTTGTTGTGTCTTCGTCGAACCGGAGTATTGTTTTTCCATTTTGAATTAATTCATAGTGACTGTATACTTTTATGTTTGCTTTTGCCTTGTTCACTCTATCATTTGATGGGTTCAGGCAATAATAGCTCCATGTGCTGGCGGCAGCCAGCAGAATGAGAACTAAACTTGTGATATATAATATTTTCTTTTTCATTTGATGATGACCTCCAATATTTTCTTGGTGGTTTCGGTAATCTTCGTTTTCTCTGACGTACGTTCGCCGATAAGCCAGATGATTTCACCTTTACTATCAGTTAACACATGTTGTGTCTTCTTCTGTATATAGTCAAATTTCTTATCCGTCATATAGTCACTCAACAGTTTGCTTCCCTTCATGCCGAAAGGTTGAAATCTGTCGCCTTCTTTTACCAGTCGGTAGGTGAGGGGAAAACTGACTTTTTCAGCATCCAAAGTGATGCATTGCGATTCTTTGCTTGGCATGAAGTTACCCATCTTCGAGAAGATTCTTATTTTGATTTGGGTTCCTTCTTCCATGTTGTAAATGCCTTCTTCCGGCAGTCGGAACGCTCTCTCTTCCTGGATGTTGTTCAAGTCTTGTATGTTAGAAATCAACAGCTTTTCTCTGTCGATGACTATCATATAATCTTCGTTTTTCCAAATTTTACCGACACCACTATCCTGGCTGTTGAGGCTTTCACAGATGTCATCAATAACATTGCCATGAAAACCAAATCTGCTTAATTCTTTATGGAGTATGAATTCCGGACTTGGAGCATTCATGACAGATACTTTTGGGATATTTATAACGTTCCTGTAAGAATCGGTTGTACTGATGCTATCCATGCTGTCAAGTATCATTTTTGCTTGGCGTATGTATTTGGCAGTGAGGGCAATATTTTCACTTGCTGCCGGGTTGATACTTTCTAAGAGAGGTACTACATGATGGCGAATTTTATTTCTTAAAGCATCGTCTTCTAAATTTGTTGAATCTGTGACGAAATCTTGTTTCTTTTCTTTTAGATATTGCAATATATCCTGTCGGCTGATGCAGAGAAGTGGGCGCAGAATGTTTCCGTTTTTGGGGGCGATGCCTGCTAATCCGTCTACTCCAGATCCTCTTAACAGATTCAGAAGTAAAGTTTCTACATTGTCATCGCGATGATGGGCCACACATATGCCTCCTGCATGCAAGTCTTTTACTAATTGGGCAAAATAGCGGTAGCGTAAGTCGCGTGCAGCCATTTCGATACTTACCTTGTGCAAATGGGCATAAGCATAAGTATCAAAATGGATTCGAGACAAACTGATTCCCTGTTGTTGGCACAGATTTACACAAAATTGCTCGTCTCTGTCACTCTCTTCGCCGCGAAGGTGAAAGTTACAGTGTGCAGCAGTAATATTCAGTCCTAAATTTTTCAGGATAAGCAATAGGGCAACGCTATCGGCACCTCCAGACAAGGCAACGATATATGGTGTTTGCCACTTGAACATACCGTGGTGAATAATATATTTTTTGACGATATTTTCAATTTTGTTCATTCTGCGAAACTTTAAAAGTATATGATGCTTCTTATTACTTTCCGTTTTTCAAAAAATCTTCTGCCCGCTGCAAATCTTCTGGCGTGTCGATGCCTACAGTTTCTACATCTGTAGTACCAACTTTTATCTTGTAGCCATTCTGTAGCCATCGAAGCTGTTCCAGGCTCTCTGCAATTTCCAGTGAGCTTTGTGGCAGCTGAGTTACCTCTTTTAAAACTTCTTTGCGATAAGCATAGATGCCCAAATGTTTCAGATAAGGAAAACTTTTGAGCCACTCTTCCTCTTCTTTTCCTCTTACGTATGGAATGATGCTGCGAGAGAAATACATAGCAAAGCCTTGATTGTCTACTACTATCTTTGGGCTATTAGGATTTTTAACAGCTTCCATGCTGGTAAAAGCCTTTCCTAAAGTCGCAATTTGGGTTGTTGGGTCATCAAAACACTGGCAGATGGTTTCCAGTTGACTCTTGGCAACAAAAGGTTCATCGCCTTGAATATTGACAATAACATCCCAGTCTCCACCAATTTTTTCGATAGCTTCTTCAATGCGGTCAGTACCGCTCTTATGATCCTTGCGCGTCATTACTGCTTTACCGCCAAATGCTTCTACAGCTTTGAAAATTCGCTCATCATCTGTTGCAACATAGGCTGCTTCTAGACAAGCTGCTACTTTCTCATAAACATGCTGTATCACTGGCTTGCCACCTAGCATGGCAAGTGGCTTTCCCGGGAAACGTGTTGATGCGTATCTTGCTGGAATAATTCCTATAAATTTCATAATCTTCTATATTTAAACCTGTTTACTATTCTATTCATGCGGTTCGTTTAACTTCAAATAAAAAAGTTGCACTTCCGCAGACGCAAAAGTACAACTTTATTTTGTATTCACCAAAAAACTTTTTGTTTTTTTTGATTAAAAACGAGTTGATAGGTTAATATTCGCATTTATCTTTAACAATCCTTTTCAAAGAGAAAGATTTCTTTTGCTTTTCCACATTAATTTATTTATATTTCTCAAAAAAATGTTTCTTCTTTCGTTATCTTCGCTGAAATTGTGTAACTTTGCAGAAAAATTTTAAGAAAGGAATAAAATAAATGCCGTTAAGATTACCAGATAAGCTTCCAGCTATCGAACTGCTGAAGCATGAGAATATATTCGTGATGGACGAAAGTCGTGCGCATAAACAGGAGATTCGTCCGTTAAAAATCTGTGTGCTCAATTTGATGCCTCTCAAGATTACGACCGAGACAGATCTCGTTCGTCTTCTGTCGAATACTCCTCTTCAGATAGAGGTTTATTTCATGAAGTTGAAAAGTCACACGCCAAAGAATACTCCAATAGAACACATGATGATGTTCTACAAGGATTTTCAGGAACTTTCCAAACAGAAGTTTGACGGAATGATAGTTACCGGTGCTCCTATCGAAACGATGGCTTATGAGGAGGTAGAATATTGGCCTGAAATCAAAGAGATTTTTGATTGGGCCCGTACCCATGTTACTTCAACTCTCTATATCTGCTGGGGTGCTCAGGCTGGTCTTTATCATTTCTATGGTGTTCCTAAGTATCCTTTAGAGAAGAAGATGTTTGGTATTTTTAAGCAGAAGCCTCTCGATTTGTCTCAGCCAATCTTCCGCGGTTTCGATGATATCTTTAATATGCCTCATAGTCGTCATACGGAGGTAAGACGTGAGGATATTGAAAAAGTGCCAGGACTTGACATCATTGCTGAATCGCCTGAAAGCGGTGTCAGCATTGTGATGGCCAGAAACGGCCGCGAATTCTTTGTGACGGGTCATCTTGAGTATGCGCCAAACACGCTGGATAAGGAATATAAGCGCGATATGGGTAAGCGTGATGATGTAGAACTGCCAAAGAATTATTATTATCATGACGATCCGAACGAAGAACCTCTAGTTACATGGCGCGCTCATGCCAACCTCTTCTACAGTAATTGGATTAACTATTATGTTTATCAGGAGACTCCTTACAATATTGACGAAATCAGTTAATTTGAAGGAGTAGGGTGATTTAGAGACAGATTTCTTATGCAAACATTAGAATTATTGGCGCCTGCCAAGAACTTGGAATGTGGTATTGCAGCCATTGATCATGGTGCAGATGCCGTATATATAGGTGCACCTCGTTTTGGGGCACGAGCAGCAGCAGGCAATTCGCTGGAAGATATCAGACAGTTGTGTGATTATGCTCATCAGTTTGGAGCAAAGGTTCACGTTACTGTGAATACAATCATCTATCAGGATGAGATGTTGGATACGCTTAAGATGATCCAGCAACTTGATGAGATTGGTGTTGATGCACTTTTGCTGCAGGATATGGGTGTGCTTACTGAGGTGAGAGCGCAGAATTTGTGGAGTAGAGAATTGCATTCCAGTACCCAGTGTGATGTAAGAACTCCAGAAAAGGCGTTTTGGCTTACCACATTAGGTTTCAAACGTATCGTTCTGGCTCGTGAGCTTTCGCTCGATGAAATCAAGGCAATACATCAGGCGATTCCTGATAGAGAAATAGAGGTCTTTGTACATGGAGCGCTCTGCGTAAGCTATTCGGGTGTATGTTATGCTTCTGAGAAGTGTTTCGGGCGCTCTGCCAATCGTGGAGAATGTGCACAGTTCTGTCGTATGAAGTTTGATCTGCTCGATTCCAATGGTCAGGAGATTGAACATCAGCGTTATCTGTTGTCGCTCAAGGATCTTTGTCAACTTGATCATCTCAAGGAACTTGCTGATGCTGGAGCTACTTCGTTCAAGATAGAAGGAAGATTAAAAGATATCAACTACGTCAAGAATGTAGTGGCTGCCTATAGCAGTCAACTCGATGCAATCGTAAAAGCAGAACCGCGCAAGTATCGCCGTGCATCGGTGGGACATGTTGAATACAATTTTACACCTAATCTGAAGAAGACTTTCAATCGTGGCTTTACCCATTATTTCCTGAATGGGCGCCAGCCGGATATTGCTTCTTTCGATACGCCGAAAGCTATCGGCGAGTTTGTGGGTAAGGTTAAGGAGATACGTGGCAACATCTCTTTCAACGTAGCCACAGTAGCCAGCTTTAAAAATGGCGATGGACTGTGTTTTATCAATGATGACCGTGAGTTGGAAGGCTTTCGTGTGAACAGAGTAGAGGGTAATCGCCTCTATCCGTTTGGAATGCCTGAACATTTGCGTCCGGGCATGGCTCTTTATCGTAATAACGACCGTGCTTTCGAGGCTTTGCTGGCTCGTAAGTCTGCTGAACGTAAAATCTATATTGTCATAGCAATGGAGCCTGTGATGGGCAATGAGTTCAGGAAAGAGCCACAGGGGGTAAAGGCTGTTGTCAACATCATGAAGACGAAAGAGGCTGATGGTGGCTTGATTTATCAGGTGGCTGAGGTGTTTAAAGAGTTGAAGCTCGAAAAAGCGAAACGCCCGCAGGGCGAAAATATAAAGGCTCAGATGAGCAAACTGGGCGATACGATTTACGAAGCTTACCAGGTAGAACTTCTGAAGGGAATGGAAACATACTTTGTTCCGAACAGTATTCTCACTGCTATCCGGCGTGAATTGATAGATGAACTTACCAAGGCAAATCAGAAACAGCTTGATAAGTCGTTGTGGGGTGGATGGGATAGAACCTTGTTCAACAATGGTTTTGGATTCAGTCAGCCTGGTGAGCACCGACTTACGAAAGAGGAATTGACTTGGCAGCCGGAATACGGAAAATGGGGATATCTCTATAATATAGCTAACTATGATGCAAGAGATTTTTATCAGATTCATGGTCTGTCACAAGTAGTTCCGGCATTTGAGTTGGGTAAGAATATTCCTTCTGCATGGGATGCTAAGACCCAGGAAGAATATGATGAGAATATAGAAAAAGACAAGGCAAACAGAAGTATGCAACCTAAGTTTACCAACGAAAAGGGAGAATCGCTCCTGATGCAGTGCCGCCATTGTATCCGTTATTCGTTGGGCTACTGTGTAAAGCGTGGAGGCAAGAAACCAACCTGGAGAGAACCTCTCTTCCTGCAGCTGGGTGATGGTCGCCGCTTCCGTCTGGAGTTTGCGTGCAACGAATGTCAGATGAACTTATATAGTGAGAAATAAATGAAAAAGAAATGGACGATACATATTCTTTGTATGCTGGGCATCCTCTTGATGTTCAGCAGTTGTTATCATCGCCGTGCTCATCACCAGATGCATGCTGCTATGGTAGAGTACAGTAATAAACAACTCGATTCCATTTCGTTTTCTACCACCCATCATTATACCAACAAATTCAATTTTCTGGTATTCAAGGATTCCCTGGAATTGATTGCACAACAGCCTGAAGAGTTTTTGAGCAATTTGCCTATCGACTCCTTCGCCGTCCGAAAGAACCGCCTGCTGGTGGTTACGGATATCCGTATGGTTCCTCAGGATTCTATAGATTCAGTTTGGGTGCAGTTGGCTACTGAAGATAATCAGTTTGGCTGGACCCGTGAGTCCCGTCTGTTGCCGAAGGTTGTTCCCGATGATCCTATTTCGGAGTTCATCATGACCTTCAGCAATACTCACTTGCTCATCTTCCTGGTTATCATTATCATCATAGCTGTAGCCTATACCGTTCGCAGGATATTCCATAGCAATGGTAAACTGGTTCACTTCAATGATATAGATTCACCATATCCAACAGCGTTGGTGCTTATTGTTTCTATATCAGCAACCTTCTATGCAACCATTCAGCTGTTTTTGCCAGAAGTATGGCGTCATTTTTATTTTCATCCTACGCTCAATCCTTTTGCCGTACCGCCTATATTGGGCTTTTTCCTGGCTACAGTCTGGGCGATACTAATAGTAGGACTGGCTTGTGTTGACGAGGTGAAACACCGTTTGCCGGCAGGTGATGCACTTCTGTATCTGGGTGGTTTAGTGGGTGTTTGCGCCATTGATTACATCATTTTCAGTGTTACTACCTTATATTATATAGGTTATTTGTTGCTCGTAGCCTATATATGGTTTGCCATACGGGCTTATCTGTTTCCTCATAAATAAGGATAGGGGGTGCTGGAAAAAATATGTACCTTTGCACCCGTTATGAAAAAAATAGTATTTTATAGTAAAAAGAGCGTATGCATTGGTTTGGCAGCGGTAGCGTTGCAGGCTAGTGCTGCGGATAACGAAAGGGCTACTTGCTCTGACCTGTCATTGGGTACGAGTGAAAAGTTTGCAGATGCTAACGGCTTGCTGGCTGATAGCAGCCGAGTTTATGATATTGATGAAGTTGTGGTTGTTTCGCAGCCTAAGGAGAATTTCCGTCTTCGTCAACAGCCTCTCAGCAGCACTTCCTTTGGCTCTTATCAGATGCAGCGATTGGGTTCTCGCGATTTGCGCGAACTTTCCTGCTATGTTCCTAACTTCGTAATGCCTAACTATGGATCGCGTTTTACCAACGCCATGTATGTGCGCGGCATTGGAAGCCGTATCAACAGTCCGGCTGTAGGAATTTATCTTGACGGAATTCCGGTGTTGAGTAAGGCTGCTTTCAATCTTCACCATTATCAGACCAGCCGTATAGATATTCTCCGTGGTCCACAGGGAACACTCTATGGTCAGAATTCTGAAGGTGGTCTGGTGCGCATCTATTCACGCGATGCTTATGATAGCAAGGGCACCTACGTTAATCTGGGATTGGGCTCTCATTTCTATCGTAATGTAGAAGCGGCTCATTATATGAAGCTTTCACCTCGTATCGCATTAGGGGTAGCTGCTTTTTATGATGGACAGAAGGGATTCTTCCATCGTGCAGGAACCAGCGATTATGCCGACAATTATGATGAGGCTGGCGGTAAGTTTAATCTTAAGTTCCGTTTTGATAGAGGATGGAGCATGGATTTGCTAGCCAATTACCAATTTGTCTATCAGCATGCATTTCCTTATGGTCAGCTGGATTTAAACAGTGGCAAGGCTGCATTGCCAAATACTACATTCCCTGGGCTTTATCGCCGCAACATGCTGCTTTCGGGTGTCAATCTTCGCCATGATGGAGCGAAATGGGATTTTGCTTCTACTACCAGCTATCAGTTCCTGGATGACAATATGAAGATGGATCAGGATTATCTTCCTGAAGATTATTTGAGTTTGCAGCAAGATCAGTTGCAGAATTCTATCACTCAGGAGTTCACATTTAAGAGTCGTCAGCCTTTCTTCGGCTTCTGGCATCTTACCCAGGGTGCATTCTTCTCCCATGTGTGGTTGAAGACAAATGGTCCTGTAAAATTCGGTTCAGCATTGACGAAGCCTATCAGTAACGTTATCCTGACCCAGATGCAGCAGGCAATGCCTCCGGCAATGGCTAGCGGAGTTTCTGTCAATGTAGATATGGGAGCTCCGGGTTTGTTCCATACTCCTCAGAGCAATTTGGGTCTCTATCACGAGAGTACGTTTGATCTTTCTTCCCGTCTGAAAGCTACGCTTGGTTTGCGTTACGATTTCATGCATACAAGTATTCATTACGATACTTATGCTTATATGGCGATGACAGCTAAGGTGATGGGTAGGGAGGCTACTTATACTTTGCGTTCAATGCTCGACCGCAAAACGGGTGATGATTACAACCAGCTCTTGCCAAAATTTGGCTTAAGTTACCAGCTTGATGAGCAGGGTAGCAATGTTTATGCCACGGTGAGCAAGGGCTATCGTGCAGGCGGTTATAATATCCAGATGTTCAGTGACATCTTGCAGACCGAACTGAATGCTAACCGTCAGCATGCGATGCGAGGCGATTATGACGTGCCTCATACCGATGAAGATTATGATAGGGTGAACCAGACTATTGCCTTTAAGCCGGAAACCTCATGGAATTATGAGGTTGGAACGCATCTCAATCTTTTTGATCATCGTCTTCATTTCGATTTGAGTGCTTTCTATATGCAGGTTCGCAATCAGCAACTCTCTGTGATGGCAGGAACCTATGGCTTTGGCCGAATGATGGTTAATGCAGGTAAGAGTCACAGTTGCGGTATTGAAGCCGCGCTCAAGGGTCAGGCTTTCGACGGTGCTTTTGATTGGGGTGTAAACTATGGTTTTACACGCGCTGTATTTGATGAATATACTGATGGCGAGGGAGATAAGGCTGTGAATTATAAGGACAAGATGGTTCCTTATGTTCCCCAGCATACGATAGCAGCCATGGCTGACTATCATTTAGGACAGTTTACCTTCGGATTGAATATGAATGCGCAGGGCAAGACTTATTGGGATAATGCCAATACCTACAGCCAGAAGATGTATTTCGTGATGGGTGCGCATTGTGATATTGATTTCAGCAAGATGAGCATCAGTATCTGGGGTAAGAATCTCACAGATACTAATTACAATACCTTTGCTGTTGATAATGCAGCAACAGGAAAGAAACTGTATTTTGCCCAGCGTGGCAATCCTTTCCAATGTGGTGTTGATCTGAAATTCCACTTTTAGGATTAAATAGAAAAGGAGTTCCGGCATTCTAAAATGCTTGAACTCCTTTTTCTTTTTATCTGATTTATTTTAATTCTCCATATCCTACCAGCCGGTCGGTGCGGTCGCTCTGAGCTCGATAGTAAACCAGTACATTGTATTTGTTCTGGGTCTGGTAGAAATTTCCTTCTGATGGGAGCAGCCTGATGCTTCCGTCCTCCATTTTCATGAGATACTGATAACTGTAATAACCTTGCTTCATGAAGAGACGTGCGTGATAGGTTTTCGTCATTTCATCATATTCCATCCGATATTCGGGGAGGAAACGGCCGTAGGTCCAATCTGCGTTCAGATAAACATCGCCCGGCAGTTTTGGAGCTTTCAGGGTAAAGTGAATCTGTGCATATTCGCAGGTGTTGTTGTTTTCTACGTTGTCGCTGTTGCGGATATAAAACGAACCTTTGGCAGCTTCATCGTAAACATAATTGGGGCGAGGGCTGTCAGTCATTACCTTTACCTGATAGTCGCTTCCATCCCAATCTATGGCGTCTATTCCCATGGTTGGATGATCGGTGTCCAGAAATTCAAACTTTCTGTATTCGTTGCCCGCATCGAAAATCAGAGCTCTTACATGCTGCCAGCTCATTTTCCCCGCACTCAGGTAGTCGGGTTTAGGGTTGATGACAGCATTGTCCCATCTTCCGTTCTGAAGCACTACGATGTTCAGTTGGTTGGGATGAGTGATTCTCAGCTGGCTGTAATCCAGTTCCATTTTCAGTTGCTGGTGGTTTTTCTGGATATCTATATCTGTTGTTGAAGTAGCTTCTAACTTCAGTTTAACTAATGGCTGAGGCTCTGTAATCATCCAGTAGGCTGTAAACATTTTACCTTCTTCCTCGTTTTCCGCATTGTCGTCATAAACAGTCAGTCTGTAGTTGCCGCTCATGGTAAGTTGGCAGTCGGCATTGGGAATTGCCAGATGATAATGGGTGTAAGGATGATTGGTGTTGATGGATTGCTCTACATCTTCAATAATCTGGTTGCCGTTGAATCCTCTCATATAGTCGCTTTCAAAGAGCGAAGAAGTTACGTTCCAGTTTGCATCACAATGTTCAATCTTGTATCTGTATCGGTGATAATCGTGCGTCATGTCGTCAAAATCGATGTGGATAGGTTCTCCGCCCAGTGACGAGACAGGGAGCGATAGCCAGTTGGTTCCGCCTACAACCTGTAGGGTTCTGATGCGCTGGTTGAGTATCTCATGCTGCTGCGACCATGCAGGATGGGTAAACAGAAAGAGAAGGGAGATGATAGTGTATAATTGTTTCATATGGCTTCGTACGTATATATAAAAAAATAACTTGCAGTAGTCTTTTGATAAAGAACTAAATGCAAGCCTAAACAATCTAAATTAATACATGAAAACACTTTCGTAGTCGATAGGGGAATCGAACCCCTATGCCAAGATTGAGAATCTTGTATCCTAACCATTAGATGAATCGACCATTCAAAAAAATCTCTATTGGTCTCCCGACTTATAGAGACTTATTAATCTAATACCATGAAAAACACATGTAGTCGATAGGGGAATCGAACCCCTATGCCAAGATTGAGAATCTTGTATCCTAACCATTAGATGAATCGACCAACGGTACATTTTTCGGACGATAGCTTGCGGAAGGTGGGGGATTCGAACCCCCGGTACGGTAACCCGCACGGCAGTTTAGCAAACTGCTGGTTTCAGCCACTCACCCAACCTTCCAGTCGGATTCTTAACCGAATCAACCAAGCATCGTTCTCAAATGCGAGTGCAAAGGTACTACATTTTTCTGATTCCACCAAATCTTTTTGCAACTTTTTTTCGATAAAAATGCATTTTCTTTGTAACTCCCACATTATCAGGGGATGTTTTCTTCAACATTTTTTATAGTCATCTGCTTATAAAACAAATAGAGGCGGACTTCTTTCTCAGAAATCCGCCTCTTGTAAAAGAAAGGGCCGCTCGATGATGTGATGAAACTCCGAATGTATAAACATTTGAGAGTTCTCCGCCTTTGTAATCCACCGGCTTTTCAGCTTACCTGCCTAGCAGTTTATGTGGCCCGCCATGAGCAAGAGAATGTCCTCTCGGTTTCAATAGTGTAATTTGATGAGTATCCCGATCGAACCGAAACGACCCTTATTCCTTCTAGCACCCATGCATCATCACGATGCAACGGTGCAAAACATCTTAGTCATTATTTGATAATGCAAAGATAATGCAATATTTTGAAACTACCAAATGTTTTAGCTGTTTTCTTCGAATATTTTTTCGAAATATTTTCTCAGTTCCGTTTTGTCCTCTATAATATTGCGAAGTTCGTTGAGCGCTTTCTCATTAGGGGAGTTGGGAATCCATAACCTGATGTATCCGTTTCGTGAATATTTTTCGTCCATGTGCTGGCTGAACCGCTCCCATTGCTGCTCCTTGTCATAATCTGGATTGTTTTCTTTGCCATACTGTATGGCGCGCAGAAATATCTCGTGAACATCAATGTCGCGATCGGCTTCTGCCACAATCTTGCCATAGATGCTGCGAGGTTGACGGCTGGATGAAGCCCGATGGTCCTCAACGGCTTCTTTCATGATTTTAATCTGCTCCGGACCGAACCAGCGCTTCAGTCTTGCGTCTGCCTGCAGAATCTTGCCGCTGGTGATGTGGTGAATGGCACGTGGACCGCTCATTCCCAGGTCGTGGTAAGCAGCTATCACATAAACCATATCAATGTCGGCTCCGGTTACCGGAACCAGTTTTAGAGAGTTTCTGATGACTCGGGTAACATGTCTGAGCCCATGACTTTCGCCAAAGGCATTATATTTGGGGAGAATCTGTTTCTCCACAAAGTCCATGATTTCGAGATTTACCTGTTGTTTCATAGATATTCCTCCACTTTGTTTATATAATAAGGTACGCGCGTACATTATTATTAAGATGTTATTGTTCAATTCGCCATTCCGATAATGATCAGGGATGATACAATGCCGAAACAGAAGATGTTCAGAGCTGTTTTGCCCAGAATTCTGTTCAGTTCTCTGCCTTCGCCTATCTTTTTCATCTCCATATAGGTTCTGTTGTGCAGAACGATATAGAGTGCTGCAAACGGCAGGAAGATGCTGCTGGCTTCATGCTGAAATACTTCGTAGGTGGTGACACCTATTATGGTAATGATGCCCAGATTGCCCAATGCGCAGTATAACCGCTCGGCATTCTTCTTTCCTATGTGAACCACAAGAGTCTTCTTGCCGGCTCTCAGGTCGTTGTCATGATCACGATAATTGTTCAGAATGAGCAGCGTATCAACTACCAGTCCGCAGGCTACAGATACGAGAACCGCTTCCAGGCTTACTCCGTGCTTGTTTTCGGGCATTACGAGATAGTATGTGCAGCATACGGGTACAATGCCGAAGAAGAGCAGCACCAGAATATCGCCCATGCCCAGATAGCTGAGACAGGTAGTATAGAGGAAACAGAAGACTACGCAACAGATGCCTACGATGACCATTTCCCAACCACCGAAAAGAACCAGCGGAAGTCCTATGGCGCAACCCAGAAGGGTAGTGAGGATGATTCCCCATTTCATGGCTCCCAATGTAATCCAGCCTTCAGCGCAGGCTCGTTTCGGTCCCAGTCGGGTTTCATCGTCATTACCATGTTTGAAGTCGAAATAATCATTCACCAGATTGCTGTCTATCTGCATTACCCATGCAAAGAGCAGGCAGAGTAGGGCTGGCAATGTCTGTATCTGCTGAGCGTCTTTATAAGCCAGCGCAATACCCAATAAAACAGGAACAGCCGCCGCCGTCAGAGTCTTCGGGCGAGCGGCTAGATACCATGCTTTTATAGAATTTGTTTCTATCATATTCTAAAAAGATTAAAATTGAATCTTCTGAAATCCTTAAAGGAATCAGGAAGATTAATTGAAGAAGTTCCAACTTACTCCAATACGGAACACTCGCTCGTTCATAGGATAATGAGGCGCGAAGAAGTAGTTCTTGTCGCCCTGTCCTGCATTGATGTGGCTCATCATTACGAAGAAACGGGTGTGCTTGATGTGAACGTTGGCGTAAACATTGACGATAGGATAGTTGCCTATCTTTACGTTGTTCTCGCCGTTGCCCTGTACCGTATACTGTCCCATGTAAGGTGAATAGTCTGGAGCTTCATAGCTTGTAAAGTAGCGCATGTCTGCACCCAGGTCTACGTTCAGCACCTTTACTACCTTGAACTTGATGTAGAGGTTCGTATAAACATTGAAGTCTGGTACTGGCAGAACACTCTCCTTGCTCGAATGCTGGTAGGTAAACAGGTTTTCCCAGTTCAGTATGCCCAGTCTGAAGTTCTGCTCCAATTGTGCTGTCAGCAGGTTGATTCCTCCGCTTTCCTGCATGGGTGTAACCATGACTCCTGTTCGCAACCCTTTTTCTGTAATGTCATAGCTCTGCGAGAAGTAGGTGTAGTTCTTGATTTCATCTACAGCCACTCTCAGCTTGGTGCGCGTCTTAGGGAAGGAGAGTGTACCCATGATGCGGGTATGGATGGTCTTGTCGAGATCATTCTCCCACCACAGATGACGGGCGTGATAGTTGCGGTAATAGAACGATGGGGTTTCTCTATGGAAGAAAGCATCGCCTCTTACCTGAAGCGTGTCGCCCAGGAATGGGATGTTCACGTCTACATTACCATCTATGGCAAGGGTTCCGGCGTCAACCCCCGTCAGTCCTATTTCTGCTACGGCATTGTAGTGGAGGGTCTTGCCTTCCTGCTTGCTCAGCTGTCCGCCTACGCTCAGCACATGCTCGTTGTATTTTTCGAAACCGCCTTCCATGGTTGGCAGTTCATAGTGTCGGAGATCGTAGCTGGCGAAAGCCTTCAAGCCTGCCTTTGCCCATTTGTTGAAACCTTCAAGCATGGCGATGGCGAAGGTATTCTTCATGTGCCAGTGCTTGGTCTGGTCGTAGATGGAATCACCGGTCAGCCTACCTGCATCGTAATATTCGTTCAGATAATAGTCGGCTGGCGTCTGATAAGCTTCGTAAATACGGCGATAGTTGTCAAACTTTACCGTGTGGATGAAGCTCGTTACCGGAACATATTCGCTCTTGTAGAAAAGCGAGTCTTCGGCATTTTTCTTCTGGACGGCAAGCAGACTGTCGGCAGCGGCTTTTCCGTTTACGGCGATGCGGGTGCTGTCGTTCCTGGTGTCCTTTGCGGCTGAGTCTTTAGCCGGTTCATCGCCGGCAATCTTTGCTCCGTCAGGACGTCCGCTGAATTTAGCTCCCTGCTGTTTGTCGTAGGCTTTCTCATCAAATTTCCTGCCTTGTTCCTTGGCTTTCTTTCTGGCTTCTTCCTTCGCATCCTCTTCAGCGTTTTCCTTTTTCGAAGCCATGGCAAATTTCTTTGCCTTGATTTCTTCTTCGGTCATCTTTACCTTGCGGCTGAAACCTACGTTGTAGCGGTGGGTAAAGAAGATGTGCTGGTTGTCCAGTCGGTTCCAGTTCTGTTCCAGAACGGTAGGAATTTCGTTGGTGGCAAACGATTCGGTGTAGATTTCCGGATGCTTGATGTAATCATCGTTGGTAATACCGCCGTTCTCGGTCATCTTCTCATGATTGGTACTGAAGAGGAAGTGTGCCTGATAGCGGTCGCCCAGGTAAGAAGCCCACATGGTGTATTTGAAGTGGCTGGTACTCTGCGCGTTATAATATCCTCTGCCATACTTGTAGTCGAATCTGAAACCGGCGCCTAGCCTTTTGTTGGCATTCACGGCAAACATGGCCTTGAAGTCATCTTCTCCCGTCACCTTGTCGCCGCAGCTGTTCAGCGTTATGTTGGTGATAGGCGAGTAGGTGTTGGTGAAATGGAAGTCGCTTACCGGATTTACGATATAGTCGTAGGGCTCTGTAAAGATGAAGTTGCCCTGTGTATTGCGGCGGTCGATGAAGATTCGGTTCAGTCGGGCAGTACCCATGTTTCCGAGGGTGTTGTATTCGCCTCTCAGTCCTTCCGTGAAGGTTGTGTTCATATACATGTGCTGCAAAGTGTCTACTACGGCAGCCTTTGTATCGCCGAAGCGTTCGTCTACAGTCCATACCCTGATGCCCTTCGGAATCTCTTTGTCTGAGCCCAGTGAATCGGTGTTCACCTTGCGGTTGGTTTGAGGACGGAACTGCGAATCTTCGTTATAGTTAAAATCGTTTTGTGCCGCAACCGGGAGGGTTGCAGCACAAAATAGGAGTGATGAGAATATAATTTTCTTCTTCTTCATTATTTCTTAAATAGTCGGATACATACTTCGGCAATCTTGAGCACTACACCCACAATGAGTACGATGTAGGCGATATTACGGCTCTCTTCCAGCTGGGTCCAGAGTATTACACCCACGATGGCGAGCAGCATGAAGGCGATGTTGAGATAGTTGCGTACCTTCAGCATGTTGCTCTGGTCGCTGTAGGCCAATGGACGGAGTCGGCGGTGCTGTGGTCTTACGGCGTAGCTGGTAGGCTGCTTCTGCTCTGTCTGTTCTGCTCCCTGCTCAGCTGTAGGCTGGGCTGTAGCGTTTGCAGGCTGCTGTGCCTCGTTCTGCTGTATCTTATTATCTGTATTCTGATTATCCATGTTTTTTTTCTTCAACTTATTGTTTTACTAATGCAGTTAAGTCTGCGAATATCTGGTCCTTGCGGTCGATGGTGCATTTGCGGAACTTTCCGAAGATCTTAGCCAAGTCGTTCTGCTTCCTGGTGAGCGCAATCTTGTCGCTGATTACCTCTTCGGCAGGTTCTTTGAAACCGGTGCTTCTTCCTTCCTCATAGTTGTAGGTGATGCGGCCGAGCGAAAGATTCAGATGATTATCTGAAATCCTGGCTACCAGCTGGTATTTGAATTCAGAGCGGTCGAGTGAGATGAATGACTGGCTGAAGACGAGCCATTCGTCCATCGTGTTGGCGATGATGTGTTCAGCATCGTTTACCAGGGCTACACGGCTTGCTATGTTCTGCTCGTTCTGTGTCAGTTCACTCATGTATTTTAATACGATGTCGTAAATCTGCTTGGCAGTTTTTCCGTTAGCATCCGTATCGAGCGTGAATTCAATCTTGTTTTCAGCATTATAGGTGATGGCGCCTGCCAGATATTTCATGTCCACTTTGGCTGTAGTGCCATTTGCCAGCTTGTTGGCAGCCTTGGCAGTCTCCTTTGGCTTAGCGGCTACAGTAACAGGAATCGCCCATCCCGTGGTTGATGTGGTTGGCTCCTTCACTACAGCAGGTTCTGGCTCAGTAGCATTGCCTTTCTTGGCTTCAGTCTTCTTGGCTTCAGCTTCAGCCTTGGCGCTTGCTGCGTTGATGCTGTCAGCCTGAGCCTTCAGTTTGGCAGCCTGTGCTTTGATTTTAGCCACTTCGAGTGCCTTCTTGGCAGCTTCCAACTGTTTCTGTGCCTGTTCCAGCTGCTGCTCTTCGGTCAGCACGGTTTGAGCCTGTGCAGTCATCAGTGGGAGGAGCATAAATATGGGGATGATGATTTTTTTCATGTCGAGTTGTTTTTATGAAACTAAAAAAATGACAGTTCCTGATTGCGGAACATGGCGGAAGATGAGGGATTCAAACCCCCGATACCCGGAAGAGGGTATACCGGATTTCGAGTCCAGCGCATTCGGTCACTCTGCCAATCTTCCTTTTATATTGTCAGATGCAAAAGTAATACATTTTTCGCATCTGACAAAATATTGCTGTTATTTTTTAACTATATTAACCCCGCTTTATAGGATTTTATACTATAGTTTTTACTGTTGCTGCAGAAATCTGTCGGCTTCGATGGCTGCCTTGGCTCCTGAGCCTGCGGCTACAACGCCCTGGCGGTAGATTGGGTCGGCCACATCGCCTGCTGCGAAAACACCCGGAATGTTGGTAGTGGCAGTACCTGGCACAACCTTGATAAAGCCCTGCTCGTCGAGATCTATCTGCCCCTTGAAGAGGTCGGTGTTAGGCTTATGTCCGATAGCCAGGAAGAATCCGTCGATGCTGATGTCAAACTTCTCTTCGTTGGCTTCGCCCTTATGGCGTACGAGATGAGCACCTTCTACACCATTATTGCCGAAGAGTCCCAGCGTATTGGTTTCGAACAGAATCTCGATGTTCTCCTTGTTCTTTACGCGCTGCTGCATGATTTCTGAAGCACGGAGATAAGGCTTGCGCACAATCATGTAAACCTTCTTGGCAAGTCCTGAAAGATACATGGCCTCTTCGCAGGCAGTATCGCCACCGCCCACTACGGCTACTGTGCGCTTGCGGTAGAAGAATCCGTCACAGGTAGCGCAGGCTGAAACGCCCTGTCCGCGATATTTCTCTTCATCGGCAAGACCCAGATATTTGGCAGATGCGCCTGTGGCAATGATCACGGTTTCTGCCTCAATCTCGTTGTCGCGTTCATCGGTAAGATGGAATGGACGTGAGCTGAAATCTGCCTTCACGATGCTTCCGTCTCTCATTTCTGCTCCGAATCGGGCTGCCTGTTCCTTCATGTCCATCATCATCTGCGTTCCGTCTACGCCGTTAGGATAGCCCGGAAAGTTTTCTACCTCTGTGGTGATGGTGAGCTGGCCGCCTGGCTGCATTCCCGAATAGAGTACTGGCTGCAGGTTGGCTCTACCCGCATAAATGGCAGCCGTATATCCTGCAGGGCCGCTACCTATAATTAATGTCTTTACTTTTTCCATTTTTTATCTTATAGTTATATTTTTGTTTCCGATGGCTTAAAACAAGCCATTTTCTCTGCAAAGGTACATCAAAACGATGAGAAATCAAAATAAAAATACATTATTTTTCCTTTCTTGCATAAATTATAGCTTTCATTTGAAGAATTATTGTTATCTTTGCACCCGGAATTCTGATGTTTATGGAAGAACATCAATAGAAAAACGAAAAATATAAAACTGGATATATGAATCAGATTAAGAAGATTGTACTGACGGGTGGTCCTTGTGCGGGCAAGACTACCGCTATGGTTAAGGTGATAGAACATTTCTCTAGCCTGGGCTATAAGGTCTTTACCATTCCCGAAGTTCCAACCATGTTCACCCAGGCGGGCATGAATTATCTCACTTCCAACAAGGATTTCTTCTTTGAGGGTGAGAAGGCTACTTTCCAGACTCAGATCAACCTGGAAGACAGTTTCCAGCGTATGGCAGAAACATTGCAGCAGCCGGTCATCATTGTCTGCGATCGTGGCACGATGGATATTTCTACCTATCTCACTCCCGATTTCTGGAATCGCATCATCTCAGAAGAGGGGTATACGAATTCACAGCTTCGCGACCGCTATGATGCTGTGCTGCATCTGGTGAGTGCTGCCGATGGTGCCGAGCAGTTTTATACTACAGCCAACAATGCGCAGCGCCTGGAGCAGGCTGATGAGGAGGGGCTGAAGATAGCGCGCGAGTTGGACAAGAAGATTGTTTCTGCATGGAAGGGTCATCCTCATCTCAGGGTGATCAATAACCACGAAGATTTCAACAACAAGCTGAACCGTGTGCTCAAGGAGATAAGCAATGTGCTTGCCATTCCGCAGCCGATAGAGGAGGAACGCAAATATATCGTGAAGCTGACAGGCGAGGTCCCTAATGCGATAGACAGCGATATTGTTCAGACTTATCTTACGGGTGAGCCGGGCAGTGAGATCCGTCTTCGCCGTCGCGGTTTCGAGGGAGGCAAGTATGTGTATGTTCACACCACCAAGAAGCGTCTTTCAGACAAAGAGCAGATAGAGACTGAGCGGCAGATCAATGCCAATCTTTACGAGAGTATGCTTCAGCAGGCAGATCCTTACCGTCAGCGCATTCATAAGCATCGCAAGAGTTTCATCTGGAAGGGCCAGTATTTCGAGCTCGATGAGTTTCTTGAGCCGGTTTCCAATCTGATGATTCTTGAAACCCGCGGCATTTCTGCCAACGAGAGTGTGAAGTTTCCTCCTTTCATCCAGGTGCTGGAGGATATTACGGGCAACAGCAAATATTATAATTATAACATAGCTCTGAAGCGGTAAATCAGCCGAAAATGTAAAAAGTTACGGAGATAATTCATATTCTCCGTAACTTTTTACATAAACCACTCACTTTTGGTGTTATTGAGTTTCATCATTATTGTGTCATACTTTCATTCCTTCAATGTCTTGTTTACTTTGTGTCTATTATCTTGTAGCAGAGATTTTGGGTGGTACTAGCTTATCTTTCCACCCTTAAAATGCATCTTAAATGTGACCACGAAAGATTTTGCACGCGCGCGTGCAAAATCTCCCAATCAGGGAAATATTGGTATAATTGCTTGAAATAGGCAAGGTTACGAACACCATAGCACGAGCCGAATTCAGTTGTCAACTGCTGAGATATGGACTTGATGAGCTGTATTCCATAATCAGCACGCTGCTTGCCAGGTTGCTCTTCTTCAACAATACGTTTGCCAATTTCCCAGTTTGAGCGTATCAGGGTTTCGTTGATAGATTGATACGCCCTGTTTCTTGCCCTTGTGATGATGGTTCTGATATCATCTATGACATGTGCATCTATATTTATAATATTCTTTTCCATCTATATATTTTTTCATTTCTTTTCCTTACTTCCCAATGACAGCTATAGCCGCTACCAACATACTGCCACCTTGAGTGCCACTTTGAGTGCCATTGAGTGATCAGTAAGCACAGAATGCAATGACTTGGAAAATTCCCCAAGCTGAGGAAATAGTCTTTGCCGTTCCGATTTTATATGGAATCACTTCTGTAAAAGTTTTCCTTAAAGAATTCTACTCCTGTATTATCCTTTACTAATTTAGCAAAATCGGTTATCACCTTATCCGCCTCCGATTGAGATGTAAATCGTTGCATCTCATATTTCTTGAGAATGGTATGCTCCTTATCCGTGCAGGTTATTTTTGTATCTTTCGATGACTCAAGAAAACGGGTTAGAAAGCCTTTCCAATCATCTTCTGGTCTTTCAGGGTCGTATAACCATAGCTCTGACTTTTTTGTCGTATATACAGACACATTGAATATGATATACGAATGTGAAACCTCTGAACTGGCATATGAAGATACATCTGTCATATCCTTATTCTCTTCATTGGAAATAAAGTATCCATCGTCTGACACCTGGAATATTGACATCTCTATGGTATGTCTTCCCCTTTTTGTAGCTCCAAAGTAATACTCAAAAAAATGACCATACAGGAAATCCAAGCCGCTCATATCCTTATATACATTCAATTTGGCATAATCTTTATCTGGACTATTCCTTCTGTTTCTAATCTCGTCACTAAACCAATTCTTGCTTCCCCACATATCAGTATATGGAGTTTGTTCTCTGATATAGTTCACTATATTAAGTACGCGTTCCTGGAATCTTGAAAGTAGTCTGAATGCGTTTCTAACATCAACGAATATATTGTCAATCTCTTTTTTCATATTATAAAGTATTTTCTTATATTATCTATAGAAGATGGATTTATTATTTTCTTTTCGGTTGCAATGGAGTTAAACCAGTCTATATTATATACGCCATTGATATTGAAGGCAAGTATTATATTATCGAGCAAACGCAGCGTAGCAGAAATACTCATGTCTGGTATGCTTATCTTTTTGAGTTCAGCTCTATATCTATTGGTAGCTATCAGCAAAGAAAGCCAATTACATTTGAAAATGAAATGCATTTTGCCACGTACTTTTATTTCTTCAATATTCATTGACATATTACCACCTACAGCAATGAATACGACTGGTTTTCCTTCTTTTCCATATTCATTGTTATAAGCAGTTAATTCCCGTTTCCACTGGCTTGAACCTTGACCGTCATAATCGCCATATTTTGCCTCAATAATTACATCTAATTCCTCAAAAGATATAAATAAATCAGGCTCTACATAGCTTTGATTATCTGTACCAGTATTATCCCAGTGTGGCCAAAAGTCATATGATACTAGCCTGCCTGAATTGATCTGCATTTTAGCATTGTTAAAACAAGAAGACTTTAATATGTGCCAAAATACATTGTCTGGCAACAACATAAGGTTCTCGAAAACAGCAGATGTCTTAGGATCCTCATAACTATTTTTATGTGCATATTTGCTATGTAACATACTCTGAAATTCTATATTTGTTAATTATGTGCCAAATTCTAGGAGGATAAGCCATGCTCAACTCCCATATTAGCGCAATATTTCTGCAAAAATACAAAAAATATTCAGAAAAGTGATTTTATGGGTGGATTTTGTTTGCAGGGCGAAATAGATTTAACCTTATTTTATAAGATAGGGGGATATCTTGAATAACCGGAAATCCTTAATGACCTTAATGACCGTGACCTTAATGACCGGATTTAGGTATTGGAAAATGAAAATGACCGATAATGAATTTGACACTTCATGACCTCTTAAAACAAAAGGGCGTAAGGTATGGTAGATACAATCTTAGTAAAATGTAGAGTAATTTGCATTTTTCTTCATAATCATTCGTGTTTCTAACATATTTTACCTATCTTTGTGCCTTAAAAAATAGAAGTTGCAAAATGGAAAAGTATGTGTTAGAATTACAGGCTGTACTAGACAACTATAGAAGTCTTGGTATTTCGCAGCAGATAGATTACGATAAGTTCTATCTGTATTCCATCATTACACACTCTACTGCCATAGAAGGTTCTACTGTGACGGAAATAGAGAATCAATTGCTCTTTGATGAAGGTATTTCTGCTAAAGGTAAACCCTTGGTAGAGCAGTTGATGAATCTTGATTTGAAGCATGCCTATGAGCAATCCATTCGATGGGCTAAGGAGCACAAACCTTTTTCTGTAGAAATGCTTAAGCAATTGTCTGCATTGGTGATGAAGAATACCGGCAGCGTTTATAGTACGCTTCAGGGGAATTTCGATTCTTCTAAAGGTGACCTCCGTCTATTAGGTGTCACAGCGGGAGCTGGTGGACGTTCCTATATGAACTTTCTGAAGGTTCCTGCAAGGTTGGCTGATTTCTGCAATGAGATAAACCGCAGGCGTGAATTGCTTCTTGAAAACCCGAGTGAAATGGATGCATATTTGTTGAGTTTCGATGCTCATAACATCCTTGTCAGCATCCATCCTTGGGTGGATGGAAATGGCAGAATGTCGCGTCTCATCATGAACCACCTTCAGTTTGAATTTAATCTTGTTCCGACAAAGGTAATGACTGATGATAAGGCAGCTTATATTGAAGCTCTTAATGCATCCCGAGAAGAAGAGTCGATGTTACCATTCCAGTCTTTCATGCTTCAAGAACATATCAAAAATCTTAAGGCTGAGATAGAACAGTATGAAAGATCTATGGATGATGATGTCGTGATAAATGTCGGGAAAGATTTTGAAAATGTCGGGAAAGAAAAATCGCTTGAACTTTCTGAACGTCAGCAGAATATCATTTCTGTTGTTAAACATCATCCGGAAATAACGATTCCGGAATTGGCGCAGAGAATGTCGGGAAAGAAAACAGTTACGACACGTACAATTGAAAGAGATATTGCAGCTCTTCAAGCTAAGGGAATCTTGAAGCGTGAAGGCGGTAGAAAAAGTGGTAAATGGATAGTTGTAAACATCTGAATAATCCGAAATCACTTTTATTGTATTGGAAATTAATATTAATTAAAATAGTAGCTTATGAGCAATGTATATTTTGAACCTTGGGTTGGCTGCCAGTATTCCGAGGGCATAAATGGGAAACGTATAATGGTTTTAGGCCATGCTTGTTATTTCTCTTATTCTCAGTGTCATGAAATAATTAAGCAAGCTTTGTGTTAGGCATTGAGGGACTTTCGAAATACCCCGAAATACTTAATGACCTTAATGACCGGACCCTTTTGGGGATTGAAAATGACCCTTAATGACTTTGACCCTTCATGACCGGCTTTCTCGGTAGAAACGAAAACGACCGCTCTCCTCGTATTGAGGTGAGCGGTCGTTTTTATTTTATGGCTGAGTCAGCTTATTATAATAAGGTAGACTCTATGTTCTTTATCCCATGCAGCTCGTTACTCCGAGCGTAGTAGCGATAGCGGTCAGAATGCTGATGGCTATCTGCAGAATTGTTTTCCAAGTGTTCGCTTTCATCTTTTTTAATGTTTAGTGTTTAATGTTTACTTTGTGGGGTGCAAGTCCGCTAGGGGCTTTTGGCTGCGGCTAGGGGCTAGCACCCTAGCTGCTGGGGGTTAACCCATATTGCCGTCGCCGCCTGATTCAGAGCCTTGGTCCCCGCCGCCGGTCTGGTCGGTATTTGAACCGCCACCTTCGGTATTGCCGGAACCGCCCTCAGTGGTGCCTGAACCACCGCCTTCGGTAGTGCCCGAACCGCTAGGGGTAGAACCGCCTGGCGTATTATCCGGAGTAGTTGGCGCGTTGAGGTAAACGTTGGTCTTACCCTCCTTCTTCGCCTGGTTGATGCGTGACTTCGCCTGGTTGATTTCCAGAAGATTTGCGTTCACGCTACGCATTACGATGCTGTAATTAATCATAGTCGTTTGTAGTATGTTTAGTGTCCGTGTTTTGCAACTCCCCAGAACGCCCCGTTCCTGCCGTTTTCGGGGTCTTCATTGATGACCGGCGCCTGCCATCATTTATGACCCGCGTTGGTCTTAATAGAAGACCCGAGCAAGGCACAAAAGGCTGTTCTTTCGATTGCCGGTGCAAAGATACGAAAACCCCCGGTATCTACCAAATTTAGGCATGTGATAAGGAGCGATTTTCAGCAAACTTACGATTTGAAAGTTAGCTATAAAGACTAAACTCTATGTTTTATGGGGCGCATCTCTATGTTTTTGCGGTATAGAAGCTGCGTTTTGCTGTATAAATCAGCATATTACAAAGTAATAACCTATTTGCAGGAAACGTACTGAGTACACTTTTTAGGCATTATAAGCTCTCAAAAGGCAAAAACTTTCCAGCCTGACCAACCTTGTGATATATCCATTAGCCACGATTCATGGTCATAATGAATTTGCCAACAAGGCTTGCCCCTGCTTTGATGTAAAGAAGGAGTGGGGGAAGGAGTAGACACAAAAAATAGCGGATCTGTCACAGACCCGCTATTTAAATTTATTAAAAAAATTATTATGTTTAACAATTTTCTAGTCTTATACAATACCCTGAGCCATCATAGCCTTAGCTACCTTCAGGAAGCCGGCTACGTTTGCACCCTTTACGTAATTTACGTAACCGTCTGGCTCAGTACCATACTTCACGCAGTTAGCGTGAATATCGTTCATGATGTCGTGGAGCTTAGCATCAACCTCCTCACGAGACCACTTCAGACGCTCTGAGTTCTGGCTCATCTCAAGACCTGATACTGCAACACCACCTGCGTTGGCAGCCTTACCTGGAGAGTAGAGAATCTTAGCATCCTGGAATACCTTGATAGCCTCTGGAGTAGAAGGCATGTTAGCACCCTCGCTTACTGCGATTACACCGTTGGCGATGAGAGCCTTAGCTGCCTCCTCGTTGATTTCGTTCTGAGTAGCTGATGGGAGAGCGATGTCTGCCTTCTCAAACCAAGGCTTAGCACCCGCAACATATTTTACACCATACTTCTCTGCATACTCCTTGATACGGCCACGCTCTACGTTCTTGAGCTCCATGATGTAATCGAGCTTCTCGCGGTCGATTCCGTCTGGGTCGTAGATGTAACCGTCTGAATCTGAACATGTAACTGGCTTAGCACCCAACTGGAGCAACTTCTCCATGGTGTACTGCGCTACATTACCTGAACCTGAAACCAAAACAGTCTTGCCCTTGATGTCAATACCCTTGGTAGCGAGCATGTTGCAGAGGAAGTATACGTTACCGTAACCTGTAGCCTCAGGACGGATCAATGAACCACCGAACTCCTGACCCTTACCGGTCAAGACGCCCTGGAACTGGTGTGTCAACTTCTTGTACATTCCGAAGAGGTAACCTACCTCGCGGCCACCTACACCGATGTCACCAGCTGGAACATCCTCGTCTGGACCCATGTGACGGTAAAGCTCTGTCATGAAAGCCTGGCAGAAACGCATTACCTCGTTGTTGCTCTTGCCACGTGGAGAGAAGTCGGAACCACCCTTAGCACCACCCATTGGGAGAGTTGTAAGAGAGTTCTTGAATGTCTGCTCGAAAGCCAAGAACTTCAAAATACCCAAGTTTACTGACTTGTGGTAGCGAAGACCTCCCTTGTAAGGGCCAATCGCGTTGTTGTGCTGAACGCGGTAACCCATGTTAGTCTGTACGTTGCCCTTATCATCTACCCAAGATACGCGGAACTGGATGATGCGGTCTGGAATGCAGAGACGCTCGATGAGGTTTGCCTTCTCAAACTCTGGGTGCTTGTTGTACTCTTCCTCGATAGTACCGAGAACCTGACTAACTGCCTGAATGTACTCAGGCTCGTTTGGGAATCTTCTTTGGAGATTCGCGATTACTTCAGATGCTTTCATAATCTTTAATCTTTTATTGTGTTTAAATTCTTATTTTTTATTTCTGATTGCAAAGATACATGTTTTTCTTGAAAACACCAACAAAAAGAAAGAAAAAATGCAGAAAAAGTAGAAAAAAGTTATTTTTTAACATTTTTAATCACGATTTGTAGCCTTTTTGTGTACGCACACCTTATTATATAAGAGATGTTTTTCGGGGTTTAAGCCTTTATCTCTGTTTAGGGAATTTTGCATTCTGACGACTTCAGTTTATCTATCCTGCGCCATAGGGCATAAATGAGCAGGATGATAGCGTAGAGAATGATTACCTGAGGCAGACTGATTCTTACGTTTTCGATGCTTGCTCCAGGCAGCATGCTGATCAGTTTTATTGCTGTATTCAAAAACTGGGTGATGCTGGTCAGGGCGCCTGATGTAAGGCTGATGAGTGGGGCGACAACCGGTGCTATGGGCGCCCATAACGTGAGTGGGGAGAACAGGATTAATGCTGCTCCAAGATATAGGATGAGGGTTGCTGCGGGAATGGCGATGTAATTGGTGAGAAGTGAATAGCACGATATTCTGCCGAAGGAGTAGACGATGACCGGAAGGGTTCCTATCTGGGCTGCCAGTGAAACGCAAAGGAGTCCCCATGCCCAACGGATGAAACGGCTGCGGATGGGGAGGAGGGAGTAAAGGGGTGTGAAGAACAGCAGAATGGAGGCTACGGCCAGGAACGAAAGCTGGAAACTCAACTCGAAAAGATAGAGCGGACTGATGAAGAGCATAAATACATAAGCTGAGGCTAATGTGTTGAGCGGCAGACCGGTACGGTGGAATGCTAAACTTAAGCTGTAGGCTGAAAGCATGATGGCTGCACGGACTGCACTTGCCGGCAATCCTATGAGAAAAACGTAGGTCCAGATGGAGATGAGGGACAGGATGATGGTGTAAACTGAGTACTTTCTGCCGCCTAGCAGAAAGATGAAAAGCTGGAAGATAATGCCTATATGAAGTCCGCTTACTGCCAGGATGTGACTGGCTCCGGAAATGGAGTAACTGTTTCGGGTGTTCGAGTCGAGTGCGCTCTTGTCGCCCAGCGCCATGGCTGCGATGACTGCATAGTCTTGCTGTTTTACGTGAAGGGAAACCAGTTTGCTTTCAATATTGCTTTTATAGCGTTCGGTATTGATTTTTGCCCGTGTGAGGTAAGACAGTTCCTGCCAGTTTTTCAGTTGTGTAGTGGTTTGGGAATCAGCTATTTGCTTACAGGTAAGAAAAGCCCCAAGGCTCAGGATGCATAAATGAATCATCACGCATTGGGAGTAGATGAGAAACAGGTGGCTCCTGCTGAAGTAAGCCTTTTGGCTTAAGAACTTAGTAAGGAAAAAGATGATGCTGCCAAGGGCGCATGAAATGATGGAGATGATGAGCCAGAAGCGCATATTGAAATCATCATAGCCCCATTTGGCTATGATGATTCCGATCGTCAGTGTGAGGCTGATGGTCATGAGCGGGGTGATGTGTAGCTCTTTCATCGTTCCTCTTTCCTTATTTAAAAAGATGATTATTTACCTATTTCTTGAATCCGAAGATGCGCTTGATGAATTTCTTCACAGCGTTTTCTTTCTTCTGTGGATTTACGATAGGGGTGTGCTTGTGTGCAGCCGGCTTGTCGCCCTTTTTCTGGGCTACGCCTCTGCCACGGCCGTTGCTGCCTGGACGAACATTGTTCTCGGTGCCTGGGCGCTGCTGGTTGCTGTTATTGCTGTTATTGCGGCGCTTCTGGCTGTTGCTGTTCTTTGGCTGCTCGCCTGGCTGGGCTGGCTTTCTGTTCTGCTGCTTTGCGTTCTGCTGCTTGTTACCTTGCTGAGGCTGCTGCTTTCCGTTCTGCTGCTTGTTACCCTGCTGTGGCTGCTGCTTTGCGTTCTGCTGCTTGTTACCCTGCTGAGGCTGCTGCTTTGCGTTCTGCTGCTTGTTACCTTGCTGTGGCTGCTGCTCGTTGTTGCGTGGTGCTTTTTCCTGACGCTCGTTTGGCTTGTTTGGCTTGCGCTTGTGAGAAGTCTGGTCGCGGTCTTTCTGTCGGCGGTTCTTGGCGCTGTTCTTTCCGCCCTCGCCGTTTCCGCCGTTGCCGCGTCTGTTGTTTCTTCCGTTTGCGCCTTTCTTCTTCGGCTTGTTAAGCTTGATGTATTCAGGACCTTCGCCGCATCCTTCAGGGAGAGGCATCTTGTCTACCACCTTCTCCAGGAACTTCTCAATCTGCTGGAACCAGTACTGGTCTTCTTCGCTCACAAAGGTGATGGCTCTACCATCGCGGTTGGCACGGGCTGTACGGCCGATGCGGTGAACGTAATCTTCTGTATCGTGAGGAACATCGTAATTGATGACCATCTCAATATCATCGATGTCGATTCCGCGCGCCACAATGTCGGTAGCTACGAGAACATCATACTGTCCGCTCTTGAACTTGAACATCACATCATCGCGTTCAGCCTGTTCCAGGTCGCTGTGCATGGCTCCGCAGTTTACTCCAATCTGCTGGAGGGAAGCTGCGAGTTGCTTCACCTTGAATTTGCTGCCGCTGAAGACGATGACGCGCTTCAGGTCGCCCGCCTTGAAGATGTCCTTGATGATGGTCATCTTCTGGGTTTCGTAGCATACGTATGCTTCCTGCTTGATTTTCTCGGCTGGCTTGCTGACGGCAAGTTTGATTTCTACCGGATTCTTGAGCAGGGTCTTAGCCAACTCTTCTATCTTCTCAGGCATGGTTGCCGAGAACATGATGGTCTGGCAGGTCTCAGGCAGTTTTGACGCGATGGTCTTGATGTCTTCTGAGAAACCCATATCGAGCATGCGGTCGGCTTCGTCGAGGATGAAGAAACTAACCTTGCTGAGGTCTACATTGCCCAGAGAGATATGGGAGATGAGGCGGCCCGGGGTGGCGATGACTACATCGGCTCCCATTCGGAGGCTGCGCAACTCCTGATCGTAACGGTTGCCATCGTTGCCGCCGTATACGGCTACGCTGCTCACGCCCTGCAGGTAATAGCCGAAGCCTTGCATCGCCTGGTCTATCTGCTGGGCGAGCTCGCGGGTTGGTGACATGATGACGCAGTTGATGGCGTCTTTAGGATAACCGCCGTCATCGAGCTTGCTCAATACTGGGAGCAGATAGGCTGCGGTTTTGCCGGTTCCGGTCTGGGCTACGCCCAAGACATCGTGACCTTCTAATATCTCTGGAATGCACTTTTCCTGTACTGGAGTGCATGTGTCGAAGCGCATGTCATATAATGCGTCGAGCACGTTGTCGTTTAAATCTAATTCGTCGAAATACATTCTCTTTTTTTAAATGTTAAGTGTTGAATGTTAAATGTTAACTTTTTACCTCGGTGCCTTGCGGTAGCAGAAGTAGGCTACAATGGCGAAGAGGAAGTTTGGAAGCCACGCTGCCAGGACAGGCGGGAAATTGGCCTGGATGGCGAAGGTGGCAGAAACCGTCTGCAGCATGATGTAGCCGAAACTCAGCGCAAGACCGACGCCCAATGCTGCTCCCATGCCGCCTTTGCGCTTGCGGGCTGAGAGGGAGACGCCGATAATGGTGAGGATGAACGAGGCGAAGGATGAGGCGATGCGCTTGTGGTATTCTACCTCGTACTGCACTACGTTGCCCGAACCGCGGTTGATCTGCTTGGAGATGTAATCGCGGAGCTCAGGACTGGTGAAGGTTTCCTGCTGACCCTTGGAATAGACCAGGTCGGTAGGTTCCATCATGATGGTGGTGTCCTTCTGGGCTCCGCTCGTAATATGCTCCTTCATGCCCTGGAGCTTGCGGATTTTCCAGTTGCTCAGTTTCCAGTGATACTTGCTGTCGGAAATGGTGTCGTACTGGATGTCCATCGCTGTAAGGTGGCTGACGAGTTTCTTGTCCTGGAACTTGTCGAGGCAGAATCCGTAGCCGTGCTTCATGTTGTTGTCGTAATGCTGCATATAGGCAATCACTCCCCTGTCTACCTGCAGCTGTACATTCTCGGCACTGGTATTCTTCTTCTTGTTCTTGTACATCGTCTCGAAGTTCTGCCTGATGACGGTTCCATGGGGAATGACGTAGGCTGAGAGTCCGAAGGAGAGGGCTGAGAGCAGCACGCAGGTAATCATGTAAGGGCGCAGAAGCCGCTTGAATGAAACACCTGATGCGAGGATGGCGATGATTTCGGAATTGCTTGCCAGCTTGGTGGTGAAGAGGATGACCGCCACGAACACGAACAGCGCACTGAAGAGGTTGGCGAAGTAGGGCACGAAGTTGGCGTAGTAATCGAAGATGATTGCGCGCGCCGGTGCATGGTGCTCTGAGAATTTTGCCAGGTTCTCGTTAAAGTCGAAGACGATAGCGATGGAGATGATCAGGGCGATGGAGAAGAAATAGTAGCCCAGAAACTTCTTGATAATGTACCAGTCGAGCTTCTTGATGTACCTGAACGGGTTGAGAACCCGGAATATGCGCAGGAACCGGAGCTTGTGTGCCAGCCAGCGCACAGCCCTGATGAGCCACCCGAACTTGCGGGCAGCCCAGCGGCCGGTGCGGTAGAGCCGGCGGTGTTTTCTTATTTGCTTAAAATCTTTCATTATGCTTTCTTACTTAAATTCTTCGGCCAAGCTGGTCGATGATGGAATTCTTCCATGCCACGAAATCGCCCTGCTCGATATGATGGCGGGCATCGGTCACGAGACGAAGGTAGAAAGAGAGGTTGTGGATGCTGGCTATCTGCATCGCCAGCAGCTCCTGTGCCTTGAAGAGGTGGTGGAGGTAGGCCTTCGTGGTTACGAGGTCGATGTCGCAGCCGTCTGGATCTACCGGACTGAAATCTTTCTCCCACTTCTTGTTGCGCATGTTCATCGTGCCCTGATAGGTGAAGAGCATGGCGTTGCGGCCGTTGCGGGTCGGCATTACGCAGTCGAACATGTCTACGCCGCGCTCGATGGCTTCGAGGATGTTCTGCGGGGTTCCTACGCCCATCAGATATCTCGGCTTGTCTTTCGGCAGGATTTCGTTCACTACTTCTATCATCTCATACATCACCTCGGTAGGTTCTCCTACGGCAAGTCCGCCGATGGCATTTCCGTCGGCTCCCTTATCGGCAATGTATTTGGCTGCTTCGCGGCGCAGGTCCGGGAAGGTGCAGCCCTGTACGATAGGGAAGAGGCTCTGCTGATAGCCGTAGAGGGGCTCGGTCTCATTGAATCGCTTGATGCAGCGGTCTAGCCAGCGCTGGGTGAGCATGAGGCTGTTCTTGGCGTACTGGTAATCGCTCTGTCCCGGTGGACATTCATCGAAGGCCATCATGATGTCGGCTCCGATGATGCGCTCGGTGTCCATCACGTTCTCCGGTGTGAAGAAATGCTTGCTGCCGTCGATGTGGGAGCGGAACTCGCAGCCTTCTTCTTTGAGCTTGCGGATGCCGGTGAGCGAGAAGACCTGGAAGCCGCCGCTGTCGGTGAGGATAGGACGGTCCCAGCCGTTGAACTTGTGTAAGCCGCCTGCTGCCCTGATGACGTCAAGACCTGGGCGCAGGTAGAGGTGATAGGTGTTTCCGAGGATAATCTGTGCCATGACCTGCTTCTTGAGTTCCTCGAAGTGGACGCCCTTCACGCTTCCTACGGTTCCTACGGGCATGAAGATTGGGGTCTTGATCTGTCCGTGGTCGGTGGTGATGATGCCTGTACGCGCATCGCTTGCTTTATCTGTTACTTGTAATTCAAATTTCATTTTTATTCTTTTTTATCATTTTCCTGAATGCTGAAGTCTGTCGGGTTTTTCACCTTCTCATCGGTCAGCGCGAACTGCCAGACGTCAGCTACATTCTCTACATAGTGGAAGTCTACGCCCTTGAGATATTTCTCTGGTATTTCCTCTACGTCCTTCTGGTTCTCCTTGCACATCACGATGTGCTTGATTCCTGCCCGCTTGGCTGCCAGAATCTTCTCCTTGATTCCGCCTACCGGGAGCACTTTGCCGCGGAGGGTTATCTCGCCGGTCATGGCTGTGTTGGCACGCACCTTGCGCTGGGTGATGGCTGAGGCGATGCTGGTGGCGATGGTGATTCCGGCAGAAGGACCGTCTTTCGGGGTGGCTCCCTCAGGCACGTGGATGTGGATGTTCCACTGCTCGAAGATGCGGTAGTCTACCTGGAGCAGGTCGATGTGCGACTTGACGTATTCCAGTGCGATAATGGCTGATTCCTTCATCACGTCGCCCAGATTTCCGGTCAGAGTGAGCTTGCCTGCCTTGCCCTTGCTGAGAGAGGTCTCAATATAGAGGATTTCACCGCCCACTGAGGTCCAGGCTAGTCCGGTTACCACTCCTGCATAGTCGTTGCCCTGGTAGATGTCGCGGTTGAACGGCGGATTGCCCAGCAGGTCTTTTACTTCGGCAGGGGTGATGGTGTAGTTCTCCAACTCCTGGTTGCAGGCAAGTTTGTAAGCCATCTTGCGCAGACTCTTGTCAATCTGTTTCTTCAGCTGTCTTACGCCGCTCTCCCGGGTGTAGTGCTCAATGATGAACTCGAGGGCATTCTTGTTGAAACTTACCTTCGGCGAAACCTTGTCGAGTCCGGTGCTTTCCAGCTCTTCCGGTACGAGGTGGCGCTTGGCAATCTCTGTCTTCTCTTCAGTGATGTAGCCGCCTACTTCTATCAGCTCCATACGGTCGAGGAGCGGACGTGGAATGACGCTCAGGTCATTGGCTGTGGCGATGAAGAGCACCTTGGAGAGGTCGTAATCCATATCGAGATAATTGTCGTGGAAGGCATTGTTCTGTTCCGGGTCCAGCACTTCGAGCAGGGCTGATGCTGGGTCACCGTTGAAATTGCTCTGCGCCACCTTGTCTATCTCGTCGAGGATGAAGACCGGATTGCTGCTGCCTGCCTTCAGTATGTTCTTGATGATGCGGCCCGGCATGGCTCCCACATAGGTGCGGCGGTGACCGCGGATTTCGGCTTCATCGTGCAGACCGCCCAGCGACATGCGTACATACTTGCGCTTCATGGCTGCTGCGATGCTCTTGCCCAGACTGGTCTTTCCTACGCCCGGAGGACCGTAGAGGCAGAGGATAGGACTCTTTTTGCCGCCGTTCAGCGCTCTTACGGCGAGGTATTCCAGAATGCGCTCCTTTACTTTCTCCATGCCGTAGTGGTCGTGGTTCAGAATGCGCTTGGCACGGGTCAGACTGAGGTCGTCCTGGGTGTAGGAATTCCAAGGCAAATCTACCATGGTCTGCAGGAATCCTATCTGTATCGAATAGTCAGGACTCTGCGGGTTCAGGGTGTCGAGCTTGGCAATTTCTTTCTTGAAAATCTTGGCTGTCTCTTCGCTCCAGTTCTTCTGTTTCGCCTTCTCCAGAATCTCCTTCTTCTCCGGACTTGCGTTGCCTTCTCCCAGTTCTTCCCTGATGTTCTTGATCTGCTGCTTGAGGAAGTATTCCTTCTGCTGCTCATCAAGGTCGTAGTGGGTTTTGTTCTCAATCTCAGTCTGGATGCGTAGCAGATGGCGCACCTTGTTCAGGGATCTGATGGCAATCATGATGCGCTCGCTGAGTTTTTCCTCTTTCAGCATCTTGATTTTATCCTCGATGCTGAAAGGAAGGAGGGAGCACATGAAGTTGCATTGCATGTGAATGCTCGACAGTTCGTTGATTGCCTGGATGGCATCATCAGAATAGTTGGCGCTCGATTTGATATAGTCTGTCGCTTCGTAATGGAAGTTCTCGTAGAGCATTCTGAAGAGTTCATCGTTGTTCTCATCAGGCCATTTCTCCGGAAGACTTTTTACATCAGTTACTGTGTAAGGCTCTTTTTGAACGAGATGATTCATCTGACATCTGCCCAGACCCTGAATGATGATGCTCTTCTGATCTGTGCCAGGCATCTTGATAACCTTAATCAGTTTGGCGAAGACGCCTACAGGGTAAAGGTCTTCTTCGTTAGGCGATTCTATGTCTTTATTCTTCTGGCAGAATACACAGAATGTTGTATCTGGCTTCTTTTCCAGCATCCGGACGAGATTCAGACTTTCCTTTCTGCCCACAACGATAGGGGTCATGTTGGTAGGGAAAACTACAATATCCCGCATGCAGAGGGTAGGGTACAAACCTTCTTCCTGGTCTTCGATCAGAGTTCTTGGGTCGCCCTCGTAATCTGCAATCATTTGTATTTGGGTACTTGTTCTTCTGTTGTTCATTTTGTTATGATTTCTATTTTCCGTGCAAAGGTACTCATTTTTTATGAAATATCGTGGAAGATAATAGATTATTTAATAATAAAATTGCTTTTTCTATAGATAAGTACCCGTTTTTATAGATGTGGGTAGCTGCTTTTTGCAGGTAGAAGTGGCAATTTTCTGCTGTTTGCAATAAAATAAATCGGCGGCGGCTTCGTTTTCTTCTGTATAGAAACAGAAGAATTTATGGGTAATTTTCGATTTAAACAGTTTGAAATAGAGCAAAACCGTTGTGCCATGAAAGTGGGAACTGACGGCGTTTTGCTGGGTGCATGGGCGCAAGGTGGCTGCCGGATTCTGGACATCGGTTCCGGAACGGGGCTGATTTCGCTCATGATGGCGCAGCGTTTTCCTGAGGCTGAGGTCGTGGGGATTGATATGGATGCTGATGCGTGCGGACAGGCGAGGGAGAATGTGATGGCAAGTCCGTTTCGCGACAGGGTGGAAATCGTATGTTGCAGACTGCAGGATTTCGGGGGAACTTCGGAAACTGCTGAGGCTTCGGAAACTGCTGAAGGTTTGCAGGCTGCCGGTGCTTTTGATGCGATAGTGAGCAATCCTCCGTTCTTTGTAGATAGCTTGAAAAATCCGGACAGTAAGAGGACTATGGCGAGACATACGGACAGTCTTCCGTTCCGCGACTTGTTTGCGGGTGTAAAACGGCTGCTTTCTGATGAGGGTGTCTTCTCTGCAATTGTTCCTGCGGAAGTAGTGGAGCAATTTGTTGCAGAGTCTTGTATGTTAGGCTTTTATCTTATTCGGAAATGTGGTGTGAAGACGGTGGAACGCAAACAGCCAAAACGTTTTATGCTGAGTTTTGCCAAGCATCGTATTTCGCCTTATGAAGAGCATGTTGAAACAATGATGGATTCGCAGGGGAACCGCTCGGAATGGTATAGGAAAATAACGGAAGAATTTTACCTTTTCTAGGAGTGTTGAATGTTGAGTGTTGAATGTTGAATGAACACTCCCTCTAAATTCAACACTCAACACTCCCTCTAAATTCAACACTCAACATTCCTTCAAAGGTTCAGCTTCTTCTGCACCAGTTTGCTGATGGCTTCTACTCTTTTACTCTGGCGCTGGATGTCTTTATGGATATCATCGCGCACGGCATTGAAGTCGTTGAAGAAATCGGCAAAGGCAGACTGAATCATGTTCGGCTTGCGGTCGTTCTTGTTCGCAAACGGGTTCACCAGCATCTTGATGCCCTTTTCTTCCAGGTGAACATCAATATCTGCACCCGTCATTATAGGGTCGCCATCATAATGGATTACGCCTGGCTGACTGCGGGTGATATGAAGTTTCTTGCAGCGGAACGACTTGATTTTCGAGTTCTTGTCCAGCGTCTTGTTGAACATGTCGAAACTCACCTGAGGCGCCTCGATTACATCAAACGGTTCCATGATGACGACATCCATCAGACCGTCGCTCATGGATGCTTGAGGGGCAATATAGGCATTGTTGCCATATTGCGATGCGTTGGCGCAGGAGATGAGGAACGCCTTATACTGCTTGGTGCCGGTCTCGTCTTCAAGAGTGTAAGTCTCAGGCTTATACTTCAATCCCTCGCGCAGGATGTTTTCGGCATAAGTGATAGGACCGCGCTTGCCGCTCTCTGCAAACTTCATGCTGACGAAAGCGTCAAAGCCCATGCCGCAGGTGCAGAAGAACGGGTGGTCGTTGATGACACCATAATCCAAATCTCTAATCTGGCATTGGTTGATGACCTCGATGCATTTCTTCAGGTTCATCGGGAGCAGCAGATGTCTCGCCAGTCCGTTGCCCGAACCGCAAGGCAGAATGCCGAGGGCTGTATCGGAGTGAACCAGTGAGCGGGCCACCTCGTTGACGGTTCCGTCACCGCCAACTGCCACAACCACATCTACATGGTTGTTCTTCGCTTCGGTAGCAATTTCCGAAGCGTGCCCGGCTCTTTCAGTCATTCTTATCTCGTACTCAAAAAGCTCTTTGTCCAAAACAGAATCTATCAGACTCGGAACTGCCGCCTTGCTGGCTGTTCCTGAAATCGGATTCATGATGAAAAGTATCTTTTTCTTCATTATATAGTCAAGAGTTTGTAAAAATTAGGCTACAAAAGTAATAAAAATACCCAAAATAACAAGAAATATCGATTAAAAAAACTATAAAAGTAAACTTTCTTATAAAAAAAGCCGTTTATTAAGTTCTTTTTTGTATCTTTGCACCCTGAAACTTAGAAAAGTATAAAAAAAGATAATAAAGTACACCTATTAATAATGGGACAATTACAAGAAAGATACAAGAATTATCGTGAACCTCAGAAGTATATGGCTGCCGGTGTGTATCCATATTTCCGCGAGATCACAAGTAAGCAGATGACAGAGGTAACCGACATCGATGGTCATAAAATCCTGATGTTCGGTTCTAATGCTTATCAGGGTTTGACTAATGACCAGCGTGTTATTGATGCAGCTAAGGCTGCGCTCGACAAGTATGGTTCTGGTTGTGCAGGAAGCCGTTTCCTCAATGGTACGCTCGATTTGCACGTGCAGCTCGAAAAGGAGCTTGCTGAGTTTATGGGCAAGGATGAAACTTTATGTTTCTCTACAGGATTCTCTGTTAACCAGGGTGTCTTGGCTTGCGTAGTAGGTCGTAACGACTATATTATCTGCGATGACCGCGACCACGCAAGTATCGTAGATGGCCGCCGCCTCTCATTCGCTACCCAGCTTCACTACAAGCACAACGATATGGAAGATTTGGAGCGCGTGCTCTCTAAGCTTCCTCAGGAGGCTATCAAGCTCATTGTTGTTGACGGTGTGTTCTCTATGGAGGGCGACTTGGCTAACTTGCCTGAGATTGTAAAGCTCAAGCATAAGTACAACTGCTCTATCATGGTAGACGAGGCTCACGGTCTTGGCGTATTCGGCAAGCAGGGTCGTGGTGTATGCGACCACTTCGGTCTGACCGACGAGGTAGACCTCATCATGGGTACATTCTCTAAGAGTCTGGCTTCTATCGGCGGTTTCATCGCATCAGACAAGGATACTATCAACTTCCTCCGTCACAACTGCCGTACTTATATCTTCAGCGCATCTAACACTCCAGCTGCCACAGCTGCAGCTCTCGAGGCTCTCCACATCATTCAGAATGAGCCAGAGCGTTTCGAGAATCTCTGGGACGTAACCAACTATGCCTTGAAGCGTTTCCGCGAGGAAGGTTTCGAGATTGGCGAGACAGAGAGTCCTATCATTCCTCTCTACGTGCGCGATGCTGAGAAGACATTCGTTGTTACCAAGATGGCTTACGATGCAGGTGTGTTCATCAACCCTGTTATTCCTCCAGCTTGTGCTCCTCAGGATACATTGGTACGTTTTGCCCTCATGGCTACTCACACAAGAGAGCAGGTTGAGCAGGCTGTCCAGATCTTGAAGAAGATTTTCGTAGAAGAGGGAATCATCAAGTAAAATCAGATTTGCCGGTCTTCTCGGTTTGACAGATTCGGGCAGTCGGTTTCTGATTTAAAAGTTCAGCAAGTATGGTTGCGGTTCTTAGCCGCTACTATATATATAATAAGGTATAAGGGCATTCCCGGATAAGGGGTGCCCTTATTTTTTGCCTGTTTTTGCCCGTTTTTCAGCCATTTTGCATTAAAATGCATATTTTTTTGAAAAAAGTTACGGAAAAATTTGGTGGAATCAAAAAAATGTAGTACCTTTGCACTCGCAATTCAGAAATGATGCTTAAAGCAATGCTTAAAAGGTATCGTAGAGATGAATGAGCGGGGTGTAGCGCAGCCCGGTAGCGCTCCTGTTTTGGGAACAGGTGGTCGCAG
>ERZ1027255.63-NODE-63-length-42772-cov-5.351429_pt1 | contig 42772 bp, 38 predicted proteins | sample MGYA00519261_ERZ1027255 | MGnify/ENA primary metagenome ERZ1027255 (study PRJEB26926, sample SAMN06164399) | human gut metagenome | biome: ENVO:00009003; feature: ENVO:2100002; material: ENVO:00002003 | host: Homo sapiens | place: USA | collected 2012 ...
TGTCGGCATGGATGAACTTTTTCATTTCCTCAACAGGATCTGCTGCATTCAGAACGGCGCCGCTGACGGCTATACCATCAACACCGACAGACATGATGTTGGCAACATCGGCCAACGTGATTCCGCCAATGGCACACAAGGGAATTGTGATTGCTTCGTCACGCATGGTTTTCATGATTTCCTCGTAGCCAGCCAATCCCAAGATCGGCGAAAGGTTTTTCTTGGTCTCTGTGTAACGGAAAGGGCCGCAACCGATGTAATCGGCCGAAGCACGGTGAATCCTCCTGACGTCTTCAATGGTGTTTGCCGTTCCGCCAATCAAAAATCCTTCGCCGAGGAAGCGGCGGGCTTCATCCACTGGCATATCGTTTTTCCCTAAATGAACGCCGTCTGCCTCTATCTTTTTTACCAGTTCGACACGATCGTCAATCACAAAAACGGCGTCAAATTCTCTGCATTTGTCTTTCAGGCGACGGGCCAGTGTTTCCACTTCCTCATCCGAAGCGTCTTTCATGCGCAACTGAATCCATTTGCAGCCGCCCTTTAATGCCAACAGGGCAGACTCTTCATACGAAATGGTCTTGGTTTGATGCGTAATAAACTGAACAGGTATCATGATTGTTGTTTGCAAATTGTTTTCTACGTAGGCGGTCTTATATAATTGACCACCTATTTATAATGGTATCAGGGAATCTATTTATGGCAGACACAACACATCACACGCACGAAACGATGGCACAACTTTTCTGACATCATTTATCTTCCATATTGAAGATCATTAAAAACATCAAACACATCCCTTCGTCGGCATGATCCGCATCAGGTACAAAGAGTATGCTCTCAGCCATCCCAAATGGGTGACACCCCCTTGTTTGCTTTAAGTAATGGCGTTTATTTAATGGAGGAGATTTCCAAGTCTGATTTTGCTTTGCCGCATCCTCATTCCTCCAGTACCTACTTACTAATTGCAAAGCTACACAAAAAAAATGAATTGGATGGTCTGAATTGAAAATTCATGTAGAATATAACAAGAATAAGTAATGGTGAAAATAAATTGGTCGGTTTAACCATTACTTAAATTCCAACTCCCTCGTGTTTTTGAGAGAGCAAAAGTCTGCATTCATTCTGCCTCCTCCGTCTGCAACACCGCCTCTATGCGTTTTGCACAAGGGGTCAAGACAAGCGTTGCCTCCGTTGTCTCCCCAACGGGGCGCAATCGATATATGGCAGCTCCTCGCCTTAGCTGAGAACGCAAGGAAACACAGACATTTCCCATCGTTTGGCGCAGATTCACTTCCACGCAGGGGTGTATGTATTTCTCCCCCTTATGTTCGACCACCATCATGTCCACGCCGAGCGGACCGCTGTAACGCTGCGAATAAACATTTTGCAAATGTCGCTGCAAATTTTTGCAGACATCAGACAAATGGCCTTGCAGCGCTTCAGGGATTCTTCTCTTCAAGCAGGGTTCATCGCTCACGTAGTTTCCCGTATATGCGCCCGTACTTGATGTTGCAAACACGGAAATGCCGTTGTACGTCACACCGTGTTTGCCAACATGAAACTCAAGGGCAAAGTCCATCACGCGGTTGTAGAACGGCTCCACTGCGATGCCTCCCTGACGCTTGATGATGCGCTCAACGCGTGGTTGCATCACGTCGATATTGTCTGCCGACACTTTGAATACGCCCCTCCCGCTGCTTGACCACGGGGCCTTGAGCACCAGCGTCTGGAAATGCGCCGAGAGTTTCCGGACTTCATCGCTGGAAGTGACCCACCAGCTCTTTCCGATACATCGCTCTGTTTCTGCAACCATGTTTTCCAATATGGCAACCGACGTTTCCCGGCTTGATAATTTCCGTATTTCATCCAACTGCAAATCTGTTGGCAGCAAATCCTGCGGTGCGCCCAGACGGACGAGGCGCCGAACAATTGCCGCATCCCATCCCCAAGGACACACATGGTTGATTTTTCCCCAATCAGGGGCAGATGCCAGCACACAACCGTTTATACGCTGGCCGTCAAGCGCATGGCCCTTGGGGACTAGCACGATGTCGTCTTGGCAAGCCCACCATGCAGGCAGGGCCGCCAAATCATACTCTAAGACAGCGGCCGCTTTTGCGGGCGTGTAATAGGGTGTGTTTGCCGCAAGGGCTTCGTCGTGGGATGGATTGAAAATGTGGACTACGGACATGGCGGTAGAAGAAAATCGGGGTTGGTAATGGTGGAAACTGTCAGTGGTTCAGACGGCGACGCCTCCTCCCCTATCCTCTTTTCTCTCTGCCAAGAATTTCGACATGGCGGTTTCGGCCTGAGAATAGCCTTCTTCATATAGGGCTGTAAGTCTTTTCGTGTTGTTCTCAAGTCGGCTGATGTCAAGATTAATCTCGGGACGAATGGCCAGGATTTTCCCTTCGTCTTCCAGTTTTTCAACGAGTTCCAACTGGCGGTTGTAATAAGCGTGGCGGTGGCTGAGCACCATTCGGAGTCTCGGGTAATTTCTGTAGATGAATCGTGGCATTTTGATGTCGCGGTCTGTTGAACGGAATCCCCGCTGACGTGTCAGCACCACTACATTGAAGGTGTGTCCCGTTTCCATGGCTCGTTCCACAGGAATCGAGTCAACGATGCCGCCATCCAGCATGGGCTCTCCGTCGACATCAACAATGGGGCATACAAAGGGAAGACTGCTGGAGGCTTTTGCAATAAGCGTGAGCCTGTCTTTGTCGCTGTGTTCCGATAGATAGCAAGGCATGCCCGTGCGGCAGCTCGTTGTCACCATCTCAAATTCTGTTGGGCTGGCAAAACAAGTTGCATAGTCAAAGGGCAGATATTCATTGGGAATCTTGTTGTAAATGACATCCTGGTCCAAAATGCTGTGCTGCGTCCATAAATGCTTGAGGCCGATATACTGATATTTGTCCAGCAAGTCGATGTTTGTTTGTTTCGCACGGCCGCGCTGCCTGCTTAGGTAAGACAGCCCGTTGCAAGCGCCTGCCGAAACGCCGACACAATACGAAAAATTGATGTCATGGTCGAGCATGAAATCAAGCACGCCACTCGTGAAAACGCCTCTCATTCCGCCGCCTTCCAAAACCAGTCCTATACGAGAATCAAGTGTCATCTGTCTTTCTTTTTTTATTTATTCTGACTTCCTGTTTATAGCCTCAAACCGCCATTTTTATAAATGTTCAAGAAGCTGTATTTTCCACTGCTTTTCGCCCTTCTCCCCCTCATGTTTAAGCTGAGAACACATTTAAATCGGGGTTTTGCGTAAAAAAGCATTGCAAAGTTAGAACATTCCCAAAGAAAAAGCGTATTTTTGCGTATGAAAAAGAACCTGCTCCGCCATTATTTAGAGAACGGTCAGAGCAAGTTTCATCTACTAACTATAAATTCATAGTGTAAACATGCTATTTTCCAAAGAAACATACGTAGAACGCCGAGCTCAGCTTCGGCAGATGGTGCAGCATGGTGTCATCGTGCTTTTCGGCAACAACGATAGTCCGATGAACTACCCCTCAAACACATATAAATTCCGTCAGGACAGCTCTTTTTTGTATTTCTACGGACAACACCGCAATGGATTGGCTGGTATCATTGATACCGATTCTGGTGAAGAATACCTGGTCGGTGACGAAATTGATATTGACGACATCGTTTGGTATGGCTCCGTAACAACCGTCAAAGGCATGGCCGAAGAATGTGGCGTGGCCCATGTTTTGCCAATGAGCGGCCTTGCCGACATGATTGGCAAGGCCGTTGGCCAAGGACGACAGGTGCATTTCCTGCCGCCTTATCGCTACGACAATCAGATTCAAATCATGGATCTTCTCGGCATCCACCCATCCAAGCAGCGCGAAGCTGCGTCGCTGGCGCTCATCAAGGCCGTAGTTGCCCTGCGATCAAAGAAGAGCCAGGAGGAGATTGCCGAACTGGAACGTGCTGCCGCCATCGGCTATGAGATGCACACCACGGCCATGAAACTCTGCCGCGCTGGCATCACAGAGCATTACATCGGCGGCGCCCTCGATGGCATTGCAGCACAATATGGCAGCATCGTCTCTTTCCAGAGCATCGTTTCGCAGCATGGAGAAATCCTGCACGGCTATCCCTCGACAGCGGCTTTGGAGAACGGGCGTCTGATGCTTTGTGATGCGGGAGCGGAAACTCTTGAGCACTATTGCTCTGACCACACGAGAACCACACCTGTCAGCGGCCATTATACGCAGCGCCAAAAGGATATCTATGACATTGTTGTTGACGCTCACGACTTAGCACTGACTCATGCCCGCCCAGGAGTGCGCTGGTGGGATGTCCACATGGATGTCTGCCGGCTCATCACCAACCGCCTGAAAGAACTGGGCCTGATGAAAGGCGACACCGAAGAGGCTGTCAAGGCAGGAGCCCATGCCCTCTTCCTCCCTCACGGACTCGGACACATGATGGGAATGGACGTGCATGATATGGAAGGGCTCGGACAGACTTACGTTGGCTATGACGATGAAATCCGTCCTTCCAGCCAGTTTGGCACCGCCTCGTTGCGTTTTGCCCGTCGCCTTGAAGAGGGCTTTGTCGTGACCGACGAACCTGGCATCTATTTCATTCCAGACCTCATCGACCTCTGGCGCAAAGAAGGAATAAACGCGGAATTTCTCAATTTCGATGAAATCGAAAAGTTCAAGGATTTTGGAGGCATCAGAATTGAAGACGACGTGCTCATTACGTCCGACGGATGCCGCTTCCTCGGCGAAAAGAGAATCCCATACAAAACGCAGGATGTTGAGGAGTTTCTGGCGATGCACCGCAACTGATTTCTGCATTTCTGGATGTTCCTGCGTTACAATCTACTAATAGAACGATTACATTTTACAAACAATAAAACCAATGAACAAAAAACTCATTATTGCAGCGGCATTATGCCTATTGCCAGGAGTTTCTTTTGCACAAGCTGAAAAGAAAGACTCCACAGTGTTTACCGTTGTCAAGGAAAACCCCATCACTCCCGTAAAGGACCAGAACCAGAGCGGAACTTGCTGGGCATATTCTTCACTCGGCTTCCTTGAATCTGAACTTCTCCGCATGGGCAAGGGAGAACACGACCTCTGCGAATCATTCCTCGTTTACCACACCTACATGGATCGCGCTGACAAGGCAATCCGTACGCACGGCGACGTAAGTTTCTCACAGGGTGGATCTTTCTATGATGCCATCTATTGCTTGAAAAACTACGGTATCGTTCCGCAGGATGCCATGCCCGCACCTGGCACGCCTTATGGAGACTCTTTGTTCAACTTCAACCAGCTCAGCAAAGTAACAACTGCCTACGTTGAAGCAATTGCCAAGAGCAATGCAAAGAAAATCAATCCTGTGTGGAAGAAGGATTTGAACTGCATGTATGAAAACTACTTTGGCAAACTTCCTGAGAAGTTCACCTACAAAGGCAAGGAATATACGCCGCAGAGCTATGCCAAGAGCCTCGGATTGAATCCAGACGACTACGTTTCTCTCACGAGCTTCACCCACTATCCGTTCTACAGCAAATTCATCATCGAAGTTCAAGACAACTGGCGTTGGGCTGAAAGCTACAACCTACCGCTCGACGAATTCATGGAAGTGATGGATCAGGCCGTTCGCAATGGTTACTCATTTGCATGGGGTGCTGACGTCAGCGAAAAGGGATTCAGCCGCCAAGGCATCGCAACCGTTCCCGATACGAAGGCTGCTGCCGACAAGACAGGCTCTGACGCTGCCCGCTGGACTGGAACAAACGGCAAGGGTGTTACTCCTGCAGATGCCAAGGGCGAAAAGGTCATCACTCAGGAAATGCGCCAGTTGGGCTACGACAATTGGGAAACCACTGACGACCATGGTATGATCATCTATGGTTTGGCAAAAGACCAGAATGGCAAGGAATATTTCATGATGAAGAACTCATGGGGTGTATACGGCCCATACAAGGGCTTGTGGTATGTGTCTAAGCCATACGTTGCTTACAAGACCATGAATATCCTTATCAACAAGCATGCCATCCCTGCTAAGATCGCAAAGAAATTGGGTCTTAAGTAAGACACTGTTTTGACCACTTATTTAATATCATGTTTGGGAATTTCAAATCGTCCGACAGGGACATTTGAAATTCCCAAATGTTTTTTTTGAATATCTTTGATGAAAACAAAATTACTCATCACTGGCAGCAGCGGATTCCTGGGAAGCCGGCTGGCCCATTACTACAAAGAAAAATACGACCTGTTACTTCCTTCCCACAGCGAACTCAACATCTCTCATGAAGAGGCCGTCAAGACATACATGGAAGAACACCGTCCGGAGGCAGTTATCCATTGTGCAGCGCTCAGCAACACCTGGTATTGCGAACAACATCCCGAAGACTCACACAAAGTGAACGTGCAAGGCACGGTAAGATTAGCGAAGGCCTGCAAACAGACAGGTGCCAAACTCGTCTTTATGTCGAGCGACCAGGTGTATAACGGCACACCGACCTCAGGGCCGCTCAAAGAGGAAGACGTTTGCCAACCTGTCAATGTCTATGGCCGGCACAAACTGGAGGCGGAACAGCGCACGTTACGTAATCTCCCCGACTCTGTCGGGCTACGGTTGACCTGGATGTATGATTTGCCAGATTCCTGCCTGAAGCAGAACAGCAACCTCCTTGCAAACTTGCAGAAAGCATCCCGTGAGGGAAAAATGCTTCAGGCTGCCATCCATGAATTTCGCGGCGTGACCAACGTATGGGAGGTGGTCAGAAATATCGACAAAGCCCTTTCCTTGCCAGGAGGCATCTATAATTTTGGCAGCGGCAACAATGTCAACAGCTTCGAACTCTTTCTCGCTGCCGCCGCCCTGATGAAGCTCCGAAAACCATCGGAATGGATATTGCCTGATGCCGACAGATTCAGCGACCAAGAAAGGAACCTAACGATGAACTGTGCCTCCATCGAAGCGCATGGGATCCAATTCAACGACAGCATAGAAGGAATCAGAGAGGCATTGCAAAGACCTTTCCGCACCAAGTGACAAACACAGAAAGAAAACCGCCTTGAAGCTTGTCAAGTTGCTTGTGGAAATAAAAAGCTGGAGAGGGAAATCCGTCATAGTAATTATTAGCGCCCGCGGTAGCAGAGACGACCGTGTCTGGGGCCAGCTACGAGCGCGTCTGCTCCCAGATGCGTTCGTAGCTGGCCCCAGATTCGTTCGTCTCTGGGAGTTGATACGGGTCGTAGCTGGGAGCAGATACGAATGAACACCGTCCCATGTTCGTTCGCATTAGCCTCCGCGTGCGCTAAAAGCCATAGGATAAGGATTGTGAACAATAGTTTTACCTGCATTGCATTGTTCCTCCGTGAGTTGCAGGTTAAGTGCTTTAACTTGGTCGGTCTTGCTTGACAATACAACAGAAGTTGTTACGTTTATACACGTTTGAGTAAAATATCAGTACACGCCCTTTAAACCTCTTTTTTATTACGGTTTATTCATGATGTCCGAGAAAATTTCCTATATTTGCATAGTTCTTGCGTGCAAACGAGTGCAAGGTATTTACTGTTGCCTTGGTATATTCTCTCGGCAGGTGCAAACGTCAAATGCAAAATGAAAAAAGATAGCTATATGACAGGAAACAACATACAGAATCCGGTGCAAGACATTATGCACTATGAAAGTGACATTTGGGCTGTGGCGGACTTGCTGCTTGCTGCCGGCATCAAGCAGAGCGATTTTCCGGCTTACATGATGCCGTTCTTCGCCCTCGTTATGGTGGAGGGTAGAATGATCAATACCGTTAAGCGGGTGGAAAACGAGTATGGCACCACTGCGAAAAGCGATGCCAAGGCTTTTAAGACCTTGTATGATGCGGAGGAGAGTGGCTACAACAAGTACATCGTGATACAGGGCAAAACGTTGAGGACTATCTGCAAGAACGACAATACCTTTGAGCAGGACTTTGCCGAATATCTCAAGGCTTTCGATGATGTGCTAAAGCAACTGCTTGGCATAGAGTGCGAGAAAACCGACCAGAAGTTCCTCAATATGGACGGCATCGTGGCAGAACTGCGCAAGAAAGGCATCTTGTTCCAGGTGGTTTCCGCCTGGGCGCAGATAGACCTTGCTCCTTACGACAACTCTGCCATCACCACGCTCGAAGAGCACATCAAGCGACGCTGGGCTGACATTTCTGCAAGTACGGCTGGTGAGCAATACACACCAGAGGACATCATCGAGCTGATAGCCCGCATCGTGGCATTGAAGGTGAACAAACCAAAGGACAAGCTGCTGCATGGCTACGACCCAACCTGTGGAGGCGCCAACTTGCTTTTTGGCGTTTCCGACCGTTTGCAGAAGGATGGCTACAAATACATCAAAACATACGGCAGCGAGCTCAATGATTCTCTTTATGCCTTGTCTTCCATAGAGTCGCGCTTCCGCCCTATGTCAACCATCAAGTGTGGCAACACGCTCACGATGGTGCCGTTTGCCGACATGGAGGAGAGCTTTGACTTTATCGTGGCAAACCCACCTTATGGCACCAAGTGGAAGGGCTATGAGAAGGAAGTTAAGGCAGATAAGTTGGGACAGTTTCCTGCCGGCTTGCCGTCAATCAGCGACGGGCAGCTTCTCTTCATGCAGCACATCCTTTGGCAACTTGCCGACGATGGCATAGCCGTTGAGGTGCACAATGGCTCTACGCTCTTTTCGGGCGACGCTGGTAGCGGCGAGAGCAACATACGTAAAAACATCTTTGACCACGACTGGGTGGAGGCTATCATACAGATGCCGCAACAGGAGTTTTTCAATACAGGCATCTACACCTACTTGTGGATAATGAACAAGAATAAACCCCAGGAGCGCCGCAACAAGGTGGCTCTTATCGATGGTAGCAGTTTGTGGCAACCGCTCAAAAAGTCGAAAGGCGACAAACGTCGCGAAATGGGCAATGAGCACCTATGCAAAATAGTGGAAGCATTGGCTCGCTTTGAACCGTCGGACATCTGTAAAATTTACGACCGTGAGCACTTCTACTACAACAAACAGTCGCTCACGCTTACCGAGGTATCTGACGCTGGACATTATGTGGAGGAGACGGTTTGCGAGGAAGGCAAGCCTTTCGCCATCAAGAAGCCTGTGGCACTGACCGTTGGCGATACACGCTACGACGACTTGCAGGAGTTGTCGTCCGACGAGCTGAAAGCGATAGCTAAGCGTGTGACGGAAGAAAAACTTAATCTCTCTGTTTCTGTAGAGACCGAGAAGGACGGAATGTATGCTTTCTGTCCAGACCAGTGCACTATTCTTCACACCCGTGAGGATGGCTCGGTGCGCGACCTTGGTTGCGGCATGTTCGCGTTCAAGGCTTCTACTGGCAAGAAAAACTCGGTACACAAAATCTCTATCATGCCTTACACCACAGGCGACTACGAGATAATTCCGCACCACATGGATGAGACTGCCAACAAGCGTGAGATTGATGCGTTTATGCAGAAATATGTCTTTAAGCCTTACACACTCGGCGGTAATACGGTTGGAGTTGAAATCAACTTCAACAAGGAGTTTTATGTGCCTGAGAAAATGGAAAAAGCGGAGGATATTCTGAAGGAGATTGAAGAGTTAAACGAGGAATTGAAGGAGGTGAGGTTATGAGATTGCGAATAAAGGATCTTGCAACAAAAGTAGGTAGTGGAGTGACACCAAAAGGCGGAGCTTCTGTCTATCAAGATAATGGAATTCCATTGTTTCGCAGCCAAAACGTAACGAACGATGGATTTTTGTTAGATGATATTGCCTATATCTCAGAGGAAATACACAAATCAATGATTGGCACTCGTTTAATGCCAAATGATGTTCTTTTAAATATAACTGGTGCTTCAATTGGCCGTTGTTATTATCTTCCTAAGAATTTTAAGGAAGGCAACGTAAATCAGCATGTCTGTATAATACGACCTAAGGTAAATGTTGTTATTCCTGCATTTTTATATTATAATCTAATATCAGCTGTAGGGCAACAGATGATTGATGTTTGCCAAACGGGGGCAAATCGTGAAGGGTTGACGAAAGAAGATATTTGTAATTTTGAATTTGATATTCCTTCTCTTGCAGACCAGCAACGAATGGTTACCTACCTCGACACGAAACTTTCCGAGATAGACCACAAAGTATCCATACTCACTTCCAAGCGTGATGCTTATCTTCGTCTGAAGAAAAGCATCATCAATCATGCCGTTACTCGTGGACTCAACCCGAATGTGAAGATGAAGGATTCGGGCATTGAGTGGATAAGAGAGGTACCTGAACATTGGGAAGTGTGCAGATTTAAAAATGCGTTTAGACAATGGACTACTGGTATTACTCCAGATAGTAAAAACTATAAATATTTTGAATCTGACATATGCAAAGGCTATACTTGGGTTACTATTTCCGACTTTTTAGAAAAGTATATTAGTCAAAGCAATCTAAACCTTTCAGATGAAAGTATAAAACTATTTATGCCACCTCTTTCCTTAAAAGGTTCATTAATGTTTAGTTTTAAATTGTCTGTTGGAAAAATCGCTTTTGCTGATAAAGATCTGTATACCAATGAAGCTATAGTGTCAATACCCCCTAATAACGGGCAATGTTTGGAATACTATTACTATATGCTTCCAAATGTTTTGCATGAAAATGCTACCGAGAATATCTATGGAGCAAAAATGCTAAACCAAAAGATAATTGCAAATATGCTGATGGTTGTTCCCCCTCTCCCCGAGCAACGCGCCATCGCCACCTACCTCGATGACAAATGCGCCAAGATAGACACCATCGTGTCGAACCTTGACAAGCAAATCAGCCGTTACGGTGACTTGAAACGCTCCTTGATAGATGAAGTAATCACAGGCAAACGAGCTGTGTAGAAAACCTTAAGCTAAAAACAGAAGTGTCATGGACGAAAGAAAGATACAGAAAGACTATGTGATGAACTACCTCTGCCGTCGTGAGGATGAGGGCGGCTTGGGCTACCGCTATGTGGCACCCAATGTGGTGCAGAACGGCATGTTCATTCCGTCGGTGTTGGCAGAGTTTATCAGCGACACTCAACCAGCAGAGTGGAGCCGACTGATGCGCAAGTTCGGCAATGACGAGCGTGCGCTGCAAAACGAACTTGTTGAAGCGATAATAGAGAAGGTCATAGACAAGCAGAATGTGGCCATCTTCTTCAATACTTTCAAAACCATCACCTTCAAAGGCGAGCAAATCACCTTGTTTTATGTGCCGGGCACAGAGCTTCGTGGCGATGAGGACTTCAAGAAGAACATCTTCTGTGCTGTAGAGGAAGCACCACACAAGCAGAAATACAACGGAAACTTGGTGACAAATATTCGTCCGGATGTGATATTCTATCTCAACGGCATCTTCCTTGGTTACATGGAATTGAAATGCGTAAGCATGGGGCAGAACGCCCAAGACCAAGGACGTGGCAAGGTGGCGAAGGACTATCTCTCTGCTGTGCGTGCCATTGTTGAGGCAGAGAAGACCGACAGTCATGTGACGAAAGAGAAGAAATCGCTGCTTGCCATCTATGAAAAGGCTATACACATCACCGCCTCCGACATCAACGAGACCTACGTGATGCGCAACATGGCGCAGATGTACGACTTGGTGCATGGTGATTTCACAACAAACCTGTCCACCGCAACCGTAGACCGCCTTGTGCCCGTTGTGTGCAAGGTGTTTAAGGCATATCCCGTAAGTTCGCCTCTGCTTACAGAGAAACAAAAGTTTGAGGAGGTGGCGCGCGCCCTGTATTCCAAGAATGCCATCAAGAATGAGATTCTCTATTATAACTTTATAGAGTATAAGTATGAGAAGAAAAAAGACGGCAAGCGTGATCGCAAGTCAAACAGCGGCCGCCTCATCTCGCCACGCCCCAAACAGAAGTTCGGTTGCGACAAGATAATGAACCGCATCAAGGAGATGCTCGATAACGAGGGCAACTCTGACTACTATATCGACAAGTTGCGTAGCGAGCTCTATGCCCTTGGCATACCGCAGCAGAAGACCGAGGAGATAATAGCCAAGCGCGAGCGGTTCTGCAACAACAAGTTTGTCTACTCGCTGCTCATGCAGTATGCCGCCGGCTTCGGCAAGAGCAACATCATAGGCTGGACAGCTCTGCAACTCAAGGACTACCGCTACCAGGACGCATACGCCTACGACAAGATAATGCTGGTAGTGGACCGTCTGCAACTGCGCGACCAGTTGGACGAGCGCATGTACAATATGAACATTGACAAGTCGATGTTTGTGGAGGCTGTTGACAGGCAGACTTTTGTGGATGCCCTTGACGACCAGCGGCGCATCATCGTGGTGAACATACAGAAGTTTCTCGACCTGCAGCAGGCTATCGACGAAGCTGGCAAGAAGCTGAAAAACATGCGTGTGGCGTTCCTCATCGATGAGATACACCGCTCTAACTCTGGCGAGAACAACAAGGAAATGATCAACCTCTTTGAACGCTTGCAAGACTCTTTCAACCACGGTGGACAGAAGATATACAAGAAAAATCTGCTCATCGGTTTCACAGCCACGCCAAGCGACGAGACACTGAGCCGCTTTGGCGAGTTCCGCAGTGCCACCACTGTGCCACTGTGGGTGCCGTTCGATACCTATTCTATGAAAGAAGCTATAGCCGATGGCTACATACTCGACCCCACGAAACACATTATACCCTACAATGTGCCCGTGGGCTTTGAGATGCCCAAGGACATTGACCTCAGCGATGAGGACAACATTCCTGATGTGCGGCAGAAGAAGCAGAAAGTGTATGAGTTTGATCCACGAATGCGTAAGATAGCCGCGTTTGTGGTAGACCGTCTCGTCTCGCTGGTGTATGGCAAGATACGCGGTGAGGGCAAGGCTATGCTGGCAGTTTCTTCCATTCCTATTGCCATACAGTATACGAGAATCATCCGCGAACTGTATGCCAAGAAATGTGCAGAGCCACGCTATGCCAAGTACGCCAATGCTCCAATCGTGGTGGTATATAGCGATAGTCAGAAGTACGAATCGTGTGCATCTGTAAATGGTAATATTTCGGAAGCGCAGGCTATTGATAACTTCAAGAATGGCAAGAACGGACTTATCATCGTGGTGGACAAACTGCAGACAGGCTTTGACGAGCCGAAGCTACACACGCTCTTCCTTGACAAAGAAATAAAGGATATCAATGCCATACAGACTATCAGCCGCGTGAACCGCACCTGCAAGTACAAGACTGAATGTCATGTGATAGACTGCTCTTGGCGGAATGTCAATACCAAGAACATTAACCTGGCTTTCAAGAAGTATTGTGACATGGTCATCTCGCAGTTCAACCCTGAGGAAGAGGCGAAGCTTATTGCCGGCTACTACAAGGATATGACTGCCAGCAAGCCATACATCCAGTGGTTTAATGAATATGTTCAGAAGAAGGATGATGCCGACTTCATTCTTGATATGGAGAGCAGCATACGCGGTTGGGTAAATATCTGCATGGCAAGGGAAGGTGCCATACGCAAGCAAAACGAAGAACTTGGGCTGGAACCCGGAGATGCCGACTATGTTCAACTTGAGAATGAGGCAAAGATGTTGCGCTACATAGTAGGTCAGTATGCCTCGGCCCTTATGTCGCTGAAGAATGTATACGACATAGCCGCCAAATATACAGAAGAGACATTCCTTAACTTCTGGCAGGTGTTCTGCAAGATATATCGTGATGCAACGAAAAAAACAGGTGATGACATCCGTAGCTATGATGTTGTTGACAGCGACGAGATAGCTGGCATTACCGATGTGGACGATGGAGATGACGAACTTGGCAATGGTGGAAAGAAAAGAAAGAGAGGACCAATGGAACAGAAGCCGAAGGAGGTCTCTCTGGAGAAAATTCTAGAATTGCTGAAACGCCTGAATGAACAGGAACTTATCAGTGCGCGTGAGGCTCAAAGATGGCTCGCCGAGATTGGTGTGATGTTCAATAATCTCAAGCTTAAAGACAGGCTGTGTGTTGTTCTGTGTGACGACAAGACCCAAGACGAGGAAAAATTGAGGGAATACAGAAAATTTCAGAACATATACAAACTGGTGGACTTGAAGAAACGCCAAGACCTTGCCAAGGTGGACAAGTTTGAGAAAATGCTTGACGACAACGTGGAGCAATTCTATTCCATCTTCATGGAGCAACTTAAAGATGTGGAGAACGGAGATTCTGATTTCGATTATGACACGACATCTGACAGCGAACCAACTTCTTCGGCTCCAGTGTCAATGGATGAACTGGTGGAGATTGTTCGCAAGAAAATGCATCCAGATTACAATGAGACTGCATTGAAGGAATGTTTGTGCCGCACTTATGCGCCACATTTTGATAAAATTGCTGGCAAAATTCGCCCCATGAAGGAGACGATTGACAATCTCTTTAGGGTACTTAACACGGAGTCGCTTGACACGCTTGATGGTGTAGATAGCGTTGTCAAGGAGTCACTCAACATGCTGAGCATGGCCGAAGGCTTGTCGGTCAACGAGAAGCGTATGCACTTGAGCCAGCTATTGATGAAGTATGAGGCTTTTCTCAAAAAACTCTATTACCTTATCAACCATAAGGAACTCGAAGGCAAAGAACCAGGCAAGGGCGCAACACTATCGTCTGCGATATTCGGCATACCATCGTTGAAGAAGCTAAAAATAAGCGAAGACCCAGCTGTAAACGCATTCAGTGGTCGCCTTGACATTCTTCGGAAGTTACGCAATGATGAGGCGCATGGCAGCTCTATAGCTACTGATCAAGAGATAGATGCTGTCATCGGCATCGTGACAGACATGTATCTTTATGCAGCAGGAACAAATATTATTCCCGTTGCCAAACGGTATGAGTTGTCTACCGATGAAATAGATGACCATTATGGACAATATGAACATAAATTACCGATGGCTGCCGAATCGTTGTCTGTAAAGGATTTGGATGAGGCTGCACGTCTTGAGATATTGAGGGAGTGCGTCATAAAGTTGCTGAATTATGGTTATAATAAAAAGGATGCTGTGTTTACCAAACAGCGCCATTGGGAAGCAGTATATCGTGTTGCTGCTGACTATGGTTTTGTTATCGACGGTGACTATGATTACTTTAAGCGAGTGATTGACGATATGAACATACAGAACCTCCCTTGTGCCCTAACCAAGAACTTCCTCGATAACAATAATACAGGCATTTACGCACAAAACATGAAAGACTGGACTTCTGAAGGACTTGCTGGCAAGGCTCTTGCCGAATATGAAGACATAAAGAAGAGCGCGAAAGTATTTGAGAACATTGTGATGCATAGGATAAAACCTAAACGGTAAGGTAACAGAAAAAAGCGGTCACTGTCAATGGTTTTCGAGAGTGACCGCAAATAAAAAAGCGCTCGGAATGAGCGCTTTAAATCGCTAAGATTATTTAGGGGGTGTCAATCGGTTATCATTTACCCACGCAGTACTTTTGTTGTGACTTGTAAATCAGTGATTTATAACGTGGTTTGACTGTTTAACAGTCAGTCAGAGCAACAAAACAGCAACAAATATGCAAAAAGAGGGGCTTTTCGACCCCTCTTCAATCCCTCTGAGGACAAAGATAGTTATTTTTCTCGAATACGCCGCATGTGGGCTTTACTTTTCAATCTCGTGTAAGTTATCACCTGAACAAACTTACGCCGACATACGGGCGCAATCGCTGTTGGGCTGTTTAGACGTATCTCTTCGCCGCCTCTGTCAGTTCATCTGCGTAGTTGTATATCTCGTCAAGGGTCTGAACCTTATACATACGTTCTGACTTGTCTTCTGAGATAATGGCAATGCGCTTGTTCTTCGGTTGGTTGAAGTAGAAGCGGACAACTGTCTTCCGCACATTGTTGTCAATCTGAACCCCGAAGTATGATCGTGTGTCCTTGTATGTGATGCGGTCAGAGGTCACAACGCTGCGGATAATAGACTTCACGATGAAGAACGCCTCCAACTCTTCTTCTGTTGTCACAATGCCGTCCTCGTTTGTCTCAGGCTCTGTGGGCTGTTCTTCTGTCTTCTCGGCGGTCTTCTGTTCTGTGGCAGTTGCTTCTTCATCTGTCTTGATTGCCGCTTTCAGACGGTCAGAAATAATGTCGTTTATATAACTGCCGATTGTACGTTTTGTCAGGGCTGTGAACTGTTCAAGAACCTTTTGGGAGAAAACGCCGTCATAGACCTGTTTCCCGAAGAACCTCACAAAGTCAGGAGAGGGGTTCGCGAACTCCTTTGAAATGGCGGCTTTGAGTTCGCCCATATATTTCAGCTCGCTTGCCGAACTGAGAATGTTGTCAACGTCAAAATAAGACCTGTGAAACTTCTTCAACTCTTCGACCTGAGCGTCTTTCATTTCAAGGAGGTTCACTTCCAAGAACGGTTTCTCGTCCATTTTGTTAGGCTCGGCAAGGTCTGTGTAGAACTTGTATATTATGCCGTTTGTCAAGACCCCGAACTTCGCCTTTGACACGTTAAAATAACGTATCAGTTGGTTGTCATAAAGGTTCAGGTCTTGCTCCCAATGTTTACACTCAATGAGAATAATCGGCTCGCCGTCTTTCAGAATGGCGTAGTCAATCTTCTCGCCCTTTTTCATACCGATGTCACAACTCATTTCAGGTAACACCTCCAATGGGTTGAACACGTCATAGCCGAGAGCACTCAGGAAAGGCAGAATGAGAGCCGTCTTCGTTGCTTCTTCTGTCTTCAAGTTGTCTTTCAGACTTTCAATGCGCTCAGATATTTGTTTAATCGAATCTTTGAAATCCATATCTGCTGTTTTTACGTTAAAACTCTGTACCTTTGCAAAACACGGCTCGCCGTTGTCACAGAGACCCAACGTAAAAACGTGGGCATCCCCTTGTCGGTCAAGAGTTATCGCCAAACACCCGAACAGCCTACAAGGAAAATGCCCACGATATACGTGGGCATCTACCATTGCTTTTAAGGCTGTCTGAAATTTTGGCGATTTTCTTGACCCTCAAAACAATAGCAAACGCTATATTTTCAAATTTTGTCACAAAGGTAAGAATTTCTTTTTTAATTCCGACAGAATTTCCGATTTTTGTGTTTACGCCTTAATCATTTTTAGCGTTTTCACTGTTTTTGAAGCCGTTTCAGGTACACAACCAAGGCGAAGATTGCCAACAAGAACCAAAAACCGAAGATTTCACATTTCTGAAACTTTGTCAGGTCACGGGGAACTGAAACTTTTTCTTTGACTTTCAGGTATCTGTTCCGATAAACTACGCTGTCCCGTTTTTCAATCTTCTTGTCCGTCTCGATGGCTTTCTTCTGAGGCTTTGTCCGCAGATCGTGAAACAGAGAGCCGTCAGGGTTGATGCGAGCGTCAGAGGTGGCATATTCGTTTTCAAGGTGTGAAACGCTGTCACGGGTTGTGCGCTCTGCTGTCTGAGCGGGTATTTCAAGAAAGACCGTATCAGGAACGAGAATTGTCTGCGTCCTGACCTCAACACGGGTGCTGTCCTGACGGTCTGTTTCTGTTGTCAGGTTTCGGCAAGGGCAGCAGCCCCACATGAGTGAGACCGCCGCCAATAAGATAAACAGTTTCTTTGTCATTACTTCACGCTTTTGATATAAGACAGAATGCCGTCCACATGAACCTTTGTAATGAGCTGCTTGCCCTCTTCACTCAGAAGAAAATCTACGTCTTCTTTGTTGTCCTGAAAAAGGTTCTCAGTCAGAACGGCGGGGCAGCTTGTATCTCGACAGATAGCAAGGTTCTGAGTGATGAACGGCTGCTGTGGCGTGTATTTTCTCACTCTCAGCCCGTTTTTCTCTGCCGCCTGAGCAAGATACGTTGCAAGCGTCTTGCTCTTCTGAGAGGCGTTCAGAGAGACGTGTGCCGACCACCCACGGGCTTCATGCCATTTGCCGTCAGCCCCCGCTGCGTTGTTGTGAATTGAGACCAACAGAGCGTTTGAAGCCCCGTGAGCCTTGCAGAGGTTGTTCGCTCTCTGACAGCGTTCTTTCAGGCTGATGTCGTTTGTTTCAGGGGTCAAGAGAAAAACGTGACCCGCCCCAAGCTCATGGCATAAAGCACACTGCAGACGCTTGGCAATCTCACGGGCGTAGGCGTACTCTCTCAGTCTTCCGTCAGGAGAACGCTTGCCCGCTGTGTCTTCTCCGTGACCGTTGTCAATAATTACTATCATATCTTTTTAACCGTTTAAGCGTTGATAAAACTCTGTTTTGATGTTATCATACGCAAGTTTAACATTCGTGTAAGCACGGGCGTTGTTTTCCCCGTCCGCATTGTAGATTTCACTCTCAACGACCTTTGCCACGTCTTCAACCCATTCAGGGGCGCAGAAGTCTGACAGCGGTTTCCCGTGGTATGTGAACGGGTCAAAGCGGCTGTTTCTGTCTTCATGAATGACTTTGAGAGACTTTCGTATCTTCTCTGCCGTTGCCTCATGATCGATGATGTGGTTTTCTTTTCTGACCCTCTTAATAAGGCGGCAGACCTGTTCCACAGTCAGGTCAAAGGCAAAGCCCGTCAGGTTTCTGATACGCATCTGTGTCTCAGGTTCAAGACGTTCAGCAAGGCTTTTTATCGCTGCGTTGTTGTCTTGAAGAATGTCTAACAACTGTCTCAGGCATTCTTGCTGTTCTAACATGCGGTTAATCATTGATTTGAACCATCTGAAAATGGCTATCATCATCGCCGCCGACAGAAGAAGAAAGAAAGCCGCCGTGACAGCCATTAAGCCATAGTCGCTTATGCCTTTGGCTATCTCTGTAACTTGTTGAACCTCATTCATAGCACAGCCCTGATTAAATGTCCGACAACCGCCCCGCTCGCTGTCAGGGCGAAGTCTATCCAATCCCAAGAGCCGCCATAAAGAACGTCTTTCAGTTCAAGAGCACCTCCAACACCCGCACCCGTATAACAGGCACAATACCAATCGTCAGCCCCAAGCCCGATCAAGACCCCGCCGACAAGATGTTTCCAACGATTGCTCGCTGATAACCATTTGAAAATTTTCTGTTTCATTTTCTCTTTATTTAAGTGAGTATTAATACCCGTTAAACATATTTATCTGCCACCATATTGAGCCATCAAAGATGAACTGTTTGCCTCTCTGTGAGGCGAGCGGCAAATAATAACCCGCCTCCCAAGTCTTGTCTCCCCATAATGTGTCTCCGCATGACGGGATAATTCTGTGACCGTTTCCGTAAATTCTCAACTCTGTGTACCAAGGATAGCTGTTGTTGTTGATTATTGTCAGAACTTGACCGACATTCGGGTTCTGAGGCAAGACTATTTTTTGGAAATGTGCGTCTCCCTGTTCTTTGCCATAGGGGGTTTGAACTATTAAAACCGTTGTTTCTGATTTCAGGTAATAATACTCTTGATTAGCCGTGAATTTCTCCACTTTCATAATCAAGCCCGCATCGGCATTGATAACCCCTTTGAATGTTCCTGAGTTCGCTGTGATGTTGTTCATCGTGACATTGTTCATCGTTGTGTTGCCGTTCTTGTCAACAGTGAATTTGCCGTTGCCGATGTTCACAGTTCCGTCAGAGTTGAATACAACCTTACCGCCCGCAAATGAAACCTGACCCGTGAGACCGTTCAGGAACACCATAGGAGTTTTGCTTGTCGCCCCGTCTGTTGTTGAGCCGTCTGAAAGGGTCTGACTTTCAAGACGGTTGTTGCGGAAGATGAACCCCGCAATATTGGCAAGTTCAGCCAAAAGAAGACTTGTCGCCACACTCTCAAAGCTCGCCCCGTATGCGTTCCAATAATTGGTGTTAGACGGAGCAACGCCCGTGAAGCCGCCTGACCCGTTTGGAGCGTCAACACGGCTGATATAATAAGCCGAGTTATACTTCACGATGTCAACCCTGAAAGAGTTGCCGTAATACCGCTTTGTTGAAGAGTATTCGCCACGATAGACTGAGGCTGCTGAAACGCCGTCCCGCCCGTCTTGACCGTCTGAGCCGTCAGCTCCCCAACGACCAATCAAGGCAACATCGGTTTCTTCTGTTGTGTTGTCTGTGTACTTTATAATCTCATAATTATATAAGTACGGGCGCGAGGCTGAAATATCCTGAACAGAACTGCTCCAACCGATAGTGTTCTTTGTCACGCCCGTTGAGAGGTTCGTGGCAAGGTACATTTCCGTTATCGAAACAATACCACGCCCTTTGTCGCCATAACAGCCGATAATAACAGCGGGAGTAGTGACAGAAGAGCCGTCAGTATAAATGATGCGTTCATAATTCCAAAGATACTTGTTTGTCTCAGAGAGTGTAGGCACTTTTGAAACAGACCAAACGGTCGGTCTGACATTGCTGTTCTGACTGACCCCGTAGTACTCTGTCACGCTTCTTATGCCACGCCCGTTTGTTCCGTCCTTACCGTCTGCGCCGTCTTGACCGTCAACACCGTTGTACGGAGTTACTCTCACGGGGGTTGACCACTGAGAAAGAAGCGTCTTTCCGTCACCTGACTTTACGGCTGTTGTCTGCCATAGATATTCAAGACTTGCAACCGTTGGCACCTCAGTAGTCCACCCTGACGGGTTCAGGCTTGATTTTGACAGAGCGGGCGGCGTTGTTGTTGAGCCGTTCTTGGCGTAACGTAATTCAGTGAACTTACCCGCTGCACCTTCTTGACCCGTGTCGCCTTTGTCGCCTTTTATCCGTCCCACGTTTTGCCATTTGTCTGTCTGAGGCACATACATACAACCGTTCAAGGCTTCATCGTCCGAGTTCATTATATAAGCGTCTCCCTCCTCTGCGTAAACGGTCATCCAACCCTCAGCCGCTCCCGCAAAGGGTCTTCCGAGCTTCTTGACAACACAATATTTATCCTCGGTCGTTTCCCCCGATGTCAGCGTATATTTATCAATCAGGACAACGGGCTTTCTTCTGTCTTGATCCCATTCTTCCATTGTTGAATAATGTGCGTAAGCCTGACCCTTGATTTTAACAGAAGTGCCGTCAGCCCCCTTTGAACCCTGAGCAACGACTTGCCAATAAAGAGTGTTTGTCGGCTCAATGCCCTTGACAGGCGTGTCGCTGAACATTCTGTATGTTGACGTATTGCCGTCTTTTGTGAAAGTAACCTCATCGCCATTATAATAAGTGTATGAAGCGTTGTATTCGCCCCTATAACAGCCGATATAGCTTTCTTGACCGCTTTGGCTCTGAACGATTGTACCTTTTATTCTGAGCTTGCCGTCCCCCGCAGAATTGAAGTCAAGAGCGTCCCCGAGCTTCATTGCGTTGGCGAGCATATCAAAATAGCTGTTGCCGTCACCTGACACAACTCTGTCGGTCGTTACACGCCCTGGCAATATCTCTGTGAAGCCGTAGAGCGTGGCAAAACTTCTCTCCCCGTTGTATTCGCTGTTCAGAACGCCGACAAGGAGGCAGTAGTGACCGTCAACCCCATTCAGCGTTTTTGCGCTCTCAGAGAGAAAGAAAACGCCATTGTCGGTTGTCTTGCTGACCTTTGCGTATAGATAATACTTCTTTGACCCGTCTTCAAGTCTTGCGCTCTCAAACTCTTCAACGTTCCAATATAAGTATTCTTCGGGCTTATGCGATGAACTCAAAGAAGACACGCCGAGCGTCAGGTGCTGAATGAGACCCGCAGCCGCTTTCAGGGTCTTTTTCTCTTGATCGTAGTTTATCGTGTGGCTGACCTGTGTCGGGTTTGTCTTTGAAGAGACGAAACGGAATTGAAGACTTTCATCGCCGACAAGCATCTGCATTGTCTGTATGGCGATAGGGCTTATGCTCTGAGTGAAGTTTTCGAGCAGCGAAGCCTCCAACATGCTCATTGTCTCTTTTGCGTCCCTGAACCGTCTCTTTGTGAATTGAAGAGCCTCACGGTGGTTGTCTTCAATGACCACCTCCTCGCTTTCAAGCTGCTTTAACTTTGAAGAGAAAGATGCGCTTTTCGTCTCGTTTGACAGTTCAAGAGAGGGGCTGTGCGGCTTGTTGATATAATCTTTAATGCCCGTGATGCGGACGAGAACGCCCTCTTTCTGAAAGCGTTCATCTGAGAATTTTATATACCCGCCGAGCTTGATGCGCCCGCCTATGTTCAGCCAATCTTTCTTTGCCCAAATGCCGTCAAGGTCGCCCGTGAACGTGAACTTTGTCTCCTCGTTGTCAAAGAGACTTTTCACGGCTTGACGGAACATGTCCCATGAAGCCCCTGACTTCGTGGCGTTGTCGCAGATATAAGCGTCAGGCAACATACACTTGAAGACAGCGTATTTCTCGTTAGCCCGTGGGCAAAAGGTCTCATTCGGCATGGTCTGCCCGTCAATCTCTTGCGGCGTTATCTCAAAGCGGCGGGCGGCTTTCTTCAAAGAGCCGTCAGGGTTCAGAATTGAGTTGTGGTAGTATTTCACTTCAAACTCTTTTCCCGCTAACATGCCCGTCTGAAAGATAACTGTCATGGTCTCGCCGTCTATCAGGCATTTCTCGTAGTCAAGGTTCTCAGGGATTGAGTTGTCTATGATGTCGTAAAAGTTCTTGTCTTTGTCAACACACACGACAGAAGAGATTTCGCCGACACGCTTCGGGTAGATGTCTGAACAGTCAAGACTGCTCTCGGCGAGGCTTGTCAGGTCTTTGTCCTTTCTTCTGATTGAGAACCCCAAATCGTCAGTCATATAGTAACGGGCGTTGTCAGCGTTGAAGCCCTCTTCGTCTTCAAAGTAAACGCCGTCAAAGCCTATTGACTGAGACTTCGGCAAAAGAAGTTCTGAGCTTCCGTATTTGCTCGGGTCTATATTGTCTGAACCGCCCTGAACGTAGAGAATTTCAGTCGGCGGCGTTTCCCCATAGTTAGAACGCCCCACATTGGGCTTGAAGCCGTTACCCCGCCCGTATGAGAGCGGCAGCGGGTTGTTCTTGTTATATTCAACCTTGCGGAGCGAGACGGTCTTGCCGTTAAACTCAAATTCCGTGTTCAGGGTTGAAGCCATTTGTTCCAACGCCTCATAACAGAAAGCGTGGCTGTACGATATGCAGACTTCATCGCCTGACACACAAGAACCGACCGCCCAACCCGTGTCACGGCGGTTCATGTTGTCAACGAACATTTGGAGGTGCTCATGTGGCTTGGCGGTCAGGCTGAATTTCAGTCGCCCGTCAACGGGGTTTCTGAACTTCCAAATCTTCGCCTTTGCCTGACTGCTCTCCATTGTCACGGTGTATTCAAAACTGCGGCTGTGTTTCATCTTGAAAGCCTCAGGGCGTTCAAGCGTGAAGCGTTCTCCCTGATAGTCACAATAACAGCCCACGGGCAACTCAACGTGTTCTGCGAGGCTGTAATAAAGCGTGAGGTTATAATCGCCCATGATAACTCTGTGGCGATAACTGTTATCGTCAACCTCAATTTCAAGGAGCTTTTTGCCTTTGTCGTTGTAAATTATCATTGTCGTTTTATTTGAGAGTTATTTTTTGCGAATTTGACGCACACGGCGTTTACTTTTCTCTGTGGTGTGCTTATAAGGTAATCACTTCAAAAACGCTTTGTGGGGCTTTAGAATGAGTTACCGCCATTTTTCAAAGAGTAGAGAGGCTGACAGCCTGAACCGCCCGCCCCTCACTCTTGAAACAGAGAGTTAGAGAATACCGAACTCGGCGCAGTCCGCATCTACCTGAGTTTTCAGGGCGGCACGCTCTGTAAGATAATCTGTGTAAGCCTTAATGTGGGCTTTCGCCTCGTCAGATGTCTTTGCGCCGTATAAACCGAGCTGTGCGGCGTTGTACTCGTTGACAAGTTTCTGTTCGTAATTAGCGTCCCACTTTGAGGTAATTACCGCCTCTGTGATTTTGTTTGAGGTCAGCGGTTCCCATACTGAGACCTCTTCACATGAGAACTGAGGGGCTTTCTCAGCCTGAGCCTCTGCGCCCTCTTCTGAGGTCTTTTCAACGCTCTCAGGCTTTACCTCCTGAATATTCCAACGGTACAAGTAAGAACCGTTACCCACTGCCTCCAACTTGGAGGGCTTGTTGTCATAGAATGCCATAATACTTCTGTTTAATAATTGTTTTCAAAAGATGTCTTGAATTGCTGTGTTTCGCCCAACCCAACCACGGGCAGACAGCCTGTTTGTATGCCTTTTGGCTTAACGGCTTCTCCCGTTTGTTCAGGCGGGCGACTTCACGGCAGAAATTCTGTTTTATTGACTTGCGCATCAATTTCTGTTCTCGGAAGAACTTGTAACCGACATAATCAAGCGCACGCCCGTGTCTGTCATAACGGTTCTTCGCTACGGGGAATATCTGATAGTTGCCTTTTATCTTCAAGGACAGACCGTCTTCAAGTTGAACCCGAATGAGTTTCAGAACCTCATGCAGAACGGCTTTGCTTTCCGCATAGAACGTTATATCGTCAGCGTATTCAGTACATTCAATGTGGGGCTTTACGGTCAGCCTCAGAGCCTTTTTCACAAGTTCTGCAAGCTGTTCATTTACCCAGTGCATGAAATAACAGAAACAGAGGTTTGCGAGGTATTGGCTCAGATAATTGCCTATCGGAAGCCCGTGAGCGTCCTCGGGGTCGCTTTGAGCCTTGTCAGCCTCTGTTAGCGGTCTGCCCGCATCATCCATTGATGCGCTGTCTATGATTTCATCAAGAAGCCACAAAAGGTCTTTGTCTTTAATCTTTCGGCGTATGAGCCGTTTCAGAACTCTGTGACGCATTGAGGGGTAACACTTCTTGATGTCAATTTTCAGACAGAAGAGAGGCTTGCCCTCAAAACTCTTGATTATCTTGTCAACCCTACGGGCGCAGCCCTCAATACCACGACCCTTGATGCAAGAATACGTGTTATAAGTGAAGAGCCGCACCCAAATGGGTTCAAGAACGTTCATGACAGCATGGTGGACGATACGGTCAGGATAGTACGGAAGACGATAAATAATTCTTTCTTTCGGCTCGTAGATCGTGAACACGTCATACGGAGAGGTCTTGAACGTCTTTGTCAGCAAGGCTTCATGCAAAGCCAACAAATTCTGTTCTCGGTTCTTGTCGTGAACCTTGACCCCGTATGTGTTCGTCTTCCCCCGTCTCGCATTTTCATCGGCGAGGCGGAGGTTTTTTAACGAGATTATCTTGTCGTATAAGTTGTCAATACGCTTCATGTTTCTTTGCTTTCTTATTTTGAGTCTTCGGTAGCCCATACAACAGGCGTTCCTACCGACACATTTCAGTTTTCAGAAGTTTTTTACCAAGAGGTACGGTTGCCGCCCTTAATATCTTTTTCAGGCTTTGACACCTGATGAAAATATTCAAAAAGCATAGGTGAGAACCGATGTTCGTATTCGTATTCGAGGGGGTGTTATTCGAGTTCGAATAAGCGAAGCCCGCAGTCGAGCTGTTATTCGCATTACCGCTGAACAGAACCCCACGGGAGCGACCAACCTTAATATTTTGATGTCTATTTATTCAAACCAATAACGGTTTCCGTTTCCTCTCAACGTGACACGGCGGGGAAAGGCGTTGCGCTTCTTGATTTCCTGACAAACGTAAAGAATGTCTGCTGAACCCGTGAAGAACTTCTTAGCGTCAGCCTCAGGGCTGTTCTTATCGGGTTTAATTTTGACAAGCGTCTGACCTTTTGTGCCTTTTGTCTTACTGAACCTTGTCGGCACGTCCTCTATGAAGTCACAGACCCAAAATGAGGTGTTGACCAACTTTGATTGGGTTGTCTCGTCACAGTTGAAAGAACGGTTGCTTTCGTCACGGGGTATGTTCAGAAAGGCAAGTGAACCGTCATCGGGCTTCTTATTTTCTTCCATTGTCTCTTGATTGAGTTAAAGGGTTAAACGATGAACGAGGGGCGTGTTACGCTGTTGCGGGGAAAAAGCAAAGGCGAGAACCGATGCGCGTATTCGTATACGAGGGGGAGTTATTCGAGTTCGAAGCAGCGAAGCCCGCAGTCGAGCCGTCATTCGCAGCACCGCCGAACAGAACCCCACGGAGTGTTTCAGTCGTTGGAATGTTTGTGTAATGATAATCACAGAAATAAGTGGTAGAACCGCCGCCAACTGTCTTTGGCATAATCTCGCCACCCTCTCCGAAAATGACCTCTTTCACATAGCCCTCTGTACGGGCTTCATTGCCAACATGAGAATAACCCTCATAATTGCTGTCGTTGAACTTTGCGGGGTCAGAGCAAACAAAGACCTTTGAAAGACCGTCTCCGCCCTTGTCGGCGTTCGGGCTGATACGCACGTTAATGCCGTCCGTCCACTGCCAAATATGCCCGAATGGGTTCTCAACGCCTCTGTAACGAGGAACTTGGAATGTCTTTGTTATCGGGTTGCTCTCAGCCTCATTGTTGACCGTGTAATCCACAACGCCCGTTCTGTTTCCGAGGCTGTCAGAGATACCGCAAGGAACAAACGGGTAATAACCGTTGAACGTGTTCCAATCGTTGCCGCTGAATGTTGTCACGCCGTCACCCAAGCCGCCCTGATGAAAGCCCTCAGCAGTCGGCGAAGCGTTGTAAGCCGCCTGAGAGTTAAGTGTGGCGTACTCAATGACAAAGAGCCAATAGAGGGTCTTCTGCATGTCATAAGTCATACAGTTCCACTCGGTGCTGACTGACTTGCGCTTGCGGGCGTAGTTTCTGAAATTCGTGCGGCTGATTGCTGTAACGGGGCGGTTCAAGAATGAGCGGTATGTGCCGTCATAATTGGCGTTATTGTTACCGCCTCTGTACTGTTCTGTGGCGTTGCAGACGGAAGCCAACTTGTTGTTTGAGCGGTCAAGGGAAGCCTCGTAAGCCGACACATAACACTTTGGCACCTGATGATAGCCAGGCAGAGGAAGTTCAGAAATGCGGACGGTCAGTTTTGTGCCGTCAGTCTCAAACTTGCGGTAGTGAAGAGGAATCTCCACCATGACCTGACCTCGTGAACCGTCACGCACCTGACCCGTCCAATCGCGAGGGTCAAGGTATTCAACCACGTTGCCATCATCGTCAAGCAGACAGCCACGCATACGGTTTTGAACAGGGCAGCTTTTGTGGAGGTCAGAAGACCCGACACGGGTGCAAGTCGGTGTTGAAACAGCCGTGTCAAACTGAACGCCGTAAGAACTCTGTTCTTCTGTGTAAGGGAGAAGAGTTGCGAGGGCTGCTTTCTTGCTCTCGCCGTCTTCGTCAAGAACCTCACAAAAGAGGTTATAAGGGTTTGTGCCTGACACGTTGGGGAGGTCAGACAAACGCTTACCATTCTCGAAAGCCTCAATTATCTGAGCGACTTTCTCTTCTTGTTCTGTTGTTAATGCCATAACTTTTAATTTAAGAATTTGAAATACGATTTATTGCCTTTGTTGATGAACCGAACCGAGGACGCTGTGTTCATTCTGAGGTCTTTTCTCTTGTTGCGGCGGGCGGCTGTCCATGTCCTGATGCGCCGAGCAACACTGATGAACAGCGACACTATCATGGCGTGTCCTCCCCCTCATAAGAACCGCTGCCCCAATAAACGTCATTTGTCTTCAACAGTTCTGAGTTCGGGGCAATCTCAGAGATAGCCAACGGCGACCAATCATTGAACGGCACGGGGGCTTCTGTCAGGTTCTCGTCCTGAGAGCAGCGCACGGTCAGAACCGTGTCAAGAGTTGATACGCTGTACTTCGGTCTGACATAGACCGAGAACGGGTTGCCGCTCGGGAGTTTGAAGCCCTTTGAGAGGTCAGCGATTTTGCCGTGAGAGACAATTCGCCCGCCGTTCATAAATTCACTGATGTAACCTTTCTTTCCCATGTTTCTTCTTTGTTTAACGGGTTCGACACTCTGTTAATTCATACGCAATGCCCCTGACTGTGTGAAACGCATCTGTCGGCGTGTTGTGACAAGCCTCAGGGTCGGTTCGCCCACCTCAATCAGAACGGTGCGGGCAAGGGCTGTGTTACATGTGGGGATAATGTGAACACGGCTCACGCCCTTATTTAAGATTGAAATGCGCCCGTCTAAGCCGACTTCGACCGCTCGGTTGTCACTGATATAAATCAGGTTTTTCAGAGCCGTGTCGGGGCTTAAAACGGCTTTCAGGTAAACGGGGTTGACATTGCCGAGGGTCAGACGGGGAACGCCCTCAACAGACAAGCCCGTAGGAACAATCTTTCCGAGCGTGTCAAGCACTTTATCGGTGGCTGACTTTGCGGCGGCTGTGGCTTTCTCTGAGGCTTCTGTGGCGGCTTTTGTCAGGGTTGTTGCTTCATCTGCCGCAGTCTTTGCTGCCTGAGCAGCTTCGGCAGCGTCCTGAGCCGCCTTTGCAGCATCGTCAGCCTGAGTTTTTGCGCTCAATGCTGACTGCGCCGCATCAGACGCAGCCTTTGCAGCCTGAGCCGCCTGACCCTGAGCCGTGTCCGCTCTCAGGGCGGCAGCGTTTGCGGTTTTTGTCGCTTCATCTGCAAGCCCCGCAGCCTTTGCAGCAGCAGCCGTTGCTGTGTCAGCGTCTTTTACGGCTTTTGTGGTCTCGCTCTCAATGAACTCCAAATTTACCTTGACGCTTCTGTTATTCACGTCCGTTCCCATGACAAACAGCCCTTTCAAAGACTGATACAGGGGCAACTCCGAAATCTTTATTTTCTTCATCTGTCTTTTATTTTTTAGTTGTTGAACCTTATATTGCCATTGTTGATGAAACGTATGTGAGAACGGTCATTTACTAACTGCATAGAACGGGCGGAGAAACTGTCAGGCAACATTTCTATTGCGTTCTCGCCGTCTTCTGTGAACACGATGATACCGTCTTCCGTTGCAAGGACAAAATCGTTGTCGTCAAGTCTGAAAGACCCCGTGAAAGTCAGGGTCAGAGTGAACTCCAACCAAATTTTGCCGTCAGGAAAGAAGTCTGAGACCTGACAAGACTTGTAGTAACACGGGAAATCCTGTTCAAGTTCTCTGACCGTCAGAAGCCTTTCCTCGGGTTGAATGAGGTCATGGAGAAGAGCGTCATAGTTACGCCACAACTCTGTCAGGCTCTCAGCTCGCATGAGGCAATACAACTTCACGTCCTTTGTCTTGAACGTGACCCGCTTCCCGTCATATATGGCACCCGTCTTCGTCTTGATATTCCGCAAAAGGTTCTGTTTCACTTGTGCGGTCTTCATAACCTCAGACAGAGAACCTTTCAGAACCCGACATCCGTAATCTGTCAATGGCGTATTGTCAAGCGAATAATCGTCTGACGGCGTGACCTCACTCACTGGGGCTTTATACTTATAGCCTTTCATCGGGAAATCGTCAGAAAACTTGATCGTTACCGTGCCTAACATTCTCGCCACGTCAAGGTTCGGCTGCTGTGTCATTCTGAGCGTGAACGTGCGCTGTATGTGAGCGCAATAGAACTCATGGTAAGCACCGTCAGACAACAGTTCAATGAAAGCGCAGAAACGGCTGAAAAGCCCGCCAAAAGCGAACTTGACCTGAATTTCACGGGTGTTGAGAACAGGGGCTGAAAGGTCTGCCTCCACGCCGTCTTCCTCTTGCCAATCGTTACTGTCAACAGACTTCAACGGCGGAAAGGCGACAAGTTCATTGAACCCGCCGCTCGTCACATACACGCCATACTGCAAGTATGCATCGTTACCGTCTATGAAAAGTCTGTTAATCATATTATAATCGCATTGTCAGAGGTGTTTTTGATGACGCTGCAGCCCTGTTCTGACAGAACACGGGCAACAGCCCATTTGTTTGCATTCACTATCGCTTTCGCCCCGTGAAGAAGAATGATGTCGTGCCGTTCAGTCTTTGAACAAAAGACGGTCGCAGAGGTTCTTCCTATCAGGATAGCCCGTGAGGGGTCTTTCAGGGTCAGCGTGCCCGCATCAATATAGATGCCGTACTTCTCAACCCCGTGAGGCTTGAAGAGCCTGAAAGTCACCATATTGGGGAAATGGTTCTTCATACAAAACTCTATACCCTGAGGGCTTTCAAACAGCCTGACAATATCCTCGACAGTCTGTTCTGTTCCCTTGAACAACGGGCAAGCCCCGAGGAGCTTTGCCTGTGTGTAAATCTGTCTGATAACTTCTTTCATGTCATTTTATCTTTATGCCTTTGAGGGCGATGTCGTTTACTGTGTCCTTAATCTCTTTCACGCTGCTCTCAACGCCCGCCACACGGTCTGAAAGCCCGTCTGTGTTGCTCTCAATGTTCAAGACTGATTGCAATATCAGGTTCGCCGTATTCAGCAGCAGTTTTGTGTTCTCACTGATTGAATAGGTATGCCCCTGAATAGCCGTGGCTCGTCCGTTCAGCTCGTCCACGCTGTCCTGAGAGGCGTTGGCGATACCACTTGAAGAGGTCTCACGGGTTGAGTCTTGTGCGGCTGTAATCATGTCTTTGATTTGTTGAGGGAGAGCCTCCCAAATCGTTATCCAATCTGTGCCGACTTGGTTCAGGTCATTTGTCAAGCCCGAGAGACTGTTCAGAACAGCGTCAATGCCCATGAACTTGCCGTCCTTGAACCACTGAGCCTTGTACTTGTCAAAGACCTCTCCGAGGGGTTCTTCCAAGAACTTCTGAACCAAAAGGCGTTTTGTTATGTCTCCGATTATCTCGTTGACCTTATCGCCCCACGCCTTTGCGTAGTCCTCGCCGTTCTGAAAGGCTTCAAAGAAAGCGTCAGAGAGTTGTTCTGCGATGTCAGAACTTGTGCCGCCCATGATGTCTTCAACCATTTCATTTATGATTGAAATCGCCTTTGCGCCCAGTTCTTCAATCTTCTGCTCCCAATCGTCAATCTTGCCGTGGTCAGTCTTCTTTTTGCTGTTCTCTGTGTCTATCTGTTCTTGAATGAGCAACTGCTGCTGTGCGATGTTTTCAAGCTGCTGTTGGGCTTCACTGTACTTCTTGCCGCCGAGAGCCTTGTCAGCCGTGTAAGCGACATTGGCGTAAGCCTTGGCAATCTTCTCGGCTGACTGTTTCAACAGTTCATCGTTGCGTGAGACTTTCAGCGTGAGCCTTGCCCACATTGCCTCAAAGCCTGTCAGGGTCTCAATGTCTTTCAACATTTCGTCCCGTGTCTCTTTCAGCTTCGCTTTCACGAGGTCAATAGCCTTTCCGCTCTTCTCTTGTATGCGCACGATGTCGGCGTTATCAAGCTCCCACTGCAGTTGGTCAATGCGTCTTTGAAGAGCCTCTATTTCCTCTTGCTTCTTGTCGTCATTGTTGAAGAGGTTCACGATCTGCGTTGCTATCTGCAAGGCGGCAGAAATAATTGTCAGAATGACAGAAGCCTTTTCAACCGTCTGAATTGCTTTTGAGGAGGCTGTCGCTGTTGCCTGAACGCCCGTAGATGCGTTCTGTGTCAACTGCATTATGCCGTTTATCATCGTAAGGGCAGAGGTTGATATTTGCCCCGCCGTCTTGATGATGTCTCCCGCAACGCCGCCGATTGTGTCGCCAATCTCTTCAAATGTCTTGTTTACCTCATTCAAGGTCTTGTAGAGGTCTTGCCATTGTTTGATTGAACGTTTGTCAGGGTTCAGGTCGGCTTTCGCCTTTGCCTGAGCGACATTATTCTTGGCGGTTGTGACCTTTGCACGGGCAACGGCAACTTGCTGTGAAGTGGCTGTGCCGTTCTTCTTGTCTTGCTCAACCTTTTTCAACTCCTCCTCGGCTTTATCCAAGAGGGCTTGAAGTTGTTCAAGGGTCAGATTGGCGATTTCGTTGCACCATGCTTTGTATGTCTCTTCACGCTGCGCAAACTGTTCATCAATGGCGTTCAGAGCCTGTTCTTGCTGATAATTCAGTTCATCGAAGTTCCCCTGAGTGACACCCTCGTTCCACTTGTCATTTCCGTTTTCATCTTTGACACGTTTCCCGTCTTTGTCATGCTCATAGAGGGCTTCGATTTTATTCTGATATTCTTCGGCTATCTTAACCCGCTGCTGCTCGTATGTCAGGCTGTCTTGCAGCATGGTGTTCAGAGCCTCTTTATTGCCTTTGACACGGGTGTCGGCGGCTATCTTCTCGTATGCTTCGAGCTGCGCCCGCTGTTCTGTTGTCAGGTCTTGACGTGTCAGGCGGGTGTCGCTGTCTTCACTCAGAAGAGAGCTGCGGTAGGCTTGTTTCTCAGAGTTCTTTGCCTTGGGGTGTTTGTTCTCCCATTGAAGAACCATTTTGTCGGCAAGGGCTTCAAGCATCTGTCGCTCACGTTCTTTGTTCTCAGAAATAAGGCGGTCATAGTTCAGGTCGAGCTGCGCCTTTTGTTTCTGATAACCCTCTTCCATGAGGTCAATCTTTGCCTGTCTGATGTCAAGCTCGGTTTTCTCAGTCTGTTCAATGACAGACTGCCCGTATTCGGCGATTTGGTTGTTTCTCTCAGCCGTTTCCTCGGCAATCTGTTCACGCTCCCGCTTTCTGTCCTCAGCGGCTTGTGCGGCTTTTCTCGCCCGTTCTTTGGCGTGTTTCTTCGCTTCTTCTGCAGCCGCTTCGTTTTGTTTCTTCTTGTTGTCGGCGGCGGTCTGTTTGTTCTCTGCTGCCTGAGCGTATTCTGCGCTGCGCTGTAAGGCTTGTTGCTTTGTGTAAGCCTTGCCGTTCACTAAAGCCACCTGACCGTCTTTCAGTGAAGACCCAATAGAGGCGAAACGCTTCGCGAGGCGTGTCAGTTCATCAATACCCATTTTATCCATCCAAGCGGGAACTTCGCCGCTGAACTTGATTGTGAAGCCGATAGTATTCTCTGAGTATTGCGACATGAGTTGTTTGATATTATCATACAACTGATGAACACCGTCCGTTGGCTTTTGTAGGCTTCTCTCAACGGCTGACACCTTGTCGGCAAACGTCATTGAACTGTCGGCGGCGGCTTGTTCTGCGGCGGCAGATTTGTTCACGGCTGTTGTGTAACGGTCGTGTTCCTCTGCTGCTGACTGAACGCCGTTTATATAATTTTGTACGATGTTGGTCTTTGTGAAAAAGCCGTCATCCCACCAAGCCTTGGCGATTGTCTTCTCACTTATGCCGATGGCACGCATCTTGTCTTGAATATTGGCATAAATCTTATTCAGACCCTTTTCGTATTCTTCGCCCGTCTTGCCCGCTATCAGGTTGATGTTCTGTTCGACCTGTTGAGCGATAATCGTAGAAATGGCGGCTGCGTTTTCTTGTATCTCTTTATTGTCAGAAGACCAAACAAGACCCGCAAACGTACCGCCTGTCTCAGCCCCTTGAAGTTTCTGAAACATTTCGTTCTGTGCGTCAGAAAGAGCCTTGGCGTATGTGTCATTGCCCGAGGCAATATCGTTCAGACGTTGACGCTCAATGGCTTCTTGCTTGATTAGTTCAATAGCCTGAGTACGCTTCTCGTTCACGGTATCAATGCTGTCGCCCTCTTTGACAGCCTGAACGCCGTAGTCTTCAAGAATGCCGTTTAGCTCGTCCATAACCTTTTTGTGGATTGAGCTGCCCGCAGTGAGACCGTTCAGGGCTGTTGAAAGGCTTTGAACACGGGTTATGGCTGTGGTCGCTTTCTCGCCGTATTTGCTTGTCATTTCAGCCGCTTTGCTTGTATTGTCTGAGAACAGACCGAAAGCGGTAGCAGCGGCGGCGACAACGCCTAAAACAAGCCCTATTGGGTTTGCCTTTGTTGCCATGCTAAGAAGAAGCATTGCGTCCTTGGCTGACGTTATACTCTTTGTCAGAGAAAGAAAGGCTGAAACCTCTCCCCATATAGCCGCCATTTTATGAGCGGCGGCAACAGCGATGACGGCGGCTTTATAAGCCCCGTATGTGCTGATAACGACAAGAAGAACCTTGCCGATACGTTCCCAATTACCAATGGCTTTTGAAGTGAAGTCTAAAACGTCAAAAATAACGCCCTCAGACTTCTTGCCAAGCTCATTGAACATTTGTTCGATACTGTCTTCGATGTTTGAAATCTGACCTGTTATCGTGTGGCTCTGAGCTTCCATCATACCGCCGAACTTGCCGCCCTCAGAGGTCATGGCGATGATCGCCTTTTCAACCTCAGGGAAGCCGACCTTGCCCTCAGTAACAAGGTCTTTGACCTTATCTTTGGCAACGCCGAACTGCTTGGCAAGTTCATCTGTCAGAGGAATACCACGTCCCAAGAATTGGTTCAGGTCTTGCGTGTACAAACGTCCCTGAACCATGGTTGTGCCATAGAGGTAAGCCAAATCATTTAGAGGAATTGAGAGACCCGCCGCAATGTCTCCGAGCCTGATTAAGGTCTCATTCACTTTGTCAGCCTGAACGCCGTAGGCGAGAAGTTGTTTCGCGACCTCAGCAACGACAGTCATTCCATAGGGCGTTGTGGCGGCTGTCTTGATAAGTTGCTGCATGAGTGCGTCAGCCTTTTCAGCAGAGCCGAGCATGGTCTTGAAAGACATTTCAAGCTGCTGAAACTGACCTCTGACGTTTGCGACCTGAGAAACGAACTCTTTGATTTGAGAAACGGCAAAGACACCCGCAACGGCTTTTCCGATTTTCTTCATTGAGTCGTCTATCTTGTCGCCCTCACTTGAAGCCGTGCTGCCAATGCCGTGAAGAAGTCTCTTCGCTTCCGCAGCACCAACACGGAGCTGACTGTTGTCAAGCCCCGTTCCGTAAAAAAGTTTTCCGTTCTCGTTCTCCATTTATTCGATACTGTCAAAGAATTGTTTAACTCGTTCTTTATTTCTCGAGTCGTCAGCCTTGATTACCTCTTGCCCTGAGCCTGAGCCGTCTGACTTGTCTTTTGTGTTATAAGACGGCAGAACGGCGTTATACAATATCAGGTTGGGATAACTCATGTTGTACAGAACCTCTTCAAAGGTCAGCCCGTAAGCCTTGACCGTTGCGGCGATTATTGCCCAGGGGCTGTCGCTTCTGTTTCCACTTTCGTCTGCCGCATCAGATTTATTTCTATCAGGAAAGTGGTAAGACCGAAAAAATCGGTCAGGTTCATTCTTTGCAGAACCGTAACCGTGAGGTCATAAAGTTCAGCGGGCGTGAGTTCTTCAAGAAGTTCTTGGGCGAGTTCCGCCTTGCGGTCTATGACCTCTTCGACCTCTTCAACGACCACTCGCTTAAATAACCCCCACAGATAGCGTTTTTCTCTGTTCTTCTGAACCTTGGCTTTCTCTTTCAGGTTCTTTGCTCCGAGAATGAATATGGCGACAATATCGCCTAAAGCCCGACAATCTTTTGCGATTGACAGGCTTTCTTCCACAACGTTCTTCGGGTCAAGAACAACGTGTGGCAAACGTGAAACAGCCTCTGATGCGAGAATAAGCGTTGCCGTGCTTGGCGGGGCTGTCATATAAGTTTTGCTGCCGACCTTGACTTCAACGGGTGTTTGAAGAATGGTCTCGGCGGCTTTCTGTTCGATAGTCTTTTCTTCTGCCATGATGATAAAACTTTTATTGATGTATAAGTGGGTCATGGCGGCAACGAACCGCCGTGAGCGTCTTTCTTTTGTGACCTCTGACCCTTGAAGAGGGAGGGGCGGTTGCGCCTGACCGCCTCGCTCCCTCAGTGCAGATGAACATTCAGGTTATTGAACCGAAACGAACCTCCGTTTGTAAGGCGCAAAGCTCCGTTGGTTGAGAACCTTACGCCCATCAGTCAAGCGGGGTTTGTCTTAGTGTACGGCTTCACGCTCTTGCCCGTTGCGGGTTTCAGAACTGTTGCAACATAATGAAGCAACTTACCGTCTGCCGTTGAATAACTCTCATCGCATCTGACTGTTGAGCGGTCAATCTGAATGCCCTCGCACTCTTCGTCCTCAGGTGTGAGACGGAAAGCCCACTCTCCCGCAATCAATCCGTCATTGTCTTCAAACGGACGTGTGCCGCCCTTTTTGACGAACAGGTCAAATTCAAATGTGAATTTGTTTTTTCCAGTTCTTGAATCCACCAACTCGCCACCCTCTTCTGTGGCTTCTTTACTTGTTCCCGCTGTCGGGGTCAGCTTCGTTGTATCCTCTTTAGGGGTGTCGATAGCTGTCCACTGCTCGGCGGGAGTGCCTTTTGTTGAGGTAGCTTTCTCAATGGTGCACTTACCCCATGAAAGTTGTGACATAATCTTTTAATTTAATTGTTAAACATTCTTTTTCTTTATGACAGGCTGCGTTATCGGCAAATCGCCGTCCTCGGTAACAATAACAGCCGCCTGAGGGATATTCAGCGTTTCATCGTCAGAGCCGAAATACTTATATTTCAGACAGACAACGACAAAATGCTGATTGATGTCTTCGGCATAGTCTGTGCAGATCGTCTGCTGCAACTTGAACTTATAACAAGAGACCTCAGCCGTAAGACTGTCAACCCAACGCTGCGCAAGGGCTTCAAGTTCTTCTGTGCGCTGACCGTCCTCAACGAGCACGCCGTTCCCGTATGGGTCAATGTCAGGGCAATAGATGTGAACCGTAACCACGCCTGTCTGAATTTGGTCAGGAAGACCCGCTGTGAATATAACCACGGCATCTTCAAGGCGGCTGTCGCGAGGGCGGTAGCCTTGTCTGTAAACCTCACCTGAAATCATCGAATAAAGGGTGCTGTCTTTCAGAAGTCTGTACACGTCCCCTTGAACTTGTTTTGATGTCTTTGCCATTGTCTCTTGTTAATGTTAAGTGAAGCCAAGCTGTTTCAGCATACTCGGCACAATCTTGTCTGCAAGCAGTTCTGAACTGTCAAGCACATCGTAGCCTTTGTTCTTGACGTGAGCGGCGTATTCCATGCCCGCAACAACTATCAGGCAGACCCCGTGAGGGAAACGCCTGACAAGTTTCTTTGCGAACGCTGCGCCTTTCTCTGAACCGTCCCGCCCTTGTTTCACGGTCTGAAAGTCTGACAGATAAACAACCCGTCCGTCCACGGCAACGACATAGCCGAGTGAACTTCTCAGGTTGCCCGTTTGGTCTTTATAAGAATTGGTCGAACGGGCTTTATTCAGAACCTGTTCCCCGCAGTACTGCAAAGACCTTATCAGAACCGTTTGAAGCCTTTTCAGCTCCTGTTCTGTGTATCGGTCAATCTCAGACATGGGGGTAAGTTGTCTTATTGGCATAGTTTCTGAGTTATTTTTGGCGAATTTGACGTATGTGGCGTTTACTCTTTTTCATGGTGTGATTATAAGCACAGAAAAAGTAAAGCCGACATAGAGCCGCAATCGCCGTTATACCATTATTCTCAATTCGCAGACGGCTTCCAACGGCTCAACCTGAATGACAGAAAACTCCCCGAGGCTCTTTCCCGTCAAACTGTCTGTAAGCCTGATTTGGTCAAACTCCCCGAGCGGCTGTTCTTCAATCAGAATTGAATACTGCGCCACCGTGAAGTGTTCCCCATTGACCTTGCCGAGCTTGTTGTACTTGTTTGCCGTGTACTGACAGTCTATCGGGCTACCCCAAGAGACCTCAGAAGACTTGACGGGGAAACCCGTTTCAGGGTCAATGCCGCCCGCCGTCTTTCTCTTCACTTCGATTGTTCCGTTGGTTATTATCATAATCGCGAACCTTTATATCCGTATATAGGTTTGGGCTTTACCGCCTCGTCCTCAAACTCGTTGAACAGTTTATAGGCTCTGTTTTTGAACTCTGTGCGCTGTTCATCTGTGAAAGAGTATGATTGCCCGCCCTGAGTGACATTCGGGGCGAGAGAGAGCCACAGAAGCGTGTCAGCCTTTGAGAGGTTGAACGCCTTGCCTTTCAGCGTTTCTTGCGTGGCTTCATCTGAAAGCGAAAGACCCCGCCGCTCCGCAGTCTCTACGAGGGTGCGAAGCGGAACGGGGTAAGCGGTAATGCTTTTTAATGCTTCAAGAACTGTTGCTGCCATATTATGCCTCAGTTAAATGTTTATTCCCAATCCTTACCGTCTGTTCTCATATAGACGTTGCGGTAAGCCGTGTCAAAGACAGGCACAGCGTCAGCCTGACCGATTGTAACCTCTGACTTCGGTTCGATTGTACCGTACTTCTTGATGATAGTATGAGCACGCTCTGCACGCAAAATCAGGTTCTCGTTCTCAGTCAGGATGTCATACTGAGTGGTGCCAAGACGTTCTGTTTCTGAGAGAACGCAGCGGCAGTCCTCAAATGGGTTGCCTGATTCCTGAGAGCCGTCAGTGAACTCACGGGTAATGGTTTGGTCAATGACTTTCAACTGAATGCCGTTAAGCCATGTTTGGCGGGCAAGCATTGAGTTGACTGTGGTAAGGTCAGGGGTCTGAGAGATATTCAGAGCGTTTGAAGCGAATGACGCACAAGCCTTGATAATCTGCTCAGACGAAGCTATCTTGTAGAACTCGTCAAGGTTGACAAAGGCGAACTTCGGGTTCAGACCTCTTGCCTTGGCATTCTTAATCTCTGTTCGGAAATCGCCGAGAATATCAGCCGAAGCAGCGTTTCCCCAATCGGAAGAAGTCTTGACCTTTGCCTCGGGGTCAACGTCATAATCCAAGTCGAACTCATTGGCGTATGTTGCGTTGGTCGTTGTTGTGAAAGCCAACTGACCCGCACGGGAAGCGAGTTTCCATGCGATGTACTCCAACTCTGACTGAACGCCGTTGAAACAGAAATCAACGTCATTGCCCCAATACTGAACGAGCTTTGTTGCGTCTTCATCCTGAGCGAAAGCGAGAGCGGTCTGATACTCTTTAATCTCATTGCGTTTCATCTCACGGGAAATGCTGATGAAAGGGATATCTCCTCTTGCGCTCTCATAGATAGGACGCTGCTTGCGGAGAATAGAGCCGTTATCGGTGTGGAGATCGGCTGCTACGTTCCTCTTAGCAAGCTGATTTGTTAAGGTCTTCCACTGGAAGCCCTGAACTCTCTTCACGGGGAAATAAGTTCCGAACAGAAAGCCCGATGCGTCAGCCGAGTCCACACGTGACTGAACCATCTGCTCGGTAAGACCCTGAATGAGAGTGTTTACTACTGTTGCCATATAAATGATGAACTTTTAACGATTAATAATTGACGACACCTTTGAGGTACGCCATGATGAAATCGGGAAGCGGGTTGCCCTTTGTCACGGCGAAAAGCCAAGCGTCCGTGTCAAGGTTTGACTTCGGCGTAAACGGCTTGCCCGTTCCGTTGATTGACTGAGGAACGTATTTCAGTTCTGAGGTGTTTGAAGTTGACTCCGCTTTCGCCTCAATGATGAACCCGTCCTTTGAGATTGCACCGAGGGAGGTGCTGACTGTGATTGTGTCAAAGGTCTTGCTGCCCTCTGTGTCAATGGCTGTGATGTCATAAGCCACGCCACCGACCTTTGTCATAATGAAATCGCCCTTTGCGAAGTTGTGACCTTTCTTCACTTTGATTGTCTTGTCGGACGCACCGACCTCTGCGACAACATGAGCGATTTTCACAACGTGACAAAGACCCTTTTCATCGGCTGCGCTCAGGACAGCTCCCTCATAGAGGAAATCGCCACCAAGCTCAGAAGCCTTGACAGATACGCCGCCTCTGATGTCAGCGATACGGTGCATAAGGACACGGGGTGTTCTCACGTCCTTACGTCTGTTTACTTGCATGCCCATTTTTCTTTGTTGTTTTGATTGTTAAACATTAGAACGGCTGACCTCCTGAGGCGGGTTTATTATCACGATGTGCGATAGCGTCCTTTTGCTCTTGGGTCAGTTCTCCGCCCTGAGAACCTGAGCCGCCCGTGGCTGACGGACGACCGAAGATAGCCCCTTTCTGTTGTGTCGCCTGAACAATGCCGTCCACCTCTGTTGTGACCTCTCCGATAAGCGTGTTGAACTGTTCATCGGTCAAGCCGTCAACGGGTGTTCGCTCGTAAGCCTTTTTGAGGTTCTCAGGCAACTTGGCGATAATGCCTGAAAGTTGCTGTTTGCGTGATGAGGTTGTACGCTCGCTGTCCATACGGTCAAGACGCTCAGACAACTTTTTGTTGCTCTCTTGAAGCGATTGAAGCGTTTGAAGCAGCACGGGGTCTGTACCCCCTCCTTGTGGTGTTTGAACGGGTGCGCCGCCCTGACCTGAGCCACCGCCCCCTGAGGGCTGTTCAATCTTTGCGCCGTCTTTCAGACCGTATTTCTGTTCATAAGTGTGAACGGCGGTCAGTGAAGCCTCTGTTGCTCGGCTATCGGCGTAGCCCTCGATTACTTGCTGAATTGTCACCCCGTCAACGGCGGTTTGAACCTGTTCAGCGGTTGTGACAGTCTTGCAGAGTTTGTCCGCAATCCTGTTCAAAACTGATTCGCTGACCCCCTGAAATTTGGCTTTCAGCGCATCTAAAATTGCTTTTCTCATAATTATGAAATATTTAACTGTACGGTAAACTGCGACAAAGATACAACATTTCCTCGAAATGATTACATAATAATCACAAAATATTTGGTTATATGGAATTTTTCTATATAGGGGCGAGTTTCGGGAGATTACTCTTAACAAAGGTTAAATTTACCCGTATGGTTAAAAATACTCGGAGAAAAGTTTGTTATTTCCAAAATACTTCACTTATCTTTGCAACGTGATTTCAAGGTAATCACATTCAAACATAAGTTTAACACTCAAATTGAAAGAAAAATGATTAAGGTCTCAACAAACAATAACAAGAACGGTCTCGCTTACAGTTCAAAGGACATCAACAGAAACTTCCGCATCAAGGTAAGCGGCGTTGACGCTCAGGGACGCAAGGTTCATAAGCTCATAGGCGTTACGGGAGCGATAGCTCTCATCGGCGTTGAGATGCTGAACAAACTTTTGAAGAGAGCATTTGCATGCATGGACGATGTTTGTGTCTGCAAGCTCCGCAGAGGTATCAAGTTTTCTTTCTACTACAAATAATCAGAAACAGGAGGTCAAAATTATGACAGAAGCAAAAAAGAAACAGTTCACAGAACTGAAAGAGATGCACCCCGACACTTTGCTGTTATTCAGATGCGGGGATTTCTATGAGAGTTATCAGGAAGACGCAGAGAGCGCATCACGCATCCTCGGCATAACCCTGACAAGAGACAAGGCGGGCGACCGTCAGGCGGGCTTCCCGTATCACGCCCTTGACACATATCTGCCGAGACTGATAAGAGCGGGACACCGTATCGCCATTTGTGATGAACTCAAACTTGGGAGGGCTGCGCAATGAGTGAAAGAAGCACGATCATAGAGGCGGCTTACCTCTCAGGCTTCGAGCCAAGCTCTGAGAGCCTGACCCCTGATGAACTCTTTGAAGAGGCGGAGGAGTTTTTATCGAATATTCAATAACCATATAAATTTTCAAAATTATGACAGCAACAACAGACTTACAGAAAGGTTTGAACGAGGTAGTAATGAACAAAGTTCACAGAATGATAGACGGCAAGGCAGCGGGTGTTAAGGCTACAATGGAACACCTTATCAATGAGGGCAAAATCGCTCAGGATTATATCGCACCTATCGGCGTGAACCTGAAAGCGAAGAGCCACACGCCCGTTATCACGTTCTCGGGCGGTCAGCCGACAGACGGCTTCACAGAGGTTGAAGAGATAAGTTCACAGCCTCTGACGATGAACATGCCTGACGGTCAGTTTTCTCTCCACGACAACGCAATCGGACAGCTCGCCGAGCGCATGGGCATACCACAGCGTTATCTCAGAGGGCTTGCAAGCGGCGAGCCCTGGGCAATAGCCCTCGCTGCACATCTTCTGAACCAACATAGCGATTGGACGCAGCGCAGCCGTGTTCTTGTCAGAACCGTAGGGCAGCAAGTGAGGGGCGTTCTCTCTGACAGTTATCGCCGCCTGAACTCAGTTGAAATTCTCACGGCGTTTGTTCAGGAGGCAGCGGGTCAGGGCGCAGTCATTTCTGACGCTTATATGAACGACACAAAGGTATGGGCGGAGACAATTCTTCCGACACCGATTGAGATACCGACCGAGAAGAACGGAACTGTCACAATCTTTGCGGGCGCACGCTTCTCAACCTCTGACTACGGGGACGGGGCTGTTGATATGAGAGCCTTTCTCCTGAACGGGGCTTGCCTTAACGGTATGGTCAGGGAGAGCGTTATGAAGCAAGTTCACTTGGGTTCAAAGCTGCCTGACAATCTGCAGCTATCCAACAAGACCTATGAACTCGACACGAAGACAACCGTCTCGGCTGTCAAAGACCTCACAAAAGGTCTGTTCAGCAAGGACAATCTCATGCAAAAGGCGATTGAGATACAGGGGGCTTCGGAGATTGATGTTGACTTCGAACACGAACTAAAACGCCTGACAAGCAGCGGCGGTCTTCTGAAACAAGAGAGCAAGGAGGTCGAAAAGATATTGATGCGCAACGACCCCGAGGACGGTGTTCAGGGCGGCGCAACTCTTTGGAAGCTCACTCAGACGATAACGGCTCACGCCCGTGAACTCACGCCTGAAAGAAGCCGTGAGCTGCATGAACTCTCAGGACAGTTGATGAACCGAGTAAAGTTAAACAAATAAATCAAAGACACAATGGCAACAATGAACAGCAATCAAGAGAACCTGTATCAAGAGGTTCTGAAAGTTCTTCAAGAGAGAACAAACGACCCGTCAGTCATCATGACAGCCCTCGGACGGGCGATGTTGATAATTCTTCAAGCCACTCAGAAGTTCTACGGAGACCCTAAAGGCGTGAAAGAGACCGCAGAAAAGGCTTTCAATGACATTCTGCGAGAGTTATAACGCGAGTTCGGGATAAGGATTGCGTAAAAAATAGGGTAAAACGAGCTAAAATAGTTCGTTTAACCCTTTGCTAATACATTGATTATTAGTAAT
>ERZ1027255.64-NODE-64-length-42480-cov-29.906777_pt1 | contig 42480 bp, 34 predicted proteins | sample MGYA00519261_ERZ1027255 | MGnify/ENA primary metagenome ERZ1027255 (study PRJEB26926, sample SAMN06164399) | human gut metagenome | biome: ENVO:00009003; feature: ENVO:2100002; material: ENVO:00002003 | host: Homo sapiens | place: USA | collected 2012 ...
AAGAACTGAAAGACGCTTTGCACCTCGCCCATCATAACATTGCCGCATTCCATCATAGCCAGAAGTTTGAAGGTGTAAAGGTTGAAACTTGCCCTGGTGTAACCTGCTGGCAGAAGAGTGTGGCTATTGAGAAGGTGGGATTGTATATCCCGGGAGGTACTGCTCCTCTCTTCAGCACCGTTCTGATGCTAGCAACTCCTGCCAAGATTGCAGGATGTAAAGAAATAGTACTCTGCACTCCTCCTAATAAAGAGGGCAAGGTGAACCCGGCTATCCTCATGGCGGCAAAGATTGCAGGCGTGAGCAGAATCTTCAAGGCGGGTGGCGTTCAGGCTATCGGAGCCATGGCTTACGGTACGGAGAGCGTGCCTAAGGTTTATAAGATTTTCGGTCCGGGCAACCAGTTTGTCATGGCTGCCAAGCAGCAGGTTTCCCTGCACGATGTGGCTATAGACATGCCTGCCGGTCCATCTGAAGTTTGTCTTATTGCCGACGAAACAGCCAACCCTGTGTTTGCTGCTGCCGACCTGTTGTCGCAGGCTGAACATGGTTTCGATTCTCAGGTTTTCTTCATCACTACATCTGAAAAGGTTTTGAACGATGTAAAGAATGAAGTTGAAGCACAACTTGAGCACTTGCCACGTAAGGAGATGGCACAGACCTCATTAGACAACTCTAAGTTTATTCTTGTAAAGACCGAAGATGAGGCAATAGACCTCTGCAACACTTATGCGCCGGAGCATCTGATTATCGCCACAGCCGATTATGAGCAGCTGGCAGAAAAGGTAGTGAATGCAGGTAGTGTATTCCTCGGCAACTATGCGTGCGAAAGTGCAGGCGACTATGCAAGCGGCACGAACCATACGTTGCCAACCCACGGTTATGCTTTGGCTTACAACGGAGTGAACCTGGACAGTTATAATCGCAAAATCACCTTCCAGCATCTTACAGAAGAAGGTATTCGTAACATTGGAAATGCTGTAGTGACCATGGCAGAAAATGAGCAGCTTGAAGCTCATGCCAACGCGATGAGACTGAGAGTGAACAGTTTGAAATAATAGGGTGAAACGGGAAGTAGTAAAGATACTTCTTAATAGCTTTTGAAAGAAAAATGAAAGAATTGAAAGATTTGTGCCGAGAGAACATCTGGAATCTGGCACCTTACAGTTGCGCCCGTACGGAGTTTGCAGGCAGAAATGCCCGCGTCTTCCTCGACGCCAACGAAAATCCATATAATGACCCTTACAATCGCTATCCTGATCCGCTGCAGGTTGAACTGAAGAAGCAGATCAGCAAGATCAAGGGTGTGGCTGAAGAGAAAATCTTCCTGGGCAATGGTTCAGACGAGGCCATCGATTTGGTTTACCGTGTATTCTGCCGCCCGGGCAAGGATAATGTAGTTGCGATTGCACCTACTTACGGAATGTATGAAGTATGCGCAGACATCAACGATGTGGAGTATCGTTCTGTATTGCTTGATGAAAATTATCAGATTTCTGCCGGAAAACTCCTGGCAGCCTGCGATGAACAGACGAAGGTTATCTGGTTCTGCAGTCCGAACAATCCTACGGGCAATCACATCAATCGCGAGGCAATCGTAGAGGTGTTGCAGAAATTCCAGGGTATTGTCATTATCGACGAAGCCTACGCCGATTTCTCTTCGGAGCGCACATTCCGCAGCGTACTCGACAGATTTCCTAACATGATTGTGCTCAACACCATGAGTAAGGCATGGGGCTGTGCAGCCCTCCGTCTGGGAATGGCTTTTGCGAGCAAGGAGATTGTTGACATATTCAATAAGGTGAAATATCCTTATAACATCAATCTGCTTACTCAGGAGCATGCGCTGGAAGTGATGAAGAATCCGCTGAAGGTTGACGAATGGGTGAAGAACATCCTGCAGGAGCGTTCTAAGGTAATGGCTGCGTTTCTGGATCTGCCTATCTGCGAGAAGGTTTATCCTACTGATGCAAACTTCTTCCTGGCTAAAATGACCGACGCCAACGCCATTTACAATTATCTGGTGGCGCAAGGCATTATCGTAAGAAACCGCAACAAGGTTCAGTTGTGCGGCAATTGTCTGAGAATTACTATCGGAAACAAGAGCGAGAATGCAGAATTGCTCGGTGCTTTGAGACAGTACTAAACTATTTGGGAAAAGTTAAGTATATAATATGAAAGAGGGTGAGTCATAAATAAATGATTCACCCTCTTTTTGGTTAAAAGTATAAAGCAGGCTAGCAGTCCGCTAATTACTTTATTTTCTTGAGATATTCTTCAGCACGTGTATCGCCGAGTTCCTGGGCTTTCTTCAGGTTCTTGATGGCCTCTTCCTTATTTCCTTTCTCCTTCTGGAGCAAACCTAAGAGAAGGTAGCCGTCAGCATATTCAGGAGCCAACTCTATACAATGGGTGGCTGCGCTGATTCCCTCATCATAACGCTTTACACGCAAGTCGAGACTTGCCCATTCTGCAAAATATGTAGGCTCTTTAGGAGCCAGGTAACAGGTGCGGGCAATGTCAAACAGGGCTGGCTGCCACATGCGCAACTTGGTTTCGCATTGGTAACGGGTGTAGAAGAAGACTGGCGAAACAGGACGGGCAATGGAATCGTACATATTATAATCCTGAATTGCACGACGGAATTCACCCTGCTCTTTCAGAAATTCTGCACGAGCCAGATAGTAATTCCCAACCATTCCGGTCTTGCTTCCAACGCTTACCGCACTATCGAGCAAAACTTCAATCTCCTTGGCAGGAGCCTTGAGATTCTTCTTGGCCTGGGCAGCCTCTAAATAGAGTTCGCCGCTGAGAAGTGAAGTATTGGTAAGATCCATGAAAGTATCGTAAGCTTTCTGATACTCGCCCTTTAAGAAATTAATCTGCGCTTCCTGATGGCGGTAAATAGGCTGAGCCTTGATTTCGTAAGCCTTCAGAGCCTCAGCAATTGCCTTGTCGAGCGTCCAGTCTTTATAAACAGAATCGCCCTTGTAAATAATCTTCTGATAAATCAGGTCGGCATAGTTGGAATGAGCCTCATCCTTGGCAGCCGATTTCTTAATGCCTTCTTCCATCAGTTTGGCAGCTGCATCATATTCTGCCTTATCCGTCAGATAAGTGGCTTTCTCCTTGTAACCGAAGGCTGAAGTAGGGAATTTGCTGATAAACTCATCGCTATATTTCTCATACTCATCAGCTGTAGTCTGGCCCTTCTTCAGAGTCATCATCGTCATCGCTTCGTTCTCTGTATCAGGAAGAGCTGTACGGATGGTGGTTTCGCGAAGTGCTGCATCAAGACTAGAAAGACCGGTTACCTTCAGCTGCTTGGCGTAGTTGGCGTCGATGGCCGTAACCTGACCATTGCTGTGCATCAGACCGATGACCTGGCCGTTCTTGTTGGCAAACGGACAACCTACTGCATTTTCGGGAGCACTATTCGAGAAGATGTAATAGTTGTACGTAGTCTTGAACTTCTCTACGCTGCTGATGTCCTCCTGCTGGTAAGCCGGCTTCTTGATAGAATAAGGAACCAGCCAGACCTTGTCGCCAGCAGCCGACTCCTTGGTTGCGATAGGGGCTGCAACTGTAGAGGCGTTGATGCGGAATTTAGCCACATCATAGAGTTCATCGGCTCCCATGATAGCCTCAACAGGAATCGATTTGCCGGAAGCGTCAACAACGCTTGCCTTTACAGCTCCGACAAATGGTTTGAAGGTGCTGATAGCCGTTCCCTTGTTGTCGATAAAAACACCTTGGGTAGAGGCGATAATGTCGCCTTTCTGATTGAAAGTAGTCAAGGTGAAAACGCTCTTAGCCAGTTTCTGGACCGAACCCGGCTGGGCATAGAGGGACGATGCTCCGAGCATCAGTCCCATCATGATCATATTTATTTTTTTCATAATCTTATTTTTGTTGCTTGTGCTTATTGAGCAACTCCTTAGCATTTGCCAGGGCAGCAGGCGTAATGTCGCTTCCGCTGAGCATCTGGGCGATTTCTTCTATGCGCTGCTGCTCGCTGAGTTCCTTCATGTGAGAAAGAGTTCCCTCTTCGGTTTCTTCTTTCAGAACCTTGTAATGATGGGTTCCCATGGAAGCAATCTGCGGCAGGTGGGTGATGGAAATAACCTGACGGTTCAGGTTGCCCATCTCTGTCATGATTTCAGCCATCTTTTCAGCAATCTTACCGCTTACTCCCGTGTCGATTTCATCGAAGATGATGGTTGGCAGTTTTACGGCTCCGCTAATCATGGCCTTCAGAGAAAGCATGACGCGGGCGATTTCTCCACCGGAAGCAACCTGACTCACCGGTTGGAGAAGCGTGCTCTTGTTGGCGCTGAACAGGAAATTTACCTTGTCAACACCATCAGAACTGAGCGGCTTGACGGAGAATGAAATTTCGAAGCGGACATTCGGAATTCCCAAAGGAATGAGACGTTTCTTCATTTCTTCTTCTATCTTTCTGGCCGATTTCGTTCGGATGGCAGTCAGTTCGCTAGCCTGCTTTTCAGCCTTGGCAAGCAGAAGGGCAACTTGCTTTTCCTGTTCTTCTATGTCTTCATCACCATTATCGATGTGCTGTAGCTGTTCGTTGATTCGCTCGCGAGTGGCGATGAGTTCTTCTACATTTTCCACATGGAATTTCTGCTGGAGCGAGTAGAGCTGGTCGAGACGGGAATTGATGGTTTCAAGCCGGTTCGGGTCAAACTCAACATTGTCAACGCTTCCGCTTATTTCCTGGGCAATATCCTTCAGTTCTATATAGCTGCTCTGCATTCGCTCAGCCACCTCTTTCACATCCGGATAAACCTCCTTGATATTGTCAATCTGCTGGGCTGCATTCTTCAGTTTGTCGAGAATACTGCCGTCTTCGCCCGAGAGTGCATTATCTGCCTCATAGAGCGCAGTCTTGATGTCTTCAGAATGGCTCAGGGTTTCTGCTTCCTGTTCCAGTTGCTCAAGTTCGCCTTCCTGCAGGTTAGCGTCATCCAGTTCCTTAAACTGGAAGCGCATGAATTCCTCGTTCTCCCTGTTCTTTGCGATTTCCGCTTTCAGGTCTTCCAGCTGCTGCTTAGCCTTTTTATAGTTCTTGTATTCGTCAAGATAAGCCTTCTTCTGCTTTTCATCGTGGGCAATAATATCGACCACGCTGAGCTGGAAGTCTTCCTTCTGCAGCAGGAGATTCTGATGCTGCGAATGAATATCGACGAGCTGTTCGCCCAGTTCTCTCATCTTGGTCAACGGAACAGGCGTATCGTTGATGAAGGCACGGCTCTTTCCGGCAGCAGTCAGTTCGCGGCGGATGATGGTGTCTTCTGCATCATAATCAATATCGTTAGCATCGAAGAAATTCTGCATTCCGTATTTTGATAGGTCGAAGTGGGCTTCTATCACGCATCGGTCTCTTCCAGCCTTGATGGCTTTGCTGTCTGCACGGTTGCCCAGAAGCAGTCCGATGGCTCCGAGAATGATGCTCTTTCCGGCACCCGTCTCGCCCGTGATGACTGAGAATCCTGGATAAAAAGGAATGTCCAACTCGTCAATCAACGTGAAATTCTTGATGTATAATTGCTTGAGCATAATTTCTTATCTTATTGTTTTAAAGGAACTTAATCTAAAAGAACCAGCTTTTATTCCATCATTTGGATTTTCCCGAATGATAAAGCATGTAGGCTTATTCCTTGATTTTGTCCCAATATGAGTTTTGAGAAGGGTTGATGGAGAAGAGCAATTCATAAATGCTTTCTTTCTCCTTCTGAGTGCCATGTTTCTGATAGATGTTAGCAAGCTCGTCCTTCTTGTAGTCTGTCCAGATTTGTGGCAGCAGACTGAGCGGTCTGTCCGTACGGGCTTTCTTCAGATCCTGGAGCAGGGTGTTGGTGATTTCAGTTCTGCCTCGTTCCACATTATTCGCCATTTCATCGAGCCCTTTTCTGTAATAGTTGTATTGCAGCATTCTGAAAGGTTCCATGGCTCCGTCGAGATAATCGGAAATGATGGCGAATCGGTTTCTGTTGTCACTAAACGCTTTCCAGCCCGGAAAATCAAGATTCTGGGCGTTGTTGGTGAGGTTCATGCAACGTTGCAGAATGTCCTCCCCACCTTTAGGCGCAAAACTGTCAAGATCTAAACCGATGATGAGGTAAGCATAGTAGGCAAGCAAAGCCGTAAGCTGGTTGTCAATCCGCTCTTCGGTAAACTCCAGCTGGTCGAACTCAGCAAACTTGAACGTGAAGTTTTCATCCACATTATTATATAAGGTGGACGTATAGGCTGAATTGTAGACGGGACGGTTGGCCTGGATGAGCGCCTTGCAGGTAAAGATATTCTGGTCTTTATCATACTTGCTTACCGTGATGTTGAAGTTGCACACGATGCGCTCGTTCTTCCTGAATTGAAGATTCGTCCATTGCTTGTCGTTCACAAACTGCTCAAGAGTTTGTTGCAGATTATCGAATACACGTTTTTCCGTGCCTTGAATCTGGGCATGGTTGATGGTAATCTTAGCCTGCAACTCCTGAGCGGCTGATATGATGGGACTACAAGAGATGAGCCAGCTCGTTGATAATGTCACGAGCCACTGCAGTTTTCGGTTTCTTCTCATATTCTTTCTTACCCTCTTCAGAAATAATCGTTATCTGGTTATCATCCGTACGGAATGTGGTTCCCGGATTGCGAGTAGAGTTAAGCACGATGAAATCGGCATTTTTCTTTTTGCGCTTTTTCTGTGCGTTAGCCTCTTCGTCGTTGGTTTCCAGGGCGAAAGCCACGATTCGTTGATGTTTTTGTTTCATTTTGCCAAGGGCTGCGGCAATATCGTGAGTAGGGACGAGTCGGAGTTCCAGATCATCTTTCTCGCGCTTGATTTTCCTGTCAGCAATCTCACTTGGCTTGAAATCAGCAACAGCAGCACAGAGAATGGCTGCATCGGTAGAGGCAAAAGCTTTAGTGGCTGCCTGATACATTTCCTCGCAACTTTCTACATCGATGCGATGAATAGCTTCAGAACAGCTGAGCGAAACCGGACCTGCAACCAGCGTAACCTCAGCACCACGGCGGCAGCACTCTTCAGCAAGGGCAAAGCCCATTTTGCCGGAAGAATAATTACCGATGAAACGCACCGGATCAATCTTTTCGTAAGTCGGTCCGGCTGTAATCATAATCTTCTTGCCTTTCAAATCGAGTTTATCGCTTTCTTTTTCCTCGCAGTTTTCTGCTTCATCGGGTTCTGAATTCTGCTGAGCCTGTTCATCGAAAAATCTGTCAAGGCATTCTACGATAATATCAGGTTCTTCCATACGTCCCTTTCCTTCCAGTCCGCTTGCCAGGAATCCCACTTCCGGTTCTATAATGTGATTTCCGTAGCCCAGAAGTGTTTTCATGTTGGCTTGGGTAGAAGGATGCTTATACATGTCGAGGTCCATAGCTGGAGCGATAAAAACTGGCGCTTTCATCGACAGATAGGTCGTGATGAGCATGTTGTCAGCAATTCCGTGAGCCATTTTTCCCAGGGTAGAGGCTGTGCAAGGAGCGATGAGCATGGCGTCGGCCCACAGACCTAAGTCTACGTGCGAATTCCAGGTTCCATCGCGCTGCGAGAAAAATTCGCTTACCACAGGCTTATGGGTAAGAGCCGAAAGGGTGATGGGAGTGATAAACTCCTTTCCTGCAGGTGTAATGACCACCTGCACTTCTGCTCCTCGCTTGATGAGACCTCGTATGATGAGACAAGACTTATAAGCAGCAATAGAGCCCGTAATGCCCAATACGATTTTTTTTCCTTTTAACATGAATTTTTCTAACTGTTAAGTAATAAATCCGAGTTTCGCAAGCCTGTTATTCTGCGACTTGCGAAAGCCCGGTAACAATTATTTACCCATTCTCTTGTTGAATTCACGAAGGCGGATGCGGGTAAGCACCTGCTTGGTATTATTGGTGAAATCGCTTCCCAAGACCCATGTAAAGTAACCCGGGTCTTTGGTCAGAATTTCAGCCACATCCCATCCTTTGTATTTACCGAAGTTGAATACTTCGTGCTTCAAAGGATTTCCGTTCTCATCGTTGACGATATTGCCTTGGGCGTCTTTTACCTCTTCCCAAACGATGCGTCCGGCGAAATCGACATTATCCTTCTGCTTAGAGAATTCGGCAAGTTCATCCATATTGTTGTTGAGCACGCGCTCAGGTTCATCCTGTACACCTGGAGCATACTTATCGAGCTCGCCCATGAGCACGCGGTAAGTAGCCTCTGTATCCTGATCAGCCCGGTGAGCCTCGAAATCTTCCTCCATCTTTCTGCCGCAATAGAACTTGTAAGCAGCAGCCAGGTTACGGCGTTCCATCTTCATGAAGATGGTCTGCGCATCGATGAGACGGCACTTGTTGAAATCGAAGTCAATTCCAGCGCGCAGGAATTCTTCTGCGAGCATAGGAACATCGAAATGGTTGGAATTGTAGCCTGCAAAATCGCAACCTGTAAATTCTTTCTCCAATGTGGCAGCCAGCTGCTTGAAGGTTGGCGCATCTTTTACATCTTCGTTACTGATGCCTGTAAGGGCAACTACTTCGGCAGGAATCTCCTTGCAAGGATTTACGAAGAGGTTCTTGCGGTCTTCTGTTCCATCAGGCATTATCTTGATGTAAGAAATCTGTATAATACGATCCTTGATCATGTCAAGACCCGTTGTCTCCAAGTCGAACACGATCAGAGGCTTTGTCAAATTGAGTTTCATTTTTATAGAAATACTTTTCTTTTTGTTGTTTCAGAGAAAGCCCTTGCTCCTTTAATCATTAAGGAGCATAGGCATGATGAGCATCAGAATATCTTCGTTCTCAGGCTGTTCTGCAGGAACGATGATTCCGGCACGGCTGGGGTCTGCCAGCTGGATGATGATGTTGTCGCTGGTGATATTGCCCAGGATTTCCATCAGACTGCTTCCCTTGAAGCCGATGCTGATAGGAGAGCCGTTGTATTCGCAAGACAACTGCTCCTTTGCAGATGTTGAGAAGTCAATATCCTCAGAAGAAACCTCGAAACGACCTGACTCGATGTGGAAACGGATAAGCTGGCTACTCTCGCTTGCAAATGGCAATACGCGGCGCAAAGCACTCTGCAAGCCTCTGCGGTCTACAGTAACCTCGTTAGGGTTGTTTGGAATGACAGAGTTGTAGTTAGGGTAGCGGCCGTCAATCAGTCTGCATCTCATGACGCCATCTGTAAACTGGATTTCTGCGCTTCGGTCATCAAACTTGATGATAGCGTCGTCGCCGTCCTTGCTCAGAATGTTCTTCAGCAGAGAAGCTGGCTTCTTAGGCAAGTTGAATGCAGAAGGAGATTCGCTCTTGATTGTGAAGTTCTTGCTGCGAACCAGCTTGTGACCATCGCTTGCTACGATAGCGAGTGCATCTGCTGTCAGGTCGAAGTAAATACCGTTCATGACAGGACGCAACTCATCGTTGGCAGTAGCGAAGAGTGAGCGTGAAATGTTATTGATCAGCATTTCAGTAGGCAAAGAAACGGTGGTACAAGCATCAGTCATGCTCTGTGTGCGAGGATATTCCTCTGCGCTCTGACCTGTGAAGTTGTAAAGACCGTTCTGGTAAACAATCTTGATGGCAATGGCTTCTCCGGCAGCATCCACATCGAAGTGAAGAGGCTGTTCAGGCAGTTCCTTCAACGCATCGAGGATTACGCGGTTAGGCACACAAAACTCACCTTCTCCATCGTGGTCGGTAAGAGCAAGTGTACTCTTGATGACATTATCACTATCGCTAGCTGTGATGCTCATTTCACCGTTAGCAACTTGGAAAAGGAAACAATCGAGGATTGGCAACGAATTCTTGCTTCCAATCACTTTTGCGAGCATGTTGAGCTTGCTGCTCAATGCAGAACTTGATACTGTAAATCTCATGAGTATTTTATTTAAATTTTATTTTGTTTTCTGTTTCACCTTATTAAATTAGGCAATATCACCTAATTGAGCACAAAAATACAAAAAATATCGCTGATAAGCAAAAATAATTGGAGAAAAGTTCTAGTTTTTGAACTATTTTTAGTAATTTCGCAGTCAGAAAGAAAAAAACACCCTTTAAACAAAGGAAAAACTTTAAATATTATCATATGGAATTACAAGGAAAAGTTATTGCCGTTTTGCCTGAAAGAAGCGGCGTCTCTGCAAGAGGAGAGTGGAAAGCTCAGTCGTTCGTAATTGAAACCCACGAGCAGTATCCAAAGAAATTATGCTTTGATGTTTTCGGAGCTGACCGTCTGGCTCAGTTCAACATTCAGAGTGGTGAGGAACTTCTGGTTTCTTTCGATATTGATGCTCACGAGTATCAGGGCCGTTGGTTCAACAGCATCCGTGCCTGGAACATCCAGCGTATTGACCCTAACGCCGTAGCTGGTGCTATGGGCGGAATGCAGCCAGGTGCGTTTCCTCCAGTAGGTGCTCCTGCAGCTCCTGCTCAGCCAGCAGCTCCTGCTAATGGCGCAACTGCAGCATTCCCTCCAGTTCAGCCTGCAGCTCCTGCAGCAGAGGGTGGCAGCGCTGATGATCTTCCTTTCTAAAAACAGAATAGTAAGATAAAAATAAGAGCACTTCGCCTGAGACTTTCTTCTGTCTCGGATGAAGTGCTCTTTTTTTATTTCATAATCTTATATTTCTCTTTATCAACTGTTTTCTATTCTCTGCGTCTCTTCTCAAAGAATTGTTTCGAAGCAGCAAAGAAGAGGAGAACAGAAGCTGCATTTTCTATCGCAACCATCCAGAATGTTCCGTTGTAACCGAAATGTTCTGCCACGACTCCGCCTAGCAGACAGCCGATTCCGAAGCCCAAATCCCAACCTGTAAGAATGCTGCTGTTTGCCGTTCCACGCTGGTTGTGACGAGCCACATTAATGAACATGTTGAGAAAGGCTGGGTAAAGATGACCATTGCCCAGGCCGATAAGACAAGCCGAAAGATAATAGGCTACCGGGTGCTTGACGGCAACAAAGATGATGAAACCGACAAGCGAAAGCAGCATTCCTTCGGCCGCATTCTGGGTAAGTTTGCCCTGGCTCAAGGCTTTTCTGCCTTGCAGTCTTGAGAGGAACAGACCCATGGAAAGAAGGGCAAAATAAGTGCCCGTTCCACCCATAATTCCGAGTTCCTCCTTGCTGTAAATTGCAAGATAATTGCTCAGAACACCCCAGCAGAAACCGAACATGGCGATATTGATGGCAAGGAGCCAGGCACGCGTCAGGAAGAAGCGGTCGAGAGAAAGCTTCTCCTTGTTCTTTACGATTTCCTTTTCGGGAAGGCGGATGGTTCCTGCAATCACAACTGAGGCTATCGCCACGATGAAAGCTATCCAGAAGAGAATCATATAACTATCTACCGCATTATGCAGATAGATTCCGATGGATGGAGCAATCGCCATGGCGAAATTGTTGCTCAGTCCGTAGAGTCCGATTCCTTCATTTCTCCGGCTTGCCGGAAGAACATCGATGGCGCAGGTGCTATTGGCAACCGTTACGGCTCCGAACGGACCTCCGTGCAAGGTTCTGCAGATGGCAAACATCAGGATGGTGCTGGCTGCAATATAGCCGGCAAAGAAGATGGCGAAGGCCGAGAGACAGACCATCAGAACCTTCTTGCGCGAAAAGCTGTCAACCACATATCCGCTGAATGGACGAATGATGAGGGCGGCAACCGTATAGCCGCTCAGCACAATTCCAATCACATCTTTCGTGGCTCCAAAATTTTCGCTCAGATAGAGTGGGAGCAAGGGTGTGAGCAGATAGAAGGCGAAATACAACAGAAAGTTGGTGGTCATCACCTTGATGTAATTTGCATTCCAAAGTTTCTCTTTCATCATTTTTTAGAGTTTATCCGCACTTTTAGAGTTTGTCCGCATTTTTAGAGTTTGTCCGCCAGCCAGGCGTCGATGAGTTTTCGGGCGATGGAAAGTTTCTCCGGGAGAATAGGGAGATTCTCCTTCGTAAACCATTTACCACGCGAAAGTTCTTCTTTCTGAAGATGAATTTCTCCATCTACATATTCTGCCGAGAAGCCAATCATCAGACCGCTCGGGTAAGGCCAAGGCTGGGAACCGAAATATTTCAAATTCTTGATAGTCAGACCGGTTTCTTCCATCACTTCACGATGAACCGCCTCTTCCAGATTCTCACCAGTCTCTACGAAGCCAGCCACTAGACTGTCGAAATTTCCCTTGAAATTACGGGCGTGAACCAGCAATACCTGATCATCCTTCTTAATCAGTACGATAATGGCTGTGGCAAGCGAAGGCCAGATCTGTTTGCCGCATTCTGTACATTTCTTACTGATGTCGGTTGCCATTTTCATCGGAGCTCCGCAAACGCCGCAGAATTGGGTATTCATATCCCAATAGTTGAGTTCCTGACACTTTCCTGCTTTCTGGTAAAGGGCGGGAGTGAGTTTGTAGAAACTAGGGCGCAAGCCGCACATTTCGAACTTCGGATTGTCGGTAACAGGCTCAGGAATGGTGAAGGTCTTCACCTCTGTTCCATCTTCCATCGGAGTAATGTTGAGAATGTGAGTCCAAGGCTTTGTTGGGATTGGACTTTCTTCTGAACAAGGAATCGTATAGGTTCCGTCTTCTTTCTTTTCGAGCAAGAGATCGGTCTTGCAAAATATAAACCAATACTTCATTTTTTATTTTGAACTTCTTTATTTTGAACTTTATGATATGCTTTTCTTAATGTGTTCTGAGGGGCTATTGCTTCTTTCCGAACAGCAATTCGAAATCGCGCTGGGCAGCAGGCTTGGTCCATGCTTCCGGCACAAACTTCCAGTTGTTGTTTGGTTTCGCATCTACCGTTCCCATCTTTTCGATTTCTTCCATCAGATAGTAACGCTGGTCGCGCTTGCTGCGATAGATGATACGGCTTTCAAGACTGTCTTTCGGGATTCCGGCACCCTTGGTAAGGAGTTCGCCGCCACCATTTCCACGATAGCTGTTAACCGCCACCTTGTACCATTTTTTCTCATCGAAAGGTTCGCCGTTGCTCATGCGCAGAATCTTCACCTTCTCGCCATCTGGCTTCGTTACGTCAACTTCGTAATCGATTCCGGCAGCACTATCAAAGTTGAACGAGAGATTCTTGAAACCGAGTCGCTGCTGATCGCCAACGGTCTTCTCATCGAGCAGCAGGAGATGGTCGTCCGGACTCTTCATGGTGTTCACCCAGAGGTCGTAACTCATTTCCAGATGCTTTCTGATTTCTTCGCCCGTCATGCGCATTACGTAGAGCTGGTTCTCGTATTTATAGAGATTGAACATGTCGCTCACACAGATTGGACCGGCTTTCAGAACCGCGTTAAACTGAAGGGGAGCGTTGAACGAAATGTCGGCTTTTGTAATCTGCAACTGGAGGTTGAGGATGAAATCGTTGAAGGCAGAACTGCCGAAGAACTGGTCGCGGCTGTAGATGGTAGTTTTGAAGTTACCAATCTGCTTGCCCACATATTTCTTCACTTCCGCAATCTGAGGTTCGAAAGTCTTCATGAAATCCTCATCGATAGGACAATCTGTCACATCTACAATCTTGCCTGTCACCTTTTTGTCAGTTACCACCATCTGCTTCTTTCCGTTCACCTTTTTCTTGTTGAGGGTGAGGGTTATTTCTGCATCTGCCACGCTAATGGCGTTGTTGGCAGGATCAAGACAAACCACCTGCTTTCCGTCTGCGTTGGTTACGGTTTCGTTGTCGCGCGTATGGTCGTGGCCGAAGAGAATCAGGTCGAAGCCCGGCACTTCTTTTGCCACCTTGATAGAGGCGTCTTCATCATATTCGGCAGTCTGGATGCCTCCGTCTTTTCCGCTATGGAAAAGGCCGATGATGACATCCGGTTTCTCATTCTCCTGAAGATATTTCACCCATTTGCGAGCGTTTGTTACCATGTTCTCAAATTTCAGTCCGCTCCAGAGATTCTCTGTGAGCCAGTTTGGAATGGCAGGAGTAATCATTCCCAAAACTGCCACCTTCACGCCTTCGCGGTTCAGGATGAGATAAGGCTTAACGTATGGCTCGCCTGTAGGAGTGCTGATGATGTTGGAACCCAAGACTGGGCAGTTGAGTTCTTTTATCCATTTGTCGTAAACCGGATGACCCGTTTCAACATCATGATTTCCAAACACTTGCGCATCATACTTCAAGTAGTTTACCACATCGGCAGCCACGTTTCTAGCCTCAGTATTTACATAATTATAATAATAGCAGGTAGGCTGACCCTGCAGAATATCGCCATTCTCCAAGAGGATGAGGTTATCCATGTAATCTTTTCGCAAATTGTTTACGTAGGAAGAAACGCGCGCCAGAGTTCCTGCTTTTGGCTTACGGTTGATGAAATCGTAAGGGAAGAAAGAGCCGTGCACATCGCTTGTCTCTATCACTCTCAGTTTTACGGTACGTTGTTGTGCCATCGCTTGTGAATTGAAAGTTAGCGCCAGAAGAAGCGCAGCAAATAATTGTTTCATATTAATAATATATTACTTTTGAGTAATGAAAGCCCATCTGATGAGCTCTGTTTCTTATTTTCTCTGCAAAAGTACAAAAAAGAACTTAAATAGGCATACTTTTTGTTGGATATTTTTTAAAAACTAAAAAATAGGAGGTTTTATAATATGGCATTTGTTGATTATTACAAGATTCTCGGCGTAGACAAGAACATTCCGCAGAAGGATGTGAGAGCTGCGTATCGTAAACGTGCAAAACAGTTTCACCCAGATTTGCACCCTAACGACCCGAAGGCGAAGGCTAAGTTCCAGGCGCTGAACGAGGCGTATGAGGTGATTTCTGACCCAGATAAGCGTGCAAAATACGACCAGTATGGCGAACAATGGAAGAATGCTGATGCATTCGGCGGTTTCGGCGGAGCTGGTGGTGCAGGCGGTTCCGGAAGCTATGGTGGAGCTGGTGGAAATCCATTCGAAGGTTTCGACTTCAGCCAGTTTGGCGGAGGCGGAGGTTTCTCCAGCTTCTTCGAAAATCTCTTCGGAGGTCGTGGCAGAAGCCAGCAGTCGGCTGGAGGATTCGGTTCCGGCAATTTCGGCGGATTTAATGGTTCTGCCGATTTTGGTAGCGGCTTTAATGGGGCAGGCTACGGAGCTGGTGCTGATTTCGGTACTGGCGGTTGTGGCGGCGGTTGCGGTCAGAATGGCCGTGCCAATAACGGCGAAATGAACATGAATGTGAACATCGACCTTTACACGGCTCTTCTGGGAGGCGAAGGAATCATCAAACTGAGTAATGGTTCTAAAATCAAACTGAAGATTAAACCGGAAACGCAGAATGGTACGAAGGTTCGTGTTCGCGGAAAAGGATACGACCGGGGTGATGGAACCTTTGGCGACCTGATGATTACTTATAACGTGAAGTTGCCAACCGGGTTGAACGAAAAGCAGAAAGATTTGCTCCGTCAGATGAAGGATGCAAAATAATTTCTAAAAGAAGGGATTGGTTTCTCGGCCATGAGAACCTTCCCGAAACATGAAGGTAAAAAGAAACGCCCTGCAAGAAGGGAACATTCAGAAATGAAGTTCCTAATCTTGCAGGGCGTTTTTTATTCTATTCTGCGGCATTAATCTTCGACATGTTGAACGCAGAAACCTTACCGTCTGGCGAAACGGTTGAGTTGATTTTGAAAAGGTTAGTTTTCTTTGTTCCGTCGGTAAGTTGAACTTCCTCACGTGCAGAGAACTGAACCTGATATTCATAATTTTCGTCACCCACCTCGCGCTTCTTAATCTTATAATCGTTGGTGAGGAACCAGTTCAGGTTAGTCACATCGTCCTTATAAAGCTTATTCATAAAGGTAACAACATCAGCCTTGGTGGCAGAATTCTTACCCAGGAGCGAAGAGAGAATGTCCTCGCATGAAGCCTGCAAGCCATCTGCATCGCGGGTGTTGATGCTTTGGAAGAAATGACGGAACAGACTGCTTACCATATCTTTCTCTTCTGGCTGCAAATCTCTGCTCTTAGCTTTTTTCATCGCATTCTCAGCCTCTTCGATATGGGAACCGTCAGCATGAGCGGCGAGATAAGCCTGATAAGCTTCCACATTATCAGCATTCTTGGCCACATTCCAGTCGATGGAATCTATCTTGTTCAAAACCTCCTGCTTGTGCGGACTGTCTGGGTATTTGTCGAGATAAGCCTGCAGGGCCTCTTTCGAACCGCTGACTACGGCGTTGGTCCAGTCCTGATCCGTCTGTTTCAGGAGTTCGAGGTGAGCCATGATAGAGTCACGATGCGCCTCGTCTGCATCTTTGTAAGTATCGAGGTAACTCTGCAGAACCATCGGGTCGCTACTCTGCATCGCATATTCGTAAGCTTCCAGCTCCTTATTCTTATTGGCATTATCATAGAAATAATAGAAAATGCCACAAACGAGGAAGGCGAAAATCAGAGAGATGATGATGACGCCACGAGCGCTCTTTTTCTTAGCCTGCGTTCCTTCTCCGTTTCCGCCGTTCTGAGAATGGGTTTGCTGTGGGCGAACCGGTGGAACAGGTGGAGTAGGAGGAGTTGTGGTTCTGACAGATGTCTGAGGACGTTCCTGCTGTCTGAGAGCCTCCTGTCGGCGGATTTCTTCTTGTCTGATAGCATTCTGTCTGGCTACATTTTCAGCATCTTGCTGCTGAGTCATAGAAGGAGTCTGCTGGCTCATTCCTGCCGAAGAAGTCATTTTTGTGAGCGAAGGATTCAGCTCGTGGCAGTTTGGACACATTTCCAGATTGCTGAAATAAACCTCGCCGCAATTTGGGCATTTGGTAATTTTGCCTGCTATTTCTACTCCGCAACTAGGGCAAGTAGGTGCTTTATCGCTAATTTGGCGTCCGCATTCCGGACATTTAATAATTGCCATAATTCTATTTTGTGTTTATTAATTTACTTATATTATTCACGTTTCTATACTTCCAGACCTTATCCACTTTTTACCTTGAATCTAATCATAAAGTTCAAAGTAACTATCGATGTCTGAATCTGATTTCTCTGAGTTTGTGGCGTCCCATGAAACGGCTCTTGTCCACATAGCCGTTTATTCCGTTGAGCCTGCCCTTACCCGTATATTGCCACATTTCGAAATCTCTCCCATCTCGCAGCACAGGGATGCGCTTCGTATACTGGGCTATCATCAGCTTGTAGCTGTCGAGCTTGCCCAGAAGATAGTTGTCATAGAAATTGGCTCCTGTATAGATAAGGGGTTTTTGCTTGTATGCCTTCTCTACGAGATGCAGAAACTTGAAGAGCGAATCGCAGAATTCTTCTGTATTCATGCCGCTTTTCGTCTCCACGTCAATCATAGGCAAGAGGTCCTGATCTCCCGGTCGGCATTGGGCCATGAAATTTTCCAGCTGCCTCTGCTGCGGGATGCGGGCTCTGTAGAAATGATAAGAACCCACTTTCATTCCGTAGCGATGAGCCAGGTCGATATTCTGCTTGTATTTGCTGTCGATGTTGGATCCTCCCTCAGTAGCTTTCAGATAAACGTAAGCCATCTTAGAGTTGTCGCCCACGGTTTCCCAGAACACGTTGCCCTGATAATGACTCAAGTCGATGCCGTGAACGTGCCGACAAGTGTCTTCGCATTGCACCTGGGCATGGGCTCCCAAGGCAATTATGGATGCTATAATAGAGATAAATAACTTTTTCATAGATGCAAAGATACGAAAATCAGATGAAAATCGTACTACTAGGAGATTAATTTTATAGATATTTTACTCTTCGTCCTGATGAATCCCAGATTAACCCCTTCAATCCTTTCTGAAATTTACTCTTCAATCTCAGATAATGAACGGAAGAAATTGTTCATGAAATTGCTCATGGTTTCTATCGGAGCGTATTGCAGATAGCGCATGCTGCGGCGCAGATTCTTGCGCATGGTTCCCCCCGTGGTGCGTACAAAGCCGCTGCTGGTCTGCTCAAACTGAATGGCCTGCTGGTCCATGATGTTATAGTAGAGCGAGCGGAGCGTCAGCTTGTAGGCGCCTCTTTCTATATGATGAACGAATGGGATTTCGTCCTGTTCGAAATCGAAGAAGGTGATGAGAACGCTTCCTTCCAGCTGGGCGATACGCTGGATGCGGAGCTTGGCAATCCACTTCTCCAGTTTTACGAAATCTACCTTGTCGCCTCGGGTTCTCAGGTAGTCTCCCAACTGGATGATTCCTCTGAGATTAATTCCGTTAGCCAACATTCCATTTACGTTTGCCACGATGATGCGCAGCAGATAAATGGTCTCAATAGAGGTATCGATGGCGTGGCGTTCGTCTTCCTGAATCTTGCTGAGCCGCCGGTTCAGAAAACTGTTGTTCATCTTCACCTCTCCGGCAGGAACATCATTCACGTTCTTGAGCATCTGAGCTATCTTTTTCTTCTTAAAGGTAGTCATCGGTTCCATTTCTTCCTTGGTGCCAAAGTTATCGGCACGGAGCTTAGTAAAAAGGTTACGCTGAAGAAAATTCATATGCCTTGATAATTAATAGTCAATAATAAAGTTTTGTTCTTCCTGTTAAGAAATCGCTAACGCAGAAGGAGACCCTCCTCTGATTTGAGAAATCTTCCTAACTGTATCTCTTAGGATAGCGGAAGAGGATGGCCAGCAGGGCTGCCACACCTATCGCCAGCGGATAGTAGAGATAAGGAAGAATATCCATCGGACTGAGATTGGCAAGACCGGCTGCCAGAAGCATCTGCACGCCATAAGGAATCAGTCCCTGAACCATGCACGAGAAAGTGTCGAGAATGCTGGCTGCCTTGCGGTTGTCTACGCCAAACCGGTCGCCTATTTTTTTCGAAATATTTCCTACTGTCAGAATCGCCACCGTGTTGTTTGCCGTACAGATGTTCACCATCGAAACGAGGGCAGCGATAGAAAGTTCGGCTCCACGCTTGCTGTTCACGTGGGCTGTAATCTTGTTGATGATGAAATCGATTCCGCCGTTTTCGCGGATGATTTCGAGCATACCACCTGCCATCATGGCGATGATAATGAGTTCGCCCATGCCGATAATGCCGTTGCCCATGGCTGAGAACCAGCCAAAGAGGTCGTAGCTTCCGGAGGCGCCTATAAGATGACTGCCTATGCCGATGGCGCCGCAGAGTAGGGTGCCCAGGGTGAGAACAGCCATTACATTCATGCCGGCAATAGCGGTAATGAGGACGATGAGGTAAGGCAATACTTTCATGTATTCTACCTCGCTGATGTGGGTAGGGGCCTGAAGACCGATTCCCATGACAGAATAGGCGATGAGCACGAGTACGGCGGCCGGAACCACAATCATGGAGTTGACCTTGAACTTATCGCTCATCTTGCAGTTCTGTGTCTGCGTAGCAACAACTGTCGTATCGGAGATGAACGAGAGGTTGTCGCCGAAATAAGCGCCACCTACGATGATGGCAGTCATCATGCCTACGTTAGCATCCATCGAGTGGGCCAGTCCGGCGGCTATCGGAACCAGAGCCACTACGGTTCCCACACTTGTTCCGATGGATACGGAGATAAAGCAGGCAGCCAGGAAGAGTCCTGGCAGAATCATGCTGGCTGGCAGGATGCTGAGCGCCAGGTTGACGGTTGCATCAACGGCTCCCATCGCCTTGGCTGATGCGGCAAACGAGCCAGCCAGTACGTAAATCCAGAGCATGAGCATCAGGTTGTTGGCGCCGGCTCCCTTGCTGTATGTGTCCACTCGTTTCTTGACAGGCATTCCGCCGGATATAGCCACGGCATAAATGCTCGAAATCATGAACGCTACTGTGAGCGACAGACTGGTGTCCTTATGGCTGCTGTCTACCGAATAGGCGGTAAAAGCCACGATGAGGACAATCAGCAAAAACAATGGCGACAACGCCAGCAAACCTTTTTTGTTACTCATACTTCTTTTTCTTTCTTATTAAAGAGTTACTCCATTCTTGAAGATGGAGATTTCACGATAGCCATTATACTCGTTGCGAGCTTCCTCGCCACTTGCTACGGCTATAATCTTATCAATAAACTTACTTACCAAGTCTTTCATTTCAACACCCTCTACCAGAGGGCCGGCGTTGAAGTCAATCCAGTTTGGCTTGTTCTTTGCCAGATTGCTGTTGGTAGAAATCTTCATCGTTGGCACGAAGGTTCCGAATGGGGTTCCGCGACCTGTGGTGAAGAGAACGAGCTGGCAACCTGCTGAAGCCAGAGCTGTGGCTGCAACGAGGTCGTTACCCGGAGCTGAAAGCAGGTTCAAACCTGTTGTCTCCAAACGGTCGCCATACTGGAGCACGCCGCTTACCGGAGCACGACCGCACTTCTGGGTACAACCCAAAGCCTTATCTTCGAGGGTAGAAATACCACCAGCCTTGTTACCTGGAGAAGGGTTCTCGCCAACTGGCTCACCATGGCTCAGGAAGTATTCCTTGAAATCGTTAATCAGGTGAACAGTCTTGTCGAAGAGTTCCTTGTTCTCGCAACGGTTCATCAGAATGGTTTCTGCGCCAAACATTTCAGGCACCTCTGTCAGGATGCTTGTACCGCCCTGTGCAACGAGCCAGTCGCTGAATTCACCTACCAATGGGTTGGCTGTAATTCCGCTGAAGCCGTCAGAACCGCCACACTTCAAACCTACGCGCAGCTTGCTTACCGGAACATCCTCGCGCTTGTCTTCCTTAGCCTGAGCATAGAGATTGCGCAGAATCTTCATGCCTTCCTCCAGCTCATCACCTTCAACCTTCTGTGTTACAAGAAGTTTGATGCGGTCATGATCATAGTCGCCGAGCATCTTCATAAAATCATCTGGCTGGTTGTTCTCGCAGCCGAGAGAGAGAACGAGCACGGCACCTGCGTTTGGATGCAGACAGATGTCGCGAAGCACCTTGCGGGTATTCTCATGGTCGCCCGAGAGTTGTGAGCAACCGAAATTGTGGTGCCATGCGTGGATGGCGTCAATGCCTTCGCAGCCTGTTTCCTTCTTGAGGAGTTCTACCAGCTTCTCAGCCACGCCGTTAACGCAGCCTACGGTAGGAACTACCCATACTTCGTTTCTTACACCCACTTCGCCATTCTTGCGAACGTAGCCCTTGAAGGTGCGGTTTTCCTTAGCGATGTTCAACTGCTCCTCTACTGGGTTATAGGTATATTCGAGTGTACCTGCAAGATTGGTCTTGAGGTTGTTCTCGTTAACCCATTCGCCCGCCTTGAGGCTGGTCTTTGCGTGACCGATAGGGTAGCCATACTTCAGGATGTCTGTACCCTCGGCAGCATCGTTGATGAGCACCTTGTGTCCTGCAGGAGTATCCTGCAATAATGTGATGGTCTTGCCATCTACTTCAATCGTTTCACCCTTCTTCATGGGGCGCAAGCAAACCACTACCGAGTCGGCAGGGTTAATCTTGATAAAACTTGATTGTTCCATACGTAGTCTGTCTTTTATTTATTGTTTATAATTTATAATGTTCCTGTATGAATTGTCTTCCATGCGGAAGTCCCGTTCTGCCAGGTTGCCTTAGAGCTGGGTTCTGCGATAGAAATCTACGTTTTCCTTCATCAGCAGCTCGATAGGCATATAGTTTACCGGCGTAACTTTCTTCTTCAGCACGATGGCCTGGAAGAGCGTGTCTACGCAGGAGTAACCCTGCATGTAGGCGTGCTGGGCGACGAGGAAGGAGATGCTGCCTTCGCGCAGACAGCGGGCATTTTTCTCCACCATATCGTAGCCCATAATCTGCACGTCGCGGCGGTTGGTCTTCAGCAGGAAGTCGCCCACGATGTGTGCCTTCGAAGTCATGGTGATACAATGGTGGATGTTCGGATGCCCGGCAAAGAACTTCTCCAGCATTTTGGCGAATTCAGCACGTGTGCCGTTCAACGGCAGGTCGAGCATGGTAATCTTCACGTTAGGGAAGTGGTCGTGCATGTAATGGCGGAATCCTACCTCTCGGTTGTCCTGCTGCTTGCTGACCACTCTTCCGTCTTTGGTTTGCCTCATGAGCATGATTTCATCTTCCTTTGCGGCAAGCATCATCAGCATCTTGGCTGAGAAGAAGCCCGAACAGAACGAATCCTGACCGAAGAAAGAGAGCGGACGCAGATCGGGCATGTAGGAGTCGAGCAGGATGAACGGGATGCCTTTGTGGTGCAACGCCCCGGTAAACTCGCGGGTCACGTCGAGCGATGAAGGCACCACGATAACTCCTTCCGGACTGGCCTCAAGAATCTTGTTGCCTTCTTCGCGAAACGATTCCTCGCTGGAACGCTCATAGAAACGAATCTCTACATCAATATGGAAGTCACGTCGGGTATCTTCACATTTTTTTGCGCCTTCCTCTATTTCCTCCCAGTAAGCCTCCGATTCATGTTTCGGAATCAGCAGGTAGAAGGTATAGGATTTGTTGTAAGCCAGAGCGCTGGCGTACACATTAGGCTGATAATTCATTTCCTTGAGGGCTTTCTCGACCTTGTCGCGTGCAGGTTTCGACACGTTAGGACGGTCGTGCAGAACTCGGTCTACGGTTCCAACGGATACGCCAGCTCTCTCGGCAATATCCTTGATTCTGATTTTTTCGGCCATTGTTTTTTAGCATTACGGGTCTGGTTGCCTCGCGTGTACTTATTATATAAGGAGCCTCTCCTGGGGGCTACGATAGATAAAAACGTCGCAGGTACTTCCTAGCTGTGCACAGACCACAATTAGTATTAAGCAATTCTGTTGTGTGCGACCACAAGTACGAATTTTGCCGCAAATATACAACAATTTTTTGAATTGTGCGAAGACACAGCAACTTTTTTGCACGAAAAACAAAAAAAATGCGATTTTATTTCGTTATTCGAGAAATTATGGTTATTTTTGCCCCCGAAATTGAATGACAACTGAAAATTGAACTTCATTTCTTGACTGAAAAGTGAAATTTAATTTGTTACTCATAACAAACAAAATAAAAACAAAAAAATTAAAACTATCAAACATGGCAAAAATTGTAACATTAGGCGAGATCATGCTTCGTTTGTCACCAGAAGGCAATGATCGTTTCATTCAGAGTGAATCACTTCGTATCATCCCTGGTGGTGGTGAGGCTAACGTAGCTGTAAGCTTGGCTAACTATGGTCATGATGCTTACTTCGTATCTAAGCTCCCTAAGCACGAGATCGGTCAGATTGCTGTCAACGGTCTCCGTCGTTACGGCGTTAACACAGAGTTCATCGCTCGTGGTGGCGACCGCGTAGGTCTCTACTATGCAGAGACTGGTGCTTCTATGCGCCCATCCAAGGTAATCTACGACCGTGCACACAGCGCAATTGCTGAAGCTGACCCATCTGATTTCGATTTCGATAAGATTATGGAGGGTGCCCAGTGGTTCCATTGGAGCGGTATTACTCCAGCTATCAGCGACAAGGCTGCTGAACTTACAAAGTTGGCTTGTGAGGCTGCTAAGCGTCACGGCGTAACTGTTTCTGTTGACCTCAACTTCCGCAAGAAGCTCTGGACTTCAGAGAAGGCTATCTCTGTTATGCGTCCTCTGATGAAGTATGTTGATGTTTGCATCGGTAATGAGGAAGATGCTCAGCTCTGCCTGGGCTTCAAGCCAGATGCTGACGTAGAGGGCGGTAAAACTGATGCTGAGGGTTACTACGGAATCTTCAAGGGCATGATGAAGGAGTTTGGTTTCAAGTATGTTGTTTCTACTCTCCGCGAATCTCTCTCTGCTACACACAACGGCTGGAAGGCTCTTATCTATGATGGTAAGGAGTTCTATCAGAGCAAGCACTATGACATCAACCCTATCATCGACCGCGTTGGTGGTGGCGACTCTTTCTCTGGTGGTCTGATCCATGGTCTTCTTACTAAGGAAACTCAGGGCGAGGCTCTTGAGTTTGCGGTAGCTGCTTCTGCTTTGAAGCATACTATCCCTGGAGACTTCAACCTGGTATCTGCTGACGAGGTAGAGAGCCTGGCTGGTGGTAACGCTAATGGTCGCGTTCAGAGATAATTATAGTTTAAAGTTTATAGTTGATAGTTTATAGGCAGTCTTGCTTACGGGCGTAGCTCCTATAAACTATAAACTATTCATTGTTAATTAATATAAGGTAATGGCAAAGTTTAGCAAAATGCAGGTTATGGCAGCCATGAAAGAGACTGGTATGGTACCTGTTTTCTTCAATAAGGATGTTGAAATCTGCAAGAACGTCATCAAGGCTTGTTACGAGGGTGGCGTACGTGTTTTCGAGTTTACTAACCGTGGTGACTTCGCTCACGAGATTTTCGGTGAGTTGGTAAAGTGGGCTGACAAGGCTTGCCCTGAGATGATCTTGGGTGCAGGTACAGTTGTTGATGCTGGTACAGCTTCTCTGTATCTCCAGCTTGGCGCTAACTTCATCGTAGGTCCTAACTTCAACCCAGAGATTGCTCCAGTTTGCAACCGTCGTCTGGTTCCTTATTCACCAGGTTGCGGTTCTGTAACAGAAATCAATAATGCTCAGGCTGCCGGTTGCGACGTAACAAAGGTATTCCCAGCAGGTAACGTAGGTGGTCCTTCATTCGTCAAGAACGTAATGGCACCTTTGCGTTGGAGCAACATCATGGTAACAGGTGCCGTAGAACCAACAGAGGAGAATCTTACTCCTTGGATCAAGGCTGGCGTTCTCTGCGTAGGTATGGGCTCTAAGCTCTTCCCTAAGGAGACAGTTGCTGCTGGCGACTGGGCTGCCATCACAGCCAAGTGTCAGGAGGCTCTCGGTTACATCGCGAAGGCTCGCGCTTAATTTAGACTATTTTTCATTAGAGATGCAGCTTTTCGCATCGTTTTGTTTCAAGTCGCCATCATCAATTCTGGTGGTGGCGACTCTTTTTCTTTCAGCTTGTTCTCCTGCGAATAAGGCAAGGGTAGATGAGCTGAACGAGCAATCCTATGCTTATCATTATCGCAACCTCGATTCTACTAAAGTGTTGGCTGAGAGAGCTTTGAAACTTTCAGAAGATTATCCCTCAGGCCGTGCCGAAGCCTATAACAACCTTGCCTTCGTCTGTATAGCCAAGATGGATTACAAGGGAGCAAAGGGATGGCTGAGGAAAGTTGAAAAGGAGAGCGATAATCAGATAGAACTCGCCATTGCCGATGTTCAGAATATGCGACTCTGCCAGAGAGAATCGCACAACAAAGATTTTTATGCTTATCGCGAAAAGGCAATGAGGCGTTTGCGCAGAATTCGCGAAGAGGTGAATTCCATGCCCCCGAGAGAAAGCAAACGAGTGATTTATGCGAAATCTGAATTCAGTATTGTTGCCGCCACCTATTTTTATTATGTGGGCTTAGACGAGCCGATGGTCAAGGAGCTTAACTGTCTGGACCCAGATGAGCTGGAACAGGATTCGGCACAATATCTCAACTATCTTTATAATATAGGTTCGGGCGGAGCTATCGTCAAGGGAACCGAAAACGAAATCAATCAGGCGGAATTCGACCGGCTGATTAGCTGCTACATGTTGGCTAGCGACCCTGCCCATCCTTATCCTTACTGGCAGGCTAACGCCCTGCAATCCATAAGCGAGCACCTCAGAAAAGGAGAGGTGAGCGAATTCCTCATACGCAACAACCTGCCTGCTTTCCAGTATCTCAACATCGAGCAGATGCCGAACAATCTGCTGGCTGGCAACTTTGCCCAGCGTGCCCTCAACCTCTTTTCGAGCTACGGAGATGTTTATCAGACCGCCGGAGCCAACCGTACGCTGGCAGAATGCTTCTGGGATATTCATGATTATTCTTCGGCACTCGACTGCTTGAATCATGCCTTGAACGACAACAAGGCCATCGAGCAGGCACCCGACCTCGTTGCGTCGATACGTGAAAGACTCTGTCTGGTTTATTCGGCTATAGATGATAAGCAGCAGAGCGATTACAACCGCAATATCTATCTGGATTTACAAGACCGTTCGCGTCAGGACCGCCAGCTTGAAGCACGTGCCGCTGCGCTCGACGAAAACGCCCAGCAGCTCAACGTGATGATTGCTGCCGTGGTGGCGATGATTGTGCTCGTGGTGGTGCTGCTCTACGTTTTCGACCACATGAAGCGCAAGAAGATGAAGAACCAGTCGATGGACGAGCTGCTTGCACCTTTGCGTGAATGGAGCGAAAGTAATACTAAGAAAATCAACGAATTAAAAGATAAGCAGGAGGAGGTTCAGGATGAACTGAACGTAACCCGTCTGCACATCGAAGAAAACAAGAAACGCAATCTGGAACAACGGGCTAAAGTTTCGCTCGTAAACAGTATTACGCCTTTCATCGACCGCATGATTCATGAGGCAAACCGACTCTCCGAAGGGGGCGAAAGCGATGAGGTGCGGCAAGAACGCTACCAGTATATCGCCGAACTCACGGATAAGATAAACCAATATAACAACGTGCTTACGGAGTGGATTCAGATGCGCCAGGGCTCACTCAGCCTGCGTATCGAAAGTTTCCCTCTCCAGCAGCTTTTCGATATTGTTGCCAAGGGCAAGATGAGTTTCCAGATGCAGGACGTGAAACTGGAAGTAGAGCCAACCGATGCCGTGGTCAAGGCCGACCGCATCCTTACGCTCTTCATGATCAATACCATCGCCGATAATGCCCGAAAGTTTACACCCGAAGGCGGAAAGGTAACCATTAGCGCCAAGGTTTCAGACTTCGTGGAAATCAGCATCTCTGATACCGGAAAGGGTATGGACGAGGAGCAGCTGGCTCATGTCTTCGACCGGACCTATACGGGCGGTCATGGCTTCGGACTGCTCAACTGCAAGGGCATCATCGAGAAATATAAGAAGGTGAGTTCGCTCTTTGCCGGCTGTCAGATTAAGGCAGAAAGCAAGTTGGGCGAGGGGAGCCGCTTCAGTTTCCGTCTGCCTAAGGGCATCGCCCGCCGAACCCATCAGCTGTTGGGCATCTTCATCATACTCTTCGTGCTGCTGTCGGCTTCGGTCCAGCCTTGTGAGGCAAAGAAGGCCAACGGCATCCGCCAGCGCCACAATCATCTCAAGACGAACGTAGATGCCAATCTCCAGCGTGCCGACGATTTTGCAGATAGTGCCTACTTCAGCAATATCGCCGGCACCTACCAGCGCACCCTGGCTTTTGCCGATTCTTCGCGCCATTATCTCAACGCCTTCTATCTCTCGAAGTATCCCGACGGAAAATATCTCATGGTGGCTCATCCGGAGGTGGGAATGGCGGCAGAACTCTATTGGATGCGCGAAGGGCTTAGAACCAATTATCACGTCATTCTCGACCTGAGAAACGAGTGTGCCGTGGCTGCCCTGGCGTTGCACCAATGGTCGCTCTATCAGAGCAACAACAAGGTTTATACCCAGCTGTTCCGCGAGATAAGTGCCGATAATACGCTCGATAATTATGTGCACACCATGCAGCAGAGCGAGAACTCCAAGACTGTGGCCGTGGTGCTGCTCATCCTGTTGTTGCTGCAGTTGCCGCTGGCTTATTATCTGCTCTATTACCGCCACGTGCTGAGCTACCGGTTTGCCATGATTGAGCAGACCAAGGCTAAACGGACCGACGAGGCTGAGCAGGAATCCCTGAAACTGGAGCTGATGACCGATGAGCTGCATCGGGCTGAATATGAGAATGATAAACTTCATATCTCCAATTCCGTGCTCGACAACTGCCTGTCCACGCTCAAGCACGAAACGATGTATTATCCGTCGCGCATCCGCCAGCTCATCGATTCGCAGCCCGATGATGTTGATTCGCTCAAGGAACTGGTAGATTATTATAAATCGCTCTATTCTCTGCTTAGCGCCCAGGCGATGGAGCAGGTAGAAGGCAACATCAAGGCAGATGATTTTCTGAACCGCTATCTTGTCTCTCTGATGCGCGGAAATTCCAAGGATTATCATGCCGGGGTGGCTGAGATTCCGGGTTCTGCCTACGTGCGCTTTTGGGTTGACCAGCAGGATGTGACTTATGATGCTGCGCTCCATAGCCAGCTCTTTACCCCTCTGACGGGCGATTTGCGCTATCTCCTGTGCCGGCAGATTGTGAGGGAACTGGGCGAGATAACCAATCTCCGCGGCTGCGGCATCAAGGCTTGCCAGAGCGATAAGGGCTGCCTCAGGATAGAGGCTGTGCTGCCGGCACGCATGAAGTGGGAAAGTTTAAAATCATAAGAAAAAGAATAAAGAATAAAAATATCAGAAAAATGGAAAATTTTAAAGTCATCATAGTAGAAGACGTGCCTTTGGAACTGAAGGGCACAGAGGGTATCTTCAAGAATGATATTCCCGAGGCTGAAATCATCGGTACTGCCGAGAGCGAAATAGCCTATTGGAAACTCATCAAGCAGCAGTTGCCTGATCTGGTTCTGCTCGACCTCGGACTGGGTGGTTCTACCACGGTAGGCGTAGAAATCTGCCGCCAGACCAAGGAGAAGTATCCTAACGTGAAGGTGCTCATCTTTACAGGAGAAATTCTGAACGAAAAACTCTGGGTAGATGTGCTCGATGCGGGCTGCGACGGTATTATTCTGAAGAGTGGCGAACTCCTTACGCGTGGCGATGTGGCAAGCTGCATGGGCGGTAAGAAACTGGTGTTCAACCAGCCTATCCTTCAGAAGATTGTAGACCGTTTCAAGCGGAGCGTAAACAGTCAGCTGATGCGTCAGGAGGCTCTGGTGAACTACGAGATTGATGAGTATGACGAGCGTTTCCTGCGCCATCTTGCGCTAGGCTATACCAAGGAGCAGATAACCAATCTGCGCGGAATGCCTTTCGGCGTAAAGAGTCTGGAGAAGCGCCAGGCAGAACTGGTTCAGAAACTCTTTCCTGACGGCAACCACGGCATGGGCATCAACGCCACCCGTCTGGTGGTGAAAGCCTGCGAGCTGCGCATCCTCGACATCGACCATCTGCAGGCAGATGAAGAATAAAGTTTATATATAAGTTCATTTTAAAGAATGTATAAGAAAGTATTGGCCTATCTGGCATTAACATTGGGAATAGCCGAAGTAGGGGTGGTTCTGGTTTCGTGGCTGCTTACAGCTGCGATGCCCGAGTCGTTCACCCATTCGCTTACCAGCCCCGAGGGCATCCGCTGGTTTACGGGCCATTTTGTAGACCATCTTACCTCTGCCTGGCTCGTATGGCTGGTGCTCATCAGCATCAGTATCGGGGTGGTAAGGCAGAGTAGGGTGCTCCATTTCGACCATACCCAATATCGCCAGCGCACGGCCTTGCGCCTGATGCTCTTCGAGCTGGTCTTTTTTGTGGGCATCCTGCTGGCGCTCACCCTCATGCCCCATGCCATTCTGCTGAATGCCGTAGGCACCCTCTTTCCGGGTCCATTCTCGCAGAGTCTCATTCCGTACATCTGTTTTTCAGTCGTGGTGATGAGCATGAGCTATGGCATCATGAGCGAGAGCATCAAGGGCATCAGTCAGGTTTATGATGCGATGAATCAAGGCATCCGTCTCCTGTCGCCGTGCTTTCTTTTCTACATTCTCGTGATGCAGCTCTATACATCCGTTCTCTATGTGATGGGATAAGATAAAAGCCCCCGATGCATTTTTTCTTTGCATCAGGGGCTTTTTTTATCTAGGTAGAATCAGGGTTCTTAATCCTTGCTGATTGGCTAGCCCATATTTCCACCCTGGTTATCGCCACCTTCGGTAGTTCCACCTTCTCCGGTAGTTCCACCGCCTTGGCTGGTACCGCCGCCTTCGGTATTCGAACCGCCGCCACCACCTGGGGTGTTGTCTGGGTCTTCCACATCGCCCTTGTCGTCGGAGGTAACGTTTTTCAGCACCTTGCCGTTGCGGTCGTAACAGGTAATCTGGATGGAGGTATCCTGCAACTCGCGCTTGATGTCAACGCTTGGGGTGAAGATGACGCGGCGGTTGGTAATCAGACTGGTTGCCACTTCGCCTACGGTAGGCACACTCTTGGCTCTTACGCCGAATCGCATGGTACCCAATCCCGGAACGGCTACGGAATGGCCCTCGGTACACCATGCCTTGATAACCTCGCCTGCTGCATCCCAGCAAACCTGCATCACGCCCACGCTTACGCCGCTTCTGAGGGCGGCCTCCTTGATAACCTTGTTCTCGGAGAGCTTGTTGTAAAGTTCGGTACCGAGGATGAATCTGTACTGACCCTTCATTTCGCCTACCTGGATAAGGGTCTCTTTTGCTTTCAAATTAATTGCCATAATCTTTTGAATTTTAAATTGTTATAAACTATCAACTATTAACTTTAAACTACCTGATGGTGATGGTTGGCACGTAGTAGGTAGAATCTACCTTGGTGGAGATGTTGTTCTCCTGATGTTGCCGCTGGTTCTTTCCGATGACGAGTCCCGCCGTGCAGGAGCTGGATAGGAAAGTGACGATGGCTGAGCAAATCGCCACGATAAGATACCGGATGAATGCCTTCATGTTCTGGTTCATGATTTTTTCTGCCCCCTGTTAAGTTTCGCTTTTTCCTCTTTCCTCAGATTTTTCTTCTTTCCTCAGATTTCTCTTAGAAGAAGTACTTTGCGAAACGACTCGTATCGAGGCTTGGAGTCTTGGTTTCATTACTCTTGTTTTTCTGAAAAGCCTTGCTGTGAGAATCGTGGCTGTTGTCTTGTTTTTCTGTGCTCCATCTTTCTCTTTCCGAGGCCTTTTTATTTTCCCAATTAGGGAGATATTTTTCTCCAACTGGGCAAGTGATTTTGCGCGCTTTCTGAATCACGATGCAAAGATACGAAATCCCGATTTGTCAGGTGTGCGATAGCGTGCGATACCATGCGATAGCGGAACATTTTTACTCTAAACACATAACATTCAACATTGAAAAAGCCTCCGTTCCCAGCGATTCTATCGCTGGTCCGTCACCCGCCAAGTTAACACTAATCACTAATAACTCCCCCTTATCCCGGTTCCCCGAGGTATTCTATGATAGCCTTCACCTGCTTGGGAGTAAACGACTTGCAAGTCTTGTCATATCCCATCTGCTGCAGCTCATCCCAGAGCGGCCGGCAACGCCGAATCCAACTCATGAGATGATTCACGGCCGTGCGTGGCATACTCTCAGGAAAGTACATCAGGCTCAGTTCCTTCTTCGTATACGTGCGGTTTATAAAATCTTCCATAATCTCAATTTTTAAATCATTTGTTCTTCGGCACCTTGCTCCCAGAAGGTGCAGCAACCCCTAAAAGATAGTATTCGCTAAAATCCTTGCAGCCCGGTGGCAACTGGTGGTGAACCAGCTGGGGGAGCATCTCCCTGAGTTGCATAAAGAGGCTTTCGCCCGGCATATCGTGATCAGGAAACATGTGGAATTCCACCTGATAATGCCTTCCGATATCTACCAGCAGCTGCTTATCCTCGGGTTTGAGGAGTGTGGCAGAAGGGATGGCTATCGCCTTATGACCGGAAGAAAGCATCGCCCAGCAGTCGCTACATCCCTCCGTAATAAACAGCCTCTCGCCCGGTTTCAGTCTCTTCACAACCGGCAGATTATAGATGCTGCATCTTGCGCCATAGGGAAAGCGGAAGCGGGGAGCATCCTGCTCCTTTTCTTCGCCCGGACTTTTTTCTTCAGAAGAAACATTCCCCTCAAAAGAACCACCTCCCGATGAAGATTTTTTCTTCTTGTAATCCAGATTTCTGTTCTGGATTCCGATAAGCCGCCCATCGGTATCGAAGTAAGGAATCTGCAACCAGTTGATGCCTTTCTTATCCGTCCAGGAAGTCAGTCTGCACCAGTTCACCACTCTCCAGTCAATCTTCCTCTCCTCGAAGAGAAATCTTTTAGCCGCCTGGTTAAGCCAGGGATGCTCGAAGAATCTCGCATACCTGCTAGCATCGAAGGAAGATTTCGCCGAATTGTCACCCGAAGAAGAACTGCCAGATGAAGAGCCCGAAGAAGCCCCTCTGCCCGAAGACCCCCCAAAGGAAGAGTTTTTCCCCGAAGAAGAATCCTCCTCCAGCTGAATCTGATGTTCCTCTGCAAGCCATCGGCAAGCCGCCGGAAAATCCTTACCCAGGTATCGCATCACTAGGTCGATGGTGCCGATGGAACTCCTCATGCAGACATAACATCTGCAGCTGTTCTTGGTCTTGTTGAACGTGAGGCTGGCGTGGTGGTCGTCATGGAAGGGGCAGAGCGCCTTATGGTGCTCCACCTTCATCCCCATCTCTTTCGCAACCTTCTCTATCGGAAGTTCGCGCAGTTTCTGAATCTCATATTTCTCCATCATATCTGTTTCCCTTTCTTTTTCTTGGTCGGTATACCCGTCAGATATTCTGCAGTCTTGGTATAGAGTTTCGTCTGGCTGTTATAAGTAATAAACTGGCGGTTCTTCCATACGTTGAGCTGATGCTTGGTACCTTCCTGATTCTTGCCCAGACTCAGGCGCAGGGTTTCCAACTGCAGTTCGTTGAAGGAATTCTCCAGCTGGTCGAGCATGTTTTTCGGACCGCTTCTCTGAGCCTCTTCCTGCCCATCGCCCGCTTTAAACATGTCGCCGAACACCTTAACCTTCGACCACAAATCGTAGTAGCAGAACCATTCAACGAAGTCACCGATGGATTTCGACCAATTCTGGTCGTTCAGAATCCACAGCACGGCTCCCTTCTTCCATGCCGAGAAGATGCTGCGGTGGGAGAGTTCCCAGAGCGTATCATCATCAGCAAGGTCGGCAAGGCGTGCCATTTCCTCTGCCAGCTTATCGGCTATCTTGTTGAGCGGCTTCACCACAAAACTGCCCTTGCAGTTGTCCAGCCTCAGCAGATAGCCATCGAGCTTTTCAAGGAAATCTTTGTTGTACGTTCCCTGTCGCGGAATCTTTCCGCTTCGCTCGCCACGGGCTTTGTAGGCGAAAGGTATGCGCCCGAAGAAACCATTGGTCAGGTCTTTCTTGTAGAAGAGTCGGGCCGCCTCAGGAGTAGAGGTAAAGGTGAGGTTCACACGGAGCAGAGGGTTGCCCGTTACGCCATCAGCCGTGGCGCGCAAGGCTCCAGCCCTCTGACAGTCGAAGATATTTCTTACCATCTGGCTCACCTGCTTATGCCCACCACACATTCTGTCGGCCATCTCCACCTCAGGCAGATTGATGTACTGGGTTCTGCCGCCCAGCTGTTCGCAAGCCATAGCGTTCTGGATGAATGCAGGATTGGTAACATCAGAAGGTGGAAACCAGAAACTCACGTCCGGGCGCTCCGGTTTTTCCTTGTTGGCGCCCTTGGTTTTCATCTGTCGCTGCCAGTCGACCAGTTTCTTGAACTCAGTCTCATCATGCTTTCTAAAAGGTCTCATGATGGCCTCTACAAGATGACCCAACTGTGCCTTTCCGATACCCGACGGACCTATCAGATGGCCCATTTGCCCGCACATTTCGTAATATTTGTTGTCGGAATACATGAATCTTACGTCTGTGAGATGAGCTGCTAATGCCGGAATTGCCATCGGAATGAGCACTTCCTGCATGTCTTTTGATGCCTGAGAGATGGCAAATTTTACAAATTCAGTACCCTTGCTGGGTTTTGGCATCGCCGGAGCGATGTTGCTAAAAATATTATAATCCATTGCTTTTTAGAGAGTTAAATCAAATTTCATGTTCATTTTTTCTTGCTTGCAGTCTCAGTCTCAGAGTCTCAGTTGTTTTTTTTATGGTCTCGCTTCCTATATATTATATATAACTAATTAATAATCAATAAGTTATAAAGACTTAAGAAGCGGGTTTGAAGTTGGATTGTGACATTTATCCTAACTGAGACTGAGATTTGAGACTGTTTTGAAGAGGAAATGAGGGTAGGGATAATCCTGTTACCGGCACCCCCGAAGTCCCCATTTCCTCTAGAAAGCCTCGACTCCGTTTATCTGTCATCACTCTTGCCGCTAATGATGCGCAGCTCGTTGGCGGCACCCTGGCAGAAGTCCTGGAAGGTGAAGCGCTCTGAGAACTGCGGGCGGTTGAAGGTAGGGTAGAGCGTACCGTCTTTCTTGCGGTTCACGTTGATGTATGTACCTTCATACACGTGCGGATTTCTCTGCACCACCTTGTCCTTTTTCTTCTCGGAGTCGTTCTGCACGAATGTGAAGTGGTCTTCGCCGTCGTGGGTGATGACTCCGTCCAGATACTCGCCGTCGGTCAGTCGTCCAGGCTTTCTGGTTAGCAACTTGAGGTCGATGCCCAACTCTGTGTTGGGGTAGAATCCCTTTTCTGTCTTACTGGAACTTTCGTTCATATTGCCATTTAATACTATATTCATTTTTTTGAGTATTAAATAAGCCTCTCTGGTACGATGACGTTCGAAGAGGTATCCCCGCCATCTTTTTCTAGTACCATCATTCCCCATTTTGTGATTTGCAACTCGCCTAATGGGTAGTCATCTTGTTATCAGATGACGGGTGCAAAGATAAGATGAAAAAGCCTGGCACAGATGCTTTTTCAAAGGACCTTCTCCAAAGTTCTCTGAATTTCTCTAAAATTCTCTGTTTTTCTCTGATATTCTCTCTACGTATAGTCGCATTTTTGACTTAGGGGTACAAAAAAGCGACCGATACCTGAACAAAATCAAGTATCGGTCGCTATCAGAAGATATAAATCTCTATCAGGAAAGCACCAGTCGCTATCGTCTTCTAGTCCTTATTATAATATTTACAGAAAGTCTTGTATCCGAACCCTCCTTTCTCAATCGGCATACCCATGCGTATCAATTCTTCATGGGCATTTTTTGAGTTTTGTGGCAGCAGCACCTTGCCCTCCTTTTTCAGTATGTTCAGTCTCTTACAGATTTCCTGTACGTCAAATTGCTTTACCAGTCTCTCCACCTCTTTATGCACTTTCCATCCTTTGTCTTCATCGAGTGCAGGATGCACAAAATGGAAGAGTTCCTTCTGAAAACCTTCTCCTACAGCTTCATTGGTTTCACTAGCTTTTCCAGTCACCTCAGCCTCGTAATTCTCCTCCATCACCTCTGTTTCTTCGGCAAAAAAATCCTTTGCAATCTTCATCATCTGCTGTGCAGACAGATTGCCCTGGATAGTCAGTTCTTTGTGCTGGTTGTTGTAAATAACATTGCCTGCATAATAATTATTACTCATATTTCTTCCTTTTTTTTATATTTTTGTATGTCTATAATTCTGATGGCAGCAGAGCAGAATTCCCTTCTTCCTGGTGGTCAAGATGCAGATGCTTACTATGAACATCAAATGTAGAATCTCCTGCATGATAGTGCTCTGCCTGAATCGTAGGCTTCTTTGCCACCTCTTTTAAAGCCTTCGTCTGTTCCTTGATGGCATTAATCTGTATACCTTGTCTTGCCTCTTCAGAAAGGAAACGCTCAGTCATCTTGTCAACCCGAAGTTTATACTCTGGGGGTAAATATGAAATCTCGTGGTAGATGAATCTCTGCAAAACCTCAACATCTTCTCGACTGACTAGAGTTTGGCTGTACTTGATGATTTTATCAATAAGGTAGTCTTCCTTCTGGCTTGATAGAGATGGGGTAGGTGAAAAGCTGTTTGTTGGCAGCCCCAAACGCATGCGCAGACGGTCTCTAATCACGAAAGCGGTAAGCAATTGGCGATACTTATCCAATGGAATGCGTGTGTAGTGAGCGCGTATGAGCATGGCTACCTTATCATCATTGGAATAAGGAGCCAATGCCGGAATATTGGAAAGTTCTGTCTCTATATCTTCCAACCATGACATCATTTTCAAATTATCTGGTTTATGACAGTCGGCACCTTTTAAGTGCAACCAGTCATGCCATGCCCTTTCTGCTTCATGGGTGGATAGCAGATGGGGGAGCCAACTTTTGCGGAGCTTCTTCTGGCGACCTTCATTGCATAAACCGCTCAATAAGTGTTCTAGTTCATTCGCCATATAGCGCATCTTGTCGCCCTTTTTTGCTTCCATAGCTTTTATGACATTCTCTATTCCCTCCTTCGCTTCGTACCATAGAGCGTATTTTCCCATTGTTATTAAAGTCTCTGTGTATTCCTGAAGCTCCTCTTCTTCATCAGAAGTTAACGTCTCATGTCTCAGAATATCTATCATCATCATCGTAGCATCTTCTACGCATAAAAACTCCTCTGTCATAGGAAATAAAGGCAGGGGCGGCTCCCATTCTTTCCAATGGTCTTTATGCAAGATGGGCACAATTGGAGTAGAATCAGTTTCTGTTTCAACAAAAAAATAGCCCTCTGAAGAAATTATAACCTCCTTAACCCGAGCGCGGAAATAACCCCGTCCGCTGGTTGTCAATGCAGCCTGAGCCAATGATTTATATTCTTCTCTATTACGTACATAGCCTGCCTTCCGACTCGCAAAGCGCGCAACAAAAGCTTCTTCATCAGTTTCGTTAGTAGGTTCGGGTTTTACCGAAACATAGGGGTGCTTTCTGTCCAGCATGGTCAGAAATTCTATTGTTTTTTGTTGTTCTTGTGCAGTCATATCCTCACCTTTTACGTGGTTAGAATTAACTGCATATTGTACCCCAACTATTTTTATTAAATCTCCCATTGTTTGGTTTTTAGATTTTTGGAAAGCTGAATTTAGTTATTACGGCCGTCCGAAGTACAAAGTTACAAAATAAATTCCTATTAGCATTAAAATGTAACATTTTTAACATTATTCGTAACAAGAAAATCTAGATTTCGCCATTTTTGTGCAGATTTTTAACAAAGATGCTCCTTTTCTCATTCCTATATTCTACTCTTTCCTTCGCCTCAAATCTCTCCTCTCTCGCCTCCGTTCCAAGCGATTCCATCGCTTGTCCCTTATCCCTTCTTCCTCCACCCAGCCTCCTCTCCAAGCGCCTTCATTTTCCCAATCTCCATTCCGCAATCCTTTCCGCCATCTCATTCAGTTCCAGGCATTGCTCCCTGGTAATAGTCTTCTTCTCCATATGGTAATCCCAAGGGCTAATCTGAAGCAACAGCCCCTCAGAGCAGGCATAAAAGCTCTCCCCGCAAGGCTTATACAACCTCGGGAAACCGTTCTCCCTCAAGAGCACGATACGATACCCCCGGTTCATAGCCTCGCGCAAAACCTCCTTCTCCTTTGTCGAGATAGCAGCACTCACCAGCACGCCACCACGTTCTCCGCAAGCCAGCCATTCCTCGCGCAAGCGCCTCAATTCCACCTCAGTATACCGGCGATGCACAACGACCGCCACCTTATCAGGAATATCGAGCAAGAAACTGTTACCCACCATCTGGCATCTGCGACCCACCACCTCTTTATTCTGCATCACGGTAAAAAGCCCCGGGTTCATCCTCTTCACCATCAGTCTTCTCGGGTTATCATCCAAGTATTTCTTCCATCCCTCCAGTTGCCTCTCATGTAGCAGAACCTTGTCATTATACCCCAATTCAAAGAGTCCCTTCCTTGGTGCCGTATTCATCCCATAAATCCTCCAGTAAGCCTTGTTACATCCCATCTTAAATCCCTTTATCACCATTCCGAGCGACCCCATCTCTTTCTCTCTTTTCGCCGTCATCCCAATCGAGCCCGCTTCATTCTCTCCAATTTGAGCCTGGTTAGCCCCTTTAGTTTGAGCCAAGTTAGCCCCTCCAGCCAGAGCCGAAGCCTGTCCCCCTCGAGCCTCCGTTCCAAGCGATTCCATCGCTTGTCCCCCTCTCAAGTCCTCCTTCACCCTCACAATCAGGTGAATATGATCAGGCATGATGCAAACCCTCCAAACCTCCACCTGGGGGTAATATTTATGAATCTTCGGAATCTCCTCCTTCGCGATGGCAATCCCCAGTTCCGAAAGCATCACTTTCGGCGCATCACCATCCCCAGGACGGGCATCCACCCGTCCCCACAGTTTCCCCAGCAGAGGCATGCGACCCTCCACCACAAGCGTCAGCATATAAGTACCCCTTCCATGGTAATCATGCCATGGGCTTCTTCGTTTCATGGAGTGCTGGGTTTCATGCACCCTCAATCCTCTAGCTATAGCTTCATCTCTATCCATAATAAAATAAGTAAAAAGTAAATAATTCAAGCTCCCGCCCCCGTTTCTCCTGCAAGCCCGCCCCTCCTGCAAAGAAGGGAGCAGTCCCACTCTCACCCCCGTTCCAAGCGATTCCATCGCTTGTCCCTCATCGCTTGTCCTTCATCGCCAATCTTCACCATTCATCCCTGCCTTCTCCCTTTTCACAATCTCCTTCACCCGTTCCTCTATTTTCCTCCAAGGTTGCCCCAGGTTTACCGTCCTCACAAAGATGCGATGCCCCGTCTCCTTATACCTATAAGAAAAGTCGAAATCCTCATCCACGGTAGGGTAGACCAAAGCTCCGCAAGCATTCAGAGTATGCGGCTTGCTCCGGTCTTCCTGGTTCATCACGTAAGAAAGAATCTGCGAGAGATGATCCCTGCGAACCTTCTCCCTGCCGCCAAACTTCGAAACCAGCGCCTCGCGGTAAAACTTGGCATAAAGAATAAGCTTCTCCTGCGTATTCGGATTGAAAAGCGTCACGTCGGTTTCCATCATCGGCAGAGCCTCGCCAGCCTCCTTAAACATCATCCCGAAAGGAGAAAGCTGGAAATCAATATATTCCCGATGCACCTCAGGATACTCATCCCGGCAATTCAGTTTGCAGAAATTCATGAGTAATCGCTCAAAGATGCAGTTCATCCGGAATTCATCCTCCGTGAAATCCAAAAACTCCAGTCTGCCATCCTTATCCTTGCAGGGAAGGGTAGAGTCCCAAATCAAACGGCAGATATTAAGAACCAGTGAATAAACCCCGCTAAACCTATGCTGAAGAAGCCGCCCCAGCAAACCTTCTGTAACACGAATCTCCTCTATATGAGGAAATTTTGCCAAAGTCTTTCGCAACCTGACTCTGATATCCTCATCAATTTTCTCTATCCTCATCAGTCTCTTCAAGGTAGAAAAGAACAGCATCAGAAGGTAGCTCTCTCAGTAAATAATCCAGCAATACCTCGTTAAGTTTCAGCATCTGCTTTACTTTTCTTGCCATAATCGAAATCATTTTATGTTGCAGATAAAACCTTTGATGATTCTGAGTGCCCGACAATCTCGGTTTTACCTTAGAATTATGCCGCAAAGTTAAGATTATTATTTGGAATAAGCAAAGTTTTTTGAGCATTTTTCTTGGTGGTTTATCAAAAATGTGTTATTTAGCGCAGGAAAACTGAAGGAACCTGAATATCATGTAAAGGGAGAATTTTGAAATGAAGAAAATGAAAAAAATCGGAATGAAATCATGAGAGACTGACAACGGAAAAATTCCCCCTTTTTTTACTTTCCTCTTTTTAATTCTAACCGGTATTATGGTAAATAGACGTTATGAGATAAAGAAAGAGGTGAAATTAGGAGCCTGAAAATGGGAACTGTTCACCCCTTTCTAATCATTTTTCTTTTACTTCCTTTCTGCCTGTTCTGAGATTAATTCTCATTTCAATCAAAAAAGAAATATCTCAGAACAGAATCTTACATCATGCCCGTGAGCCGCTGGATGGCGATTACTGCCTGGTTGTATTCATTAATCGCATCAGCATGCTTCATCAGAACATCTATGGTTTCCTCGATGGCATTCACGTATTCAATATACGAAATTTCGCCATTTTCATATTCTATCGCACTCAACTTCGAAATTTGCGCAGAATGTGCCTGGTTGTTCTGCTCGTAATATTTCAGACGGTTGGATGCTGCCTGCAGGCGCTTCGTACAGAGACGGTAATCGCGCTCTTTTTCTGTCTGCTCCTGGCGCATTTCGATTTCAGCCAATTCGCGGTCTTTCTGGGCTGCCTTGACCTTTGCCTTCGTAGAACCATAAAACAAAGGAATGCCTACGCCAATCTCGAAACCGAAGAAATTGCCCTCGGCAAATCTTGAACGGTCTATGTTGTATGGATTCCAACTGGAAATGACACATTGGGTGCGCAAAGATAAGGATAAACTCGGAGCAAAACCCGTCTTGGCTGCCTTGATTTCCTTATCGAGAGCGTTGAGCTTATCCTGCTGGTAAAGACCGTCGGCTGACTGCTGATAATTATAGGTATTGAGATTCTGGGCTGCGATGGCCGTGAGATTCTCTTCTGCCGGTTTTACGGGCTCCTGTGTGTTGAGCTGCGACATGAGGTCGATTTGCAGGCGCTCGATTTCGCTCTTCACATCAGCCATTTCCAGGCGGTTTTCGTTGCATTTGCGGTCGGCAGAGAGATATTCCAGCTTGCGGCTCTCTCCTGCCTTGTAACGCATTTCAGCTATCTTGCTGTAACGCTCTAATACTGAGTCGATTCGCTGCAATATCTGAAGTCTGTGAGCCTGATAAAGCATCTGATAATAGGTGTTGGCGATTTCAGCCTTCAGACGCTGGCTTACCACATTCAAGCGGCTCTTTTCAGCCTGGGTTTCAGCCTTGAGCTGGTTGCGGCGCGATGTGTAGACGGTAGGAAAATCGAGGCTCTGGGTAAAGGTAAATCCGTTGTCCGATTCGCCTCCCGTGGCAGGGTTTTGCGAGAAGGTAACCTCGGTTTTATCCAACTCCCAAGCCGTACCTTGCATCACTTGCGCACGTTCTACCGATTTCTTTCCAGCCTGCATCTGAAGGTTCTGTCGGGCAGCTAAATCGAAACATTCCTGCAGGGTAACTTTCCTGCCCGCAATATGAGCATCAAAATGCTGGGCTCCTGCTGGAGATGACAGCAGGAGAAGGATGGCGGCAAAACAAGCCACCACCCTATTTTCTGTTATCTTTTTTCTGTTCATTATTTTCATATCTTGAAATCTTACTTTTTCGTAAACATCTTGTAGATGGCTGGCAGAACCAGGAGCGTGAGGAGCGTGCTGGTAATGAGACCGCCAATCACAACTGTGGCTAGAGGACGCTGGACTTCTGCTCCATCGCCATGGGATAATGCCATCGGGAGGAAACCCATAGAGGCTACCAGGGCTGTCATCAGAACCGGACGGAGACGAATCATGCAACTGTCAATAATTCTTTTCTGTATAACAGCCGCCAAACTTGCTCCATTCTCCTCAGGAACCGCAGCCGCCTGCTTCTGCATCTGGTTCATCTGACCTATCAGCACGATACCGTTGAGAACCGCCACACCAAAAAGGGCGATGAAACCTACGCCCGCCGAAATGCTGAAAGGCATTCCGCGCAACCAGAGCGCCCAGACGCCACCTATGGCGGCAAGCGGAATGGCGGAGAACACGAAGAGCGACTCGCGCAGATTCTTGACCGTGGCATAGAGCAGCAGCAGAATGATGATGAGCGCTATCGGAACCACGATGAGCAGGCGCTGGGTGGCACTCTGAAGATTCTCAAACTCGCCACCATAATTATAATAGTAGCCTTCAGGCAGCTTCAGTTTCTCGTCGAGGATGGTCTGAATATCCTTTACGGTACTCTGCACGTCCCTACCCTTCACGTTGAAACCTACGTAGATGCGGCGGGCGCCATTCTCATGAGAAACCTGAGCCGGAGCCGGTTCGTAAACCACATCAGCCAACTGGGAGAGCGGAATGCTCTCGCCTCCAGCCAGCGGAATACGGAGCGACTGGAGCGATTCGAAGTTGCGCTCCTTAGGGTCAAGACGCAGGACGATGTCAAACTTTTTATCACCTTCGTAAACAGCCCCAGCCTTGGCGCCTGCAAAGGTAGTTTCAAGAATGCGGTTGATTTCGTCAACATTTACCCCATAAGCCGCCATGCGTTCATGGTTGTATTTTACCTGAATCTGAGGCAGTCCCGATACCTCTTCAACGAAGATTCCGCTCACGCCCGGCACATTCCTGATCATTCTGGAAACCTTATCAGCTTGCTGGGTAAGCACATCGAGATTGTCGCCAAAAATCTTAATCGCCACATCTTGCTTGATGCCCGTAAGCAACTCGTTGTTGCGCATCTGGATAGGCTGCGAAATCTCAGCCTCCAAGCCCGGAATCGTCTTCAGGGTTTCTTCCATCTTCTCCATCAGTTCGGCGGTAGTTTCTGCCGAAGTCCACTCGGCTTTCGGCTTGAGCGCCACCATGATGTCGGCCCTTTCCACAGGCATCGGGTCGGTAGGAATCTCGGCGCTACCTATGCGGCTCACCACCTGCTTGATTTCAGGATATTCGGCCTTCAGAAGTTTCTCCGCCTTGGAGCAGCTCTCTACCATCTGCGAGAGCGAAGTGCCCTGCGACATGGTCATTTCTACCGCAAAATCGCCCTCTTCCAGGCTCGGGATAAATTCGCCACCTAGGAAATGGAAGGCTACGGCACTCATGCAGAAGAGCGAAACGGCGCCTGTAATCACATCCTTATATCGCGCCAAGACCCATTCCAGAACCGGTCGGTACCAGCCCTGCAGTTTCTCTATCATCCTATCGCTGAAGGTTTTACGCACATGTCCCTTCTTGCTTAGGAAAAGCGCACTTGCCATCGGAACATAGGTAAGCGAGAGGATGAAGGCACCCAGGATGGCGAAGAAAACGGTAAGCGCCATCGGACGGAACATCTTGCCCTCGATGCCCA